>Ga0138256_10000031_pt1 | contig 185440 bp, 161 predicted proteins | sample KNB2016incub_MG_FD_105486 | JGI IMG/M metagenome (GOLD analysis project Ga0138256, IMG submission 105486) | Active sludge microbial communities from wastewater in Klosterneuburg, Austria - KNB2014incub_MG | ecosystem: Engineered > WWTP > Activated sludge > Unclassified | place: Austria...
TGATGCAACATCCCGGTAGTCTTTTAAAATACCCTTTTCCAGTTCCTGGCTAGCTTCTATTCTCTTGTATAAAACATCGTAAGCCATAATACTGTCAGCTATTACCCTGTTGGTGATTAGCCGCAGGCCACCTGAGTTTTTTAATTGTTGCATGGTTCCATCGGTTGGTTCAAATGTAATCTGGCGGGATATAATTCTGGCCCAGTAATAAAAATCAGAACCATTACTGATATATGTCTTTGAGAAAATTGATCTGTTCAGCGAATCAAATGTCCTGTGTTTTTCAAGTCTTACCGGATTCACTGTGTTTATTGTAGTGATATCTTTTTTCAGGTCGGCAATCATCGACTTCATAAATTGTTTTCCCCTGTCTCTTTCTATCTTGTGTTCCAATTGGTATTCTGCCAAAAAACCACAGAACACAGCAAGGAATAACATTAAAAATTCCCAGAAATAGTGACTCCATTTTTTTCTTGCAGTATGAGCGTGGTGATGTACTTCCATATTTTCAGTTTGTGGTTGGTCGTTTGTTGTTTGTGGTTGTTCAGCTTCGGTAACAGGTTCGGCAGATGATGTAGTTTCATCCTCCGGTATATTATCTGCCGGCGAAGGAGGCTGCTCCTGTGGAATTTCTTCCGGTGGTATGTCTTTTTCTTCACTCATTGTTTCTTCATTTCAATTTTATCGCCATTACCAATAAACCAGGCTTTGCTGATCTTGCCTGCTTTATCAATTTCAAATTCAATAAAGCGATCCGATGCATCAGCATAAAAAAAACGTGTGTTTGATTCTGGTTTCAATTCTATATCCGGCGAACCTTCACGATGGCGGTATAATTTTCCATTCTTTTTGATCAGTTCAAGCGGGCCTGTAGCAATATATTTCCCTAAATAATTATCGAGTATAACAGTGTCTATTTTCACTTCTTTGGGAGTATATGGTTTTTGTACAGGCAGATCAAACATAAGAGAAGCCAATGCAACACCCAGGTTGTTTGAACTTGAGCCATTGTTTGAAATGACAACTACAGAAACATCATCTGCAGGGTAGTATGCAAGATGAGATGAGAAACCGGGGATGCCCCCGTCGTGCCAGATGCGTGGATGCGTTTTTAAACTGTCGATCAATATTCCGTAACCATATTTATCTTTATAAGGCGTGGTCATCTTTTTTGTAGATTCTTCAGATATTATTTTGTTATTGGTCAAAGCTTTTATCCAGGTATACAGATCGTCAACAGTTGATACCATGGCACCTGCACTGTAAGGGCCTTCCATAGAAATGTACATAGCATGTTGCCAAACACCCTGCCTGTTCTTACCATATCCTTTTGCACGATAGACCAAAACAGAATCCAGGTCGTCCATAGCTGTGTTTTTCAATCCTGCTTTTTTAATTACGTTCTCCAGTAAATAGTCACTGAAATTTTTCCCGGATGCTTTTTCAACAATTACCCCCAATAAAAAATACCCGGAATTGCTGTAGTTCCATTTTGTACCCGGTGAAAAATCCAAAGGTTTGTTTTTAAACAGTGCGATCATTGAATCTTTTGAAAGTGGTAATGCAGCTTTGGGAAAGAACTCGGGAATAGCGGTATAGTTTTTAATACCCGCAGTATGGTTTAGCAGCATGTGTATAGTTATGCTGTCGCCTTTGGGATAATCAGGAATATATTTACTGAGTTTATCATCAAGGTTCAGTTTTCCCTGTTCGGCCAGTTGCAAAATACAGGCTGCAGTAAATTGTTTGGTAACAGAACCGATACGGTATTTTGTATTTACTGTATTTGCAATGTTCCACTCCCTGTCAGCCATACCAAATGCTTTCCTGTAAATTGATTTTCCTTTCTGCATTACCAGTACAGTGCCGTTAAATTCCTTTACTTTAAATTCAGCCTGTGCATAATCATCAAGCAATTTCGGGTAATTTTTTTGTGCAGTTATTGTAATTGGCAATAAGAGCAGAATGATTATTTTTTTCATTTAGTATGATTTAAAGATTGAAAAAGTCAAGTTGTTTGTTTTTTTCTGAAAGGCTGCCATTTTTTATACGTAGCACTCCGCCATATCCATTCCACCGGGCCATAATTAAAATATTTCAGCCAGTAATTACTCAGTATTACCTGCCCGGTAAAAATGATCAATCCGAAAATGGTGTAATAAACCGGTCCAACCTTTTCCATGTAGCCCAGGCCTGCACCCAGGAAAACAAAATTGCCGATCAGCGACTGCAGCATATAATTACTGAAAGCCATTTTGCCAACCGGCGCCAAAAAGGATGTAAGCTTTTTACCCATACCTGTTTGAAACCAGAGCATGAACATAGCAACATAAGCCATGGCCAGCGGGGCAACACCTATAGCATAATATACGGTTTGCTTAAAACCATTCATTTCTAAATTGTAGTACTCATTACCGTGCAGGAACATGCTTTGTGCCAACAAATAATTTGCAGGCAGGCCAACGGCTAAACCAAAAGCAATGATATAATAAAGTGTTTTTTTATGCTGAAGAATATTTTTATAAAAGCCGCTGCGGCCCAAAGCATAGCCAACCAGGAACATGCCCAGCACTTTGGGGATCCGGCTTTGAAAAATCAGGTCGCCATAGCGGAAGAAGAATCCGCTTACATTTGATTTAAAGACATCCCACCAATCGCCCTTCCGCATCAGGTTCATAAAATCTTCCTGCGATTTATTATCGGTTAAATAACCATCCACTTTCATGCCCGTTTCAAATAAATAAGTGGATGGTGCACTCAACCATTGCCAGTACATTTTAGCAGCATACAAAAGGATGGGGAGCAGCACCAGTACAGCACCTGTCATCAACAGCGCTTTGTCAGACAACTTACGGAACGGCAATAATAAGAACCCAAGCAGGGCATAAAAGAAAACAATATCGCCGGGCCAGATGAGTAAATGAATGGCACCAAGCAATAACAGAATAAATAATCTTCTCCTGATGGTTGGCACTGCATTGATCCCTTTATCTATTCCTTTTTTTACCTGAAGGGCAATACCCCAGCCAAATAAAAGGCTGAAGATGGAGTAAAATTTTCCCTCCAGCAGCATATGATGCAGAAAAAACATTTTGTGATCGGCAGCGGGCAGGAGCCAGGGACTGCTTATTTTTGCCGACTCGGTATACCAGCTAAAGCCGGGCCCCAGGTTGGCAATAAAAATTCCGAGGATGGCAAATCCGCGGAGTACATCCATAAAAACAATTCTTTCATTGGTATTAACCGGGGTTAATAGTTGCATAAGCAGTAATTGATTAAAGATTACTCTAACAGGATCAGCCTGTGATGAAGCGCTGTAAAAGACGGCAGCATTGCATGGGGTGGGGACAAAGTACCGGTTACCCGGCACGAACTATCTTTAAAGAAACAAATTTTAAAGCACACGGCAAAGTAAAACACTTAATATCAGTAAGATAACAAACAGGACAGGAAATCTTAGTTTGTTTTCATAATTTAGTCAACCTGAATATATTTCACCAAAAAAACTGTTATATGAAAAGTATATTAAAATTCCTGTTGTTCATATTCCTGTTGCAGGGCAATACTGTTTTTGCACAAAACAAGGATGCACTTATGGTAGCTGCTATTATTAAAGAAGCTACTGAAAATTCTCAACTGGAGAACCTGGCTAATGAATTAATTAACGGAATCGGACCAAGACTGGTAGGTTCGCCAAAAATGCAAAAGGCACATGACTGGGCAGTTGCCAATTACAGCAGTTGGGGTATAACAGCCCGTAACGAAAAATGGGGCGAATGGCGTGGATGGGAAAGAGGCATCACTCATATAGATATGACAGAACCCTGGATAAAAACATTAGAAGGAACACAACTTGCATGGAGCCCCAACACCGGGGGTAAAACAATCACTGCAGAACTTATCATCATACCTCACCTGGCCGACTCAATGGCTTTTCAAAACTGGCTTCCGAATGTAAAAGGAAAATTTGTGATGATATCTATGAAGCAACCAACCGGCAGGCCGGATTATAACTGGGAAGAATTTGGTACAAAGGAATCTGTTGAAAAAATGAAGAAGGACCGTGCAGCACAAAGGGATGCCTGGCGAAAACGCATCAGCAACACAGGGCTGAACAATACAAGCCTTTCACTGGCATTGGAAAAAGCAGGAGCAGTGGGTATTGTGGGTAGCAACTGGTCATCTGGTTTTGGGGTTAATAAAATTTTTGATGCTAAAACAAAGAAGATTCCAACGGTAGATATTGCATTGGAAGATTATGGTCTTCTATACAGCCTTATGGAGTCAGGAAAAAATCCAAAGATCAGCGTTCGTGCCGATTCAAAAGAACTGGGTATGATGCCAACCTATAATACGGTTGCCGAAATGAAAGGAAAAGAAAACCCAGATGAGTATGTGATGATGTCGGCGCATTTTGATTCATGGGATGGAGGAACGGGTGCAACAGATAATGGTACAGGAACATTGGTGATGATGGAAGCGATGCGGATTCTTAAAAAACTATATGCTGATCCAAAGCGTACCATTCTGGTTGGCCATTGGGGAAGTGAAGAACAGGGATTGAATGGTTCCAGGGGATTTGTGGAAGACCACCCGGAGATCATAAAAAATATGCAGGCATTATTTAACCAGGATAATGGAACAGGAAGAGTAGTGAGGATCAATGGCGCAGGGTTTTTACATTCATATGATTATATTGGCCGGTGGCTTGCCAAAGTGCCGGCTGATTATAAACAGGGATTGGAAACAAGTTTCCCGGGATCACCTGCAGGTGGCGGTTCTGATAATGCTTCTTTTGTTGCAGCCGGTGTGCCTGCATTTAGTTTAGGCTCCAACAGCTGGTCTTATGGCAGCTATACCTGGCATACCAACAGGGATACTTATGATAAGATAGTTTTTGATGATGTACGCAACAATGCAATCCTCACTGCTATACTGGTTTATATGGCCTGCGAAGACCCGGCCAAAACATCACGTGATAAAATTGTATTGCCGGCCACACGTTCGGGTGAGCCGGGTAAATGGCCGGCGCAAAGATCTCCAACCAGGAAAGGAGGAGTGGACCAGTAGAAGACTGAATTATTTTATAATGGCATCTTTGAATGCAATAGCGATACATACCGCATGACTGGAGCCACAGGTAACGAATACTTTTTCTCCCTTACCTGTTAATTCTTTAACGGCTGATACCAGTTGCCGGTTACGGAGGTCGTTGGTAAAAGCTGCCATGTCTTCTAAAAAGCCGGGCAGACCATTCTCATCATTAATATTGCGCCAATCATCGCCTCCCGGGAAATATTTTTTCCAGAGCCTGTCAATATCTGCAGTGGTCTTTATATTATTTTGCTGGTCAACATATTTTGCCCGCTTATAATACGGTTCAATATATTTTTCAGGCGACTCAGGCCTGCCAAATCTTAACTGTCCGAAATAAGGATTCAATATTTGTGAAAGGGCTATCTGTTCTGCATTGAATTTTATTAAGAGTTGTTTTGCAAGTGTCTCTTTAGGCAGGTCCCAGTTGTAAAGTGGAATATTGTCCTGTTCTGCTAACGCTTTTACTTTTCCTCCTTCTCCCAGATTTTTTACGGCGTTCATCAATCCGGGTATCAAAAAACCAAGCCTTCCCTCAATAAGGGCAACCGTAGGCCTGAGTTTTTGCCATTCCTTTTCTATAAGTGCTATTTCAAAATAATCCTGATCCCTGGTATGTGCCGAACCAAATATGGTATATTTGTTTTCTGAATTAATAATAAATGGTCTTTGATGATCTGATAACGCTGCATACTGTTTAAAAGGGATAATTGAATCCGCTGCAGCAACAGTTAAAACTGTATAATATTTTGGCGATTTCCAGGCGATAAGGTAAATGATGCCACATAATATGATGACTGTAAAAAGAAACCATTTTAATATTCCGGATACTTTTTTAAATTTCATCTGATTTTATTTTGTTGGATAAAACGGGTTTAATCTTTTGGATGAGTTGAAGCGTATATTTGATGTTTAATAAAGTAACTTCTTTTTAGCCTTACATTATAACCGTTTATAAAATAACTGAGCCGGTAAATTCAGAAGAACAGAATAATAATTAAGCGTAAACTTTAAATTGAACATTTTTTATCTTATATTCAAATAAACCAACCAGTTGTTTTCCGGTAATTTTCATTCAGACTATGAGTTCAGCAGACAGTACTGCATTACAGCAGTTTAAAAATTTAGTAGGCATCAAGTTTCAGTTGTATAACAGCCTGTTCACTTCATTGCCTTTTCACCGGATTGAAAAGACCGGTATACTTATCCCTTTGCTTTTACTTAATTGTGAAGACGGATATAAAAAAGGACTCAGCCCGGTTGAGATTATGGAAGAATTCTTTTTAAAGCAAACTTCTTTCAGCAAAGAAGAAGAAAAGACCGACCTGCTTTTCAGGTTAGTACAATATATAGAAAGGCAGGTGGTATTATTTGATGCGCTGGAAGATGCCGCTTTTAAACAGGTGCATGATATGTCGGGCACAGGTACCTTAAAGCAACTGGCTTTACAGGTTGACTCTCAAAATAAAGAAGCAGAACTGATCGCTAAGCTGAAAGATTTTTCAGCACAGTTGGTATTAACGGCACATCCCACACAATTCTACCGTGGAGCGGTGCTGGGGATCATACACGACCTGTCGTCGGCAGTAAATGTAAATAACGAGAACCAGATATATACCTACCTGCAGCAACTTGGACGTACTCCTTTTTTCCAAAAGAAAAAACCCACACCTTATGATGAGGCAATCAGCCTGATCTGGTTCCTGGAGAATATTTTTTATAATGCCATTGGCCGTATCGGCAGTTTTATAAAGAACCGGTACCCGGATGCAGATGACCCCAATCATTCTGTAGTTAAAATGGGTTTCTGGCCCGGCGGCGACCGTGACGGAAATCCCTTTGTGAATGCAGCAATCACTTTACAGGTTGCCAATGCCTTGCGTGGTGCCGCCATTAAATGTTATTATCTGGATGTGCGAAAACTGAAACGCAGGTTGACTTTTAAGGGGGTTGATAGCGGCTTGGCTGTGTTGGAGAAAAAATTATACGATAATCTTTTTATACCGGGGCACCAGTTTGATCTTGATAAGGAAGATATACTTAAATCACTCAGGAATATCCATCATCAACTTATCTATGAACACAACAGCCTGTTTGTTGACAAGGTTGATAACCTCATCAATAAAGTAGAGATATTCGGGCTGCATTTTGCATCACTTGATATCAGGCAGGACAGCAGCATACATGCCAGGCTGATGGAAAGTATCACAGAAAAAACTGACTGTCTGCCAAAAAATTATTTATCCCTGTCAGATACAGAAAAGATTGATGCCTTGCTTACAATTACATCAACAACAGATGCAGCTGTATTAACTGATGATGTGGAAAAAGATACACTGGAATCTGTTACAGTTATTAAAACCATTCAGCAGTTAAATGGTGAGGCTGGCTGTAACCGTTATATCATCAGTCATTGCAACAGTGCAGTAAATATTATAGAAGTGTTTGGGTTGTTTTTACTGGGTGGATGGAAGAAAGAAGAACTGAAGGTAGATATTGTTCCGCTTTTTGAAACGGTGGTTGATCTGCAGCAGGCAGCCATCATTATGCAGCAATTGTATGAAAATGAAACGTACCGCAAACACCTGCAGCGCAGAAAGAATAAGCAGACCATCATGGTTGGGTTCAGTGATGGTACAAAGGATGGCAGCTATTTAATGGCTAACTGGAGTATTTACAAAGCCAAGGAAGAGCTGTCGGCTGTTTCAAAACAGTTTGGTATTGATGTATTATTTTTTGATGGCCGTGGCGGCCCGCCTGCACGAGGTGGTGGAAAGACACATAATTTTTATGCATCGCAGGGAAAAAATATTTCAAACAAAGAGATACAGTTAACCATACAGGGACAAACCGTAAGTTCAAAATTTGGAACTGTTGACTCAGCGCAATATTATATGGAGCAGTTATTGCACGCAGGTATTTCCAATGAAGTTTTTCCTACACCCGATTCGGAAATGCAGCCAGAAGAAGCCGAACTGATACAGAGGCTTGCCGAAGAAGGTTATGAAGCGTATAAAATTTTAAAAGAGCACCAGTACTTTGCCGATTATCTGGTTCATGCCAGTCCTTTACGTTTTTATGCCGATACCAATATCGGCTCCCGTCCGGCAAAAAGAGGCGGCGCATCAAAGCTTAGTTTGAAAGATCTCCGTGCTATTCCTTTTGTGGGCGCCTGGAGCCAGATAAAACAGAATGTTACAGGCTATTACGGGGTAGGTATTGCGTTTGAAAAATTAGCCAATGAAGGGCGCTGGGCCGAAGTTAAAAAACTATATGATCATTCATTGTTCTTCCGCACATTAATTGACAATTGTGAGATGTCGATGAATAAATGTTTCTTTCCTTTAACCGCTTTCCTGGCTAAACATCCATTGTACGGTGAAATATGGAATATGGTATATGATGAATTTGAACGCACCAAACGTTACATATTCCTACTTACCGAAAAGAATGAGCTGATGGCGAAACAGCCGGTAGAAAAACTTTCCATTCAAATGCGTGAACGTATTGTATTGCCCTTACTTACCATTCAGCAATATGCCATTACCAAAGTGCGTAACCTGGAAGAACAGGATGCAGGTGCGGCTGCCAAAGCAGTGTATGAAAAACTGGCGATGCGTTGTTCTTTTGGAATTATTAATGCAGCAAGAAATTCGGCGTAGGAATTTGTTTTATTCAATAGGTAAATTATGCTGGCGGAGAAATGATAGTTTATCCCAGTATCCCCGCTGAAAAATAATTTTATCATCAACAATATGAAAAAAACCACAGCCCCTTAGTCCAAGCGGATCCTTCCACTCCAGCATAGCCCATTCACCATCCTGGAATATATTTTCGGGAATACAAACCATTTCAGCATTTGCAAATTCATTCACGAACATCTGCCTGATAGCTTCCCGGCCAAGGATGGGTTCCGCAACAACCTGGTGGTTTACAGCATCGGGTGCATAAAGTTCTGCAAGGGCATCAGCATTTTTATTGTTAAAAGCTGTTATCCAGTTTTGAATGAGATCTTTGGGTTGCATTAATCAGTATTTAAAAAGTGATTCAGCATACTTGATACCGGTAACAATTATAGAAAAAAAATGGATTTAAATTCAAGAAAAGGATTATCAACTTTCTTTATGCCCGATATATTTCTTCCATTTTTCAATCACGGCTTTCATATCCTCAGGTACTTCACTTTCAAAATGTACCGGCTGTAAAGTTACCGGGTGTATAAAACCAAGTTCTTTTGCATGCAGTGCCTGCCGGGGGCAAAGTGCAAAACAATTATCTACAAACTGTTTGTACTTGGTAAATACGGTTCCCTTTACAATGCGGTTGCCGCCATAAAAATCATCATTAAAAAGCGGGTGGCCGATCAATTGCATATGTACCCGTATCTGGTGTGTGCGGCCTGTTTCAAGCCTGCACTCAATCAGCGTTACATAATTATAACGCTCAAGTACTTTATAATGTGTAATGGCTTCTTTGCCATGGTCACCATCGGGGTAGGCAGTAAATAGTTTACGAAAACGCAGGTGCCTGCCCACATGCGCAATCACCGTGCCTTCATCTTTTTCCATATCGCCCCAAACCAACGCAAGGTATCTGCGGTGTACCGTATGATTAAAAAACTGTTTGGCAAGATCACTCATCGTTTTTTGATCTTTGGCCATTACCAGCAAACCAGTGGTATTTTTATCTATGCGGTGTACCAATCCGAAACGGGAAAGTGCATTTTCATCTAATCCGGGATTTTGTTGTTTTAAATACCAGGCAACACCATTTACTAACGTGCCATTGGGGTTTCCGCTACCCGGGTGTACCACCATGCCTGCAGGTTTATTGATGATCATCACAGCATCATCCTCATACTGAATGTTGAGCGGAATATTTTCAGGGACAATATCAGAACTCTCCGGCGAGCGGCTGTCAAAGACAACGATCTTATCATTAGGTTTTACCTTGTAATTGTTCTTAACCGGCTTTTCATTCACCAGCACCATCTCATTGTCAATAGCCTGTTGAATTTTATTACGGGTGGCGCCTTCAATACGGCTCATTAAAAACTTATCGATCCGCAGCGGGTCCTGGCCTTTATCAATAGTAAGTACCAGCTTTTCGTAAAGATCTTCTGATTCGCTTATTTCTATTTCCTCTTCCATCGTTATTGTTGTTTGTTGCTCGTTGCTCTTTGCTCGTTGCTCGTTGCTCTTTGCTCGTTGCTCGTTGCTCGTTGCTCGTTGCTCTTTGCTCGTTGCTCGTTGCTCGTTGCTCGTTGCTCGTTGCTCGTTGCTCGTTGGGTTCAATTATCTTTGCAAATTAAAACATTACAGTGGATAAGCAGACAGTGATATTTAAAGACCTGGGTATAATTGACTATAAAGCGGCATGGGATTACCAGGAAACATTGTTACAGGAGAATGTAAAAATAAAATCAGCATTACGTAACGGCAAATCAGTAATTGACGGTACGCCGCTCACCACTCACCACTCACCACTCACCACAACCAACTACTTTCTTTTTTGCGAACACCCGGCAGTATACACCCTTGGTAAAAGTGGTAAAAAAGAACATGTTTTAATGAATGATGATGAACTGGCGAGAAACAACATTGCATTTTTTAATACCAACAGGGGAGGCGATATTACTTTTCATGGCCTGCAGCAGATAGTAGGGTATCCGATACTTGACCTTGAAAATTATTATACAGATATTGGTAAGTATTTAAGGAACCTGGAAGAGGTTATTATTTTAACCATTGATGAATATGGCATTAAAGGCGGAAGAAGTAAAGGTGAAACAGGTGTGTGGATTGATGCTGATATTCCCGGCAGGGAAAGAAAGATATGTGCCATAGGTGTGCGCTGCAGCAGGTGGATAACCATGCATGGCTTTGCTGTGAATATAAATACCGACCTGGGGTACTTCAATAATATCATTCCCTGTGGTATTGAAAACAAGCAGGTTACTTCTGTTGAAAAAGAGCTGGGCCATGCAGTGGATTACGAAGAGGCTAAGCGGAAAATAAAAAAGAATTTTGAAAAAGTATTTGCTTCGGTTTTACAATAAAATACCGCTGGCTTTTTACTTGGCAATTAAAAATTTGTTCTTCTCTATTAATTTACCGCTCTCATATATTTCAAAGTAAAACCAGCCTGCATGGAAAAAATTCACTTTTTCAATGATCAGGTAGTCTTCTCTTATTTTATTCAGTTCAAAAAGGAGTTTATGCTCTTCGTCAAAAAATTTCACCAGGTATCTTTTAATACCGGCATTTGGCAGACTGATGATAATATTGTTATCCCTGGCGGTATAGATCCGCCGGCTGGGATAAGTAATTATTTCTTCTTTTGGTACAATAACTTTTGCAGGCTCTGTATTAGGTTGAATAGCCGGCTTTTCTTTGGTTATGTTTTTAATAACCGGGGGTCTTTCTGTCTTATTAATTACTGCAGGTGGCGGCACTGACGGTTTTGTAACCGGGTCCTTTTTAGGGTCCCTAATTACATCAGCCTTTTTAACCGGGGCAGGTTTAATTTCGGGGTTTATGATTGGTAATGGGGGAGGTGGGTCTTTTACCGGCTTAACTGATTCACTAAAGATATAAGCACCGGCATCGAATGCAATAAATACCCGGTAATACATTCTGTTGTACGGCGGGTTCTCATCTACAAAGCCATTTTCTGTGTTTTGTGGATTAAGTACTGACCCAATGGTTGAAAAGTTTTTTGAACTGTCGAAAGAACGCTGGATATTGATCGTTTTAACTTCAAGCGGGTATTGATTTTGCCAGCTGACGATGATCTTGTTATTAAAATTTTTTACTGTGATCTTAGGAAGGATTTCCTGTGCATAAATATTGCCTGCCGAAACAGATATGGCAACTAACAATAAATAAAAATTTTTATGCATAAAATTACCGGAACAGGGCAATCAGTTTTAATTTAACAAATACAAACGGGCATTCATGTTAATCAATATAATAAACTTTGTAAAGGTAAAGATTTATTTCCCTGTAGCCCGCCCGTATGCAAACATAAAATATCGCTTCCTTTTGAAAAATAATTATTCCGGATGCTGTCTTTTACTGCAAAAAGCATTTTTGCTGTATATACAAAATCAAGCGGGATATGATATTGCAGCCAGCAGTCATTCATAAACTGAATGAGCACTTCTGTTTTTTTTGCATAACCACCAAAATAATAATCAGAAATTAATTGAATGTTTTTGGGTGTTTCGCTGGTTCCTGCCAGGTATTGTATTCTATCATCAATATCTGTCATACCTTTTAAAACGGGGATACCGATGATTGCCTGGTTGGGTCTGGCAGCAGCAGCCAGGCCAGCCATTGTAGTAGCAGTGCCTGTTGCTGTACAAATATGAGAATAGTTTTTATTGCCGATCAATTCCATTATTAAAGCAGCTCCTTTTGCTCCTGCAGGATGGTATCCGCCTTCAGGGGTCATAATGAATTCACCGAATTCTGTTCGTAAGGTTTTGATAAAACCAGGATCTTCTTTTTCGGCATACTGTTGCCTGGAAACGAATTTCAGGTGCATGCCATCTTCAATGCATTGCCCAAGTGTGGGAGAAAGCTGTGCAGGTTGTTCGCCCCTTACAATGCCAATACTTTTCAGGTTAAGTTTTCTGCAGGCAAATGCAGCAGCCGCAAGATGGTTTGAATAAGCGCCGCCAAAACTGAGGATGCTTTTTTGTTTTGAGGCCAGCGCATCTTCCAGAAAATAATGCAACTTAAATAATTTATTGCCCGATACAACCGGGTGTATCTTATCTAACCGCAATACAGAAACACTCACTTCCTTTTCAACAAATAATTTATCATTTATTGTATCAATGGTTATAGCAGATGTATCAAAAAGCATTTTAAGGATAACTTATCGTTTTATAGTATTTTCGCATGGCAAAAATCAAGAATTAATTTAATCTTTTTAATTTTAATTATACATGCAACCAACTCTTTTGATATTAGCTGCGGGAATGGCCAGCCGTTATGGCAGTATGAAGCAGATACAGGGATTTGGCCCATGCGGGGAAACCATCATGGACTATTCTATTTATGATGCCATCAGGGCCGGGTTTGGTAAAGTTGTATTTATTATACGAAAAGATTTTGCTGATGACTTTAAAGCCATATTTGAACCGAAACTGAAAGGGAAGATAAAAACCGAATATGTTTTCCAGGAAATGAATTCTTTTCTGGGTGATTTAAAAGCACCGGCGGAAAGAACAAAACCCTGGGGAACCGGGCATGCAGTTTTATGTGCAATGGATGTGGTAAAGGAACCTTTCGCTGTTATTAATGCAGATGATTTTTACGGCAGAGATGCATTTGTAAAAGCTGCCCGTTTTTTAAATGAACAATGCAGCGAAAAACAATATGCCCTGGTTGGATATGAACTTTCGAAAACATTGAGCGACCATGGCACTGTAAGCCGCGGCGTTTGTGAAGTGGATGCAACTGAAAACCTGGTTAGTATAAAAGAAAGGACGAAAATTTACAAGGACGGAAAAAAAATAATTTACGAGGACCAAGCGGGTAAACACGAAGTGCCTTCAGCTTCAAGTGTATCTATGAATTTCTGGTGCTTTCACCCGTCATTATTCATACCCACCCGGCAATTGTTTTTGCAATTTGTAAAAGAAAACAGTGCTCATCTTAAAGCTGAATTCTTTATCCCGATCATGGCAGAAGAATTCATGGAAAAGCAAGGCGGGCAAATAAAAGTTATTCCAACTTCGGCTAAATGGTTTGGGGTTACTTATAAAGAAGATGCCCCTTCTGTAAAGGCCAGTGTAGATGCGTTGGTGGCAGGCGGCGAATATCCAGCCTCACTTTGGTAATAATTAAAGTAAAAAGCCCGTAAAAGAAAAAAGCTGTTGATATTTACAACAGCTTTTTTATTATCGTTTTCCGGGTAATTATTTAATTGCCTACTACCATAAATACATACTCTTCCATTTTTTTAACCTGCTGCACCCTGTCTAATCCTTTCAGGCCGGCATTGTTAGGTAGTTTTATGTTTAAGGAATCTGAATCTTTTTTAACAGCATCTATCAATTTAAAAATATTTTTAGACTTTGCTGCAAAAACAACGCCATCAGCAATTGAGTTTTTTGAAGTAATGATACCGATGATCTCTCCGTTTTTATTAAGTACCGGGCCACCACTGTTACCGGGATTAACAGATACTGAAACCTGGTATGCTGTTGAATCTCCTTCATTACCCGATTTTGCACTTACATATCCTTCACCATAAACAATTTCATTGCGTGGATATCCCATGGTGAATATCTGTTCGCCAAGGTCGGAGTTCGTTTTATTAATAGAGTATGGAAGATTATAAACCGTTTTATAAGCCGTATCATTTATTTGTAAGATAGCCAGGTCGGTTACAGGGTCTGAATAAATTGTAACAGCTGTAAAATATACACCCTTGTTGTTTTCAACATAAATCGTTCTCATCCTGTTTACCACATGGGCATTTGTTACAATAAATCCCTTGCCATCAATAAGGAAGCCGGTAGCCCTGAAATCGGGATTCGGATTTCTTTTCGTCCTTTGAGTTAATGAATCTTTTAATTCAGCAACCTTTTTGTCAGTATCTTTCATCTTTGCATACAGATAGGTAATATCTTTATTACCTACTTTAGAATTGTAGGTGCTTATAAGGCCTGTGGTAACCAGCGACACTACACCTGCAATAGAAGCTGCCACAGCAATATTCCGTTTGTATTTTTTCCACAAAAAAACAACTTTTGCTTTTCCTTTTAATGGCGTTTTACTGATAAAACCATCCTCTATCAATTTGCTTTCAACCTCGTATAAGGAATGCTTGTAGGCTTTAATATCGGCGTGTTTATCCAGTTCATGTAATAAGAAAGTCTGTTCCACAACCATTTGGTCAATGGAAGGATCCTTCTTACGTATCTCTTCAAAAAAAGTCTTCTCCTGTAAGGTCATTTCACCTTTCAGGTAACGTTCTACGGTTTCTATAAGTAATATTTCATCCATCTACTGTCCGTTTTTATATTGCGCAAAAAATAATTTTCTTAATCTTACCAGGCATTTATATTTCTGGGTTTTTGCATTATCGGCATTGGTATATCCAAAATCAGCGGCAATTTCCTGCATGTTTTTCTTCTGTATATAATATGCGTCTAATAAACTTTTGCAGGGTTCGCCTATTTTACCGAGCGCAGTTTCCATAATCAGGTAGTCTGTGTTATGTTTTTCGTGCAGCTCAAGTTCTTCCTCTACCGGTACCGATTCTTCCGAATTTTCGGCCAGGCTGCTCAACCGTTGCATTTGCTGCAGCCTTTTTAACCAAAGCCGCCTGCAAACCGAGTATATATATGTCTTTAATTGACAATGTAACTCCAGGCTGCCCGAAACCGCTTTCTCAAAGAGTACAATCATGGCTTCCTGAAAAATATCCCTTGCCTCATCAGCATTTCCGTTATTATTCAGTATAAATGCCTGAATCATAGGGTAGTTATCGCGGTAAATGCCTTCAATAACTGCCCTGTCATTCAATGCCAGGCCTTCCAGTAATTGTTTTTCCTCTTCAAAATTGCTCACCTGCTGTATATTAATACGTTTATTAGTTATTTGTAACCCAAAGCAACGAAAATAAAGTTTTTTTAAAAAGTTGGGTTACCTTTTTCCAATTCGGGTATAAATATCAAATTATAATTTTTAAAAATTAAACAAATCAAAAAAATGAAAAAAGTAATCTTAGCATTAGCAATCGTATCTGTATCTTTTGCAGCTTGTAACGAAGGAGAGAAAAAAGCTGAAGAAACTCCAGCAACTGAAACTGTAACTCCAGCACCAGATTCAACAACTGCTCCAGTTACAGCTCCAGATTCAACAACTGCTCCAGTTGCAGATACAACTAAGAAGTAATTAAAACCGGTTATTCTTTTTGCTTGTGTTCTAACCGGAACTATATAAAGATTTTCTTTCGACAAGCAATCATATTTACCCCTCTTATCCGTAAGGGGGTTATTTTTTTTTGTTTAATACAACAGATTGACTATTTTTGGTTTACAAATGACAAACAAAAGCACAAATACCTGGTTTTATTTTAGCTACTATTTTAGAAATAGACCGGGGGCCTTTGTTATAAACTGAACCAAAACAGACTAACATAAAAAGCATCCCCCGATAGAATCGGGGGATTTTTGTTTTAATAATGGAAAAAAAAGTATCAATACAGGGTTTCGAAGGCAGCTTTCACCAGGTTGCTGCGCAGCAGTTTTATGGCAAAAAGACCGAAGTCATCTGCTGTTCAACTTTTAAAGAGGTGGTGCATCATGCAGGCAGTTCCAGGAATCCTGATGGAGGTATCATGGCCATTGAAAATTCCATTGCAGGCAGTATCCTGCCAAATTATAACCTGCTCTTAAAAAGCAATGTAAAAATTGTTGGAGAAGTTTACCTGCATATCAGGCAGCACCTGATGGTGAACCCCGGTGTTAAACTGGAAGATATTAAAGAGGTGCATTCTCATCACATGGCCATTCAGCAGTGTTTTGGTTTTTTAGATAAACATAACTGGAAATTAATTGAAACCGAGGATACGGCCCTCAGCGCCAAACATATTCATCAGCATAAAAACAAACATGCAGCAGCTATTGCCGGTAAGCTGGCGGCTGAATTGTATGAGCTTGATATCATTGAGCCCAATATCCACACGCTTAAAAATAATTATACCCGGTTTTTAATAATCAGGCACAAAAATGCGGAAGATGAAATTGCTGATGCAGATAAAGCTTCGGTAAATTTTGTTACAGGAAATGCAAAAGGAAGCCTGGCAAAAGTGTTAACGGTTATTGCCGATGAAGGCATTAACCTTTCCAAGCTTCAGTCAATGCCGATACCGGGCAGTAATTTTAAATATTCTTTTCATGCCGATATGGAATTTGATAGTACGGATCAGTTAAACAAAGTGATCAATAAACTGGGAGTTGTAACAGAAGAATTAACGGTACTGGGCGTTTATAAAAATGGAAAAACAGGATAGTATGCAAACGGCAAAGAGATTAGATGGAATAGGTGAATATTATTTTTCGCAGAAACTGCGGGAAATAGATGAATTGAACAGGCAGGGAAAAAATATCATCAGCCTGGGAATCGGCAGTCCTGACCTGCCACCTCATGCCGATGTGATTAAGGTGCTTGAAGAAGAATCAGCTAAGCCGTCAACACATGCTTACCAGAGTTATAAAAGCAGTCCCGTTTTACGGAATGCTATTGCCGCCTGGTATAAAAAATGGTACGAGGTTGAATTGATTGCAGATGATGAAATTCTGCCGCTGATAGGCAGTAAGGAAGGTATTATGCATATCTGTATGACTTTTTTAAACGAGGGTGACCAGGTATTAATTCCAAACCCGGGGTACCCGACTTACAAAAGTGCAGCAACTATTGCTGGCGGGATTTGCATAAATTATGATCTTACAGAAGAAAATAACTGGGCCCCCGATTTTGCGGCGCTTGAAAAAACAGATCTGCAGAAAGTAAAGCTGATGTTTGTGAACTATCCCCATATGCCAACCGGGCAGCTGGCAACAAAGGAATTGTTCGGTCAATTAGTTGCATTTGCAAAAAAGCATGGGATTTTACTGGTGCACGATAATCCCTACAGTTTTATTTTAAATGATGAACCAATGAGCCTGTTACATGTTGAAGGAGCGAAAGATTGTGTAATTGAACTGAACTCTTTAAGCAAATCGCATAATATGGCCGGCTGGCGGCTTGGCATGTTGTGTGGCCCCAAACAATATATTGACGCGGTGCTGCGGTTTAAAAGTAATATGGATAGCGGGATGTTCCTGCCATTACAATTGGCAGCGGCAAAAGCCTTATCACTTGGTAAAGACTGGCATGAAGGGATAAATAAAATTTATACAGCCAGGAGAGAAAAAGTTTTTGAGCTGCTTGACCTGTTGCAATGTTCTTATGCAAAAAGCCAGGCGGGTATGTTTGTGTGGGCGGCAATTCCGGAAAATTATAAAGACGGGTATGAATTAAGTGACCAGGTTTTATACAAGGCAAATGTGTTCATTACGCCCGGAGGAATATTTGGCAATGCCGGGAATAAATATATACGGGTTAGTTTATGTTGTAAGGAAGAAAATATCAGTGAAGCAATAAACAGGATCAAAATTAATAATTAAGATTATGACGATTACCGTTGTTGGTGTTGGTTTAATTGGAGGGTCTATGGCACTGGGCCTGAAAGAACCAGGCATAGCCAAAAATATTATCGGCGTGGGGCGTTCAACCGATAGCCTGGCAAAAGCTTTGGAGCTCAAAATAATTGATGAAGCCCTGCCTTTAGAAGAAGCAGTAATAAAAAGTGACATCATTTATATTGCCATTCCGGTGGATGCTACTGTTGACGTGGTAATGCAGGTAATGGATTTGATAAACGATAAACAGATAGTTGTAGATGCAGGTTCTACTAAATTTGTTTTATGCGATGCGGTAAAAGATCATCCCCGGCGTAAACAATTTGTGGCAACACACCCGATGTGGGGTACAGAGTTCAGCGGCCCCGAAGCAGCTGTTAAAGGGGCTTTTGCCGGCAGGGCCTGTGTTATCTGCGAAAAAGAAAAAAGCGAACCAGCAGCCTTGAGCCAGGTGGAGCAATTGTATAAAGCCCTGGGCATGCATATCATTTATATGGATGCAGCAAACCATGATATACATGCAGCTTATATAAGCCATATATCGCACATCACTTCTTTCGCTTTGGCTAATACGGTATTGGAAAAAGAAAAAGAAGAAGATGCAATTTTTGAAATGGCGGGTGGTGGTTTTGAAAGTACTGTCCGGCTTGCAAAAAGTAATCCGGCTATGTGGGCGCCAATCTTTATGCAGAATAAAGAAAATGTACTCGATGTTTTAAATGAACATATCTCACAGTTAAGAAAATTTAAAGCGAGCCTGGAAAAAGAGAATATGAATTACCTGGTGGAGCTGATTGAAAATGCAAATAAAATAAAACGGATATTAAAATGATATACAGGGAAGCAAACATAGCAGATATCTGGCAGATACAGATTGTCAGGAATGCTGTTAAGGAAAACATGTTATCTGATCCGGCATTGGTACCGGATAAGGATGTGGAGGAGTTTATTACAAAAAGGGGAAAGGGATGGGTATGCGAAATAGAAAATGTAATAGCAGGATTTGCTATTGTTGACCTGGTTGAAAATAATATATGGGCTCTTTTTATCCATCCTGATTTTGAAGCAAAGGGGATCGGTAAGCAACTGCACCGGATAATGATGGATTGGTACTTTGTACAAACGCAGGAAGATATCTGGCTGGGTACAGCGCCCAACAGCCGGGCAGAAATATTTTACCGCATGCAGGGCTGGAAAGAAATTGGTGTACATGGAAAGGGAGAAATAAAATTTGAAATGAGTTTCAAAGATTGGGTAAAAGGATAAAACAATAAACTGAATTCACAAATACTGAAAACATAAAACTAAATTTACAATGCAAACAGAAGTTCAAACCATGAAAGCAATCATGCAGGAAAAATGGAACAAGCGTCCGGTCATCATCAGCGGGCCATGCAGTGCAGAGACAGAAGAGCAAATGCTGGAAACAGCCACCCGCCTGGCTAAAACCGGCAAGGTGGACCTGCTGCGGGCCGGTATCTGGAAACCCCGTACCAAGCCCGGCATGTTCGAGGGGAATGGTATTGTTGGTTTGCCCTGGCTTGCCAAAGCTAAAAAGTTAACCGGGCTCCCAATAACCGTAGAAGTGGCAACAGCAAAACATGTAGATGATGCATTAAAGTTTGGAATAGATATGCTTTGGATTGGTGCCCGGACTACGGTAAATCCGTTTAGCGTACAGGAAGTTGCCGATGCTTTAAAAGGTGTTGATATTCCCGTGCTGATAAAAAATCCAATCAATCCCGATCTTGAATTATGGAGCGGAGGTATTGAACGCCTGCAAAAAGTTGGTGTAAAGCAGGTGGGTATGATACACCGTGGGTTCTCATCCTACGGTAATACAGAATTCCGCAATGCACCTATGTGGCATTTGCCCATTGAAATGAAAAGAAGGTTTCCGGATATGCCGCTTATCTGTGATCCATCGCATATCTGCGGTAACCGCAGTATGTTACAATCTGTTGCTCAAAAAAGTATTGACCTTGATTTTGACGGATTGATGCTGGAGAGTCATATTGACCCCGATAATGCATGGAGCGATGCCAAGCAACAAATTACACCGGAAAGATTGCTGGAATTATTGGGCGACCTGATCTGGCGGCATGAAAGCACAACCGAACAGGAATTTATAACTGCATTAACAACGTTGAGGGAACAGATAAACCAGGTAGATGATGAGTTGATGACCTTGCTGGGGCAGCGGATGAAACTTTCTGATAAGATAGGAGAGTACAAAAAAGAAAATGATATCACCATCCTGCAAACAAACCGCTGGAACGATATTTTGGAAAGGGCTTTTCAAAAAGGAGAGAAGCTGGGCCTGTCTAGAGAATTCATCACCAAATATTTTGATGCCGTGCATTTAGAAAGTATCCAGCATCAGAATAAGATAATGAACTCATAATTTCCGGCCCTTAAAAAAAAGTATGCACAAAACAGAATATACATATGCTTACAAAACAGTAACCAGTTACTTCGACGGAGAATTTTCTTTCATCAATGAACTGGCCGGAGAGGCAGATATTGTCATCATTACAGATGAAAATGTTTTTCAGCATCATGCCGGTAAGTTGACTGCTTACCCTGTTATCAAATTTCCGGCTGGCGAAATGTATAAGAACCAGTCAACGGTTGATACTATTATCCGGGAATTAATAAAACTGGGAGCCCATAAAAATACTTACTTAATAGGAGCAGGTGGTGGTGTGGTTACTGATATTACCGGTTATGTAGCGGCAGTGTACATGCGGGGGATAAAATTCGGGTTGGTGCCCACTTCAATACTGGCCATGGTTGATGCAGCCATTGGCGGAAAGAACGGTATTGATGTTGGCGTTTATAAAAATATGGTGGGAACGATCCTGCAGCCTGAATTTATTCTTTACGATTATTCTTTTTTGCAAACACTTCCGGTTAAGGAATGGATAAATGGTTTTGCCGAAGTGATAAAACATGCCTGTATAAAAGATGCTGTTTTATTTTCGGTACTGGAAAAATATACCTTACATGAATTTCAGACAGATAAAACTTTAATTGCCGACCTGGTAGAAAAGAATGCTGTTATAAAATCTCTGGTAGTTACAGGTGATGAATTTGAAAAAGGAGAACGGAAAATTTTAAATTTCGGGCATACGATCGGCCATGCTATCGAAAACCTGCATAGCATTCCGCATGGCCATGCTGTCAGTATCGGCATGGTGGCCGCCTGTAATTTATCAGAGAAGATAAACGGTTTTCATTTTGGTGAAGCTGCAAGGATAGTAAAACTGCTTGCTCAATATCATTTACCGGTTGATGTGGAGACCGATCATGAAAAAGTTTTTGAAGTTTTAAAAATGGATAAGAAACGTAAAGATGACGGCGTTCAGTTTATCCTCCTGAATAAAATTGGCGAAGCGGTTATAGTACCGGTAACATTAACAGAGCTGGAAAAACATTTTAAAGAAATATTATAGTGACAGTAACTGTTCAGCCATCGGGTATTTCGGGAATTTTGCAGGCACCAGCATCTAAAAGCAGTATGCAAAGAGCCTGTGCCCTTGCTTTATTAAGCGAAGGTACAACCACTGTCATCAACCCCGGAAAAAGCAATGATGATAAAGCGGCACTGGGAATCATTCAGAATTTAGGCGCAACAGTTAAAACAAAGGATAATGAATTAATTATTAGCTGTGAAGGGATTAAACATGCAGCTGAAATAAATTGTGGTGAAAGCGGTTTAGGCATCAGGATGTTTACACCCATTGCAGCACTGTCTTCAAAAGAAATAATCATTAATGGTGAAGGGAGCCTGTTAAACCGCCCCATGCATTTTTTTGATGAAATATTTCCGCAATTGGGCATTTCAATACAGACAAATAGCGGGCATCTGCCAATAAAAATAAAAGGGCCTTTACAACCTGCAGATATAACGATTGATGGTTCCTTAAGTTCACAGTTCTTAACCGGGCTTTTAATAGCTTTTGGAAAAGCAGCAACAAAACCTGTTACCATTACAGTACAAAATCTTAAGAGCAAACCATACATCGATCTTACTTTACAGATGATGAAGCAGTTTGGTTATTGTGTAGATAATAATGACTACAAATCATTCACTATAAAACCACCCGCAGGGCCCAGCGGGCAAACCACAAACCAAAAGCCACAAGCATATACTGTAGAAGGGGACTGGAGCGGTTCAGCATTCTTACTGGTAGCCGGGGCCATTGCCGGAGGAATAACGGTAAAGGGATTAGATGTAAATTCAACCCAGGCCGACAAGGCCATATTAAAAGCATTGATGGATTGCGGTACCAATATTTCAATCGAAACAGATCAAATAACAATCAACAGTTCTTTAGCTGGATCAGGAAAAGCATTTCATTTTAATGCAACTGATTGCCCCGATCTTTTTCCGCCACTGGTAGCGCTGGCCGCTTATTGCAAAGGAACAACAGTTATTGAAGGTGTCAGCCGTTTATCTCATAAAGAAAGTAACCGGGCTTTAACTTTGCAGGAAGAGTTTGCTAAAATGGGACTCTCTATAAAATTACAGGATGACCTGATGATGATTGAAGGAGGTAAAGGATTGAAAGGAGCAGGAGTACATTCGCATCATGATCACCGCATTGCAATGGCATGTGCCATTGCTGCTTTACAGGCAGATGGAGAAACGGTTATTGAAGATGCGGAGGCCGTTAATAAATCTTATCCTGATTTTTATGAAGATTTGAAGTTGCTGCATGCTGCTGTATCTTTGCCAATAAACGTTTAAACCCGTAAACTAATAAAATAATAAACATTGAATTCATTCGGACGCATTTTCAGGGTACATATTTTTGGCGAATCGCATGGCGAATGTGCAGGCCTGACCATTGATGGATGCCCGGCAGGTTTGTCTTTGACTGCTGAAGATTTTGTGGCTGATATAGAAAGAAGAAAGCCCGGTGCCAAAGGAACAACGCCCAGGAAGGAAGACGATATTCCACAAATAAAAAGCGGACTTTTTAACGGTAAAACAACCGGTGCTCCCATTACTATATTGTTTGAAAATAAGAATACCCGCAGTGCCGATTATGAAAAACTGCGTGCTGTGCCCAGGCCCGGACATGCTGATTTTGTAGCATCCAAAAAATTTGGCGGGTATGAGGATTATAGAGGCAGCGGCCATTTCAGCGGAAGGCTTACAGTTTGCCTGGTAGCAGCAGGCGTTGTTGCAAAAAAAATATTACCCCCGCTGGCTGCCAAAGAGGGAGCCGGAGTTTCAATTGTTGCAGGTATCATTGAGATTGGAGGTGAAACTGATTTAGATAAAGGGTTGCAGAAAGCCATTGATGCAAAAGATTCTGTTGGTGGCATTGTTGAATGTAAAGTAACCGGATTGCCCGTTGGCTTAGGAGAACCTTTTTTTGATTCTGCAGAATCACTCATCAGTCATGCAGTGTTTGCCATACCGGCCGTAAGAGGTATCGAATTCGGGACGGGCTTTGCAGCAGCAAAAATGTTTGGAAGCCAGCACAATGATGCTATTGAAAATAAAAGAGGAAAAACTTTCACCAATCATGCAGGCGGAATTGTGGGTGGAATAACCAATGGCAACGAGCTTACCTTCCGCATTGCCATCAAGCCAACATCATCTACGCCAAAAGAGCAGCAAACCCTCAATATTGAAACAGATGCGGTGGAAAATTTTTCAGTAAAAGGGCGCCATGACCTTTGCATAGCCCTGCGGGTACCTGTAATACTGGAAGCTGTAACGGCGGTAGTACTGGCCGACCTGATGATGCTGGAGCAGCATATCTCACGGGTAAATCCTTAACTTAATAATCGCCGGTGATAATTGATCTGACCAAGGTGGTAATTTAAATGTCCATAAAGATGAACGAGCATTTGGGTGTTGGCTAATTTTCTTCCAAACATCTCCAGTGGAAATTCTTTTTGCATGTCTTTTTCAGGTAAACTGTTCAATGTGCTTTTTACAATAAGGATACATTTCTCAATATTTATAACTAAGTTCTGCCGGGGAATATTTTTTAAACTGAATTCATCATCACGATGCCGCACATATCCGCTGTTGCCAAGTGTTGCACCAATAAAATGATTCAGGTTGCCAATTAAGTGAAGGCATAAATTACCTGCACTGTTGCTGATACCTGCTTTAACAATCCACAGATCATCTTCCTCCCTGTATAAATTAATTTCCGCGGTAAGTTTTTGAAGGTCCCGTTCAAAAAGTTCAATTAAAGTTTCTTTCAACATGAGTTTATTTTTTCGGGTGTAATGTTTCGTGTCTGCCGGGCAGTAAATTTATGTTTATTATCAATTAGTTCAAAAATGGATAAAATCTCCCTTAACTTAAAAACAATTGTGTAAATTAGCTTCAATTCAAAGCAATGATATATCTTGGTCATTGCAATTATCCTTGGTAATATCCATTCTGAAACCTTTAGTTTTCAAATTACAAAGATTTAACCCTGTATATGCAGCATTATAAAAACAAATACCGGTTTTTATTATTATTTACAATTTCTTTAGCCCTGTTTTCCTGTAATGATTCCGGAACAGGGAAGGAGAAAGATATCGTTTCCGATCCGGAATCAATGGATGAACAGGTTGCAAAAAATATTAAAGCTGTTTTGAAGACGGCTGACGGCAATGCTGGAAAAATTAATGACAGTACACAAATAGAATTTGTAAAAGTTGTTACTGATTATTACAGGCAGAATAATTATATACCTGTATGGAGTAAAGCCGAAAACTGGCAGCCAATGGCAGATTCCTTATACCGCTTTATTGAAGATGCGGAGTATGAAGGGCTTTTTCCGGATGATTATCATTTTAAAAATCTAAGGGAATTAAAAACCAGGCTGGATTCCGATTCGCTCAGCCGCATGGATGCAGTTTTATGGACAAAAGCCGATCTTTTGCTGACTGATGGCTTTATGCATATTATTAAAGATCTGAAGCAGGGGAGATTACCGCCGGATAGTGTATCATTAAATAAAGATTCTGTACTTGCTGACGATTTCTTTTCTGTAACGTTAAAGGATCTGGTAGAAAAAAAACAGTTTTCTGCATTGCTTGTTTCACTTCAGCCAAAACACAGTGCGTATTGGGAATTAAAAAAAGGGATCAAAGGATTTGTTGACAGTATGGACAGGAATGAATACACACATATTGTTTATCCGTATAAAAAAGGAGATGCTGCAGATTCCGTTTTTTTTATCAGACTTTTGCAAAAAAGACTTTCGGCAAATGACAGTATTGATTCCGGCGGCCTTTCTGATTCTGGACGCTTAAGTAAAGCAATCCGTAAATATCAACTGAAAAATGGTTTGCCGGCCGATGGTAAATACGGAAAAATCCTGGTAGGCTCCCTAAACGAAAATGATATAGAAAGGTTCAAAAGGATTGTGGTTACTTTAGACAGGTATAAACAACTGCCCGAAAAAATGCCTGAGAAATATATATGGGTTAATATACCCGGTTACAACCTGCACTTGATACAAAATGACAGTCTTGTATTTGAATCGAAAGTGATTTGTGGAAAGCCGGAAACCAGGACACCGGTACTTAATGCTGCAATATCAGATATGATCACTTATCCCACCTGGACGGTGCCTAACAGTATCATTGTAAAGCAATACCTGCCCAAGTTAAAAAACAACCCGGATTATATTTCCAAAATCGGTTTACAGCTCTTGAATAATAAGGGCGAGGTTATTGATCCGAATACAGTTACCTGGAGTAAATATTCAAGAGGTATTCCTTATAAAGTAATGCAGGCAAGTGGTGATAATAATTCGCTTGGCGTTATCAAATTTAATTTCAGTAATAAGTATTTTGTTTATTTACACGATACCAACCAGCGTTATCTTTTTAAGAATTCGTCACGTGCATTAAGCCATGGTTGCGTACGGGTACAGGAATGGGAAAAACTGGCATACTATATTGCTGCAAATGACAGCATACTGAGCCCTAAAAAGGAGTCGCTTAAATATACTTCAGATTCTATCCGTAACTGGATAACAAAAAAAGAAAGGCACCGTGTTGACGTTAAAAATCATATTCCCCTCTACATCCGTTATTTTACCTGTGAAGGAAATAACGGGAAATTGAAATTCTACGATGATATTTACGGTGAAGACAGGGCGCTGATAAAGAAATATTTCGTAAAAAAATGATATGCTTCTTTTACTGGCAAAAAAAGTATCTTTATTGCCATGGTAATAAAAATAATTTCATTCCGGAACTGTAATATCATAAAAAAGGTTACTCTTTTTTTTATTGCAGTCATATTTATTTTGCCGCCTGCTGTTATTGCACAAAACCAGGCTGCTGCCAATAAATTAAAACCTAAAAAAACTACAAAAGTTTTTTATGGCCAGGCCAGTTTTTATGCCAACAAATTTGAAGGGAGAAAGACAGCAAACGGAGAAATATTCAGCCAGAAAAAACTTACCTGCGCATGTAATGTTTTACCGTTGGGTACATGGATTAAAGTAACCAATTTGCGAAACGGCAAAACTGTTGTAGTTAAAACTAATGACCGGTTACATCCACGCATGAACAGGATAGTTGACCTGTCCAAAACTGCTGCACAAAGACTGGGTTATGTTGGCCGCGGTTTAACGAGGGTAAAAATAGAGATCGTTGACCGGAAAAATATTCCGTAACTATTTATTGCAGCATTAACTGTATTATAATGGTCATTATAACATCACATAATAGTTTGAATTATGTGGGTAATTTATTTCACGAATTGGAACTAAGCAGCTATTTTTGCTGCGATTAAGAAAAACTATCATTTATGAAGAAAACGTTATTTGTATTGCTAACCCTGGGATTATTCGTAACAGCTTACGGCCAGGCGGATTATAAGAAGAGCCCTTCACTGGGGGTTCAGTTTTTTTTGAACGACTTTAAGACAGCGGCTAATCTCCGTGCTACGGGCTTCCCAAGTGTAATACGTTCAAAAGAGTGGCACAAGACCAAAAACATGAACGCCGGTATTGCGATCAGTTATATACAGGGATTAAGTAATAACCTCGACTTTGCCGGTACTTTATCGGGATCGTTCCTTGATTACCCTGTTCCTGGCAAAGCACTTTTTGCTGATCCAAGCCTTTTACTTGAAGGTGCTGCAACAGCCAACCTGAAATTATTATCAGATAAATACTGCTTTACACCATTTGTTTCAGCAGGTATTGGTGGTTCAAAATACCGTGGTTACTATGCTGCTTTTATACCAGTTGGTATTGGAGCCCAGTTAAAAGTTATCGATGAAACCTTTATTGTTGTTAACTCGCAGTACCGGGTGCCGGTAACAGAGAATGCGGCCTATCATTTCTATCATGCTATAGGTATTTCTACCGCCTTAACTAAAAAGAAAGAACCTGCTCCCGTTGTTGTACCTATTCCGGTTGCAGAACCTCCAAAAGACAGGGATGGAGATGGTGTATTAGATGATGTTGATAAATGCCCTGATGTAAAAGGTCTTGCCAATTTACAGGGATGCCCCGACAGAGATGGTGATGGTATAACAGATGCTGAAGATAAATGCCCCGATGTAGCCGGTCTTGCCCGTTACCAGGGATGCCCGATACCGGATACAGATAAAGATGGTATTAACGATGAATTGGATAAATGCCCTACAGTTTCGGGATATGCCCGTTACCAGGGATGCCCGATACCGGATACTGATAAAGATGGGGTAAATGATGAAGAAGATAAGTGTATTAACGAAGCCGGTCCTGCTTCTAATTTTGGTTGCCCGGTAATCAGTGAAGAAATAGTTAAGCGGGTTAATAAGGCTGCGCAGAATGTTTTCTTCTCAACCGGCAGTTCTAAATTACTTACTAAATCTTTTTCTAAATTAAATGATGTGGTTGCCATATTAAATGAAAACCCATCTTATAAAGTAAGTATTGATGGTCATACAGATAATACCGGTAAAGAAGATAAGAACCAGACATTGTCGGAAGCAAGAGCAGCTTCTGTAAAAGCTTACCTGGTTGAAAAAGGCATTGTTGAAAGCCGCCTTACCTCAACAGGTTATGGACAGGATAAACCCGTAGCCGATAATAAGACTGCTGCAGGCCGTGCAAAAAACAGGAGAGTTGAAATGACTTTGAGAAATTATTAATAGTTATAGAGACCTATTGATAAGAGCCCTCCTGAAACGGAGGGCTTTTTATTTACCGGGATTGCAATGGTTTTTAATCCCTAAAATTTTGTTATTACACTATACTGCAATGTTTACTTGATTAATTTAAGTAAATTTAAAAACCAAAACATTAACCCTGTGCAAAAGAAAATCAAGATATTACTGTACTGCTTCATTTTAAGTACAATCCTTATTGCTGTTAAAACACAAGGCCAGTCTGTAGAAAACAGCATCAACCTTTATGGTACCAATTTTCCACAGGAAAAGATACATATGCATTTTGATAAGGAAGTTTACCTGCCGGGTGAAACCATCTGGTTTAAAGCCTATGTTTTTGAAGAAAACCTGCCCAGCGAAAAAAGCACTAATTTTTATGCGGCTTTGTATGATGAGGATGGCATGCTGATACAGGGCCAGCTTTCACCAATATTTAATTCAACCAGCAATGGCTATTTTGAAATACCCGACAGTCTGGGCGGCAAACAATTGATATGCCGTGCATATACAACCTGGATGCTGAATTTTGATACTGCATTCTTATTTACGAAAGCAATTAAGCTTATCAATAAAAATGAAAAGCTGGAAGAAAAAAAGGCAGTTAAAACAGTTAGCCTGCAGTTTTTTCCCGAAGGTGGGGATATTATAGAAGGCACCAGGAATACCATTGCCTTCAAAGCCAATTACAATAATGGCCTTCCATTTGAAATAAACGGCGTGATAAAAAAACAGGAAACAGGAGAAGTGCTGCTGCCCTTAAAAAGCCGGCATGATGGTATGGGCAGGTTTGATATTGAAATACTACCCAAAGAAAAATATTATGCCGAGTGGACAGATAATAACGGGGTAACCCAACAGACTTACCTGCCCAATGCAAAACCTGAAGGTGTATCATTAAAACTGGTACTGCAAAAAGATAAGCTGGTATATAATATTGTAAACAAACTGCCGGGTGATTCATTGCATGTGCTGATGTATATGTACCAGAAAGTTTTTTTTAAAACTGATCTGTCAGTTACATCAGCATTGCCATACAGTGGTTTTGTGCCAACAAATACATTACCAACCGGGGTAATGCAGTTAACTGTTTTTGATGCCGGCTGGCAGCCGCTTGCAGAACGGGTGGCTTTTATCAACAATGATAATTATGAGCTGTCTGCAGCGATAAGCAATAAAGAAATAAACACTCAGAAGCGTGGAAAAAATATTATTGAGATTTCTGTACCTGATACCATGCCGGTAAATATGTCGCTGAGCATTACTGATGCTGACCTGAATTATGAAACAACCGGCTCAACAATTGTAAGCAACCTGTTGCTGGGTGGCGATGTAAAAGGCTATATCCATAATCCGGCATATTATTTTAGCAGTAGCTCCAGTGATGAAAAAAAAGCCAATCTCGACCTGGTAATGCTTACCCATGGCTGGCGGCGGTATAACTGGTATAATATGCTGGCACAGAAAATGCCGGGAATATATTATGCTGCAGATAATTACCTGTCTGTTTATGGCCAGGTAAGCCAGGAACTGATGAAAAAAATATCTAAGGAAGAAAATATAAACCTCATCGTTAAGACAAGGGACAGTGCCAATAATTTTTATTCCATATGGCCCGATAGCTCCGGCTTACTAAAGCAATCGGGGTTGGTATTTTATGATACGGCAAAGGTTTTATTTTCTTTCAATAAAAGTAAAAGCTGGAACACCCAGATGGCGTTCAGTAAATCAAATTTTACATTGAATCAACCGTATTCCATCGCTGATTACCGGCAATATTTATTGCGTGATACAACCGGAACCATGGTTAATCAATCAGCCCCTGTATATGATTATTATGTTCGTAAAAAAGACAGCCTGGCTTTTGGAAGTGAAAAAACATTACAGGCTGTGGTAGTAAAAGCTAACAGCCTGCGAAGCTGGAAGAATGACCCCGTATATAAGCTCGATCAAAAATACACCAGCGGCCTGTTCAGGAGCGGCAATGCTTTTTCGTTTGATGTAATGCATGATGAAATGGCTGCAGCTAAATTTGATATTTATAATTATTTGTTTGGGAAAGTGCCCGGGCTCTCTGTAAAAAATTCAGGTGGTGGAAAAGCATTTGTTATTAACAGGGGTAATCAGTCACTTCCGGTTTTATTGTTCATTGATGAACGGATAGCTGATAATGATCAGATAGGGCTGTTGAATATGGAAGACATTGCTTTTGTAAAATATATTGACTTTTATGTTGGAGAAAGAAATGCAGCCGGCACTTACGGCCCTGCCCTGTCTGTTTATTATAAAAAAGGCGCAGATCTAATTGACCGCAGGCCAAAACTTACAGATCTTCAATTTGTGGAAGTTCCCGGTTATTCCCCAGCTAAAGAATTTTATTCGCCTGATTATTCGCAAAACAATACAACCGCCGGGGCAGATGCCCGGACAACTTTATTATGGTTGCCTTATATCATAGCTGATGCTGCCACCCGTAAAATTCCTGTCAGCTTTTATAATAACGATTTTAGTAAAAAACTAAGGGTGGTTTTAGAGGGTATTAATGCAGAAGGTAAAATGGTACATATTGAAAAAATAATTGAGTAACGGGTTATGGGTTATTAAAATTATCTTTCAGGTCAATGTGTAAATACTAAAATCTAAGCATCGGATATAGATATCGGGATAAGATAAAATAATTAAAGCAACCAGGCCGGGGCATACTTAATATTAGGTTATGAAAGCAGGCATACTATACTGCATCCTGTTGGGTTTTATTTTTAATAATGCTGTTTATTCACAAACAGCAATTGGATATAATCTTCCTGAAAGCTATCTCGTTTCCTCCCAAACCATGCATGTACATTTTGATAAGGACATTTACATGTCTGGTGAAACCATCTGGTTTAAGGCCTACCTGTACAATGTAAATGAGTTATCGCTCAACAGCACAAATTTTTATGCAGCAGTTTACGATGAGCAAGGTAAATTAATTCAGCAAAAACAATATCCCATACTGACAGGCAGCAGTTATGGCGATTTTAAAATACCGGATAGTTTAGATGGCAGCAGGCTTCAGTTTCGTGCATTTACCAAGGCAATGATTGATGAAGACAGCAGCAATGTATATGAAAGAATTTTAACGGTTTACAATAAAGAAAATAATACGGGCAGTATTATAAACAAAACGGTCAGCCTGCAGTTTTTCCCCGAGGGTGGACAAATGATTGCAGAGCTGGAAAACCAAATAGGTTTTAAAGCAGTTTATACTGATGGCAGCCCGGCAATGGTAAAAGGGCAGATCATTGAAGTGGAAACCAATAAAGCAGTGAGTGATTTTTCCACAGATAAAACGGGCATGGGAGAAATGATGCTGGTACCTGCGCCAAGAAAAAATTATATAGCTGTCTGGAAAAATGCAAATGGTGATACAATAAATACAGTATTGCCCAAAGTAAACAGGTACGGTGTTTCTTTTCATGCAGAAATTACAGATAAGACATTAGAATATACACTTGCGAAAAATATAAGCTCCGACAGTTTAAGCATCCTGCACCTGCAGGCGCAAATGGGTAATTACAAAGTTTATAAGGCTGATCTGATTGTACCGGAAGAAATGCAATTATCCAAAGCAAAATTTTCAATAGATTCCCTACCGGCAGGTTTATTGCAGCTTGGTTTATTTGATAAATACTGGAACCTGCTGCAGGAACGGCTTATATTCATCAATGAACAGGATATTTCAAAACATTTGTCGGTAAACAGGGATACTGTAAATGAAGGCCCCAAAGGAAGAAATACGATTGAGTTTATTTTACCCGATACCATGTTTACCAATTTATCTGTATCCCTTGCCGATATTAATTTTTATGAACAGCTACAGATGCATGGCATCAAACAGGAATTGTTATTCAATACTCAGGTTGAAAATACGGGGCAAAATATAGATTCATTGTTAAACGCAGGCAATAAAAATACAATTGACTTGCTGACACTATCACATCCCTGGAAAAGATACAACTGGCAAATGGCAATTGATAAAAAGGAAATAAGATCTGAGTTAGCCGACAATTATATTTCCCTCACAGTAAATTACGAGGAAAAGGATTTTGCATTACCAAAAGATGAAGCGCTGAACCTGATCATCAATGATAAAGGAATTGGAAAACAATTTTATAATGTACTACCTGCAAGCCAAACTGCATTTAAACAGGAGGCCATGATATTTTTTGACTCTGCGAAGATTGATTACCAGCTGAATAAAAATAAGGAACTGGTAAATTACTTAACGATAAATAAAGATGAGTTATTGGCTATCCCTTCAACGGTAAATCCACTGCCGGAAAGAATCAGTTATTCAAATGCCAAAGCGGAATTTGTATTTACCGATCTTGATTCTTTTTTTATACCCAAACTTAAAAAATTCAATGATGTGCAAACAATTAAAAGTGTAGTGGTAAAATCCAAATATAGGGGCAATCCCGAGTTGGCAAGAATAGATGAGTTGGATAAGTTTTACACCACAGGAATGTTCAGCGGAACTGTAAAGGGATATTTGCTAAATGTTATAGATGACTCAATGGCGAAAGCAATTGATAATATTTTTGATTATGTCAGATTTAGAGCGCCAGGGGTAAGGATTATTACTGATGCGTTTGGGTTTAAACATTTTGTAGCTGAAGAGTTTGTGAGTGTGGCAAAAAAGCAACTTTCTTATATTCCTGTTTATCTTGATGAAACTATTTCCGAGACTGCAGCTTTAAATTCATTAGCTGCATCAGACGTTGCATATATCAAATATTTACCGGGGGTAGTGATTGGCGGTTCATTCAGATCCAATATAGGGGCTGTTTATGTATATACAAAAAAAGGCACTGAAAAAGGTCCGCCGGGTAAAGGGCTGCCTTATGTTTATATTAAGGGCTATAATTCGCAGCAAGAATTCAGCAGCCCCGACTACAGTGATAAGGATTTATTAAAGGAGCCTGATCTGCGCAGCACTTTGTACTGGAACCCCAATCTTATTCTTGATAAAACAAATAATAAAATAAAGATCGGGTATTATAATAATGATGTATCCAGAAAATTGCTGCTTACCATTGAAGGGGTAAATGAAAGGGGAAAATTGATACATATTGAAAAGATCATTGAATAGCTTTTTTAATAACCGGTCAATAATCATTTTTTGATTTAACAGGCTGCGTTCCTTTTTTATCATCCGGCTTTTTTGCTTTGGATGAATCCATTACAGCCTTGGGTACTTTATTGCCGGGCTCATTTTTTTTCGGTGTATCGTAATCTGAAGGCGCATTAAAAAAATCGTCTGCATCTCCATTACCCACATCATTTCCAAGGCTGTCGCCCTGGTTAAACAATTTACTCCAGTCTTCATCTGCATAAGATACCTGGTTCTTCAAATTTTCTGATATGGGAAACTCTTTTATCTTGCCATAGTCCAGTTTTTTATCGGCATATACCTTACTCATAAATATCCCCCATTTAGGCAGCGCCAATTCATTACCACCCGATGTTCCGGAATAGATGCGTATAAAGGGATCTTCGCAACCCACCCAGGTACCGGCCAGCAGTTCGGGTGTATAGCCAATAAACCAGCCATCGGCATTATCGTTTGTGGTACCGGTTTTACCGGCCTTTTGTACAGGTATATTGTAATTATTAAGTGCCCGGGCAGTACCAAACTGTACAACACCCTGCATCAGCTCCACCATTATATTTGCAGATACTTCACTCATCACCTGTTTGTTTTTGGAAGTAAATTGTTCCAGTTCATTGCCGCTTTTATCTTCTATCCGGTTGAGCATGATGGGCTCAATACTGAAACTGTTATTTGGAAACATAGAATATGACTGCAGCATTTCCAGCATCGGAATTTCTGCAGATCCAAGCGCCAGTGAAATATAGGGCGGGAGTGTGGAGTTAACACCACAGTCTTTGGCAAATTCAATTACCTTTTTTACGCCAAGCATATTGGTCAGCCGTACCGAAGCCGTATTTTTAGAATAAGCCAGGCAATTGGCCATCGTACCGCCCCCGCCGGTAAATGTCCGCATTTCCTTACCATACTGAACCAGGCCACCTGGGATTTCTGTAGAGGGTGTATAACCGGCATCTTCAACCGCCAGCGAATAAATTAAGGGCTTGATAGTTGAACCTACCTGCCTCTTTGTAGTAACATGATCAAACTTAAACCACTTATAATCTATCCCGCCAACCCAGCATTTTATTTCCCCCGTTTTAGGGTCCATGGCTGTAAAAGAAGTTTGCAGGATCTGCTTGTGGTATTTGATGGAATCATAGGGTGTCATGGTGGTATCCTTTTCCCTTTTATCATTCCAGGCAAATACTTTCATTTTTACCGGTTTATAAAATGTCTTTTTTATATCTTCTTCAGGAACCTTGTCTTCTTTCATGCTCTTCCACCTGTCGGTATATTTAAATGCAGCTTCAATGGTGCTTTCATGTCCTTTCCATATCCTGGCGCTGTTATTTTTCATGATCTGGTCCAGTTTTTTCTGAATGACTGGCATATGCTGTGCTACTGCCTCTTCGGCATATTGCTGCATTTTTGAATCGATAGTAGTGTAAAATTTCAACCCATCTCTGTATAAGTTATAAGGTTCACCTGTTTTAGGGTTTTCGTGTGTTTTACACCATTCTCTTAATTTATCACCCAGTACCGCCCTGAAGTAAGGAGCAATACCCATGTTCTCATCAATTTTTTTGTAATTGGTTACCAGGGGTTTTCCTTTTATTTTAGCAGCCTCTGCCTCAGTTAAATATTTTTGTTTGCAAACAACCATTTGGTTAATCACGGTATTTCTTCTGTCAACAGAAGCTTTTGGATAACCGATGGGATTATAAATAAATCCTTTCAGCATGCCGATCAATACGGCAGCTTCTTCAATTTTTAAATCTTTAGGTTCTTTTTGAAAATAAGTACGGGCTCCATTGCGGATGCCATATACATTGCCCCAGGAAGCCCAGTTCAGGTATAAGGTTATGATCTCTTCCTTGGTAAAATTTCTTTCTAATTTAACGGCAACGATCCATTCTTTCATCTTATCAAGCCCACGCTTAATGATATTTCCTTTTCCCTGTCCCATCATCAATTTGGCAACCTGTTGCGACAGCGTACTGCCACCTCCCTGTGCACCTAATGTAAAAACCGCACGGGCCACGGCCTGGGCATCTATACCCGAGTGATCATAAAAACGTTCGTCTTCAGTTGCGATTAATGCGTGTATCACATTTGGGGAAATCTCATTGTATTTTACTTCGCTCCTGTTTACAGAATAATATTTACCCATCAGTTTTCCATCGCTGGAATAGATCTCACTGGCAAGGTCAGCTTCGGGATTTTCCAGTTCTTCAACTGAAGGCATTTTGCCGAATAACCCGAAGTTGGCACAAATAAACATCAACAGCAGCAATGAAAAACCTCCCAAAAAAACCTGCCATAATATTTTTACTGAACGTTTCATGTATTGAATTTTGAAATATGGTTTTTGATATTGAACTGACAATATTAAAGATCATATAAAACTAAAGAATGGTCTTACAATTATAATCCCGTTTGCTGTTAAAACCTGTTTGGATACTGTGTATTTAACAGGTCTTTATAACCTGCCATGTTTTTATTGGCTTTAAGCAACTGCAGGTTTGCATCTGTGATAATTAAAAATGAATATTTACTGGCCGGAAGCCAGGATACTTCTGAAGCGGCATTCTTTTTTATCTTATCATAATACTGTAATGCAGTTGCTGCATCTGCAAATGATGATATTACCAGCAAATTGCGTTCCGCATCCAGCACATCTTTATTAATTTCGAATGTTTGACCATAATAATTTTCCCTGTTATAACGGATGAATGCATTGCGGGCCTCGGTTACATAAACCGGGTCAACCTTATCCAGTATCATCAGCACAAAATGCGGCGAATTAAGTGCCATAACAAACGGGCCGCTGGTTAATGGCGGTATTATCTTTTTAACAGTGTCGGCAATAACGGGTGGTTTTACTGGCGAGGGATTAACCACCGTTGGTTTATTTACAACTGCAGGTTTGTTATCAACCTTTGCCGGTTTATCATCAACCTTCACGGGTATGTCATCCTCTGCCCTTGTTATTTCCAGGCTGGTAAGATATTTTTCTATTTCTGCCCTTCTGCTTAAAACATCTATCATCGTTTCAGCTTTTTCTCTTAAGGGAGATGAAGGGTCATTGTCAATAAGTGCCTGCAATCCTTTTATGGCAGCACTGTCGTTCCGGTTTTTAACATGATGAAGTGCTTCAATGTATGATAACTGCGGGCTCCAGTAATTTACTCCATACAGGCTGTCGGCTTTTTGTTTTTCAGCAATGGCTTTATCAAAATCACCTTCAATAAAAAGGTTATAAATATCATCGTACAGTTTTGTTACTTCCGGATCCTTTGTTTTTGGATTTAATGCAGAAGGATTGTTCAGCATCTGGCCGGACTTGCTGCTGGCAAATTTGCTGTTCAGCAGATTTTTATAATAATCTGCCCGCTCGTTGTTTCCAAGTTTTGTATAGCAATAATACAGGCCCAGGTAAATCTTACCCTCCCGTAAACTATCCGGGAAACGTTGTAAATATGCTTCGTAAGTATTTGCAGCAAGTTTATATTCTTCCAGTTCGTTTTGATATAGCTGTGCCAGTTCAAACATATTATCAGCAATGATATCGTTGCTGGCATTAATTTTTTCTGCTGTTAAAGGAATATCCTTAGCCAGGTAATCATAATTAATATCTTCGGGGAGTACATTTGTTTTATCATCCTTACCCTGGGGAGTGGCTCCCTTGCCCTGTTTAATATCATTGGCTGTGGCAGGTGTTTTTATGCTTGTTTCCATAGCAGACTTCCGCCGCCAGTTGTCTAAATTAGTCCGGTTGCCCCATTTGCTTTTAAACTCATTAAAGCCTCTTGATTTAAGGGAGTTGTTATTAAAATACCATTCTCCACGTCCATTGCCGGCAAAAAGATCGGTTTGCTGTTGCTGGTTATTATTTCCAAAGGGGATGATTTCCCCGCCAGGACCTCCATCATCTTTCAATCCTTTTTCTTTACGCAGTTTACGTACCAGTTTTTTTATGTAGTCGTCCCTTTCGGCAGGCTGCATGGCGGCTATCCGTTGCAGGCTGTCTTCTCTTTCAATATTTTCAATTGCTGCCACAATTTTTGTCAATGCCTCTTTTCTTTCCTGTATCTGTGCAATGCGTTTATCCAGCACAGAATCAGAACCGGTTTGCAGGCTGTCGTACATGGTAGCTGCCAGCCTGAACTGTTTACGGTCGTAGGCAATATCTCCAAGCTGCAGGTAAGCCCTGTTTTTATAATTGATATTGGCTCCGTTATATCTTAAGCTTTTTGTAAAATGTTTTATGGCAGCATTCGTGTCGGGTTTTTGCATGGCCAGTTCGCCGGCAGAGTAATAAACAATATCACGGTAAGCTTCATACTTATCACGGCGGGCCATTTTCAGGAGATTGTTTATGCTTTTGTCAAGCTCTTTTGGGTTACCGGTCCTGAGCATTTTTGCTTCATTCAGTCTTGCATGAATATCCAGTAAAGGATCTACCGTGTGCCTGGCTGCTTTGATATAATACTCAGATGCTTTATCAAAATTGCCATTCAGTTCACTTAACTGGGCAAGTAAAAATTCCCAGCGTGATTTATCCTGCTTGTTATCGGCAACACTAAGTGCATTTTCCAGGTGAACAGCTGTGCTGTCATAATTCCCCTGTTTAAAAAACCAATAGGCATTTACTTCTTCCAGGTCATTTCTTAATCGTTTGGGAAGATTGGGGTCATTATGCAATGTGTTTATAAGGCCACCCGATTCGCCATACTCTTCCAGTTCTATTAAAGTGCGGGCAAGCCATAGTAAAGCATCGTTTCTGCTGGGCGGCAGTGCGGTGGCTTTTTGTAAAATATTTCTTTTTTCTTTATTGGCAATGGAGATACTTTGTGTGCCTACGATCCTGTCATCATTATCATTTTTTCTTTTGCGTGGAAAGAGGTTATAGTTGATGAACTGGAAAGTCATTAAGGCTGAATCAAATTCTTTCCGGTAATAATAAGCTTTACCAATGAGCATGTACATATTGTCTATCCAGTCATTCCGCAGATCATGCAACAATATGCCTGCAGTGGAAGTAAGGATCACCGAGTCGAGTTCGGTTGTTTGGGCAGAGGTATTATCCAGTGTGTATGGATAAAAACTGAGCATATTGGTATAATCATCCTTAAATGAAAGTTTGGCCCTGTCCACAACGGTATTTACCCGGTTGTTGGCATTAAAATAATAATTGTAATGGGTAAATGTGTTTTGTAAAAAGTTGCGGGGAACGGTAAATTTCTTTTCTGCTGTTTTTTCCGATCCGAGTTTCCTGTTCTCAAATTTTTCCGGTTTTTTTTCCTTCCCAAACAGGTCAAGCGTCCAGGTAGGTTGCGATATTACAAACTTTGGTAATCCAAATAATATCAAAAAAATAAATAACAGGCCTGTAGTTCTCTTCAGCATGAATCAAATGGTTGAATAACAAGGATAAATATCGGTTTTTTTTGGTAAATATTGTTGTAAAAGGGTTGCTTTTAATTACTTTAATGTTTTTTTGTGATGTGTTCAATCAGGTTTAATAAATGGTTTGCAGGTACTTAGCTTTGATTACAGGTTTTAAATTGCTTTTTCGCCTGCATTTCTTAATTTTAGCGCTCAACAAAAAACTATGGCAAAACTGGATGCCAACAGTACATTAAAACGGTTGCGAAACCGTTACCGGCTGGTGGTTATGAACGAGGATACCTATGAAGAAGTGGTAAAATTTAAACTCAGCCGCCTGAGTGTGTATATATTTTTAAGCACTTTGTTCGTTGTATTGGTGGGGCTGATAGTAGCACTGCTTGTTTTTACACCCTTAAAATATTATTTACCCGGTGTTGGATATGGAGATGCAAAGCAAATCAGGGAATACAGGATGCTTAAAATGCGGACCGATTCCATGGAGCTGGATTTGAAACATAAACAACAGTATTATAACGACCTTAAGAAAGTACTGGAAGGGAGTATGCCGGTACCTGATACCAATAAACTGAATTTACCTAAAGCAGAAAAAATGATAGAGTGATCTTTTAATTTAAAATCGAGTATATGTTTAATTCAAAATCCAAATCATCTTTTGATGAGACCTCCACAAATGCAAGCACCTTGGTTGGAGCAGGCACAACCATTACCGGCGATATTGAAAGCAATGGCGACATCAGGATTGATGGTGTTTTAAAAGGCAACCTGAAAGGGAGGTCAAAAATCATTATTGGTACCGAAGGCGTTGTTGAAGGCGATATTGAAGGTGTACAGGCCGACATTATGGGCCAGGTTACCGGTAAGATAAAAGTGCAGGAACTGTTATACCTGCATGGAGATACCGTTGTAAACGGCGATATTTATGCAGCTAAATTACAGATAGATCCCACGGCTTCATTTAACGGGCAATGCCATATGGGTGCTAAATTTGTAGAATTAAATAACGGAATAGCGGATGCGGTAAATCAATAAATTCAGTTTTGATGAATCTTCGAATCAGGGTAGTTATGCCATTGCTGATCACATTTTTTGTTTTAGCTGTATTGATATTGGCTGCAAAGTTTTTTGATACTACCGGAAGGGTTGATTATTTGGTGCTGATGGGCGGTAATTGCCTTTTCTTCCTGGTGAGCCTTTTCGTTTTCAGGATGCAGTACAATGCCATGCATAACAGTAACCCCAATGTTTTTATAAGAACTGTAATGGGCGGTATGCTGATAAAAGTATTGGTATGTGTGATTGCTGTTGTAGCTTATTACTTTTTAAGCAGCAGTATGTTTAATAAACCTGCTGTATACCTGTCAATGATCATCTATATCATTTACCTGTGGGTGGAAGTAAAGACCATTATGAAGCTGAATAAACAAAAAAATGCCTAAGCAGGAAGCGCCCATTTTACAGTTACAATCTTATTTACCACCCGGAAGTTTTGAAGAAGTATTGTATTACCTGCAGCATTACCATGTACATCTCACCATCACCCGCCAGCGCCAGAGTGTTTTAGGAGATTACCGCCATGCACTGTCTGATAAGAATCACCGGATCAGTGTTAATGGCAACCTGAATCAATACGCTTTCCTCATTACCCTGTTACATGAACTGGCGCACCTGTTCACTTATGAAAAGTTTGGTCACCGGGTACAGGCTCATGGTAAAGAGTGGAAAAATGAATTCAGTAAGATACTGGCTAAGTTTTTATTACATAAGGTTTTTCCGACTGATATTGAAAAAGCCCTTTTGCATACTTTACAAAATCCGGCAGCCAGCAGTTGCGGCGATGAAAAGCTGCTACGGGTATTGCATCATTATGATGATAAAAAAGAAGGCATTCATTTAGTTGAACAGTTACCTGCCGGTGCCCTGTTTGTAATAAAAGGCGGACGCATTTTTAAGAAAGAAGAAAAAATAAGGAAGCGGTATAAATGCATGGAAGTAAAAACAGGTAAATATTACCTGTTCAGTGCGGTTTATGAAGTAAAACTTGTTTCCGGTTAATTTATCCATCGTTCCAGTATTTTTTCATCTGCACTTATCTTGCCCAGCACCCTGTATTTACTCTGTTCCAGAATCCAGCATGAAACAGCTTTTTCCTTTTGTACATTTGAAGTGCCTGCATAGGTTGAATGGATAAAATAAATATCATCCCCGCTGTTATAGATAAACCCGGTATGGTTATCCAGGCCAACAATATATAATCCATAACCCTGGCGTTGTATTGATCCAATAAAATCTGCCATGCTTATATTGCTGAACCGATGAATGTATTTTGACTGTACCAGTGAACTTATCATTTGGCCGGAGGCCATTTGTGCCAGCTTGATACGGGCCAGGTTTAATCCTGCATCACGCAATACAGTTGTAACAAAATACCCGCATGCTATACTGCCCTGCTGCGGGTTTTCACTGGTGCCGTTAAAATCCCATGCGGTTCCAATCCATGGAGGGATAACCGTTTCTGTAATGGCTTTACAAAATATTTTTTCCTTCTGCGGTTTAAGCATATCCCTCCAGGCTGTTTTTTGCTTTTCTTTTAAAAGCAGTATTTCTTTTTTACAGGAATCGTAATTTATTGCAGTGGTTTCAGTAAGCTGTGGCTTTTGATTACTGGAGATGAGCCTTGCCTTTTCAGAATTGCAGCAATTGAAAATTAGTATAACAGCAAAGAGGACGGTGATCAATTTCATTTTTTGGAATTTTTGTATCTGACCCAGATATAAAAACATTCCATAAAAATATGCTTACAATTCTTTTATCATCCATACATCACAGCCTGTATGTCCGCTGTTTCCCTGGGCAGCATTTAAATAGCGAAACCCCAATTTCTCATACATAGGAATCGCTATGGTAAGTTCAGGCATGGTCTCCAGGTAAATTTTTTTATAGCCCGTTTCTTTTGCTGCTGCAATACATTTTTCCATCAACAGTTTACCAATACCTTTACCCCTGGCATTTGCCGATAAATAAAATTTTACCAACTCGCAGGTGCCGTCAGCAAGTCCGGCAGTGGGGTATATGCCTCCACCTCCCAATACTTCACCCTGGTATTCTGCAACAAAATAAATACTGCCGGCTGCATTAAATACTTCGTATAAATGATCGGTTGTGTCATCAAAATAAACGGTGCCGGGTTTATTGGCCTTAAATTCAGCCAGTGTATCCCTGATGATTTTAGCCAATGCCCGGTTATCATTCTTGTTGATGGCCCTGATGAGGATATCCTGCATGTTATAATGAGTTTTTTGTGTATCAAACCTAAGTATTTTTTTAAAATTGTGTAACTGAAATTTATTTTAATGAACTGCTGAACAATATGGGTTTAAACCTGTTATTGGATAAATACTATTGTCACAATTCTGTTTTAATTCAATGCAGTAACACTGGCACAAATGATTTATAAGAAAAAATCATTTATTTTCGATAATAAAATAATCCTTCACACAATTGCCTGAAACATTAAAATACAGCGAAGAAGAATTGGTGGCCCTGCTGCAAAGCAAGGACCAGCAGGCTTTTTCGTACCTGTATGATAATTATGCAGCAGCATTAAATGGTATCATTTACCGGATGGTTGAAAGCAGGGAACTGGCCGAAGATATCTTACAGGAAGCATTTGTTAAGATATGGAATAATTTTTCGAGCTACGATACAGCTAAAGGCAGGTTGTTTACCTGGATGCTTAATATTACCCGCAATCTTACTATTGACACTTTAAGGAGTAAAGGCTATAAAAAGCAGTCGAAAATCTCAAGCGATGAAAATTCCGTAAGTAACCTGACCGATGACAACCGGATGGCTGAAAGGTTTGATGCGATGGGTTTAAGGAAACAATTGGTAAATTTAAAACCTGAACAAAGAAGCATTGTAGACCTGGCTTATTTTAACGGGTATACCCAGGATGAGATATCGAAGGAAATGGGCATACCGCTGGGAACGGTGAAGACAAGGATGCGGTCGGCTATTATTGAATTAAGAAAAATGTTACAACACGAATAAATTGAACGCACAGGAAATCATATCGTCAGGTGTTTTGGAGCTCTATTGTATGGGCCTCAGTTCGGCAACAGAAACTGCTGAAGTGCAGCAATGGGCCAAACAATACCCCGAAGTGGCTGCAGAAATAGAAGCCATTCAATCGGGATTGGAAGCGTATGCACAAACACATGCTGTTGCGCCTGCTGCATCGGTAAAGGATAAAGTATTTGCGGCGATAAACACAAAGTCAAAATCTGCCGCACCGGTTATTGATTTAAATACTTCAGAAAACAATACAGCAAAAATTTACTCCATATCGCCTGCCTGGAAATATGCAGCCGCTGCCAGCATAGTTTTATTAATCGGAAGTTTGATTTTTAATTATACTTTTTATAATAAATACCAATCAGCAAGTACCGAATTAACATCTGTCCAGTCGGACCTTCAGCAACAAAAAGATATGGCAAATGCGTTGCAGAAGGATATGGGTGTTATTACTGATAAAAATGCCTTACCAGTTACTTTAACCGGAATGCCGGATGTAGCTGCTGATGCTGCTGCCAGGATCTACTGGATGAAAAATACAGGTGAAGTATATATTGATCCATCTGATTTACCTAAACCAAAAGCAGGCAAACAATACCAGTTCTGGGCAATAGTTGATGGAGTGCCTGTAAGTGGGGGTATGATCAGTGCCGAATTAGACGGAAAAACAGTTCATATCCAAAAAATGAAAAGTTTTGGCCAGGCCCAGGCATTTGCCATATCCATCGAAGATGCCGGTCCTGAGAAGCCTGTGCCAGGTACAGTGATCGCTATGGGCAAAATGTAATTCTTATTTTCTCTTTCCTTATTTCTCACATTTCTTTTATTTATACAGCAGTAACCGGCAGTTTAAACATTTAATGCTTCTCCCTCCGGTTTTGTTTTAATTCAAAAAATAGTTAACAAAAATAAATCCAATGGATTTCATCCGTCGTACATGATGAAACAAAACATTAATCAAAAAACTAAAACCTAGATTATGAAACGGATTAAAAAATTATTTTTTGTTGCAGCAGCTGTATTATTTGCAGGCACATCGTTTGCACAAAAAACAGTTATGGTTGGCGGAGCTGCTATGTATCCAACAAAAAATATTGTTGAAAATGCAGTAAACAGTAAAGATCATACTACTTTGGTTGCTGCAGTTAAAGCTGCCGGCCTGGTGGAAACTTTACAAAGTGCTGGCCCTTTTACAGTATTTGCTCCAACCAACAGTGCATTTGAAATGTTACCCGCCGGTACCGTTGACAACCTGCTGATGGCGGAGAATAAAGGAGCATTAACAACTGTACTGACCTATCATGTTATTGCAGGTAAATTTAATGCAGCCGATATCGCCAAACTGATTAAAGCAGGTAACGGAACTGCCGAAGTTAAAACAGCAGCAGGTAAAAGTTTATGGATCATGATGGAGGGCAAGCAAGTTGCCATCAAAGATGAAACCGGCAGTGTTGCTTATGTAACCATTAAAGACGTTAATCAAAGTAACGGTGTGATACACGTGATTGATCATGTATTGTTGCCAAAAATGTGAGTAGTTTTATAGTTTCGTAAGTAAAACGGCCCTGTTCTGCATAGAGAACAGGGCCTGTTTTTTTATTCGGGCAGCTTAATAATTTGGAAACCCGCCAATCCTGGAACCACTGCTGTTATAAACAGACAGGTTACAACTCTTGTCATCCTGTGCTCCAAAATAACCGATCCTGTTACTGAATAAATTATAAATGCTGAACCTGCCACCTGCATCAGAAGCTGACATGATAATGGTTTCTTTGTCATCCCTTGTTAAGGATAAATGTCCTCCACCATCTGTAGTCGTTGTCATCTTTACAAGCTTGTTTGCAGCTTTATCATTCACCTGCAGATATCCGGCACCGCTTTTTGTTACGCCAACTTCCATCACTTCTTTATTGAACGAATTGTATAAGGCCATATAACCGCCACCTTCGGTTGTTCTGGTTACTTTAAAATTTAAACTTCCGGCGGCATCAAAAGTATTGATGGCTCCTGCATCTCCATCTGAAGTAAATAAGCGGACTAATTTCTGACCGGCCGGGTTATAGGTTGCCACCTGTCCATTGCCTTTTTCTTTATTCATTAAAACCAATACATTTCCCCTGTCGTCCACTACCTGGAATGTTTTTGCCTTAATAACATCAGGTACCTGATCTTTTTTGCCGGATGACATCAATACAAAAGCAACTAACAGGGTTAAAGAAGTTCCCAAAAATATACGATATGCCCGCAGGCTTTTTTCTAATTTTAAAATCCTTTGTTCAATCTGGTTCATAAAAAATAATTTAAATATTAAGAATGTAAATACTGATGTATAAAGTAAACCATTTAGTCAATAAAAAACAATACCGTCCACAGGGTATTTTATTTCGACAGCAGCGAATAAACTGCTGTATCAATAAACCGGCCGTTAAAAAAGAAATCTTCTTTAAAATATGCTTCCCGGGTAAACCCGGATTTTTCCAGGAGGAATCCTGAGGCTGCATTTTCAGGATTGATATGTGCTTCAATGCTGTGAAGTTTCATTGTGCTGAATCCATAGTCAATTACCCGCAGGAGCGCCTCTTTCATGATACCTTTATTCCAGTGGTCGGGGTGAAGCATGTAACCCACTTCGGCACGGTAATGTTGCTTTATCAGCCTCCAGTAGCCAATCGTTCCTATCAGTGTTCCGGGCGCTTCTTTTAATGTAATTACCCACATGATACCTTCATTGGTATCAAGCGATTCTTTTATCTTTTGGATCAATGTTTCCGCTTCTTCTGTTGTTTTTAATTTTTCCCTGTCGATATACTGCATGGTTTTATCGGTTCCACGCAGGAATAATAACTCAGGTGCATCTTTCATTTCAATGCAACGTAATAATAACCGTTCTGTTTTTATTAAGGGGAAAGGTGAGAAGACGGGTTCAAGCATATTAATTTTTTCAACAGTAAGTTAAATAAATTTTTTTTATTTGGTGAATGGCTTGCAAAAAAAATCCCTTCGTAAAGAAGGGATCATAATTAAATAAAGATTAAAAATACCTATGCAACTGCTTTATTCACCAACCCCGCAGCTTCGCTCAGTAAAATAGCGCTTTGTACTTTCAATCCGCTTTCATCAATTAATTTTTTTGCAACATCGGCATTGGTACCCTGTAATCTTACGATGATAGGGATATTAATATTGCCAATTGACTGGTAAGCATCAATAACACCCTGTGCAACCCTGTCGCAACGTACAATCCCGCCAAAAATATTGATCAGGATAGCTTTTACTTTCGGGTCTTTTAAAATGATACGGAACCCTGCTTCAACTGTTTGTGCATTGGCTGTACCGCCAACATCCAGAAAGTTTGCAGGTTCGCCACCGCTTAATTTTATCATATCCATAGTAGCCATCGCCAGCCCGGCGCCATTTACCATACAGCCTACATTGCCGTCCAGTTTTACAAAGTTCAGGTTGAATTGTCCTGCTTCCACTTCTGTAGGATCTTCTTCACTCAGGTCTCTTAATGAAGCAATATCCGGATGACGCATCAATGCATTATCATCAATATTCATTTTACAATCCACTGCAATTATCTTGTCATCACTTGTTTTGAATAAGGGATTTATTTCCAGCATACCACAATCAGAACCCACATAAGCATTGTATAAATTGGTAACAAACTTTACGCAGCTTTTAAATGCCACCCCGCTAAGGCCTAAATTAAATGCAATTTTCCTTGCCTGGAAAGGTTCAAGGCTGCCGCCCGGGTAAACCCATTCTTTAAATATTTTTTCAGGAGTACTATGTGCAACATCTTCAATATTTACGCCGCCTTCTGTACTGTACATAATTACATTTTGCCCGGTAGCCCTGTCTAATAAAACAGATAAATAAAATTCTTTCACCGGGTTGGGGCCTTCATAATACACATCCTGAGCAACAAGGACTTTACTAACCAGCTTTCCGGCTTCACCCGTTTGTATAGTTACCAAAGTGCCACCCAAAATATTTTGTGCAATTTGTTTTACATCCTCTGCTGTTTTGCCAACAGCCACACCACGTTGTTCGGTACCCACAATTTTTCCTTTACCACGGCCGCCTGCATGTATCTGTGCCTTTACAACTGCAAACTTGCTGCCGTATTGGGTATGAATTTGTTTATAAGCCTGTTCAGCTTCGCCGGGAGTATTGCATGGTATGCCTTCCTGTACGGGGACATTGTACTTTTTTAATAATTCTTTTGCCTGGTATTCGTGAAGATTCATAATGGAAAAATTTTTGCGAAGATAAGAAATGGTTTTGAGTTATTGTTTTTGAGTTAACTGTTCGTTTAACAGCTTCCTCTTAACTCTTTAGGAGGGCCCAAACCCTCAACCCAAAACGCTAAACTCTGTAATTCCCTTAACGTTTCTTACCTTACCTTTGGCACTTAAAAATATACGTATATGATGTTGAAAATTACTGAGGCAGTAAATTTTATAAAAGCAATCTACAGCCACAGACCTGCTGTAGGAATAGTACTGGGCAGTGGTCTTGGTAGTTTTACCAGTGAGATAAATATTGAAAAAGAGATTCCTTATGCTGATATTCCGCATTTCCCGTTAAGTACTGTTGAAGGGCATAGCGGAAAACTTATTTTTGGAGAATTAGGCGGAAAGAAAGTAGTTGCCATGGCAGGCAGGTTTCATTTGTATGAAGGCTATTCGGCAGAGCAAACGGTTTTCCCCATCAGGGTTTTAAAATTTTTGGGTATTGATACGCTATTATTAAGTAATGCTGCAGGAGGCGTAAATCCTGCTTTTCATGTAGGCGATCTGATGATCATAACAGATCATATCAGCCAGTTAACACCCAATCCTTTAATTGGAAAAAATGATAAAGATCTGGGGCCAAGGTTTCCGGATATGAGTGAGCCTTATAAAAAGAACCTTATCGCCAAAATGAAAGTGATAGCAGCCAAAAAGAATATTAAAGTAAGGGAAGGTGTTTATGTTGCTGTAACCGGACCTACATTTGAAACAAGAGCCGAATATAAAATGATCCTTACTTTAGGTGGCGATGCTGTTGGTATGAGTACCGTACCGGAAGTTATTACAGCGGTGCATATGGGCTTACCGGTTTTTGCCATGAGTGTAATTACCGATGTAGGTATCAGGGAAGAAGAGAATATCATTACGCATGAAGAAGTACTCCAGGCCGCTAAGGAAGCTGAACCTAATTTCAAGGCATTGTTTTGTGAACTTATCGCACAACTATAAGTAAAAAGATCAATGAAGAAAATTGCAGCCCTGATAGTATTGGTTTTTATTTTTCAGAATTTGTATGCTCAGGAGCCGGTATTCAATAAAATTGGTAACAGGCTGGGTGGATTAAAAGGAGGATCAGGCAGAACAGATACAATTGGATTTGAACACAGGGATGATAAGAAAGATTCTATTTCCATAACTTATAAGTATCTTGATTCCATCCGGAGTATTCCATTTGATTCCAGCATCAACGATTTTGATAAATATTTTTCTGTTCCTTCAGGTTATTTATATCTCGGTAATAACGGGGCAGCTGCATATCCGTTAATTTATTCGCCTAATGCCAAACCCGGCTGGGATGCAGGCTTTCATGCTTTTGATATTTACCGCTATACACTTGAAGAAACCAAATTTTACAGAACCAATAAGCCGTTTACGCAACTGAGCTACCAGCTTGCCTCCGGTAAGGAGCAAATGATAAAAGCCATTCATACGCAGAACCCCAGGCCAAATTTCAGTTTTGGGTTTGATTACCGGCTGATAAGTGCACCAGGTTTTTTTGTTACGCAAAATGCCAATCATAAAAGTTACCGTTTATTCAGTAATTACCAGGGCAAACGAAAGAGATATGCCGCATCTTTAATTATACTGGGTAATACCATCAAAAATTCTGAAAATGGCGGTATTGAAGCTGATTCCTTATTGCAGGATCCTAACCGGAAAAAAAGATATGCGGTACCCGTTAACCTGGGCAGCTCTGCCAATTTTAATCCCAATCCTTTTCAAACAGGGGTAAGTACCGGAAATATATATAAAGACTTTTCTTTTTTCCTGCGCCAGACCTATGATATCGGTAAAAAAGATTCCATTGCAATAAATGATTCCACAACAGAGTATTTATTTTATCCTAAACTGCGGGCACAGCATACTTTTACTTACAGTACATCTAATTATTTATTCCGGGATGACAAGTCTGATACGGCTGTTTATAAAACCTGGTACGATACGATTCCGAAGATTGGCGTGGATAGTTTTTTTGTACGGGAGAGATGGTCAGTGATGAGCAATGATTTTACTTTACTGCAGTTTCCGGATACAAAAAATTCGGGCCAGTTTATTTCCGCCGGTGTAAAACTAGAAAATATAAAAGGGAATTTAAGCAGCGGAACAAGAAGCTTTTACAATTTTATCATTCATGGAGAGTATCGAAACAAAACCCGGAATAAACGCTGGGATGTACTGGCGAAAGGAGAGTTTTATGTAAACGGGTTGAATAGTGGTGACTACAGTGCCTATGCTACAATTGCGAGGCATTTAAATAATAAACTCGGTGATATACGGCTGTTCTTTAAAAATGTAAACAGGTCGCCGTCTTTTATTTTTGACAATGCCTCTTCTTTTAATTTTAAGAATGCAAACATCGGGTTAACTAAAAAAGAAAATATTATTTCATTTGGTGCCGATGCCAATAACCGTTTTATAAATCTTGGTTTCAAAAACCATATTATTACCAACCTGGCTTATTTTTCAGACTACTATCACACAGCACAAAGCAGTAAGGTTATAAACCTGTTGCAGGTTTATGCATCAAAAAAAATAAGGCTTAACAAAAGATGGAACCTCTACACTGATATAACTTTTCAGCAAACTGATGGCAGTGCGCCGGTAAAAGTGCCATTGTTGTTCACAAGAAACCGCCTTGCTTACGAAGGTATATTTTTTAAGAACCTGAATCTAAGTGCCGGGTTGGAATTCCGGTATTTTACACCGTTCGAAGCATATAACTATTCGCCCCTGGTTGGGCAGTTTACTGTACAGGATACATTTAAATTAAAGAACATTCCGGATATCAGTGCCTTCTTTCACTTCCGGATAAAATCATTTACTGCATACATACGTGCCGAAAATTTAAATACGATCAGTTTTGCCAATGGCTTTGGATTTACCAATAATAATTTTGCTGCACCACATTACCCGACTCAAGGGTTTATGTTGCGGTTTGGGATACAATGGGCATTTGTCAATTAGCCGACATATTTTATATAAGTGCATATTAGAGCATGTTAAATTATTCCTATTGATGATATCAGTATTGCATTTACGGTAATCTGTTGTAAATTTGTTGCGCAGATGAAAAAAATATCAATTGCCATATTAGCGGTTTTATACCTTGCTGTTTCTTCGGGAGTGGCGCTGGAACTGCATTATTGCATGGGCGATAAGGCCGGTATGGAATTATATGGTTCTGCAAGTGATACCTGCGGTAAGTGTGGCATGACCGAAAAAGATACTGGCTGTTGCCACGATGAGTTTAAGTTTTATAAGATAAGTGACTCCCACAAAACGGTTTCAAATGATATTGATCTTTCAGCATCTTCATTTGCTGTAGTTACAGATTATAATATATACAACTGGCAAATGCCGGACAATACTGCAATAGCAGCAGTAAACAATCACTCCCCGCCCGGGAATACAGCGCCTTCTGCCTGTATTATGAATTGCGTTTTCAGACTATAGAATTGATTTTGAATTTTTACACCGGTAAATATATTTACCGGTGCCATAGGTCTGACGTCCCGTCTGGCCAATAATTATTATTCAAAATCAAAATTTATATAAAATGAAAACATTAACATTATTTGCTGCCATCATGTTCAGCATATTCACAATCAATACATCAACTGCTCAATCGTCAAAAACCGAAACCATTAAAGTTTGGGGCAATTGCGGCATGTGTAAAACAACAATAGAAAAAGCTGCAAAAACAGCAGGTGCAAAATCTGCCGACTGGAATGAAGAGCGCAAAGAGTTAAAGGTAACTTATGCAGTTAAAAAAACTACTTCTGCAAAAATCCAGGAAGCTATTGCAAAATCTGGTTATGATACACAGGATTTTACTGCAGTGCAAACAGCCTACGATAATTTACATGGCTGCTGCAAGTATGACCGCAAAGCTGATGCAGAAGTAACAGCCAAGGTATATGCCTGTCCTATGAAATGTGAAAAGGATAAAACTTACGACAAAGCAGGCAAATGCCCGGCATGCGGAATGGATTTAAAAGAGAAGAAGGATGACCATTCGGAGCATAAACATTAATAAGCTGGAGGAAAAAGATTGTTGTGATATAGTGGCAGGTTAACTGCCGCTATATCCATTTAAATGTGATTTGTATTCAGGCAGAAGAAGCTGTTGTATTGTACAACTGAAGGTGAATTGAATACGTTGAATCATATAAAATTAAGAATCATGAAAATGGTAAAATATATTATAGTGCCCTATCTGATGTTTTCTGGTATGGCATCTTATTCACAGGATGCAAAGCCAGAGAACGCCGATGTTACGGTAAGCGTTAAAGTTTATGGTGTTTGCGGGCAATGTAAAGAAAGAATAGAGGAAGCAGTAAAAGGTAAAGGAGTTAAAAGTGCTGTATGGAATGAAAATACACAGATGCTTAGCCTTGTATACAATCCTTCAAAAGCTTCATTGGAAAAATTGAAGAATAAAATTGTGGCAGTGGGGCATGATGTGGAAGATAAAAAAGCAAATATTGCAGTATATGAATCTTTACCTAAATGCTGCCTTTACAGGGAGCCGGGAGCTAACACGAATCATAGTATCAGCGAAGTGACAACTGTCGTGGATTCACTTTTAATAAATACAAAGAATATTAATCCACAGGATTCGAAAGATTTTATACAGGGTGTTGTTTTGGAAGAAAACAGTAAAGGCGGGCTTGCACCTCTGCGGAATGCAAGCATATACTGGCTTGGTACAGGTAATGGAGTAATTACGGATAGCAGCGGCGTTTTCAATATTAGGCATGATGGAGTAATCAACCGTTTAGTTATAAGCTTTACAGGATACGGGTCTGACACTATAAGTGTATCATCTTTCAATGACTTAAAGATTGTATTGGCATCTAAAAAACAATTGAAAGAAGTGGTTGTTTCAGCTAGAAAGCGTACCGTTTATACTAATAATTTCAGTGCTGTACGTACACAAACCATGACCGGAGCTGAGTTGTTAAAAGCAGCCTGTTGCAACCTTAGTGAAAGCTTTGAAACCAATCCTTCTGTTGATGTAACATTTAATGATGCCGTAACCGGATCAAAACAAATTCAGTTATTGGGCTTAAGCGGAAACTATACACAGCTTACTGTAGAAAATTTGCCGGGCCCAAGAGGAATTGCCACACCGCTGGGTTTAAATTCCATAGCCGGCCCATGGATCGAATCAATTCAGTTAACCAAAGGTGTAGGTTCGGTTGTAAATGGTTACGAAAGTATAGCAGGGCAGATAAATGTGGAATTAAAAAAGCCGGAAAACAGTGAACAGCTGCTGGCCAATTTATATGTGAATGATTTTGGAAAAACTGATTTGAATTTAAATCTTGCAAAAAAAATAAATAATAAATGGTCTGCAGGATTATTATTACATGATGATTTTTTCGCCAACAGGAACTTAGATTTTAATAAAGATGGATTTCGTGACCAGCCTGTTGGTAATACCTTCAGCCTGGTAAACAGGTATAAGTTTGATAACAGTAAAGGTGTAATGGCACAGTTTGGCTTAAAAATATTAAATGATAAAAGAACGGGTGGGGAATTGACCTTTGATCCAGACACGGATAAGAATACCACCAATAAATACGGCCTCAGTATTAATACAGAACGCTATGAGGCTTTTGCCAAAATCGGTTATCTGTTTCCCGAAAAAAAATATAAAAGCATCGGGTTACAGGTTGCCGGTATCAGCCATAATCAGGACTCTTATTTTGGAATGACAAACTACAATGGTAAACAGCAAACCATTTATACCAACCTCATCTATCAGTCCATCATCAGTACCACCATACATAAATTCCGTACTGGTATAAGTTTTTTATATGACCGATACGATGAAATTTTTAAAGTAAATAAGTATAAAAGAACGGAAACTGTGCCCGGAGTATTTGGTGAATATACTTATACACCCAATGATAAATTCAGTGCAGTAGCGGGACTGAGGTTTGATCAGAGTAACTTGTTCGGCTTTTTTGTTACTCCCCGTTTAAACCTGCGTTACGAGCCCGTAAAAGGAACCATCATCAGGGTTAGTGCCGGCCGTGGACAACGCACCGCAAACATTTTTTCGGAAAATACCGGTGTTCTTGTAAGTGCAAGGCAGATTAATATTTTAACGAACAACAGCGGCAAAGCTTATGGACTGGATCCTGAAGTTGCTTGGAATAAAGGAATCAGCGTTGATCAAAAATTCAGATTGTTTAATAAGGACGCCCTATTTGTAGTTGATTTTTTCAGGAACGATTTTAAGAACCAGGTTGTTGTTGACCTGGAGAATGCAAGAGTTGCAAATTTTTATAACCTGCAGGGCAGGTCTTATTCAAATAGTTTACAGGCTGAGTTGAATATAGAACCGGTGAACAAATTTGAAATTCGGTTGGCCTACAGGTATTTTGATGTAAAAACCACCTATAGCGGAAAACTGCTCAATCGATCTTTGATCTCGAAGAACCGTGCCTTTATGAACCTGGCATATAGTATTAATCGTTTTAAGTTTGATTACACACTGACTTACAACGGAAAGAAAAGACTGCCTGATACACGGGCAAATGTTCCGGCATATCAACTGGCAGATTATTCGCCTGATTATATATTGATGAACACACAGGTGTCTGTGACGATTGGAAAAAATAAAAATATGGATTTTTATGTTGGAGCAGAGAACCTCGGCAACTATTTTCAAACGAATGCTGTTGTAGCCGCCGATCAACCATTTGGTCAATATTTTGATGCATCGATGGTTTGGGGCCCTATAAGCGGCAGGATGTTTTACGGTGGATTAAGATTTAAAATTAAATAATTAAAAAAATACAATCATGAAAAAAATATTTTTTGTATTCACACTTTTTTTCGCCTTTGCTACGCAGGCACAGGTAAAAGATATAACTATACAGGCCAGTGGCTTAACCTGCAGCATGTGCAGTAATTCCATTTTTAAGGCCTTGCAAACGCTGGACTTTGTGGAAAAGGTAGACGCAAATATCAAGAACTCATCTTTCGGTATTTCATTTAAACCTGGGGCAGATATTGACTTTGATCAGTTAAAGGCTAAGGTTGAAGATGCAGGATTCTTTGTCGCCAGCTTCAGGGTAACTATGAATTTTGATAAACTTACTGTCAACAATGATGCTCATGTAAATGTTGGCAAAAATGTTTTTCATTTTCTGGGCGTAAAGGACCAGTACCTTAATGGTGATAAAGTGATTAGGATTCTCGACAAAGGTTTTGTTTCGTCAAAGGAGTTTAAGAAGAACAGCAAGCTTACTAAAATGGAATGCTATGGTTCAGGTGAGGAAGCCGGGAAAAGGGTTTTTCATGTAACAATTTAATTAACCAGGCAGTACAGTTATAACTGTACTGCCTTTAATATTTATATATGCAACGGTTAATCATGTTGCTGCTGATATTTTCAAGTCAGCTGGTAACTGCGCAGGAGCTTTTTGTTTACACTGAACCAGCCAGTAATATGGCTACTAAAAGCATTGGTTTCAGATTGAACAATTTTTTTATGGATGATCTGCACAGCAAAAAAACGGGGTATATGCTTATTCCTGAAATTATGTGGGGTGCTTCCAAAAGAATAATGGTTCATGCAGATGCATTTTTAAGTAACCGTAATAATGGTTTTGTTGCCGAAGGCGGAAGCATTTATACCAAATACCGGTTTTACAGTGTTGATGATGTACATAGCCATTTCAGGATGGCTGCTTATGGCAGGTATAGCTTTAATAATACGTATGTTCATCAGAATGCCATTGACCTGTATGGACACAACACAGGATATGAAGGCGGCGTAGTAGCTACTAAACTGATCAATAAAGTTGCAGTTTCTGTCTCGGGTTCATACCTGCATGCACAGGATAACGGCAGCGAAAAATTCCTGTACGGTAATAAAAGCCGTAATGCAGTTAATTATACTTTATCTGTTGGTAAACTTATGCTGCCAAAGGAATATACAAGCTTTAATCAGACAAATATGAACCTGATGGTTGAAATGCTTGGACAGACCAATTTAAACAAAGGATATTCTTACCTGGATATAGCACCCTCTGTACAGTTTATCTTTTTAAGCCGGATGCGCATTGATGTAGGTTACCGTTATCCGCTGATAACGAAATTGCACCGGACTTCTCCGGAAAGTTTTTTGCTGCGGCTTGAGTATAATATTTTTAATGCCTATTAAAATAAAAAATTGAAAAGGATCTTGTTATTCATATTATCTTTATTTCAAAAAAAGAAATGTTGCAAATGAAAAAAATAATTTTTACCCTGGCTTTAATGTTTGCTTCACAGATTGGTAAAGCCCAGCTTCAAATTGGAGATATGGCACCGGAAATCACATTACCCGACACAAAAGACAGTATCATAAAACTTTCGTCGTTAAAGGGTAAGGTAGTACTTGTGGATTTTTGGGCCAGCTGGTGTGCACCCTGCAGGGGAGCAAATCCTTATATTCAGAAAATATACAAAAAGCATAAGAACAAAGGGATTGGTTTTGAAGTATTTGCTGTTTCCATTGATGCAAAAAAAGATGCCTGGCTTAAAGCCATCAAAAAGGATAAACTGACTTATACACAGGTTAATGAAAACACAGGCTGGTATTCGAAAGTTGCCGGTAAATATTTTGTTGATGCATTGCCAACCAATTTTTTACTGGACGAAACCGGAAGGATCGTTGCGATTAATATTGAAGGAAATCAATTAGCTGAAAAGCTAAAGGAAATGCTTAAGTAGGGGCGTGAAACAGTTTTTTAAACGGCAATTACCAGTAAGTTTTTTACTACTTCCTTGCTTAAAAGCTTATGTTCTTTCCGGTTGATCTTTACCTGGAAACTGTTATCGAACTCTTCAATAGACTCTACAACAAGTTCGTCGCCCAGCTTAATATTGTTTTTGGTAAGGTATTGTAAAAAGCTGTTCGAGTGTTCTGCAACACCTACGAATTTTGTTTTGTCACCGGTCTTATGGTCCAAAAGAGCCTTGCTGCCGCTTTTTGCAAAGCGGCCTTTCGCATCAGGTATCAGGTCACCATGCGGATCAGATTTCGGGAAGCCTAAATGTTGGTCAAGCTGTTCAATCAATTCATCGCTTACCACATGTTCCAGCTGTTCTGCTATCTCATGTACCTCATCCCACTTAAAATTCAGTTTATTTACCAGCCAGACTTCCCAAAGACGGTGCTTACGTATGATGCTTAGCGCTATCTGCCTTCCTTGTTCTGTAAGTCTTACTCCTTTTGATTTTTCGTACTTAATGAGTTTCTTAACTGCCATCTTTTTTATAAAGTCAGTTACCGAGGCGGCATTAATCTCCAGGGTTTCAGCAAGAGACGAAGTAGAAACTATGTTTCCATCCTTTTCCTGCAATTTATAAATGGCTTTCAGGTAATTTTCTTCTGCTAATGAAGTCATATCCGGTTATTTTGACAAATTTCAGAAATAAATCTGATAAAATTGTTTTAGGTGAGCCTAAATATATATTTTTGTTCAAGTAATTATTTTAAACATACCATAAGTCATGAAAAAAGTATACCAGGTGATCATGTTCTTGCTGACGGGGATCATAATTGTTCAGGCCTGTACAAAATTGCAACCTGCTGCTCCCGCCGATGACGAAATACTTGATGGACCGGTTGAAGGGCTTGGCTATGACCAGAACAGGCGGTTCCTTGCAGGGGATATTGCATTTAACGACGAAATATTTACAAGCCAGACCGGCCTGGGTTCAGTATTTGTTGCTACCAGTTGTGGCAGTTGCCATGCTGGCGACGGTAAGGGACATCCTTTTACTACACTCACCAGGTTTGGGCAAACTGATAGTACGGGAAATCAATTTCTTCATTTGGGCGGGCCCCAGTTGCAAAACCGGGCTTTACCGGGTTTTACACCTGAGCAGATTCCTGCCGGCGCCAGCTTTTCTAAATTTACGCCGCCGGCAAATACCGGCCTGGGTTTTTTAGAACTGGTTTCTGATGCAGATATCCTGGCAATGGCCGATCCAAACGATATCAATGGAGATGGTATTTCGGGTGTACCTAACTGGATTGCTTTGCCATCTTTTATTGCTCCAAATGCCAATTCAATTTCTCAAAATGGAAGATATATCCATCGGTTTGGAAAAAAAGCAGCTGCCTTTAACCTGCTGCATCAAACTGTAAATGCTTATAACCAGGATATTGGTATCACTTCATCTTTTGCTCCTAAAGATGTTTATTCAGGCCTGGATATTGATCCGGAGATTTCTGACCTGACAGTACACAATGTGGTATTTTACCTGCAAACTTTAAAAGCGCCAGTTCAACGTAATCAGAATGATAATGAAGTGTTACTGGGTAAAAATATGTTCATTCAGGCCGGATGTGAATCCTGTCATAAGCAAACATTAAAGACCGGTTTTTCAATTATTGAGCCATTGTCAAATAAAATATTTCATCCTTATACCGATATGTTGTTGCATGATATGGGGCCGGGTCTGGATGATGGTTATACAGAAGGTAATGCAAAAACATTTGAATGGAGAACACCGCCTTTATGGGGCCTGGGATTATCGCCTAATTCGCAGGGAGGCCAGTATTTTTTAATGCATGATGGCAGGGCAAAATCTATTGAAGAGGCGATCCTGTTGCATGGCGGAGAAGCATCTGCAAGCAGGAATAAATTTACTCTGCTGGCCGCATCGGAAAAGAATGCGTTGCTTAAATTTTTAAAATCATTATAACGATGAACAGGAAAGCTTTTATAAAAAGCTGCGGACTTGCATGTGTGGGCGGTGCCGGCATGGCTGCGGTGATGCAGGGTTGCAGTTCAACAAAAATACTGAGTGGTAAGATCAATGCCGATGACCTGGTAGTGTCCATAAGCGATTTTGAAACCCGTAACGGCAACAATACTTACTTTAAAAAATACATTGTTGTCCATAACGAAATACTGCAGTACCCGATTTGTATTTATCGTTTCAGCGAAAATGAGTATGCTGCTTTGTGGATGCGCTGTACGCACCAGGGAACTGAGTTACAGGTATTTGGTGATAAACTTCAATGTCCGGCACATGGCAGTGAGTTTGATCATGCTGGCCTTGTGCAGAATGGCCCTGCAGATATAAAACTCCGGAGTTTTCCGGTTACTGTTGAAAAAACGCAAATCAAAATTTCATTAAAATCAATATGAGTAAAATATTTACGATAGTATCATTTCTGTTATTTTCTTCCCTGGGAGTATTTGCACAAATTGATCCTGCTTTATTAAAACGGGTTCCGGCCGACACATCAAAGCCCGCAATGAATATGGATGCTGTTTACAACAGGCCGTTTATTGCGGTGGGTAAATTGCCCGTAGCCCTGGGTGGTTATATGGAAGCTAACTGGCAGCACCTGGGCACTGATGGTGTTTCGGAAGGGCACCAGTTCCAGTTCAGAAGGGTTACTTTATTTGTTTCATCAACCATTGGCAGGCGGTTAAAATTTTTAAGTGAGATTGAATTTGAGGATGGCGGAAAAGAAATTGCTGTTGAATTTGCAGCGCTGGATATTGAACTGCATCCTTTGTTGAATCTCAGGGGTGGAATGATACTAAACCCAATCGGCGCATTCAATCAGAATCACGACGGACCTAAATGGGAATTTGTTGACCGGCCCATTTCTGCAACTCAAATGCTGCCTGCCACCTGGAGCAATGCCGGTTTTGGTTTATATGGAAAACATTATAGTAAGGACTGGATGTTTGGTTATGAAGTTTATCTCTCCGGCAGTTTCGACAATTCTATTATTGATAATCCTGAAAATAAAACCTTCCTGCCGGCTGCAAAGAACAATAAAGAACGTTTTGAAGAAATAAACAGCGGCTTACCGCTTTTTACCGGAAAACTGGCACTTAAAAACAGTAAGATTGGCGAATTAGGTTTGTCTTATATGGGTGGGGTGTATAATAAATTCCAGGATGACGGGTTACGCCTGGATGATAAAAGAAGGGTGGGTGTTTTTGCAGTTGACTTCAATACAAGCTTACCCAGGCTTAATACTTTTATTACTGCTGAATGGGCCTGGATAAAAGTTAATGTTCCGGCAACATTTACGCAGCAGTATGGGAATAAACAGCACGGAGGCTTTATGGATATTGTACAGCCACTTTTAAAGAAAAAGATTTTTGGCTGGGAAAAAGCAACACTTAACCTTGCATGTCGTTTGGAATATGTTGATTGGAACGTTGGAAAGTTCAGCAGCACGGGCGGAAATATTTCTGAAGACCTCTGGAGTATTGTACCTGCCATCAGCTTCAAGCCAACTGCCCAAACCGTGCTGCGGCTGAATTACCGCTATCAGCAGCAAAAAGATATTCTGGGAAACCCGCCTGCAAATACAGGTGGTTTTAGTTTTGGCCTGTCAACTTATTTTTGATGCAGCAATGCAGATCATTTCTTAACTGTTGCAACACCTGTGATCAATGACTCCAGGTTTTTTTCTTTGCAATACGTCTTGCATAATTTTTCAGCAGTATCTAAAATCTGTTGAATGGTTATTTGTTCAGGGCCACACAATTTATAAGCCTGCGTTAAAGCAGATTTTTCATTTGTTTTTGATGTTTGTAAAACGGCTTCTTTAATCACTTCAACTTTTAACCCGTTATCTTTTAAATTCCCCAGTTCGGCAATTGTCCAGCTTAGTGCATAAAACCTGTTCTTTTCCAGCAATAAAAAATATTTTTGTGTACCTGCATCAGGCATAACATTATATTTCGATCCCGTTATTTCTTTTGTAAGGTATTTTGAGAGATATTCCGGCATGGCAGTTTTTGATACACTTAACTGGATACCGCCTCTTAATGCCTGCGGATAAATACTCAGCCAGCGGATCTTCCTTCTAAATTCATGCACATCATCCTCTACATTGGTAAAATGAAAATCTTTTTCGTTGATGAATTCAAGTATTTTATTGATGGCAGTTATATAATACGCCTGTATGCTTTTAATGTCTTCTTTTTCGTTTTGCCAATCTGCCTTTGCAAGGCGCTTTCTTATTTTCGTCATCCGGGTATTATCCTTGTCAAGCCATTTTTTCTCTTTTAATATTTCATTCAGGCTTTGTATTTTTTCACGGCTTTGTGCCTGCATATACCCGGTTACTGTTACAGGAATATTTTTGTTCCCTGTTAATTCTTTCGCATACGAATCATAATAATCAATAGCTCCAATAGCATCTTCCAGCACCTTAAATTGTTCTTTAAGTTTGCCGAATTTCTTTTTGTTGTGTATAGCACCGTATAGTTTTGACAATGCTTCAAGCATGAATAAGGGCGTACGGGCATTATGCTGGTATAGCCATAAAGCCGGATTTTTTTGTTTAGACGATTTTACAAAAAGTTCTTCCAGCTGTTTCAAAAAGTATTCAAATCTTGCTTGTCCGTTTTTCATTTATCGCATATTTAATTCGCTGAGTGATTCCCCTTTTTGGGTTAGGGGGTGTTTACGGTTTTTCAAAAAACGCTACATTACCGCCAACCCACTCTTTATTTTTATTATACCTTGTCCCTATCATTTTTCCTTTGCTCAGCCTGGCCAGGTTATGTACCGCTTTAGGCCTGTCCCAGCCATGTTTCCAGAAATAAAATAACCTGATCTCAGCTTTTGCAGGCACATCAGGTGTTTCTACCACATCGGCATATTTTACTTTTTTCTGCAGTATCCAGTTTTCAGGGTCTTTAACCGCATCTATATCTTCTTTAGTAACATCTATCACAACACCCATTCCTGCAAAAGAAAACAGCGGTTTCAATACATAATTCTCCAGGTCAGCAGGCATTTGTTTCAGTTCATTTAAAAAATAAGTCTGCGGCACGTAGGGGTTTTCTATGAAGGGTAAAGTAAACTTGCTGATACGGTAAAACCAGTTTGGATGCGGAGCCCATTCCACATCGTAATCTCTGGTAAGGTCAACAACTTCGCCAAGGCCTTCCTGTTTTTGCAGGTCATCAAAAATTACACGGTTATAAATTCTTTTGATAAGAGTTTTAATGCCATTATTAATGTAAAATAATTTATCGCCTTCGGCGATCAGCTTTGTTAAACAAACCATCTTAATACCCAGTAACTGTTCAGTGCAGTAAAAATCAATCCTTGTCTTTTGCTGCTCAGGAAAAATTTCAAGCAGTATCACATTTTCGGGATCAAGATCGCCCACAATTATTTCTTTTAATAACTGAATGTAGGTTTCCTTGTTATAACCATTTAAGTAAGGCGAAAAATCAGCAGGGAGATTGGCATAGGCTGCTGTAAGCTCCGAATGAAAGGCCTGGAATCCATACAAGGTAGGGAATCCCTGCATCTCTATCAGTTGTGGCTCAAGCTGGCCTTTTTCATTTTCGCAGATACCAAAATCAAAAACTAAAAATTCAGTGTGGTTGTTTTCATTGGGCACTTTAACATTGGCAGGGATACCTCGTTCCGTAAGTTTAATGAATTTCGGGTCAACAATCACATCAATGATGTCTTCACAGGCGTTCAGCATCTTTGCAGTAAAATCAGCCGGGACAAAAACCGGTGTTTCTGCATTTCTGAAATCGAGCGCCCCCGGATGCAGGTTCTCTAACGCAGCCATATAGGCATCATATTTCTCTTTGGTAAAAGCAGCATTGAATTTTTGGCGGAGTTCTTTTATCATAACAAATGAAACTTTGGGTTATTTTTTGAGTACAATAAAAATAACTATAAAATTTCAGTTTGTTGCCAGCAATTGCACTAATCTCTACGAATAAATCAAATAGTGAAAACTTCGTGTCATCCCTGGTAAAATTATACCTCAACGGGCTGTAAGGCTTCTACAGCATAAAATAAAAAATTAGGAAGTATATGTGCGTATGTCCACATGATCTTTTCGGGGTCGTTCAAATGGGTGATCATCGACTGCCATTTTTCAAAGCCATGGCTTTCAATAACAGTTTTCTTCTTTTCTTCTGTCTGTAAATGTAAACTCATACCAATGGCATCCGCTTCAGGATGAAACTGAGTGCCGATCATATGCTCATTGAACCTGATGGCCATTATGGCCCTTTCAAGGGGAATATGCGGCCTCTCTTTTTCAATGGCTAAAATAGTAGCCCCCATTTCGTGCAGCTTATTGTGATTGGGCTCTATAACCTGGTAGTCCCTGCTGTCTACAGAATAAAACGGGTCTTTTAAGCCATTAAAGATGACCTCGTTTTTTCCATCGGATAATAAATGCATGGGAAATATTCCGAAAGAAGTACTTTTTCTTTTACTCACATGGGCAATATTATAATGCCGGCAGATCAGCTGGAAAGAATGACAGATGAAAAATACCTGCTTTTTTTGAACATAGGCCGGGTTTTTATTCCAGTCTTCAACTTTTTTTAACCAGCCAAAATATACTTTTTCCCATTCACTGCCTTCGCTTTCCAAAGGGCTGCCGGGGCCGCCGCTCGAAATGTAAATATCATAGCTCAGATCAGGAACCTCATTTTTAAGGCGTACATCAAACTCATCCCAGCTCAGATCAAGATGATTATTTTCACCAAACTGATTGAGGATTTCACGGATACAGCGCATGCCCTGGTTGGCGAACCCTTCATACAGGTCAAGGATAGCAATACGGATTGTTTTTTTTTCGGTCCAGCTCATATACAAACATAACTATTTTTTAAAAGAAGTTATTTCATTCGGCGTATACTATTTATTAACGGGTTGTGAATTAATACTTAGTACAAAATGATTTTATTTTTAATAAGATGATGTATTTCTTATCCTTGTATGATTAAACTCAGTTTCGCTTTGTCTTTTTTTAATCATCTTGTATTGATAAAAAATACAGGTTATGGAAACAACTGAACAGGATTATGAAACCGGGCAATTGCTGTTTGAGTATTGTACCAGCTGCCAGCCAAGGCCAGGCTGTGCAGAGGAACTGACCGCATTTAAAAAAATACAGGACGGGTTTTCAGACCAGTTTGAACTTTTCTTTCCGGATAACCATGCCTTCAAGACAATTGTTGTTGTCCCCAGCCTTACACTCGACCAGGAAGTACTTGCAAAAGTTGAGGGCGCTGCACACTATGAAGAAAGGCTCCTTTGTCTGCTTATGCTGTTACGCATGCCCCGTACCCGGGTAATATATGTAAGCAGTACACCGATCGATCCGGTTATTATAGATTATTACCTTCATTTGTTGCCAGGTATAACAGGATTTCATGCCAGGGAAAGATTAACACTGCTCAGTTGTTATGATGCCTCTTCAACAACACTTACAGAAAAAATTTTGCAGCGGCCCCGGCTTATTGAACGCATTAAGCAAAGTATACCTGCAGGGCATGTGGCTCATATCGCCTGTTTTAATACGACTGCATACGAAAGAACCTTAGCTGTAAAATTAGGACTACCCATTTATGGTTGCGACCCTTCCTTAATTTACCTGGGAACAAAGAGTGGCAGCAGGAGGATTTTTTTGAAAGCTGGCGTACCGATGCCTGCCGGAGCTGAAAATTTACAGACTTATGAAGATATAGTACACGCAGTTGCTGCCTTAAAGGATATGTATCCCGGTCTGAAAAAAGCCGTAATAAAATTAAATGATGGATTTTCCGGTGATGGCAATGCCGTACTTAAATACCCTGAAAATATTTCTGCAAAAAAAATGTACGAATGGATACATCATAACCTCTATAAAGCAATTAAACCCGTTGCAGAGGATATCAGCATTGACATGTTTTTAGAAAAATTTTTGCTGATGGAAGGCATTGTGGAAGCATTTATTGAGGGTGATGAAAAAGTTTCGCCATCGGTACAATGCAGGATAAACCCACTGGGCGATGTGGATATTATTTCAACCCATGAACAGGTTTTGGGGGGTGAAAGTAACCAGATGTTTATGGGTGCACATTTCCCTGCAGATGCAGCTTACAGGACAGAGATAGCAGCTAAGTCACGGTCCATTGCCAATGAATTAAAGAAAGAAGGGGTATTGGGCAGGTTTAGTATTGATTTTATTTCGGTAAAAGAAGGAGATGCCTGGAAACACTACGCCATAGAAATAAACCTGCGTAAGGGTGGTACAACACATCCTTTTTTGATGCTGCAGTTTTTAACCAATGGTACTTATGATGAATCAACGGGCGAATTTACAACTCCCAATAACCAGCAACTGTTTTATTATGCATCAGATAATTTGCAGCGTAATGCCTATAAAGGTCTTGCACCACAGGACCTGATAGATATTGCCATGTTTCACGGACTGCATTTTGACGGAGCTGCACAAAAAGGTGTAATGTTTCATATGATCGGAGCCCTGTCCCGCTATGGTAAAATGGGTATTGTTTGTATTGGTGCATCACCAGAAGAGGCCTATTCATTTTATACAAGAACAATAGCAGTACTGGATAAAGAAACCGTAGTAATATAAATTATAAGCCATTTACCGGATCAATATTACAGTTCCCTGCATCTCAACAATCCTTCCGTTCTTATCAGTCCCTTTTATCATCCATACATAAGTACCGGCTGATGCTTTTTTACCATTATAAATACCATTCCATCCATCTAACCATTTATTGGTTTGATACATCAGGTTTCCATACCGGTCAAATACCCGGAAGTACATAGTGCTTTGAATGCCAACAGGAACAGGCCGGAAAACATCATTCAGCCCGTCGCCGTTTGGTGTAAAAGTATTGGGCACATAATAATTGGGGCCTTCATATACTTTAATGAAAACATTATCAGTTCCGGTGCAGCCAATGGAGTCGGTAACCAATACACTGAAGTAGGTATCGTTATAAAGTTTTGCATTTGGGTTTTGAATAAACGGATTATCTAATGGACCGGCAGGGCTCCATAAATAATTGCTGCCACCGCTGGCCGTTAACTGATGCGCCCTTCCTAAAATAGCATTGGTATCATTACCCGCAAATGCAGCAACCGGTGGTTGCATGGTTATTAAAATGCTGTCGGTTACCGAAAAATTACATCCGTAATTATCTGTAACAGTTAAAATATATAGTTGGGTAGAATCCTGTGTGGCAACAGCGCTGGCTGTATTTGGCGGAACAACATTTGCAGCCGGGCTCCAGGCATAATTTACTGTACCTGATAAATCAGATGCATTTCCATTGAGTAAAGCAAAAGTTTTAGAACAGATAGAAGTATCCCGGCCTGCATATACAACCGGTTTATGTAAAACGTTTATAACGACCGTATCTGCCCTTTGGCAGATACCCCATTTAGCGGTTAAAATATATTGCAATGTATCCGTTGGTGAAGCAATGGGGTTTTTGGCAGTATCATAATTTAAATTAAGTGCCGGTGTCCATCTGAAAGTATCAGTAAGTGCATTGGTTTGTGGCAGCAGGGTTATGGAACTGCCGGCACAAATTGTTGAATCGGGCCCAAGCGTTAAACGCATGGTATCATTTAAACTTACAATGGCAGATGTATTTGCGGTACATCCGTTCGCATCTTTAATTACAATATTGTTATAAGTACCGGCAGGTACAGAAAAAGTATTTAAGGCCTGGTAAGAAATTCCATTGTCAATAGAATATTGATATGCCGGTACACCTCCGCCTCCGGTAATACTGATCAACCCGTCGTTACCGGCACAGGTTGAAGGGTTTGCTGCGGTGTTCACAATTAATAAAGCAGGTTGTGTAATAATGATGCTGGTATCCTGTGTACAGCCCAAACTGTTCCTGATCCTGAAAATATGTGTACCTGCTGCCAGGCCGGTAAATGTGCCGCTGGCCTGATAAGTTATTCCTCCATCTGCAGAATATTCATAAGGAGGTACAGACCCTGATGGCGAAAAAGTTATCTCACCAATATTCTGGCTGTTACAAAGTAAATTTTTCGTAATTCCGTTTGAAACGAATGGCAGAGGGGAAGTGATAACGGCAGTTGTTTGCCCGGTACACAATGTTCCGGTTACCCTTGCTATAATTGTATAAGTACCAGCCGTTAAATTAAATACCGGTGAGATTTGCCAGGTTATTCCATCTGACGAATATTCAATATTTGCACCAACAGGCGATGTGATTGTTATTTGTCCATTACCCGACGCAGGACAGGCTGCAGGAATAATATTGGTTGTTATTGGATTAAGTGTTTTATAAACGATAATGGTATCTGATCCTTCTGTTTCAACAGCCGCATTATCACATTGTCTGTAAAAAGCCCTTACAACATAACTCATACTGTCTTCAGGTTGAATAATTCCTGCAAAAGTCGCTTCCAGTTCTCCATTACCAAGCGGGGCTGTAGTGCCAGTTGAAACCGGAACTCCGTTTTTATAAAGTTCAACCCGGTTGAGCAAAGAGGTAGTGCCGCTTGGAACATAACGGTAGCCTTCATTTACTGCAGCCCAGACAGTACCATTTTTCCCGGGAGGAGTAATCGCTTTAGCCTGGTTCCAGTCTTGTACACCGGCAATTGAAAGCCCGTTTTGTGAACCAAAACACACAGGTTTGTTTTCATAAAAGACGTCAATAATACCTGATCCTTCATATAACACAGCCTGCATTGTACAAAGGTTTGCCGCTGTATTGGGACAAGCCCCTACACTATAATAACCAATATGAAAATAAGAAACCACAAACCTTCTGCAAGGTGCTGTTCCTTCAACCCTCCATTCAATTTTTCGTTCAGGTGGGGCTGGAGAAGTAGCCGGGTTCATGTCGTAGTAAGCTAAAAAAATACTTGCCTTTGGTGCATAAAAAGTAAATGGATCATCAGGAAAATTACCGGCAAATGGTATTGAGTCGCCATTATTAAGTTCAAAGGCTTCCTGTTTATTTGCATTATTTGCGATGTCAAATGTTATAACACCGTTAGAACCAACACATATTTTCGAATAAGTATTGCCATAAAAACAAAACGGAAAAGGAAGGGCAAATGAATCAGAAAAATGATCATCAGCATAAACTAACGGGTCCTCTGTTCCTCCCGGAGTTTTATATGGATATGGTGTATATGGTATAGGAATTACAGAATACGTTTCTGTTGTTTTTATATCTGGTATCCTTGCTTTCAAATCCAGGGAATTTTGCAGGCAGGAAATTGTAGTATCGTTTCCGGCTGATACATTAAAGCAGGATTGCGCCTCAAGTTTTGCTGTAAAAAGGGTAAACAGGATAAAAATGCCACATTGTAAAAAACGCTTCATCGCTTTATAGAGTTGATAAAAGGAGATTGAAGGTAACAAAAATCCTCCTAAAAAAGGAGGATAATGCTGTTGTAACGACAATTTCATACTGGATTATTACAGCAATAAAAATAATTTAATATTTCCAACGTACAAATGCCTCCATAGCAGCATACTGGGTTAACCCAAGCTGTGCATATAATTGAGCGGTACTTGCATTGCGTTCTTCGGCACGCTGCCAGAATTCACGGTCATCACTTCCCTGGAACGGCACACTATCTTTTTGTGACTGGTGAATAAAAATACCATGACGTTTTTTCACCACCTGGTCAGGACTCATTGGTATGGCCATTTCAATTTCTGTAATATCCCATTCCTGCCAGGCGCCTTTGTACAACCAAAGCCAGCAATCATTGATCCATTTAGCATTAGTTTCTTTTATTATCCGCAATGCTTCAAGTACCACATCAAAACAAACTTTATGGGTACCATGCGGATCGGCAAAATCGCCGGCGCAATAAATCTGCTGCGGCTGTAATTTATTCAGCAGGTCAACCGTTTGCTGTACATCGGCATCACCCATCGGATTTTTTTCAATCGTTCCGGTTTCATAAAACGGGAGATTCATAAAATGAATCTGGTCATCAGTAAGTCCTACATATTTACAGGTTGCTTTTGCTTCGCATCTTCTGATCAATCCCTTTATTGCCCGTATTGTATCGGTATCTTTTTCGCTCGATTTTTTTATTTTCAGGAAATCGGTGGCCTCCTTCAGTATTTTCTTGCTTTTTGTTTCATCAATATCAAACATGCTTTCAAATCCAACAGCAAAATCAATAAAACGGGTAACAAATTCATCGGTTACTGCAATATTGCCACTGGTTTGATAGGCAACATGCACTTCATGTCCCTGGTCGTGCAGGCGCATGAAAGTGCCGCCCATGCTGATGATATCATCATCGGGGTGAGGGGAGAAGAGCACAGCTTTTTTGGGAAACGGCTCGGTACGTTCCGGGTGATTTGTTCTTTGCTCAGTTGGTTTGCCACCCGGCCATCCCGTAATGCTGTCTCTGAGTAAATAAAATGTCTGCAGGTTAATTTCGTATGCATCGCCTTTTTCAACCAGCAGGTCGCTTAGGCCATTATCGTTATAGTCAATATTGGTTAAACTCAAAACCGGTTTCTGTAATTTAAGCGCAAGGTTTACCACCGCACGTTTCATCATCATATCTGTCCACTCACAATCACCGGTTAACCACGGGCTTTTAAAACGGGTAAGTTCAGCCGAACAGGTTTCGTCAACTACAAAAATGCAGTTATCGTGGTTTTGTAAAAGCGAAGCAGGTATTTCTTCCGTATCATCTTCTTCAACAGCTTTTTTTACAATAGGGGCCTTTGTTTGTCCCCAGGCCATTAAAATTATTTTTTTAGATTTCAGTATGGTACTGATGCCCATAGTAATGGCCATCCTGGGCACCTGGCTCATATTACCAAACTCATAAGCATTGGCAATACGGGTGCTGTTATCAAGCGAAATTAATCTTGTTTTGGTATAGATACCGCTGCCCGGTTCGTTAAAACCGATATGCCCGTTCACACCAATGCCCAGTATCTGCAGGTCCAGTCCCCCAGCGGCTTCAATTTGTTTTTCATAATTGAGGCAATGTGCTTTCACTTTGTCTTTGGGAATCATACCGTCCGGCAGGTGATAATTACCTGGATCGATATCTGTCTGTTCAAAAAGATTTTTCCGCATAAAATAATGATAGCTCTGCAGCGCATCTTTATCCATGGGGTAATACTGATCGAGGTTGAAGGTGATGACATTTTTAAAGCTCAGGCCTTCATGTTTGTGCATGTGCACCAGTTCGGCATATAATGTTTTGGGAGAGGAACCTGTTGCCAGGCCAATAACGCACTTCTTTCCGGCCGCTTCTTTTTCTTTGATAAGGTCGGCAATTTGTTTGGCAACGAAAGCCGAGCCGGCCTTTGAATCAGGGAAAATCTTAACCGGAATCTTTTCTAAAGAATCTATCATTATATGAGCATTGTTTGTTTTCATTAAGTGAAGTTACTTATCAGTTTGTAATGTAACTACATAAAAAAATTATTTTGGCAGTAAAATTTTACCCGGCTTTAAAAAAAGACAGAAAAAATCATTTTTTTAAGATTTTTTACAGACTGATAAAACAGGTTTCTCGCCGCCTGGTAATTGATCTGCATGATTTCACTTACTTCCTCATAACTGAAGTCCTGGTATATCCTTAAATAAATGATTTCTTTCTGGCGGGGAGATAATTCACTGAATGCGTTCAGTAATTTTTCTTTTTGCTCCAGGTTCATTTCACGGCTGGCTATTAAATTTTCATGACTTATTTCAAATCCGGTTTCCCCTGTATCTGGAAGGGGAGCAATTTTATGCTGTTTATTCAGCTGCCTGATGAGCGTGAATTTGAATGCCTTAAAAATATATGCCTTAAAAGAAATAATATCAGCCTTCCCTTTCGTTCTCCAGATATCGATGAATAATTCCTGGATACAGTCTTCAACCAACTCATTTCTTAAAGTGATTTTACAGCCAAAAGCAAAAAGGCCGGGATAATAAATCCGGAACAGTTCGACAAAAGCATCTTCATCGCCAGTTTTAAATTGGTTCCAGAGGTTGAGGTCTCTTTCGTTGTCAGTCAGGCTCATAAAATGTTTCCGGTTGAAACCGGGTCAGCAATCGTTTTTAATACCCAAAGCAGGTATTATGGTTACAAATAAACAAAAGGTTTGGCTCTGTGAGATAAAAAAAATAAAAAACTTTAAAAATAGCAGTTACAAGTTTTCAGTTGGATACACTTAGGATTGTATATACAAACAAATATGAGCAAAAATTATAACCAGGTAGAAGATTTTATAGCCGATGACAGCTTTTTGTTGTGGTTTAATAAAACTGATACAAATGCCATCATCGAATGGGATTTATGGATTACAGAAAATCCTGAAAAAAAAGAATTGGTAAATACTGCAGTGGACTTACTGCAGCAGATACAATTATCGGAAGCAGTTGTTAACCCCGGACAGCTGGCAGCAGCGGAACAAAGGCTGAAGCAGGCCATTCACTCTGGAAATTACAGTAGCCCGGCTAAAGTTGTAAAGCTTCCATTGCGGAAGATATGGTATGCGGCTGCGGGCATTTTAATAATTACCGTACTGGCAATCGGGTTGAAATTTATGTTTAATGATTCCTCAAAACCTTTTTTAGCTACGGCCTATGGCCAGGTTAAGCAGGAGAAACTGCCTGACGGAACAGAAGTTATTTTAAATGCCAACAGTAAGATCAGTTACCCTGAAAAATGGGAGACTGGTAAAACAAGGGAAGTATGGATCAGCGGCGAAGCTTTTTTTCATGTAAAGAAAACTGCTACCAAAGATAAATTTATAGTGCATACCGATGCTTTTGATATAGAAGTTACCGGCACTTCTTTTAATGTAATAAACCGGGAAGGTAAAAGCAGTATTGTTTTAAAGGAAGGGTCTGTTAAGATACACAGGCCCGGCGAAGCTGAAATTGTTATGAAGCCCGGCGACCAGATAGCATATGCAGAAAAACAGATACAGCTTAAAACGGTAACCAGGAATGATTATTTAGCCTGGACAGAGAGTAAACTGATATTTGATAATACTACATTAAAGGAACTTGCTGCCATTATTAAAGAGCATTACGGTGTTGAGGTTAAGATTGAAGATGAGAAATTATCTCAAAAAACAATAACCGGAATAATGCCGAATGATAACCTGGATGCATTGGTACAATCGCTTGAAGCAATGCAGGAATTCAGTATTCAACATACAAAAACTTTAATCACCATAACTAACAAAGACAATAACTAACAATTTAAACGCTGCTACAATGAGAAAAATTAAGATCAGATTATTGCTCATGATTGCTGTGCCAATATGCTTTTGTGCCGGTACCAGCAAGGCATATTCACAAACCTATTACAGCCTTAATTCCGGCAAGGTTAAGAAAGCCGGGATTAATGCTCCTTTCCAGGCTGATGAAAAAAATGATAAGAACAAACTTATCAATGTATTAAAGGGGTTGAATAAGGCAAAGGGTGTTTATTTTATGTTCTCAAACCAGTCGCTTGCCGCAACTACAGTAAATCCGGTAACAGATTTACAGCTGGATGTTGAAGTGATCTTAAAGAACATGCTTAAAAATACAGGACTTACCTACAAAAAAATCAATTCAAAAACATTTGTGATCCTTTCAGAAAGCGACGCTGAAAAAAACAAAAAAGACCTGCAGGGATTGAATTATACACAGATGGTTCCGGAATTAAACGAATTGGCATCTGCAACTAAATCAATTGCTGATGTAGTTACGGGTAAAATTACTGATGCTGATGGCAAACCGGTTTCAGGGGTAAGCGTAACTGTAAAGGGAACCAACAGGGGAACTTCAACAGACAGAAACGGCCAGTTCAGCCTGGAAGCAAATAAAGGCGAAGTGCTGGTAATCACATCTGTTGGTTATGAAATGCAGGAAATTACTGTCGGCAATGATAACAGCCTTTCTGTTCAGCTTACCGAAAAAGCAAATCAACTGAACGAAGTGGTGGTAACTGCGTTGGGTATTCAGCGTAAGGCAAAGAGCTTAACTTATTCTACACAAAAAGTATTGAATACAGATCTGACAACCGTTAAAGATGCAAATGTTATTAATAATATCAACGGACGGATTTCAGGCGTTACTGTAAATAAAAGCGCATCCGGTGCCGGTGGTTCTGCCAGGGTAATTCTTCGCGGACAAAAATCTACCAGGGAAAACCAGCCATTGTATGTGATCGATGGTGTGCCTATGTCAAATTATTCTCCGGCCCAACCAAGCGATGTATGGGGCCAGGGCAGCGGATCCGGCAGTGGTGGCCGCGATGGTGGCGATGGTATCTCCAATATTAATCCCGATGATATTGAATCAATCAGTGTTCTGAAAGGTGCTGCCGCATCGGCACTCTATGGTTCGCAGGGTAATAACGGGGTAATTTTAATTACAACAAAAAAAGGAAAATCAGGGCAGGTAAAAGTAGATTTTTCATCTTCTTTTACGTTAGATAAAGCGGCCTATATTCCTAAAATGCAATGGGATTATTTGCAGGGAAATGCAGGAGTGGCAGGATCTGGTAGTTTTAGCTGGGGCCCTGGTGGCAGTTCTCCAGATCATGTAAAGTCTTTTTTCAGAACGGGTTCAACCTGGATCAACAGTATAGCAGTAAGTGGCGGTACTGAAAAAGCACAGACTTATTTTTCGTACAGTAATACAAACAGCAACGGAATTTTACCAACCAACACGTTTAACAGGCATAATTTTTCTGTAAGAGAAACCATGAAGATGCTAAATGACAAATTGAGTTTAGATGCGAATGTAATTATAGCATCGCAGAAAGTGCATAACCGTGCAACAAGCGGTTTATATTATAATCCTTTAACCGGTTTATATCTCATGCCAAGGGGACAGAATTTTAATAATTTCAAAAGCAATTATGAATATTTCAGTCCGAGCAGAAATGTGAATTTGCAAAACTGGTGGAATATTAATCATGATGCCAACTTAACCGGTGATGATAACCAGCAAAATCCTTACTGGATATTAAACAGGGATAAAACAGATGATAAATTATTCAGGGTTTTCGGTTCACTGGTTTTAAAATATCAGTTAACAAAAGACCTGTCTGTCCAGGCACGTGGAAATGTTGACAGGTCGAATACCAATTATGAATTAAAAGCTTATGCAGGTACGCAGGGAACCTTAGCTGATGCAAACGGGCGTTATACACTGGATAAGCAGGATAACACACAATTGTATGGTGATCTTATAGCGACTTACAACAAACAGGTAAGTCAAAAATTTGGCGTGGTTGTTACGGTGGGTTCAAGCATACAGGATCTGCGGAGCGGATACCAGGATTTTTATGATTCAAAAGGAGGTGGTTTAACTTTTGCAAACCAGTTTCATATTGGTAATATGAATTTAACACCGGGCAGCGGTTCTTCTTATATCCAGGTAGGTAACAGAAAACAGGTGCAATCTGTTTTTGCAAGTGTTAACCTGAATTTAAACAATGCCTACTACCTGGATTTAACGGCAAGGAATGACTGGTCTTCGGCACTGGCCTTTACACCAACTAATAATTATTTTTATCCGTCGGTGGGTGCAAATGCTATTTTAAGCGATGTAATTAAAATGCCTGCTGCAGTAAGCTTTGCAAAATTAAGAGCAGCCTATGCAAAAGTTGGTAGCGATGTTGCCAGTTACTCGACTCATCCGTTAAATACTATCCGTAACGGGCAACTGGTTGCAAATGATAAGGACATATTGCCATTGGCAGGTAACTATTTAAAACCTGAATTATCTACTTCGGTTGAAGTAGGTACCGAATGGCGTTTTCTTAATAACAGTTTGGGATTTGATATTACCTGGTATAAATCCAATACCAAAAATCAATATTTTGAATTGTCTTCTACTTCTTTGGGTACCGGGCTGAGTACCTTTTACCTGAATGCAGGCAATATTCAAAATTCCGGTATTGAGGCAACCATCGACTATAATAAATCTTTAAGTAAGAACCTGAAATGGACTACTGCTTTAAATATCACCAGCAATAAGAATAAAATTATTGAACTGGCTTCACAGATTCCGCCTAACACCAATTATAAGATCACAGACGGGGGCGTAAACAATTACAACCTGGTGATCAGGAAAGGAGGAAGCTTTGGTGATATTACGGGTATGCAGTTTTTAAGAGATGCCAGCGGCAATATTGTAGTGGATGCAGTTACGGGTGCACCACAGGCCGGAGATTTTGGAGTGGTTGGTAATCCTAATCCTAAATTGGTTTTGGGCTGGAGTAACAGTTTTATCATTAAAAATAACCTGTCTGTTAGCTTTTTGATTAATGGACGCTTTGGAGGTAAAGTAATGAGTATTACCCAGGCAGTATTGGATCAGTATGGTGCCAGTAAAGCATCGGCCGACGCAAGGCGCAACGGAGGCGTTGATATTGGTGCATCTAAAGTGGGCGGAGGAGCCTGGAGCGGAAAGATACCTGCAGAAGTTTTTTATACAACTGTTGGCGGCAGGGCCGGCATTACAGAATATTATATGTACGATGCAACCAATGTGCGTTTACAGGAACTGGCTGTTGGGTACAGGGTTAAACTGAACAGTAAAACAGTAAAAGATTTACATATTTCTTTAGTAGGTAAAAATTTATTCTTCTTCAGTAAAAAAGCACCATTCGATCCTGAAACGAGTATGAGTACAGGTAATGGCTTACAGGGAGTTGATGTATTTGGATTACCTCCTGTAAGAAGTTTTGGATTGAACATAAAAATGTCACTGTAAATTTTAAAATCAACTTTGTATATGAAAAAATATATTTATAATTTCAACAGTATTGCAATCATTGCCCTGTTGTTAATTTTCGCACTGAGCAGTTGTACAAAAAAGTTTGAAGAGTTTAATACAAATCCTTACGGTGTAAGTGATGCCGACCTGAACCCTGATGGTGCTTTAATTGTAGCCTCTCTGCAAAATGCGCAACGAAACATTTATGTAAATTCTCCTGCATGGATCACGCAGTTGCAGCAAAACTTAATGGGTGATGTTTATTCGGGCTATATGATGCCGCCAACCCCATTTGCCGGAAACAGTAATAACATGACTTATAACCTGGTGGATGGCTGGAATACCTGGGCATGGAACCCGGCTTATACAGGCGTGATGTTACCGGTATCTAAAGTTGAGCCATTAACTAAAACAGCATCACCGGATATTTATGCCATGGCAAAAATTATCAAGGTAGAAGCCATGCACAGGGTAAGTGATATTTTCGGGCCGATCATTTATACAAAATACAGGCAGGTAAATGCAGACCTGAGTGTGGATTTTGACAGCCAGGAGACGGCATACAATGCTTTTTTTGCCGACTTAAATGAAGCTATAGGAATTCTTACACCAAAAATAGGACAACCTGCAAGTGCAAATTTTGTAAAATCTGATTTAGTATATGGAGGAAATTATGGTAAGTGGGTAAGGTTTGCCAATACATTGCGTTTAAGACTGGCATTGCGTATTGTAAAAGCTGATGCAGCCAAAGCAAAGACCGAAGGCGAGGCAGCACTGGCTAACAGTGCAGGGCTTTTAAGTAATAATGCTGATAATTTTAATGTTGACCTGGGCAGTAACCATCCTTTAAATGTAATGAACAATGAGTGGGGTGATATAAGAATGGGTGCTCCAATGGAATCTATCCTGGGTGGATATGCTGATCCACGCATGCCAAAATATTTTGAACCTGCTGTTGACCCTGCGGTTGTGGGTCAGTTCAAAGGAATCCGCCAGGGAATTAATATTGATGCAAAAAGCAGGTACGGTGATTTTTCAAAACTTACAACATTCAGCAGCCTGGCACAAATGATGACCTGTGCCGAGGCTTCTTTCTTAAAGGCAGAAGCAGCTTTGAGGGGTTGGGCAGGAGCAGGTGGTGCCCAGGCTAATTACGAGGCGGGGATTCAGCGCTCTTTTGATCAATATGGTTTGGGTTCTGCAATTGCATATTATAATAATGCAGTTGCATCAGCATTGCCTTACAGCGATCCTAAGGCAATAACTCCCGGGCAAAATAATATAATAGTTGGGTCTCCATATTTAAGTACCATTACTGTAAGATGGAATGCTGCAGGATCATTTAATGAGAACTGGGAAAGGATCATCACCCAAAAATGGATTTGTATGTATCCCGATGGACAGGAAGCCTGGAGTGAATTCAGAAGAACAGGATTTCCCAAACTGTTTCCCGTGATCGTTAATAACAGTGGTGGAAAAATTTCATCAGCTACATTTATCAGGCGTATTAATTTCCCGTCTGCCGAAGCTAATAACCCAGCTTTAGCTGCAGCCATTGCCGGTTTAGGCGGGCCCGATAATGGTGGTACAAGATTGTGGTGGGATAAGCCTTAAACAGAAGTGCGTTTTTGATTCTCATATAGTCAAAGTTTGGTAAGCCACTCAAATTGTTGGGTGGCTTTTTTAAATTACTGCCGATACGACATAAATAAATGATTAATAAGTTTGAATATCCAGTTGTATATCGGTATTATACCGGAATTTTTTGGACTAAATAATATTTACATTTGATATAACTTGTATAAAATGATTACCATGCGGGTTCTTAATATTTGCTTTGTCGTCGGTGTTGCTTTTTTTTCATCCTGTAATCAAAACAGTTCAACGCTTTTCACAAAACTACCAGAAGACGAAACGGGCATTAATTTCAGGAACCTGATCAAAGAAGATAATCCTGAATTCAATATTGTGCTGTACCCGTATTTTTATAATGGCGGGGGCGTGGCTGTTGGCGATATCAACAATGACGGCCTGCCCGATATTTGTTTTACCGGCAATATGGTAAAGAACAGGCTGTACCTGAATAAGGGTAATATGCAGTTTGAAGATATAACCGAAAAGGCAGGGATTGCTGATAAAGAGGGCTGGTGTACCGGAATTACAATGGTGGATATTAATGAAGATGGAAGACTGGATATTTATATCTGCCGCTCGGGCTTATCAAATATTGATTACAGGAAAAATTTGTTGTTTATAAATAATGGTGACCTCACTTTTGCTGAGAAAGCAAAAGAGTTTGGATTAGATGATGCCGGTTATTCAACCCAGGCCTCATTTTTTGATTATGATAAAGATGGGGACCTGGATATGGTTCTTATCAATCAATCAACACCGGAGTATTCAAAAGGAAAAATAGAATACCTGCAATTAAGAAATGAAAAAGCCGACAGCACTTTAAGTAATAAATTATTTAGAAATGATAACGGGCATTTTACTAATGTGTCTGATGCAGCAGGGATTACTTCCAACGTATTAAGTTTTAGCCTGGGTGTGAGTACCGCAGATATTAATAAAGATGGCTGGCCCGATATTTATGTAGCCAACGATTTTAAGGAGCCGGATTATTATTTCATTAATAATAAGAATGGAACATTTACTGAGCAACTGAATAAAAATATTTCCCATACTTCTTTATATGCGATGGGTATTGATGTGGCTGATTACAACAACGATGCCTTACCGGATATTATTGAAATGGATATGCTGCCTGAAGGAAATCATGCACAAAAAATGCATATGGGTATTGATGGTTTCGATCAGTACAATCCATTATTTGAAAGAGGCATGCCTTATCAATATATGAAGAACTGCCTTCAGAAAAACAATGGTGACGGCAGTTTCAGCGAAATAGGGCAACTGGCTGGAATTTCCAATACCGACTGGAGCTGGAGCCCTTTGTTATGCGATTTTGATAATGATGGCTTCAAAGACCTGTTCATTTCCAATGGATATAAAAGAGACAATACCGATATCCAGTTCATCAAATATTCCATGGACCAGGCAGATAAGATGAAACTGGGAGGAGCCGCTGTAAGTGCAGCAGAATACATTTCTCACATGCCTTCTATCAAGATTGAAAATTATATTTATCAGAATGCAGGTAATGACAGGTTCATCAATAAGATTGCTGACTGGGGTTTGACGGATAAAAATTTATCGCATGGCGCTGTATATGCCGACCTGGATAATGATGGGGATATGGACCTGGTTACCAACAATACCGATGACTATGCAGGCATTTACCGGAACAATGCCGAGAAACTTGAGAAAAATAATTTCCTGAAAATAAAACTGGAAGGAACAAAGCAGAACAGCCTGGGGATTGCAGCAAAAGTTTTTGTTATGGCAAAGGGGCAAACCTTTTACCAGGAACAAAACCCGGTAAGGGGATATTGTTCATCAGTAGATGTGGTACTTAATTTTGGATTGGGAAAGCATGCACTGGTTGATTCGGTTAGGATCATCTGGGCGAATGATGAAACCCAGCTATTGCAAAATGTACAGGTGAATCAAACCATTTTAATTAAACAAGCTGAGGCAAAAGAAAAATGGAACTATACCGAAAATAAAACAACGCTTTTATCAGCCGATAGTACGGGTATAAATTTTACACATACCGAAAATGTATTTAATGATTTTACAGTGCAGGGTTTATTGCCTCAGTATTTATCAAGGCAGGGGCCCTGTATGGCAAAGGCAGATGTAAATAAAGACGGCAGGGAAGATATTTTTATTGGCGGGGCCAAAGGGCAGGCAGGAAAAGTATTTATACAAACTGCAACAGGAAACTTTATTGAGAAACCACAACCGGATTTTGAAAAAGATAAAATGAGTGAAGATGTGGCCGTTTCATTTTTTGATACAGATAAAGATGGAGACATGGATCTTTATGTGGGGAGTGGGGGGTACGAGTATGCTGAAGATGACCCGGCATTGCAGGACAGGCTTTATATTAATGACGGATCAGGCAATTTTGTAAAAGCTTTAAAAGCTATGCCCGGCATGCTTATCAGTACGGGCTGTGTAAAGGCCGGTGATATTGACGGAGATGGCGACCAGGACCTGTTTATTGGCGGAAGATGTGTGCCGGGAAAATATCCCATGGCACCGCAAAGTAAAATATTACTGAATGATGGTAAAGGGAATTTTAAAGATGCCACCGCATCTGTATGTGCCTTAATTGACTATATCGGCATGGTAACCGATGCAGTTTGGATAGATGTAAATAAAGATGCGGTGAATGACCTGGTGATTGTGGGAGAGTGGATGTCGCCCCGGATATTTATTAATCAAAAGGGAAAACTTACGGATGCTTCATCAGCTTATATAAAGTTTCCGGCAAACGGTTGCTGGAATAAAATATACGCTGATGATTTTGACGGTGATGGTGATATGGACCTGGTATTAGGTAACCAGGGTTTTAATAACCAGTTTTCTGCTTCGGCTCAAAAGCCTGTAAGTCTTTATTATAAAGATTTTGACGGTAACGGCTCCGTAGATCCTTTCCTGTTTTATTTTATCGGTAATACTTCTTATCCTGCTTATTCAAGAGATGATATTACACAGCAGGTTCCCCGGCTGAACAAAAAATACATTTATTATAATGAGTATGCCGATGTAACAAGGGAAACTATGTTTAGTAAAGAAGAACTGGATGATGCCGGTAAATTAAATATTGATAATCTTGCAACCATGTATCTTGAAAATACCGGTAAAGGATTTGGGCAAAGGCAATTGCCTGTTGAAGCTCAATATGCACCGGTTTATACAATTGCTGCGGCTGATATTAATAAAGATGGCATTAAAGACCTGGTACTTGCCGGTAACAATACTTTTACACGAATTAAATTCAGCCGCTACGATGCCAATCCTGCCATGTTGTTTTTGGGTGATGGTAAAGGAGGATTTACTTATTTACCGCAATGGCAAAGCGGTTTAAAAATAAAGGGAGATATACGGAGTATGGTCATTGTCAACGATAAATTATTTTTTGGATTGAATAATAGCAGGGCTGTAATGTATTCAGTAAAATAAAAAACAAAACGATTGTGAAAAATTAATTTGTATAGTTTTCGTAGTGGTCTGACAGCTAGAGCACTTCAATCTCATCTACAAACAACCACGCCGGATTACCTGCACCCGGTTGCCCGGAAGGAATGATGCCATAGTTTTTAGCCTTAACTTGTATATAACGGCAGTTTTTTTCTTTTTTAATTTCAATTTTATTTATCTCATCATCAGGATTTATATCAACAGTAACAGTTTCAAGCGGAGGATGCCGGGTTACAATATTTGTATCAATAAAAGGGAGATAGGTCACTTCAACCTGCTTTGGCAGATAGATCCAGCTGCCCGGTTGTTTTAAAACATGTACAATAATATTTGAAACATCCATCTCTTTCCCAAGGTCAATTGTTGCATCCAGGTCGGTTCCGTTAAAACCTAAAAACTCCGATGATTTGCTCATACCTTTTTCATTTTGTACGCCATCAACTAAGGTGAATGCGCCGCTTCCGGGATAGGATTGAGAAGGTTCAGTTACAATACTTATTTTTTTACCAGTGGCTTTGTTAAAGGAGAATTTTTGTGAAAGGCTGGTGCTGTTCTTTTGTATAGCGACATAATTTCCACCTTGTTTACTTATCAAAATTGGATTCGTATAAGGAATTGTAGCATCTTCGATAAGTTCACTAGCCCATTTTATTTTAGCATTTGTATTTTTCGATTCTAACTTCCATAGAACTCCGTTGTAATTGTCAGTCGGTATAACCGTTGCTTTCAAATCATAATATGCCTTACTGTAATTAATTTTTTGCTTATCCAGCCTTTCAAAAACCGATGGCAATCTTCTTTCAAAATCTTTCCAGTTTCTTTTTTCTTTTGGACTCCAGAGTACTTCACTCAATGCAGACATACGGGGAAACATCATGTACTCAACTTTACTGGGGTATCCCATATACTCTGTCCACATATTGGCCTGAGCGCCGAGCACATATTTCCCTTCTGCGGCTGAAAGTTCTTTTGGAATGGGTTCGTATGCATAAACTTTTTCAATGGGGTTGTAACCGCCAATGGTTACACTGTCTTCATTCTTGCTTTGTGTGTGATCAAAATAAACAGGGTTGCCCGGCGTCATGATCACCTGGTGTTTTTGCTTGGCTGCTTCAATGCCTCCCTTTTCTCCACGCCAGCTCATCACCACCGCATTGGGAGCCAGGCCTCCTTCCAGTATCTCATCCCAGCCAATCATTATTTTGCCCTTGCTGTTTAAATATTTTTCAATGCGCTGTACAAACCAGCTTTGCAGTTCATGCTCATCTTTCAGGTTATTATCCTTCATCCTTTTCTGGCAGGCAGGGCATTTTTTCCAGTGTGTTTTGGGGCATTCATCTGCACCCAGGTGAAAATATTTTGATGGAAACAGCGTGTTCACTTCATCAATCACATTTTCTAAAAATTTAAAAACAGAATCCTTCCCTGCACAAAAAACATCATCAAATACACCCCAGGTTTCCTGTACTAATTTTATCCTGCCCTGCTTCTGCTCGTCAATACTTTTTTGTGATATCATCTTTGCAGGTATCTCTGTTGGCTTTTGCGGAAAGCAACTCAACCAGGGATAAGCAGCAATGGCGGCACTTCCGTGGCCGGGCATTTCAATTTCGGGTATCACATCAATATACCTGGCTGCAGCATAAGCTACCACTTCTTTTATTTCTTCCTGTGTGTAAAAACCGCCATAAGGTTTATTATCGCTGCCCTTGCCGGGGTAGCGGCCAATGATGGTACCATTTCTCCATGCACCGGTTTTTGTAAGCTCAGGATATTTTTTAATTTCTATGCGCCAGCCCTGGTCTTCGGTCAGGTGCCAATGAAATATATTGTATTTATAGGCAGCTAAGTAATCAATGTATTTTTTTACAAAGGAAACAGGGAAAAAATGACGGCCCACATCGAGGTGCATACCGCGGTAGGGAAACCTTGGATAGTCTTTAATAGATAGTTGGGGAATATTTAGTTTGTGGTTTGCGGTTTGTTGGTTGGGATTTCCTGCAGGGATTAACTGCATAAGTGTTTGAATGCCGTAAAAAGCACCTGCACTTGTTTTTGAACCAATCTCAATTTTGTTTTTAGTAATTATTAATTCGTAACCTTCATTAGAGAAATTACTTTCGGCATGTTTACTTGAAAAGAAAATCAGGTTTTCTGTTTGTTCCACCTTCTCTTTTACAGATATTGTAATACCATAATTCTCTTTTAAGTAGATATTAAACATACTAGCTAAATCTTGATCAGACTTTGTATTTGCCAGAATGACGGTTTTATTATTTATCAAAAATTGACCTGAAGACTTTTTAATCTCCGCAGGCATGGGTACAATGTTCACATTATTTTGGGCAGATACCGCCAGACCTGTTAATACAGCCAGCAGGCAAATAATTCCTTTCATAATTTCTTTTTTTATAAGTGTATCAAATTAGGTTTTTGTAATGGTTTAATTTAACACGGGTAAAATGATCTTACTGTTATGATATATCCTGATCGTCGCTTTTTGAAAATCACTGTCATTGCAATGATATATGTCAACAAACTGCTGTGGGTTCCTGTCGGCTAAAGGGAACCAACTGCTCTGTATCTGTATCATCAGTTTATGGCCTTTTTTAAACGTATGTGCCATATCGGGCAGGGTATACTTTACTTCTGTTATTTTGTTGGGGACAAATGCTTCGGGTTTTTCAAAACTGTTGCGGTAACGCCCCCGCATAATTTCGCCCCTTACCAGCATCTGGTAACCACCCATCGGATATGTTTCGCCATTACCCTTACCAAATTCTTTTTCATCATATTTAAAGTCATCAGGGAAAACATCAATCAGTTTTACTACAAAATCAGCATCGGTTGTGGAGATGCTTGCCATCAAATCTGCAACCAGCGGGCCGGCCAGGGTAAGGTCTGCTGTTAAAACACCTGTGCTGAATGTAAGTACATCGGGCCTGCGGCTGGCAAAGCGTTGGTCATCTATCATGTATTCCCTGGTACGGCCCATGTGCACGTCTTCGGTGTAAGGAACCGGGTGTGCAGGGTCGCTGATATATTCGCTGAATGTATTGCCGGCAGTTGCTTTACTATCAAACGATAATCCGCCATTTGTTGTTGTATATAAATTTTTTGATTCCACTCCGGCCGGAGGCCATGTCTTTAAATTCTTCCACTCATTTTCGCCGGTAAAGAAAATACTGGCTTCAGCAATATCACGTACTGTGCCTCTTAGTTTTAAATAAAAATTAAAGAATGGAATCTCAATATTTTTTTGGTAGTACTCGGCGGTCTTACTGCCAAAGCGTACATTGCCTAAAAAAGATCCATCTCCACGGCCTCCCCATCCTCCATGAATCCAGGGGCCCATCACCAGCCTGTTTTCCGTAAGCGGATTTTTTTCTTCGATGGCTTTGTATAAACTCCAGGCGCCAAAGCAATCCTCCGCATCAAATAATCCGCCCACAACCAGTATGGCCGGTTTTATATTGCTTACAAAATTTCTTGGATTCCTGGCCTTCCACCAGTCATCGTAATCGGGATGATTCATCAGGTCTTTCCAAAAGGCGATACTGTCGCCCATGATCTTTGTAAAATTTTTCATGGCACCGGTCTTTAAATAAAAATCATAATTGTCCATGCCTGGCACTCGAAAACCGGGTGACGACTCCGTAGTTGGTTTTGGCCTGGGCTTGCCAAAGCCGCTGTAAAAATTAAATCCATCCATCAGCATAAAGGCACCGTTGTGGTGAAAGTCGTCGCCCTGAAACCAGTCGGTTACCGGCGCCTGCGGACTCACGGCTTTCAGTGCCGGATGGCCGCTTAGTGCAGCCATGGTGGCATAAAAACCGGGGTAAGAAATTCCAAAGGCACCAACCCTTTTATTGTTATCGGGTAAATTATTAATCATCCATTCAATGGCATCGTAGGTATCACTGGCTTCGTCAATCTCTTTACCTTTTTTAGTGGTATTGAAAGGGCGCACATCTTCAAATACGCCTTCACTCATATATTTACCCCTTACATCCTGTATGGCTATGATGTAACCTTCTTTTAAATAGTTAAACCAGTACGAAGAGTACAAACGTGGATTGAATTCATTTTCTCCATAGGGCCTGCAACTGTATGGCGTACGGTTCATGAGTATGGGATGCTTTTCAGCCGTACTTTTTGGTATATAAAAAGCAGTGAATAAACTGATACCGTCCCGCATGGGAACCATACGTTCAATCTTGTAATAATTATCCCGTACCCAGATGGAATCAGTGTTTTGGGCTGTAATACCGGTTACGAAAAAGGAAACAATTACAAGGAGGAGAAAATATTTTTTCATTTCATAATTTTTAGAGTGTTAAATTTAACGAAACTATACCGGATATGGCTGCTAATCATGAAGAACTCATCAATAAATTTTATTCAGCATTTCAAAAACTGGATTATAAAGGCATGATTGCCTGCTACAGTGATGATATTGTTTTTTTTGACCCTGTATTTGGTTTGTTAAGAGGCGATGAGGTAAGAGCCATGTGGGAAATGCTCTGTAAAAATGCCAAAGACTTTTCATTGACTTATTCCAATATCACCCACCTGGATGAGGAATACAGCACCTGCGAATGGGTGGCCAGTTACACTTTTTCCAAAACCGGTAAAAAAGTAGTGAATAAGATAAAAGCGCATATGCGATTTGAGAACGGGATAATTGTTGAGCACAGCGATGCATTCAGTTTACATAAATGGAGCAAACAGGCTATTGGTTTTATGGGGTGGTTGTTGGGGTGGAACCGTTTCTTTCAAAGAAAAATACAAAACGGGGCAAGAAAGAATCTGACGAAGTTTATGGAGGGCGGGAGATAGTGAATTTTTCCGTTCAGGAAGTGTGATTAGTTTTGACCGGTGGAATTCTAACCATGGAGAAAAGTTAAAGCATATTTTATCAGCTTTAAAAATCATTCTTTGCAAACACAGTTTTATATACCACATGTTCTTTTGCAGGAATTCGTTAACTGCATCATGGTTGTGCAAGCCGAAATGAATGCGGATGATCCTGCTGTTGTCTGTTACCCGCCCACGCCCCAACATTCGCTTTTCTTTTATATTAACGACCGGATTAAAGTGCAGAAAGAAGGAGAAGCAGGTTTTATGCTGCAGCCGCGAAGTGTAGTGGTTGGGTTGCAGTCGTCAACTGTTTCACTGGATATTGGCAGAAGCCATAAAGCCGTACGTGTAGGTTTTCATCCGGGTGGGATGTACCGCCTGCTGGGATTTTCCATGGCTGAAATGATTGACGGCAGTTACGATGCAGCCAATGTTTTTGGAAATGAAATACAGGAGGTAAATAGCAGGCTACAGGAAGCCGGTAGTTTTGATGAAATAAAGGAAGTGATTGAAAAATTCCTGCTTATGAAAGTAAAGCTTTTGAAAAGAGCATTGCCTTTTGATAATGCCATGCTGGAACTCTTACGCCTGAATGGCAATGTACCGATAGAGCAGATCGCCTCGCTGGCCTGTCTCAGCCTTCGCCAGTTTGAACGGGTAAGTAAGGAACGTATTGGTTTATCGCCCAAAGTTTTTGCCCGGCTGGTTCGTTTTTCCAAAGCTTACCGCTTACGTGAAAATTTTCCGCAGGCAAGCTGGACAAGCATTGCTTATGAATGCGGCTACTTTGACCAGGCACATTTTATACGTGACTTTAAAGAGTTTGCCGGTGTTGCACCGGGCATTATTGAAAAAGAACTTGAAACTGCATCGGTACGCATGCAGGCCGCTATGCGTTTATAATTGTCGTATTTGTACTATTTATCTCCTGTTGCATTGCAGAAATTTGCTTTAAAAATAAGCAACCATGCAACAGTCATTTTTTATTTCCCTGTTATTTGCGTTAACACTTGCCCGGCCGGTAAGTGCACAGTCGCCTGATTCGCTGAATCAGTTAAAAAACCATGATTTTGCTGTTTTTTACAGCGATGGTCATCAGCAAAGAGCTGAAACAACAGCACAGCGTATTGAAAAAGCGATGGCGTATCAGCAACAGCTCCTCGGTTTTAAGCCAACCATAACTTTATTTGTTTTGAGTGTTGCCGACTGGAAGATATATACTTCCGGAATGGTATACGGTATGCCGCATTATGATGAAAAGGACAACAGGCTGATTGTTGCAGCAGAAGACAACCCCTTCTGGAAAAGTTTTTTACCGCCACCGGATCAATTACCGGCAGCACTTCGTGGCCCCATTCAAAAAGCATATACAACAGCCAATGGCCAGTTAAGCATGCAGGCTTTTTTCGACCTCCTGGCGGTGCATGAACTGGGTCACGCATTTCATATCCAGGTTGGCCTTACCATGCAGCGTATGTGGATGGGAGAATTGTTCTGCAATATTTTATTGCACACCTACATAGCCGAAAAAGAGCCGGAATTATTACCGGCGTTAACCTTGTTTCCCCGCATGGTTGTGGCAGCCGGCGCTAAGGAATTTAAGTTTACAACCTTGAAGGATGTTCATGAACGGTATAACGAAATCGGGCAGCAGTACCCTAAAAATTATGGCTGGTACCAGTGCCGCTGGCATTCGGCTGCTGCAGGAATTTATGATACAGCCGGTAAACAGCTATGCAGGAAATTATGGGATGCTTTAAAAAGAAAAAAGGAAAAACTTACAGATGAGCAACTGGTTATTTTTCTTGAAACAGCAGTGGATAAAAGTGTTGCTGATATGATGAGGAATTGGGACAGAGATACGATACAATAAACGATACTTCGCCTTGGTTCATGGATCTCAAACCAACCTTGTCTTTTTGCGGTTCGTGTGACACGAACCGGGGCGGAGTCAACTCTCACTTTTATAAGCGCCGCCGCCTTGTCTCCTGACAAGCGGCATAATGGAATACCTGCACTGATTTATTTAAATTAATATTCGGAACGTTTAAACATTATTTTGAAAATTAACTGCGGGTTACTAACACCCGCTTGTCGGGAGACAAAGCGGGGGCGATAGTATAGCAACATGTTTTAAATTTATAATAGAGGGAATACCGACACCAGAAAAAGAACGATGTTAGCGGCAGTTATTTTACCAAATCATATTCACTAAGTTGGTATTCCAAAATTTCGCCTGTGATAACGTCAACCTGCAACCAAGTTTTCAACAACCCATTTTTATAATAAGTCATTCTATACTCTCTAGAAATACCCTGTCCGGGACTTAAATAAATTTCTCTTGTTTTATCGAATCCATCATAAATTGAAAATTCAAATTCCTTATCTCCGTCCGTCTTATCGTACCATTCCTCAACAATTAGTTGCTTCCTGTTATTGTACGAGTAGTAGCAAATGAGAGTATCATTGTCTATTTTATCAATACGAATTTCCTTTGCAATAGTATCCTTACCATAGTCATAGATTGTTATGTAGTCTCGACTATTCTTACTATTAAATCTAATTTCCTTTACAAGCCTCTTCTTATTGTCATATTCGTATTTATAACGAGAAGTTTGATTCCCTTTTGAGTCCACAATTGTCAGTTGATTAACTGTGCCATTATAGTTATAAGTATACAGGAAGCGTTTTATTTGTTTTTTGTCTTTGTCAAGCACATTTACAATTACAGGTTTGCATTTATTTTTATAAATATATTCCCTGAATCCTTGGTCTTTTACTTTTAATGCACTTTCAGTTTGCGTTTCAAAGGTTTGGCAGTCTAAAAAGTTGTACTCAATAAAACTTGTTTCATTTCCACAAGAGTCCTGAATATAGATATTTAAAAGTATTTTCTGCGAGGTGTCTTTCGGGTTGATGGCATAAACAGTTTCTTTTGAATAAGATACTGTTCTAAGCCTTTGACCAAATGACGAGTGCCCGATTAACAAGAAAAGAAGAAATATTCGTGTCATAGAGAATACGATGCAAATTGCAGGGTGTTTGCATAATTGCCGTTAACATTTGTATTTGTGCTATTTCTTGTATATCCTTCCTTGGTTTTCAATAAAAAATTATACAAAAGCCTTAGTACAAATACAAGATAACAAAATTTGTAAGACTTTTTCTGCAACAGATTAAGGCTATTAATTGACAAAATCTTGCGGCTACACTTGCAGGTAAATAAAACAGTTTGTATATTTCCTGATCATTATCCAAAACTGTTCAATCATGGAAAATCTTTTTGGAGATTTAAACTGGGTTGCCATTGCCGTGGCAGCCATTGCTTACTGGGTTTTAGGTTCTCTCTGGTACTCCCCGGTACTGTTTGCCAAAAAATGGATCGCTTATTTAAAAATTGATGTAAATGCCCCCGATGCCAAAAAGGGGATGGGACTGATGTTTGGCGGTTCACTTGTATTAATGTTTGTACAGGCACTGGCCATTGCCATTATTGCCGAAAGGCTTCACCTGCGTGGTGCAGGCTGGATGAGCGGATTAAAACTGGGCGCATTAACCGGTAGCTTTTTCTGTGCCACAACCATTGGTATCAATTATCTCTATGAGAAAAAACCATTGGGCCTGTTCCTGATCAATGCAGTGTATGCGCTGGTTGGTAATATTATTGCCGGGATAATCATTTGTATGTGGGCATAAAAAAAGTTTTTAGTTTTTAGTTTGTGGTTCTCAACTACAAACTAAAAACTTTGAACTATCTTAACTTAATCAACAGTCGTTACTTTCACAATATTGGTAGGTAAATGCAAATCGATAGGTGTACTTCCTGTATTGATGACCACATCTCCGGTTTTTAAGAAACCACGATTTTTCAAAATATTGATCTGGTCAAAAATAATATCATCCAGGCTTTCTTCTTCGGCATAATAAAATGCACGTACACCCCAGCTTAAACTTAACTGGCTCAGCAACGTTCTTTCTTTACTGAAAATATACAATGGCGCTTTAGGGCGGTAGCTGCTTAGCATAAAAGCGGTATACCCACTTTGTGTCATACCTATCAAAGCTCTTGCATTGGTATCGTTGGCCAGTTTGCAGGCACTGTAACAGATGGCATCACTTAAAAAAGAAGGGGAGTGGGGCTGGGGAGAAAGAATATCATCCCGGTTATAATCATAAACAGTTTTTTCAACTTCCAGGATAATTTTTGCCATGGTTTCCACAACCTGCACAGGGTATTCACCCACGGCAGTTTCTCCGCTAAGCATTACAGCATCGGCACCTTCAAGTACTGCATTGGCCACATCACTTACTTCGCTACGGTTGGGTTTGGTACGGTCCATCATACTTTCCATCATCTGTGTTGCCACAATCACCGGCTTGGCACGGTGCATACATTTCCTGATGACTTCTTTCTGAATGATGGGAACCTGTTCTACCGGAAGCTCAACCCCCAGGTCGCCACGGGCCACCATGATGCCATCACTCTCTACAATGATATCACGGATATTTTTTAATGCCTCGGGCATTTCAATCTTGGCTATTACTTTAATCTTACTTTGTTTTTCTTCGATCTTTGCTTTCAGTGCAACAATATCCGCAGCTTTACGTACAAAGGAAAGCGCTACCCAGTCAAGGTTATTTTCTATGATGAATTCAAGATCGGCAAAATCTTTTTCGGTCATGGAAGGCATGGTCAATTCCGAATCGGGGAGATTAACGCCTTTCTTTGGTAACAGTGTTCCGCCAATGGTTATGCTGACAAGGATCTCTTTATCATTCAGTATTTCTTTAACCTTAACTTCCATTTTACCATCATCTAAAAAAATACGTTCTCCAACTTTTACATCGGAGGTTAAATGCTGGTAAGAAACATATATTTTTGATTTTGTGCCAATTTGTTTTTCGGTACTGAAAATAATGTCATTTCCTTCAACCAATTCAATTTGACCATCAGTGAGGTCGCCAACTCTCAATTTAGGCCCCTGCAGGTCCCCAAGTATGGCAACGTTAATGGGCTGCGATTTATTAATCGAACGTATGTAATCGATAACTATTTTTTTACTTTCATAAGTTCCGTGAGAGAAATTTAAACGAAAAACATTAACCCCTGCTTTGGTTAGTTCAAGCAGTTTCTCCAGAGTATTGGATGCCGGCCCTACCGTTGCAACAATCTTTGTTTTTTTCTGCGAGTGGGAAAGCCCGGCTTCTTTGTCCATGCCCTGGTAAAGGTACTTGCTGATATGTTTGCTCATGCTTTGGTTCTGATTTTAAATGGTGGAATTAGATATTTTTTAAAAAGATACAAGCCTCAGGCTACAAGGGACAAGTATATTACTTTCAAATTATTTTAGAAAGATTAAAAAGTTCATTTAGCCGGGAACTTACCCCTTGTCGCTTGCACTACGTAGCCAGTATCTTTACAATTTTAAGCCACTCTTCACTTACACGTTGTTTTTTCTTCACAGCTTCATCAAGGGGAATATAGTTGATTTTATTATTAACGATTCCAACAAAAACATTATACCTGCCTTCAACCAGCGATTCAACAGCATGGTATCCCATGCGGCTGGCAATCAACCTGTCCATGCAACTGGGAGAGCCTCCTCTTTGTATATGCCCCAGAATACATACCCTTACCTCCAGTAATGGTAACCTTTTCTTAATGACTTTTGCAACTTCATCGCCTCCGCCAAACTCGTCGCCTTCTGCAACAACGATCAGGTTAACCAGTTTATGCCTGCGCTCTTTTTCTGCTAGCTGCGAAATAATCTTTTCAATTTCTGTCTTACGTTCAGGTATCAGAATATTTTCTGCACCCGTTGCAATACCGCTGTGCAGGGCAATATAGCCGGCATCACGTCCCATCACTTCAATAATGAATAAACGGTCATGTGCTTCGGCAGTATCCCTTATTTTATCAATGGCTTCTACGGCTGTGTTTACTGCGGTGTCGAAACCGATGGTAAAATCCGTACCGGCAATATCTTTATCAATGGTACCTGGCAAACCGATGCAGGGTATATCAAATTCGTTACTGAAGATCTGTGCCCCCCGGAAACTGCCATCACCACCAATAATTACAAGGCCGTTAATACCGTGTTTTTTTAAATTGTTATAAGCTTTCTTTCTTCCCTCAGGAGTAAAAAATTCCTTGCAGCGTGATGTTTTTAAAATGGTACCTCCTCGCTGAATAATATTGGCAACACTGCGGCTTTCCATTTTTATAATATCATTTTCCACCATGCCACTGTACCCCCTCATTATACCGAATACTTCCAGGCCATTATAAATACCGGTACGTACAACCGCCCTTATGCAGGCATTCATTCCCGGGCTGTCGCCACCCGAAGAGAGTACTCCTATTTTTGTCACTTTTTTTCTCATGGCGCAAAAATAAGTTAAAGACTTGATTTATGGTATGTTGGAAATACACATTAGTTAATTGCCGGGGTTTATGATGCTGCTTACTGTTGCGGAGCTTTGCAGATTTTGACCAGGGTTGATACTGTTCCAGTATCTTTAAACAATGAAAATTTTACTTACGGGCGCCAATGGCCTGCTGGGACAGCATCTCCTTCATCTGATACTGAAGGAAACTGATCATATTGTTATCGCTGTTGGCAAAGGGGATTGCAGAACAGAATTTTTACACAATAAACGTTTGCGGTACTATTCGCTGGATATTACAGATGCTGTTGCTGCAAACCGGCTTTATCTGGAAGAGCAGCCGGGCTTATTTATTCATGCGGCTGCAATAACTCAGGTGGATGACTGCGAATCAGACAAAGTAAAATGCTGGAATACAAATGTGACCGCTACCCGTTTTTTAATTGATGCAGCAAGAAAGATAAATGCCTTTGTTGTTTATGTTTCAACTGATTTTGTTTTTGATGGAGAAAAAGGAAATTACAGCGAATCGGATTTAACGGGGCCGGTAAATTATTATGGCAGCAGCAAACTGGCTGCAGAAAATGCGTTACTGGATAGCGGTTTGAATGCAGCGATTGTAAGAACCTGCCTGGTTTATGGAAATTTAGTAAACGGGAGCAGGACAAATTTTATAAGCTGGGTGAAAGAAAATCTTGAGGAAGGTAAAACTATTAAAGTGGTGAACGATCAGTACAGAACGCCAACATATATTGAAGACCTGGCGAAAGGTATTTTACTGGTAACAGAAAAAAAGGCAACAGGTATTTTTCATATTTCGGGAGAAGAGCTGCTTACACCTTACGAGATGGCTATGGTTACTGCTGATTTTCTTTCGCTGAACAGGTTGCTGATAGAAAAGGTAGATGCATCAGGTTTTACGCAGACTGCAAAACGCCCGGCAAAAACCGGGTTTGTTATTACTAAAGCAAAAAATGAATTAGGTTATCAGCCACTCAGTTTTAACGATGGCCTGATAAAAATGTTTAAAATATAGTTTATGGGCGTGGATCTGTCCAGACTGTTGAAACTAGAACCGCCTCATTAAAAAAGTTTTGATGGTTGCAATCGCCGCAACCTGTTATCCCTCCCGAAGGAGAAAACAGGTAGTTGCAATTTTGATCTTTCAGCTCATTAAATCTGTCGCAGCAGCCAGCATAATAAAGGTAAACAACTGCATTATTATATTGATAAGCATCAATACTAGTAAATAATGATCCTTTTGGTTTTGCAAGAGCACTGTCTATCTGTGTTTGCATACAGGCAGAAATAAACGGGGCCTGTTTTGTATTTACAGGTTTGTTGCAACCGAAAATTACTACCAGGCAGAAGAGGACCGCATAAAATTTGTACATAACATCTGCTTTATACAATTACTGACCATCTTTTTTGTTTTTTCGTTGCATGGTATCTCTTCTACATTCTTTCAGGCACGGCAATACCCAGTAACTGCATACTGCTTTTAATAATATTTGCTGTTAATAAAGCAAGTTTTAACCGTAACTCTTTTTTATCCACCGTTTCGGCTTTGGCAATAGAATGTTCGCTGTAAAAAGAGTTAAAGGTTTTTGCCAGGTTAAAAACATAGTTGGCAATAACTGACGGATTATGTTCGGTGCATGCCTGTTCCAGGGCAGTCGGGTACTGTTCTGCAATTACGATCAGTTCTTTTTCTAATGGCAATAAAGATGCGCCGGAAATCATTGTATCAACAGTTTGTTCATTCTTCCTCAAAATACTTTTTATCCTGGCGTATGTGTATTGCACAAAGGGCCCGGTAAAACCATGAAAGTCGATACTTTCAGTTGGATTAAATACCATTGTCTTTTTAGGATCAACCCGCAGTAAATAAAATTTCATGGCGCCCAGGCCGATGGTATTGTATAATGCTGCTAACTCTGTTTCGGTAAAATCCTGCACCTTGCCAAGATCTTCTGTATGTTGTTTAGAAGTGGCAATCATTTCATCAACTATATCATCGGCATCCACCACAGTTCCCTCACGGCTTTTCATTTTACCGGTAGTGAGTTCCACCATTCCATAACTTAAATGAAAAATATTATCTGCATTGGGCATGCCCAGTTTCTGGCAGATGAGTTGCAGCACTTTCATGTGGTAGTTCTGTTCGTTGCCAATCACATAAATACTCTGGTCAATTTTATATTGCTCATATTTTTGTAAGGCAAGGCCGATATCCTGTGTTATATAAACCGAAGTGCCGTCACTCCGCTGAACGATTTTTTCATCCAGCCCGTCAGCAGTTAAATCAATCCATATACTGCTGTCGTCTTTTTGATAAAATACTTTTTTATCCATACCCTGCTGTACAATATCCTTCCCCAATAAATAAGTATCACTTTCATAATAGATTTTATCAAAGTCGGCGCCAATCCTGTTATAGCTGACATCAAAACCTGCATATACCCAGCTGTTCATGGTTTTCCATAATTCAATCACTTCGGGCTTACTTTCTTCCCAGTCTAATAACATTTGCTGGGTGGCTTTCATAATGGGCGCTTCTTTTTCTGCCGCGTCTTTTGTTTTACCGGCAGCCAGTAATGCAGCAACTTCATTTTTATAGGCTTCATTAAATTTTACATAATACTCACCTACAAAATGATCGCCTTTTGTTCCGGTACTTTCAGGTGTTGCTCCATTAGCAAATTTTTGCCAGGCAATCATGCTTTTACAGATATGAATTCCCCGGTCGTTTACAATACAGGTTTTTATCACTTCATATCCCGATGCTTTTAAAATTTCGGCATAGCTCCATCCCAAAAAAATATTTCTTAAATGCCCAAGGTGTAATGGCTTGTTGGTGTTAGGCGATGAATATTCCACCATTACCTTTTTACCATTCATTTCTTTTTTGCCGTAACAGATATCATGGTAATTTTTGTTCAGCAGGTTCAGCCAGTATTCATTGGAAATTGACAGGTTTAAAAATCCTTTGATGATATTATAACCTGTAAAAAGCTGCGGGTAGTTTTTTACCAGGTGTTCACCCAATTGATTGCCAATAGCATCCGGGGCCAGCTTAAGTGTTTTTACAAGCGAAAACATCACTATGGTATAATCTCCCTCAAATTCAGGCTTGGTTTGATTGATCTGAAAATCCTTATCTGTAAAGGTTTGATTGTATAAAGCCGACAGACTTCCAACTGTACTATTCTGTATAATTTTTACTATTGACATTTAAATATGGATATAAGTGTGCAAAAGTAAGTAATACTTTAAACTTGGTTTTATATCACTGCAAGCTGTGTTTTTTATTGCGGAATATATTTCTGCAAAAAAATACTATGTAATTATTATATATAAGGGTTTGTTTAAACAGATAATGATAGCAGATATTTGAATTAATTATTGGCTGAGATTATTAACCATATTGACTTTCAGGGTTGTTAGCTCACCACAAAGTGGTATTGTGTAACAGAAATTGTTTGAATAGTTTTGTTTCCTAACTTTTAAACTGATCTATTATGAAAAAATTATTTTTAATTTCAGCAGTCATTATGCTGGGGTTTGCATCGTGTAAAAAAGATTGTCCCGAACCAGTACAGAATTACAATATGAGCGGTAGTTCATGGACGGGTACTTATTCAATTCCGTCAGTCCCTATTGCAAATCAACCGATGAACCTCAGTTTTAGTTCTACCGGTACGATAACTGGAAATGTTATGAATGGCGCCTCAACATTTGCTATAGCCGGTTCATGGAACCTGGTACCCGGATCTAGCTCTGTAAACTTGTTTTTTACCATTGCCACTATTACCGGGCCTTATGTATCTCAGGCAACATTAACTACCAATAATACCAAGCTTGAGTCAGGGGTTATGACAAATGCTACAACGCCAATAGGTAATGGAACATTTGCCTTGACGAGAAACTAAGGGCATACATTTTATTACCGGGCCGCAATATCACAATTGCGGCTCTTTTTATTTTATTCTTTTCAAAAAGCGGCTAATGCCCTATTTTTGCGCTCTTTTTAATAATTATGATAAGTGCTAATAATATAACGCTGGCCTATGGTAAGCGGGTTTTGTTTGATGAGGTAAACATCAGTTTTACCAAGGGAAACTGTTACGGTGTAATTGGTGCAAATGGTGCCGGTAAATCTACTTTCCTTAAAATAATCAGCGGCGAGATTGAACCCAATAAGGGAACCATTGATATTACGCCGGGAGAGCGTATGGCGGTTTTAAACCAGAACCAGTTTGCTTTTGATGAAGTAACGGTTTTAAATACGGTATTGATGGGCCACAAGAAAATGTGGAAAGTGATGAATGAAAAAGATGCCTTGTATGCTAAAGAAGATTTTACCGAGGCAGATGGCATTAAAGCCGGTGACCTGGAACATGAGTTTGGCGAAATGGGTGGCTATACTGCCGAAAGCGATGCAGCTACTTTGCTGAGCGACCTTGGTGTTAAGGACGAATTACACCAGTTACTGATGAAAGATATTGCCGCCAATATTAAAGTAAGGGTATTGCTGGCACAGGCCATTTTTGGTAATCCAGATATTTTACTGCTGGATGAGCCTACCAATAACCTGGATGTGGAAACCATCAGCTGGCTGGAGAATTTTTTAGCCGATTATCAAAACATCGTCTTGGTGGTTAGCCACGACCGTCACTTTTTAGATGCTGTATGTACGCATGTTGCCGATGTGGACAGGTGTAAGATAAAAGTGTACACCGGTAACTATACTTTCTGGTACGAAAGTTCGCAACTGGCGGCCAGGCAGATGAGTGATAAGAACAAGAAGATGGAAGATAAGCGTAAAGACCTGTTGGAATTTATTGCACGGTTCAGCGCCAACGCTTCTAAAAGTAAACAGGCTACATCCCGTAAAAAAGCATTGGAGAAACTGGTTATTGAGGAAATTGAACCGAGCAACAGGAAATATCCCGGTATCATCTTTAAGCAGGAAAGAGAAGTTGGTAACGAAATATTAAAAGTTGATAACCTGGCTTATTCCATTGATGGCAAGAAAATTTTCGACAGGATAAAATTTGATATTCAGAAAGGGGAGAAGATCGCCTTCATCAGCCGTGACCCGATGGCTATGACCAGTTTCTTTGAGATCATAAACGGCAGATTAAAAGCAGACAGCGGAACTTATGAATGGGGTACCACAGTTACTACAGCATATCTTCCCAATGATAACAGCGAATATTTTGAGGGCAGCAAATATAACCTGATGGACTGGCTGCGCCAATATGTACCGGAAGGAACAAAAGATGTAGATGAAGATTTCTTACGTGGGTTTTTAGGTAAGATGCTTTTCAGCGGCGACGAAATTTTAAAGAAGACCAATGTACTGAGCGGTGGTGAAAAAGTGCGCTGTATGATCAGCAAGATGATGCTGCAGAATCCGAACGTGCTGGTACTTGACGAACCTACAAACCATCTCGACCTGGAAAGTATTATTTCCTTCAATGATAATATGGTAGCCTATCCGAGTGTGATCTTAATGACCACGCATGATCACCAGTTTATGCAAACTGTTTGTAACCGGATTATCGAACTTACACCGAAGGGTATGATTGATAAGCTGATGACCTATGATGAATACCTGGAGGATACAAGAGTGAAGGAAGCCAGGGAAGAACTTTATGCTTAATGAAGAATTAAAAATCAGGATTGAAGCATGTATTTGCCTTCAATTTTTAATTTTTAATTTTTAATTTTTATTTTTTTGGCAAAAAACAAGATCATAGCATTTATTGATTTTTTTTATCCGCCCTTCAGCAAGCTGATGCCGGAACAGACTTTCCGTTATGCGGCCTGTGGCGGGGCCAATACAGTATTGGGCTTAACGCTTTTCAAAATCTTACTGGTTTATGTTTTTAAGGGCGAGAATGTAGAACTTGATTTTTATACATTAAAGCCACACAATGCTGCCCTCTTCATTTCCTTCTGTGTAAACTTTATTGTGGGTTTTGTTTTGATGAAGTATGTTGTATTTGTAGATTCTAACTTAAAAGGAAGGATACAGCTGTTCCGTTACGGATTATCATTTGTATTTAATCTAACACTCAATTATTTTATACTGAAGATATTTGTGGAAATATTTGGCTGGTGGCCATTCCTCAGCCAGTGTATTACCACTGCCATCATTATCACCATCAGTTATCTCAGCCAGAAACATTTTAGCTTTAAAGTGAAGGGAGCGTAATTATTTTTCCAGCGCTTTATAATCTTCTCTCACGGGTGTAAAAACATCAATTACTTTACAGGCAGTTACTGCAACAGCTCCGTGCAATACATTTGAAGCGATAAAAGCACCCATGCCGGGAAGCAATAACCTGGTTTCGCCGTTCAGCGTAAATTCCATTTCGCCTTCCACAACATAGGTCCATTGTTCATGCATATGACTGTGAACGGGAACAGTAACTCCTTTTTCAAGGCTTACACAACCATAAGTAATCTGTGCAGAATGCTCCATCGCACTTTGCACCCCCGGGAAAATGGTTACTTTGCTTTTGGTATTGTAGTTGATGAATGACATAGCCTGTTTTTTTTTCAAAATTAACCAATAATCAGGATCGGGGTGCAGAGATACATTTCTGAACCTAATGGATTAGTTTTGCTAAATTCGTACAGATTAAAATTAAATATGCAATTCTTTATTTTATACATCGATCCCGGAAGCGGAAGTTACCTCCTGCAACTGATCATTGCGGCAGTATTGGGTGTCAGTTTCTTTTTCAAAAATTTCTGGTATAAGGTAAAATCATTTTTTACCGGAACAAAACCCGGTAAGGAAAAAGAAAAAGATACTGCTGACTAATTCCTTCATTAAAACAACCCGTTCATTTAAATGCAACCATTACCTTCTTCATACCGGGATAATAACGGTTTTGTTTTTAAACAGGATGGCAATATTTACCGCTGTATACATCCAGGCTATGAACCGCATTACAGCAGGTTAATGAGTTCTGGTTTGTACCTTGAACTGGTAAAACAGGCAAGACTCATTCCGCACCGGGAAATTACCGAAAAAGAAAATTTTGATATTAAGGATGGCAGGATAATCATGCCTGAGCAGGTTCCTTTTATCAGTTACCCGTATGAATGGAGTTTTGATATGTGGAAAGATGCAGCACTGCTCACTTTGCAGATTGCCAATACCTCTTTAAAAAAAGAAATGATCTTAAAAGATGCATCTTCATTTAATATCCAGTTTGTAAAAGGCAAACCGCTTTTTATTGATACCCTTTCGTTTGAAAATTATACAGCAGGAGCACCCTGGATTGCTTACCGGCAGTTTTGTGAATGCTTTTTAGCGCCGCTGCTGCTGATGCATTATTGTCATCCGGCTACAGGCAGGCTGTTTACTGTTTATCCCAATGGCATCCCGATGAATGTACTGTCAACCTTATTGCCACGTAGATCGAAATGGCATATGAATACTTTGCTGCATGTTCATCTGCAGGCAAAATTTTCAGGCAGACAAAAACAAAAAACCACTGCTGAAAATAATTTTTCAAAGCAGAAGCTGGAGATATTATTGAAGGGGCTCGAAAATTTTGTTCAGAAACTGACACTTAAAAAAACTAAGACAACCTGGGATGATTATTATACAGGAACCATCCTGGGCAATGAATATTTAAATGCCAAAACAGCCCTTGTTAAATCCTTCGTCAGCGAAATTAAATTCAACAATGTAATTGACCTTGGTGCCAACGACGGGCATTTCAGTTTACTTTTTACTGAGGATAAACAGGTGATAGCAACAGATGCCGATCCTAATTGTATAAATGAACTCTATCTTAAAATAAAAAAAGAAAAGATTGAAAACATTTTGCCATTGGTCAATGATCTGATGACACCTTCGCCTGCAATTGGCTGGAACAATGCAGAAAGGGATTCCATCAGCAACCGGTTAAATGGCGGCCTGGTAATGGCTTTGGCATTGGTGCATCACCTGGCCATTGCAAGTAATGTCCCGCTTTCATTTATAGCAGGCTGGTTAACGTCAATGGCAGATAATCTGATCATTGAATTTGTTCCCAAATCTGATGAAAAAGTAAAACTGTTGCTGCAAAACAGGAAGGATATTTTTGATAACTATACACTGGAAAATTTCAGATCCATCTTTGCGGAACGGTTTTTTTTAATAAAAGAAGAAAAAGTTGGTAATACAGAAAGGGTTTTATTTTTAATGAAACGTAAATAATGAAGCGTTTAAAAAAAATACCATTCTTTCTTTTGCTGCTGCCCCTGTTCTTCTGCCTGCATGGCGCTGTAGAAAATTACGGATACCTCCATCTTACTGAAGTACTGGAAGTGGGGCTGCTGATTGCAGGTTGCATGGCTTTTTTGTTTTTTATCATTCAATTATTTGCAAGGGATTATATTTTTGCTTCGCTGGTTGTTTTTTTTATCAGTTTATGGTACCTGTTTTTTGGTGCGTTTCATGACTGGATAACGACTACAGCTTTTCTTTCTTTTCTCAAAAGCTATACCGTATTGTTCCTGTTGCTGCCTGCCCTGACCATTTTATGGGCTTTGTTTTTAAAGCGAAACAGGCAGTTGTACGGTAAACTGCTGCTCTATATAAATCTGCTGATGCTTATTTATTGCAGTATCGACGGTTTTTTATTATTGAAAAACATGTTATCGGCTTCAGAAAAAAATACCGCAGGCATGATTGCTTTTGACAATGCAAAGGTTCAGCAAAAACCAGATGTTTATTACATCGTATTGGATGAATATCCTGGCTTTAAAAGTTTACAGGATAGTTTTGGATTTGCAAATGAAAAATTTCAGGATTGGCTGGGGGCCAATTCATTTAAAGTATTGCCCGTTTTCTCAAATTACGATCTTACTTATTTCAGTATGTCCTCTATACTGAACATGAATTATGTTAAAGATAATTTTGAAAACCTGCAGCTTACACAACAGGATTTTCAGAAAAGGGGCGTAGAGATAGATAATGCAGCCGTAGTTTCCATTTTTCAATCCATGGGATACCGGCTTGAGAACCTGTCTATTTTTGATATCGCCGGTAAACCCGCCTTATCAGCAAAAAACTCCTTTTTACTGGCTCATTCCATCCTGTTAACTGATAAGATGTTGCATAACCGTATGAAGAAAGATATTGGCAAAGGGCTTGGAAAGCTGTTACCCTTTTGGAAAAACAAGGATTTCTATTACCATGATGCAGACAATAAGGAAACTGAAAGAAAACTTGTAAGCACGGCAGCTGAAAAAAAGCAGGAGCCTGTTTTTGTTTATGCTCACTTTATGATGCCGCACGGGCCTTATTATTACGACAGCAGCGGGAATAAAAACCCTTTTGACAAAATATCAAACTATACAAAGTGGAAGGATAAAACACTGTTTGTATCTTATCTCAAATATATCAATAACAGGGTACAGCATATTTTAAGTGATATTATCAGTAATGATCCCGGTGCTGTAATTGTGCTGATGGGAGATCACGGTTATCGTGAATATGATAATAAAGGCCTGGACCAGCCTTACCGCTATGATAATTTATGCGCCGTCCGTTTTCCCCGTAATAACCATATAAGCTTTAAAGACAACTGGAGTAATGTAAATCTTTTCAGGTATATATTTAATTGTGAGTTTGGCCAGCAGATCCCGTATCTGCCCGATAGTTCTGTAATATTGCGTTATTGATCCGGTAATAAATCAGGCCCGGTACTATTTCTTTATGAAAAATATTTAATGCAACTGCTGAAAAAAATACCATTCTTTCTTTTGCTGCTGCCCCTGTTCTTCTGCCTGCACGGTGCTGTAGAAAATTACGGATACCTCCACCTGAAGGAAGTATCGTGGATCGGCCTGGTAATTTCTGTCTGTATGGCAGTCTTGTTTTTGGTTATTTTCTTTTTTACAAAGAATTATGTTTACGCTTCCCTTATCTGTTTTTTTATTGGCCTGTGGTATCTTTTTTTTGGTGCCATACACGATGCTGTAAAAAGCATTTCCTGGCTTTCGTTTATACAATCGTATGTTGTAATCGTGCCTGTAATACTTGTTTTTACCGTAGCCTGGATCATATTCCTGAAACGCAATAAACCGGAACAGCTTAAACTGTTTTTTTATTTCAATATCCTGTTGCTTCTCTATTGTATTTTTGATGGCTGGCAGCTTGTAAGCAGGTACAACCGCAGCGTAAAGACTTTACCGGTACGTGCAGTTGCTTTTGACACCGCTAAAGTTTCGCATAAACCCAATGTGTATTTATTGGTGTTTGATGAATATGCCGGCTACCGCAGTTTAAAAGACAGTTTTGGGTTTGCCAATGACAGCCTCTATGATTTTATGCGGCAAAATGAATTTAAAGAGCTGCCCGTTTTTTCCAATTACGATTACACCGCTTTCAGCATGTCATCTATTTTAAACATGCAGTATGTAGATTCAAACTATGATCATAATGTATTAACCCAGCAGGATGTACAAAACAGGTTCGGTGAAATAAGGAATGCACAGGTGTTTTCTATTTTTAAGTCGATGAATTATACCATTGAGAATTATTCCATATTCGGTATAAAGGGGCATCCTGCATTATCAACTGTAAATCCTGTATTTCCAATTCATGCAGCATTGCTTACCGATAAAATATTTCATTACCGGTTATTTAAAGACCTGGGCTGGTGGATCACAGGAGATAAAATTGATATCCCGTTTATAAGGGAACACTATGTTTTACGCGATGATGTATTTAATAAAAAGGCTGCAGACATGGTTATGCAAACTGCAAAAAAGAAAACAGCGGGGCCCAAATTCTGCTATGCACATTTTTTACTTCCGCATGGTCCTTATTTCCGCGACAGCAGTGGCGCATTGATTAACCCAAAACAGATGCAGGACCTTTTTAATAAACCGGTGTACCTGTCTTATTTAAAATATGCGAATACGGTAATCCGTTCGCTGGTTACAACGCTTGTTGCAAATGATCCCGATGCTGTTATCATTATCATGAGCGATCATGGTTACTATTGCTATGATGTTCCGGCACTTGATGCGCCTTATAATTATGACAATTTCTGCCTGGTGCGCTTTCCGCATAAAAATTATCTTCCTTATAAAGAGCGGTGGAGCATGGTTAACTTTTTCCCTTACCTGTTTAATTGCGAATTTGGGCAAGCCATTCCTTATATAAAAGACAGCAGCATATTTGTAAATGACTAGCCTGTTTTTCCTCTGAAATAGCCTGCCTGTACTCCTTTTGTTATTGTGCTTCAATAGCTTCAAAAGGGCTGGCAATTATTAAAATAAATTCATAAGTAGTATAACGACTATAACTGCATAGTAATTTTACGGAAAATAATGAGTAAAAACACTTGTTTGTTTAGTAAAACTATTATATTTGCCTCAACTTACTAACCGCAACATGCCATACTTTACAATCAGGTTTGAGCTAGAACACGCTACCAGGAATGATTACATCGTCCTCGAAGACCAGCTGGTGCTTTTCAATATGTTTAAGTTTATTGAAACCGACGACGGAAGTACCTATGTATTACCCCAGGGAGAATACAGGCTTAGTGGCGAATTCAGCCTTCAGAATGTACTTGACCAGTCCATTTTAGCAGCACACCAGTTTAAGAATAAGTGTAAGATACTGGTTACAGAATCCAGCGGTACAGCCTGGACAGGCCTTATCAAAGCAAGTTAAGCTCCTCATAATGGCATAGAAACCTCCACTGCCTTGCCTAAGTTTCCGCTTTAAATACCGAAAATTCAGCTGATTATGACAAAATAGCATTTATATGCTGCTGGCACAATCATTGACATTCTTTTGGAAACAAAATTCAAAGTAAAATGGGAAAGATAATAGGAATAGACTTAGGAACCACCAACAGTTGCGTTTCCGTTATGGAAGGTAACGAGCCGGTGGTAATTGCAAATGAAGAGGGCCGCCGTACAACCCCGTCGGTAGTGGCTTTTCTTAAAAATGGTGAGCGTAAAGTGGGCGATCCTGCCAAGCGCCAGGCCATTACAAACAGCCACAATACCATCAGCAGCGTTAAGCGTTTTATGGGCCGCCGGTTTGATGAAGTGACCGAAGAGATCAGCCATTGGAGCTATAAAGTAGCAAAAGGTGACAATAATACGGTTCGTATTGACATAGATGGCAGGTTATATACACCACAGGAGATCAGTGCGATGGTGCTTCAAAAAATGAAGAAAACTGCTGAGGATTACCTGGGTGCCGAAGTTACCGATGCGGTGATAACCGTACCGGCATATTTTAACGACAGCCAGCGCCAGGCAACAAAAGAAGCCGGCGAAATTGCGGGCCTTAATGTACGCCGTATTGTGAATGAGCCTACTGCCGCAGCACTTGCTTACGGATTGGATAAAGGCGGAAAAGATCATAAGATCGCTGTATTCGATTTAGGCGGAGGAACATTCGATATTTCAGTTTTGGAACTGGGCGATGGCGTATTTGAAGTAAAATCAACAAACGGAGATACCCACCTTGGTGGTGATGATTTTGATAAAGTGATCATGGACTGGCTGGCCGATGAATTCAAAAAAGATGAAGCGATTGACCTGCGTAAAGACCCGATGGCGTTACAGCGTTTGAAAGAAGCATCTGAAAAAGCAAAGGTTGAATTATCATCTTCAACCGAAACAGAAATTAACCTGCCGTATGTTACTGCAGTCGATGGTGTGCCGAAACACTTAGTAAAGAAACTGACCCGTGCAAAATTTGAAGCACTGGCCGATAGTTTATTTACCCGTTGCTTAAAGCCTTGCGAAGCCGCATTGAAAGATGCCGGCATGACCGCATCTGACATTGAAGAAGTGATCATGGTGGGTGGAAGCAGCCGTATTCCTAAAGTACTGGAACTGGTAGAAAAATTCTTTGGCAAAAAACCAAACCGTGGTGTTAACCCCGATGAGGTTGTTGCCGTAGGTGCAGCCATACAGGGTGCGGTGTTGAGTGGTGACATTAAAGATGTGTTGTTACTTGATGTTACCCCGTTAAGCCTGGGTATTGAAACCATGGGCGGTGTAATGACAAGGTTGATTGACAGCAACACCACCATCCCAACCAAAAAATCAGAAACGTTCTCTACTGCCAGCGATAACCAGCCGGGCGTACAGATACATGTACTGCAGGGCGAAAGGCCGATGAGCAACCAGAACAAAAGCCTGGGTACATTTAATTTAGATAATATACCGCCGGCGCCACGTGGTGTACCGCAGATTGAAGTGACTTTTGATATTGATGCCAACGGCATACTGCATGTAATTGCAAAAGACAAGGGCACCGGCAAGGAACAGAAGATACGCATTGAAAGCGGCAGCGGCTTAAGCAAGGAGGAAATTGAAAAGATGAAGAACGATGCCAAAGCCAATGAAGAAAGCGATAAGGCAGAAAAAGAAAAAGTGGAAAAAATAAATGGCGCCGATAGTTTAATATTCCAGACAGAAAAACAACTGAAGGAATATGGCGAAAAAATACCTGCCGATAAAAAAGGCGCTATTGAATCTTCTTTAACCAAATTAAAAGAAGCACACAAAACGCAAGACCTTGCACAGATTGATGCAGCCATGACCGAAATGAATGCAGCCTGGACAGCGGCGAGTGAAGATATGTATAAGGCAACGCAGGAAGGTGCTGCCGGTGCAGAGCAAGCCGGACCTGATGCAGGTGGAGGCGCTGAACCGCAGGGAGAGAGCAGTGATAGTAAAGTGGAGGATGTGCCTTTTGAGGAAGTGAAGTAAAATAACTTAAAGCCCTTGCAGAAATGCAGGGCTTTTTACTAATTAATATTGTAAACGCCATCATGGACGAAATAAAAATCATTGATACTTCTTTGGAAGACAAAATTAAAGAAGAGCTGAATTTGGTAGTTGAACCAAGGCGGAAGAGGATATTTTCAAAAATCTTTGGTGCTGCTTTAGGAAGTATTCCATGGGTAGGTGGTTTTTTAAGTGCAATGGCAGATTTTAAATCGGATGAAAAGCAAGTTAAGAGTAACCAGTTGTATGAACAATGGCTTACAGAACATTCAGAGAAGATGAGAAAATTGGGAGAGACTTTTGCCGATATAGCTAAAAGACTGAATGAATTTTCAGATGATATAGATGCAAGGTTAGAAAGTGAAGAGTATCTTCAAATAGTTAGAAAGTCATTTAGAACTTGGGATAATGCGGATACAGATGAAAAAAGAGACTTTGTTAGAAAACTCATAGCAAATGCTGGAGCTCACAAATTAGTTGAAGATGATTTAATAAGACTGTTTTTAGATTGGCTAAATATTTACCATGAAATTCATTTTGCAGTTATAAGAGTAATATATCAAACTCCGAATGTAACTAGATATGAAATCTGGCAGGAGCTAAACGGAACACAAGTAAAAGAAAATTCTATGGAGGCGGATCTATTTAAAATGCTAATTCGTGACCTAAGTATGGGTGGGGTAATTAGGCAACATCGTGAAACTAATTATGACGGAAGTTTTGTTAAAAAAGCAAAAAATAAGTATTCGAACGGAACGAATACTTTCAAGTCTGCTTTTGATGATCAAGAAAACTATGAATTAACAGAATTAGGGAAACAATTTGTTCATTACACAATGAACGATGTGGTTCGAAAGATTGGGTAAAAAACTGGAGGTTACAAATTTCTACTTCTTGAAAACGTAAATTTATTAAACTATAAAAACATGAACTTATTTAGCGAAAAGAGTTTTGCAAACTTTGAATTTCAAACACTAAAAAACCTCCACGATCACATTAAATCCTGTGACTCATTTGATGAAACATTAGATGAGGAAGTTAGTTTAATGGCAAAGGAATTTCAATTTCAATCATTGAAACTTGATACTGGAGATTATGCTCACAATATTTATATGCTGAGCGTACCAGTTGATTACAATAGAGGAGAAATGTCGACAACAGGCAAAAAAAATATTGCAGTAGTCGAGTATACTTATAATTTGATAACCGATTTTGATGAAAAACAAAAGCGACTTTTAGGGGTAAGACCTAATCATTATAACAACTCAATGGTTAATTTAATAGTTAATGGGTATAATGCAAAACAAATTCAGTTTATTATACCTACTAGATACTCTACAATTGAATTGCCAGATGCTGTGATTCAAGAAGTGATAAAACAACGTGATATAATTCTCAATGTTATAAAAACTAACACGGATAGTTTAAATGAGGATATCGCTAGATTGAATGCGAATATACACGGAGCATGTTTAGAGTTTATTTCCGAAAGGAAATCCCATTTGGATAAGATGAAAGAAATACGTTCGAAATTATAGACCACTTTTACGGCTACAGGCCGTTGCCGCTACCTGGGCTTCGACCAGCAGCAATAAGGCAATTAAACCGTCACCAGTCTCACAAAAAACCCAATAATTATTTTATATCTTTAGTAAATAAATTATTTATTATGACAACAGTTGCCATCCGCAAAAAACTTCATGAGTTTATTGATTCTCTGGAGGATAAAAAAGCTCAGGCTATTTATACCCTTTTTGAAGATGAAATAAATAATGAACAGCGCATAAGCCTGCAACAATACAATAATGAACTGGCAGAAGCTGAAGCGGAATATGAAAAAGGAGAATATGTAACTCATGACGAAGTATTAAAGCAAATGAAAAAATGGTAAATGTGCCATATCAGGTTGTTTGGACAAAGCGTTCGCTTTTACAAATAAAGGCAGCGTACAAATATATCTTTAAAGATTCTCCCCAAAACGCCGGGAAGGTAGTCAACGATATTACCAAAGCTGTAAGCAAAGCGGTTCCCAATCCCGAATTTTACGGACCCGATAAATACAAAATAAATAATGACGGAACTTACCGGGCTTTTGAAAAACACAGTTACAGAATATCGTATAAGATTACAAAAATGACGATTGTTGTTTTACGTGTACGTCATACAAAACTGGAACCTAAGCCATTTTGATCTTGCTGTTGTTAACCTTTTCTGCTTTGCCGCCGTCGGTCTTCCCCTCACTGGCGCAGACATGCAGCATAGAAAATGAGCGTTGGGGTGTCTGTGCCAAATAAGAAAAGATTAATGATGTCAATAAAATGAATTTCCCAATTTTACTCATACTAATTATAGTATTTGTCATTTCTGCATTTAAAATCTGGAAGTTCGAAAAGAAACGTAAACGTCGTCGTGACTATTACAGGAATGAATATCTTAAATCAGACGAATGGAAGCGAAAACGTTATGTAGTGCTTAAGCGTGATAATTGGCGCTGTGTGTATTGTGGTGGGCCTGCCACCCAGGTCCATCACAAGCGATACTTAAGAAAAAATATCGGAAAAGAACCAATTGAATGGCTTGTTTCAGTTTGTAAGACTTGTCATGAACGTCAACATCATTAAATACGAAAAACCCTTTTGCCGCCGCAGGCATTGCCGCTTTCCCAACTGGCGCAGACATGCAGCATAGAAAATGAGCGTTGGGGTGTCTGTGCCAAATAAAAAGATTAATGATGTCAATAAAATGAATTTCCCAATTTTATTCATACTAATTCTAGTAATTGTCATTTCTTTACCGCCGTCGGTCTTCACCGTTTGCCGCCGTCGGTCTTTAGCCGCCGCAGGTAGCTCTTTTCGCCGATGTTGGTGTTACGTAAAAGCATACGTAAGCCAACTGTCTCACCAGCATACGCCCCCGTCTGGTCTTCCGACCAACGGCAAAGAACCGCAGCATACTTCACAACAATAAATTTAAAGCAGTTCAATTAAAATCGTCGTTGGTCGGGAGACCAGACGACGGCAGCTCAAATGTTACCGGAGACAATTTCCTTTTGCTGCCGTAGGTAGTTGCCGCCGCCGGGCTTCAACCAGCAGCAGTATGCAGTTAAAAAATTTGACAGTCTTTTGATAAGATCCATCAGTATTACTTTGTATAAAATTTGTACCTTGATAATCTAAAAATAAATTTCATAAACCCCTTTTTTATGCAATACCTGTTCCGGCAATTTTTGAATTTTTTTTCCCTGCTGATATTTCTTTTTACTGTTGCCGGCTGTGATATAGAGGAGAAAGAAGTTAACGAAGAGTTTAGTAACTATAAATTTGATCAGCAGGTAATAGATAGACTCCCGCTTTATGATAGCCTGGCAGTTGCCATTATCGGAAATTTTCCTTCATTTGCAAAATTCATTAAGGACGGAGACTCGTACCGTTCTTTCAGGTACATACCGGATTCGCAAGATCCTGATGTATTTATAAAATTACCCCCGGCAGCTGCGCCAAAGGTTACGCCATATTATAACCGTATAGGAAAGGATTTTATTTACGGGTTTGATATTTTTAAAGACAGCAGTATTAAGTTCCATGTAAGAACAAGGCGCTCACCGGAATCCAAGGTAGATATTGCAGAGCATTTATCTTATTATTCGGGGGGTAATATCCGCGACAGGATATTTCCTGAAAAGGACACTACACTAAATAAGAACTGGCAATACTGGACCAGTTTTGGTAAGCGGGGTTTATTTGGTGCTCAATAACAGATAGCTCATTCGGGCAATATCCCTTGCGGAGAATAGATGCCGGTTCAAATTTTCCAGACTCTGCCCGGATATTAAAACAAATGCTCGGAAATTAATTCTTCAGTGCTGCCTTTTCAACCGGCGTATTCCATGCAGGGCAGTAAATGTGCATTGGGTATCTGGGCCAATAAGTAAATTCTTGTTTAACTTGCCTTGAATTCATACAAAAAATATATGCAACAAATCACCAGACTAGTTTTAAGCATAATAATTTTTGCATTAGCCAGCCATGCCAATGCCCAAACAGGCCAGCCTCAATTTTTAGATACCGGAGTATATAAAATTATTAAAGTAAAACCCACTGTAACTGATGCTGCCATTACGTACTGGGATACAGCCCATGTGGTATATTATGATCCAAAAATTAAAAACAATAAACTGTTGCTATGGCTCACCGGTACCACCGGTACAACCAACAATGTGCCTGCAGAATTTTTTAAGACTGCATTGGCACAGGGATACCGGATCATAGCACTCTCTTTTATATCCGTACCAGCAGTTGCCCAGGTATGCCGAGACAATAATCTTGAAACAAACAGTAATTGTGCGGCTGATTTTCGTCGCCGCCGTATTTATGGTGATAATGATTTTTTGTTGATTGCAGATCAGCCACAGGATGCAATCATTCCACGGCTGGTGAAATTGCTGCAATACTTGTCAAAAAATGACGCAGCAGGAGATTGGCAGCAATATTTGGAAGCAGGTAAGAATAAACCCAACTGGAAAATGATAGCAATTGCGGGCCAATCACAGGGTGGTGGCATGGCGCAGTTTATTGCTCAGTATGAAAATATAGCCCGGGTAATCAGTTTTTCCGGCGGCTGGGATTTTTCCAGCTCTGCTGATAAAAAGATTGCCGGCTGGTATTTTAAAAACAATGTTACGCCCATGGAAAACTGGTATGCCACATACAATGTGAATGAATCAGCAGCCAATACCATCAAAGATATCTGCGCAGCACTTAAGATACCGCCAGGCCATGTATTTGCGCTGGATAAACCGTTGGGTAATACTGCCGCTTCGGGTAATGCCAATCCTTATCATGGAGACGGTATTCGCAATGTGGCTTACCGGGATGTATGGATTAAAATGTTAGGAAGCGGATTGTAAGGGGGAAAGCCTTTGCCACTTTGTGCCCTATGTGCAGTTTTTTCTTTGTGTTCTTTGTGGTTAAATCAAATTACAAAGAACACAGAGATTTACACAATGCGCACTAAGCTCCCAACCTCCTCAACTCCATATTCTCATAAGTGTTTTTTTCTCCGGGATTTTTTGCCAGCCACAGCAACGCTTTCGCCAGTTGCACCGAACCGATAATTTTTGATGGCGCCAGTTTTTCAACCAACGGATAAAAAGGGAAAGCAAGTTTATAAGCAAATGGTGCGCCTACATGTTTGTGTTTTGGCCAGATGGCATCGGGCCGGGCAATGGTAAGTTTCTTAAATCCTGATTGAAGCAATGCATTTTCAGTTTTACCCTTCATTCTTGCAAACAACACGTTACTTTTTCCGCAACGGTCGGCACCATTACCACTCAAAAAAATAAAATGAATAGTTGGGTTTACGGCAAGCATTGCTTTTGCTGCAGCAATGGTATAATCAAAAGTGATAAGTTCCAGTTGTTGTTTACTCACCTGCAACTGCGATTTTCCCAGGCACCAGATACAGGCATCACAATCTTTAAAATGATCCTGCACAGTTTCGTAATTCAAAAAATCCTGGTGAATGACTGTTTTAATTTCAGGGCTTGTTATATCCAATGGTTTTCTTGCAAGGGCAATGATCTCTGTTATTGTATCATCTGCAATTGCCTGCCGTATTACTTCGGAGCCTGCCATCCCGGTTGCACCGGTAACAATAATTTTCATTTTTTCAGAAAGGTAATGAATTTCCAAAAAAATCCTTTCCGTTTTATTGAAGCATTATGAAATCTTCAGGGCTGATGTTCTTTTTTTATTCAGCCAGTAAAAAGCTGGCTTAGAATTTTAATTCTAAGCCAGCTTTTATTTACACCCCTGTAAATATGTTCGTTATTATTTAATTATCTTTTTTGTCTCAATTACTTCGCCGTTCACAAGCAGCCGGGCCAGGTATATTCCTGGTGCAAGTGATGCAAGGCCAGCTATATTTAAGTTATTAATTCCCTTGTTAACGCTTATTTGTTTCTTCAAAACAGCTATTCCGGTAAAATCTGCAATGCGTATTTCTGCAGTCCCTTTATCTGTGCTGTTGAATTCAACATTTATTATATCAGTAAAAGGGTTTGGCGAGGTCTTCATTTTTTCTGCAGGATTATTCTGTAAATGAATGTAGGATAAATTACTATAGTTGATTTCTCCTAAATAACCCGCCTGCTTAACCCTGTAATATACCTGCGATTTGCCAATAAGCCCGGCAGCATTATCAATAGCCCTGTACGATTTAAGGTTTTCGTTATTCATTCTTTCTACTATTAGATTTACCGGCTCAAAATTGTAGCCGTCAAATGAACGCTCTACCGTAAAGGAGTTATTGTCTGTTTCCTCGTTTGTTTGCCAGTTAAGTGTAATGCTCTTATCGGTTCCGGCAGTGTTTAATGAGAAATATTGAACAGGTAATATAACCACGTTTTTAATGGTGATGGGATTGAAATAAATACAGCTAAACCTGTCCTGTACCGTAAAAGTTGAATCTGACAGACATCCGATTCTCAGTTCGCTGATTTTACTTTTACTTATATAGTTATAGTTGATATTAGAAACATAGGCCGAAGTATCAATACCGGGAAAATTTAAAATGGTGCTGGTAGCCTTTAGTAACCCACTTTGGTTGACTAATGTGAGCGTGCTGGCATTTGAAACACCATAGTTTGTAAAATCATTTGCTGCCACCATTTCCCTTACATGAACGCCATCTCCGTCAACATCGATGGCAGACAAAGTGAAACAGATAAATACATGTTCTGAAGAATCGGTCGATTTTACAAAATCAACTTTAAAACTCATATACGACTCTATTGCAGCCTGTGTACTATGTGTTTTTACTACCGGTTGCCATGCATCGCTATAACCATAAGTTGTATCATCAATACTTGTAAGCGTAGCACCGTTAACTTTTCCTGTAATTTTTATAATGGCATCTACACCACTGATAACGGAAGGGAATTTATATTTGGCATTTACCTGTCCTGCTGTTCCCGATATTAAAACCGGGTTAACAAATTTCATCCCCGGGGCCACACATTGAGCCTGAACTTTATTAAATGAAGTGGAGAGAAGTACGCTGGCAAAAAATACCATGTACATGAATGTAGAATTAGTTTTCATTTTCCTTGTGGTTTTGTTTATTCTTTTGGTCTTTCAACAAGAGCCGGTTGTGGGTTTCAGGCAAAACTGGCATTGTATGCAAGGAATACTGGAAAATGATTAGAATTAGGTAATAACTGAGGTAATAGTCATTATCAAATTCAAGGCAAACATAATGTCTTTCTGCGAAAAACGCAAATTTTTAGCACCGTAATTTTACTGTTATAAAGGGATAAGTACTTAAGGTGTTGATTATGAACAATTTAATTTATAACTTAACCAGTCATATTGTATTAGCACCAAGTTTACCTTAAAAAATATGACTAAGTTGCTTTTTGTTGTCAGGCTGAACCTTCAGCATGCTTAATTATAAGATCACGTACTGAATAAGTTTAGTAAATTTATTTACAAAAATTTTTACGGTATGAATAGCCTGGAGAGACTTATTATAAATATTGAACTTCATTCTGCTGAAGGCATTAAAACCGGCTTTGCCAGGGGAATAAGCCCTAACGATATATATAATGGTGAGCCCCTTATTTATGAGCTCATCAGTGAATATACCCGCAGCCCTGAATTTAAAAACTGTGTAAATATATTTGTTGAATATGGGTTGCATTTTGAAGACAAGGCTTTTTTGGCTGTACTCCTTGATGATGCCAGATCACTTGATCAAATGATAAATGATAAACCGGAAATAATACTGAATAAATATACACTGAGATCCGCTTATACTCCCTTATTTGAAGTTTCATTGTTACATATCTGTGCCGAGTTCAATCATGTTGATTGTGCCAGGGTTTTGGTTAAATACGGAATTGATGTTGATGCCCGGGCAGGAGTTGATAAGAATGGATTTGGTGGACAGACTCCCATCTTTCATACGGTCAATCAAAACTCAAACCAGTCAATGGATATGCTTAATTACCTGCTTTCAGAAAAAGCAGACTTGCATTTAACAGTTCCCGGGCTGATATGGGGTAAAGGATATGATTGGGAAACCCTCATACCTGCAGTAAACCCGGTAAGTTATGCCATGATGGGGCTTCTTCCTCAAATGCACAGGGAGGAAACAGTTATTGCTGATATTATATCGTTGCTGATGAGGCAGGGATATGGTATTGATTATGTTTCAGAAAATATACCGTGTAAATATTTAAAAGGATAAAAAATATCTGACATAAGCTGTGTTAGGCTCTTTTAGTAATATCCACAAGTGTAATTACATGGAAAATTGGGGAGTTTCACTAATAAAAAACAGGATTATAAGATATATCTTTATACAGTCTTTTTAATCCAAAAACTAAATCCGATGAAAAACTTTACAATCTTTTTAATTGTTGTACTTTTTTTAGCTTCCTGTTCTCCTGCAGTAACCATGCAACAAGCTGCCAACCGTAGTTATAAAAGCTCCAGGTCTGTACGGTAACCTGAAAGTAAATTTGCGGTAATACTAAATATAATACAGTTAACGGTAATTAAACCTGCTGCCGTTTGCAGCTTTTTTGCCTGAATACTCCTCTTGTTATTCATGCTAAAAGTCAGTTGTGATGCTATATCATGCATTTCAATATCTTTAAGCCTTTAATTCAGGCATCTCTCAATTCAACCATGGCAAAAAAGGTTCTTAACAGGTTAGTTTTCGCTATTGCCTTTTTATTGTTTTACATACCAATTGCTGCGCAGGAATTAACACAACAGCCAGATACATTTTTCCTGGCAAAGAAAAAAGGGTTGTTAGGCAGATTTGGAAAAAGTATTTCCAGAACAGCGCCTGATGATGCGCCGGTAAAAGTGGAAAACCCATTCCTGGAATATAAAGGAAAGATCGTCCGTTCAATTGAAACAGTAAGGCTCGGGTTTGATCGTGATATAAATGATACCGCACGGATAGAAACTAATTTCGGCATAAAGGTTGGTAAGCTTTTTCACAAGAACACTTCAGCAAAAGTTATTAAGAATAACCTGTTTTTTAAAGAAGGTGACTTACTGTCTCCTTATTTATTTGCCGATAATGAACGCTATTTAAGAGAACTTCCCTATACCAAAGATGCCAGGATACTGGTAGAATATGCAATAGATAATACAGACTCTGTTGATGTGATTGTATTGACCAAAGACGTTTTTTCTATTGGCGGTAAACTTTTGATCAATAACCCAAAAAGGGGCAGGGGCGAAATAGTAGAAGAGAATTTTTTAGGCAGTGGCACCAGGTTATTATACAGCAGCTATTACGAAAGTGGCCGGTATCCGCAAAATGGTGTTGGAGGCGAATTAGTAAGAAGGAATATCGGCGGTTCATTTATTGACTGGGTAATGGGCTACCAGGATTATAAAAATGCATTCAGCAGTGATCGTAACCAGGAGACTTCTGTTTATACCAGGATAGAGAAGCCCTTGGTAACACCCTATATTCCAAGCACGGGTGCATTGGAATGGTCTTATCAGCGAACAAGGAATGTTTATGATGCGGATTCAGTTTACAGGTCAGCTATTAAATATGCGTATTACAACCTCGATGCATGGTTTGGGTACAGCCTCGACAGTAAACGTTCGCTTTATGCCAATAAAGAAATCAGGGTTCATCGTTTCCTGGCATTAAGGGGCTTTAAGCAGCATTTTATCAGTGTACCAACAAAATACAGGGATACTTTTGATTACAGGTTTACAGATTTTACGGGCACACTTGCTTCCTTAAATATTTTCAGGCAGGTTTTTTACAGGGCCAATTTTATTTATGGCTTCGGGCGGAATGAAGATATTCCCGAAGGTTTCAGTGTTGCAGTGACTGCAGGGTATGTAGAAAAACAAAATATTAAAAGGCCTTACAGCGGACTGGATGCTACATTAGCAAACGTTAGAAAAAGAGGCCGGTATAGCAGTTACACACTCAGGATAGGAGGTTATTACTTCCGGAATCGTTTCGAAGATATTGACCTGCTGTTTGATATAAGTCACTTTACAAGATTGATGAAATTGAACAGCAACTGGTATAACAGGGTATTTATAAGTACGGGAATAACTGCCCAGGGAAACCCGGTTTTAAATACGCCCTTATTTTTGAACAGCGATTTTGGATTGAATTATTTCGCTAACGGAACACTTAGTTCAGATCTCAGGGCTACGCTCAAGACTGAATCCGTTTTTTATAATACCACAAAGGTTTTAGGCTTCAGGTTTGCTCCCTTTGTTTTTGCCGATCTTATTTTACTAAAGCCTTCAAAACAAAATCTGCAGCAAAGTGATTTGTTTACGGCTATAGGCGGCGGGGTACGCACCCGGAACGAAAACCTGGTATTTGGTACAATTGAGTTGAAGGGATATTATTTCCCCAGAACAAATGGAAATATGAAAGGATGGAAGGTGGAACTGAACAGTAATATCCGGTTCAGGTTCAGAAGTAATTTTATCAGCCGCCCGGCTTTTATAATCGCAAACTGATAAAAAGCCACCCGCTGTTAACGAATGGCATATAATAAATGTACAGGCAGCTTACATCAGGTCCAGTGCCTTGGCTAAAAAAGTGGTGTTGAAAGGCAATACCATTGAACAGTAAGAACCAATGGGCGATGCCAATACAATAAAAAAAGCAGCAACAGAGAGTAAAAATAATACCCAGTAAAGCCCGGTCCTCTTTTTGGTTGTTTCCATTTTGTTTATTTTTTGCAAATATAAGGCAGAACATTTTAACTCCCGCTTTTTGAAGATTCTATGTTAAATTTTTTCGGTAAAGTGTTATATTGCCGCTTCTTAACCCGCTCGGATGACCTTACATTTTTATTTACGGTATGCTACCAGGTATGGCCAGTCTCTTTTTGTCAGTGGCAATGTAGATTTTTTAGGTAATGATGATATCTCAAAGTCTTTCCCGCTTACATACCTTAATGATCAATTATGGCATGGCAGTATTGAAATTGACAGTAAGACAATTGTTGAACCGCTTCTTTATAAATATATACTTCAGGATGAGGGTGGCGATAGAATGCCGGAATTTGGGGATGACCGTACTGTTGATATTGCAAAGATAAAAGCTGCGAAAATGGTATTTACTGATACCTGGAACCATGCAGGTAATTTTGAAAATGTGTTTTTTACATCCCCGTTTACGGATGTGTTATTAAAAAGGCCGGTGTTTAAAAAAGCTGTACAAAAAAAATCAGCAAAATCATATACGCATGAGTTCAGGGTTAAAGCACCGGTGTTACAGGATGATGAGATAATCTGTATCAGTGGGTCTGCTGCAGCATTATATGAGTGGGATAAAAGCAATGTTTTGTTACCTGATAAAAAAGATAACTGGTGGACCATACAGGTTGATCTTTCTAAAGCTGAGTTTCCGCTTGTATATAAATATGGAGTTTATAACCGGCGCAGTAAAAAATTCATAAGATTTGAAACAGGCAATAACAGGATTTTATTAAATGAGGAGGCAAAGAACACGATCAGTATTATACATGATGGTTTTGTTCAGTTAAAGGATATTAACTGGAAAGCTGCAGGCGTAGCCATTCCTGTTTTCAGCCTCCGCAGTAAAAACAGCTTCGGTACGGGAGAGTTTGCAGATATGAAACTGTTGGTTGACTGGGCTAAAAAAACAGGGCTTAAAATGATTCAGTTGCTGCCGGTTAATGATACTACAGCCACTTATACCTGGAAAGATTCATATCCTTATGCTGCTATTTCTGCTTTCGCCCTTCATCCGTTATTGCTGAACCTTGAAGCGGTTGCAGGAGCGGAACATGATGCTGTTGTTCATTCGTTAACAGTCAAAAGAAAGCAGTTAAATAAATTACCGGCGCTTAATTACGAAGAAGTAATGATGGCCAAAACAGCGGCTATTGAGAAATTATATGAATTTAAAAAGGACAGTTTCAAAGATGATATGGTCTACATCAGCTTTTTTGAACTGAACAGGCATTGGCTTGAACCCTATGCCGCTTTTTGTTATTTGCGGGATAAGTATAAAACTGCCGAATTCGGGAAATGGAAATCGAATGCAGTATATGATGAAAGTATAATTCAGCAATTGGTAAGCCCGGAACAAAAACATTATGATGAGATAGCCATACATTATTTTGCACAGTATCATCTTCACCTGCAGTTAATGGAAGCTACTGCTTATGCGCATAAGAACGGCATCATCATTAAAGGAGACATACCAATCGGCATTTGCCGCAACAGTGTAGATGCCTGGATGGAACCGGGTTTATATCATATGGATGAACAGGCAGGCGCACCCCCTGATGCTTTTTCTACAAAGGGGCAGAACTGGGGATTCCCGACTTATAACTGGGAGGCCATGCAAAAAAATAATTTTACCTGGTGGCGGAAAAGATTTGAGCAGATGAGTAATTATTTCGATGCATTCCGTATTGATCATATCCTTGGTTTTTTCAGGATATGGAGTATACCTGCTCATGCTGTTGAAGGCGTATCGGGCCGGTTTGTTCCTGCCATACCCGTTTCCATTAATGAATTATTTGAAAAAAATATTTCTTTTGAAAGATACCGTTATACACAACCTTATATAACCGACACCATACTGCTTGAGCTGTTTGGTAATAATAAAGAAGCCGTTAAAAAGACATTTTTCAACGGGTATAAGCTGAAAGAGAAATTTAATACCCAGCGGAAAACAGAAGCTTATTTTTTATCAAAGCCGGAATTTGACAATACCGTTAAGCTGGGTTTATACGAATTGATCAATAACGTTATCTTATTTGAAGTTGATGATTCAGGCGGGCAGCAATTCCATTTCCGGATCGGTATGCAGGAGACATTATCGTTTAAAAACCTGGATAAACATGCCCAGCAGGAATTGTCGAAGCTGTACATAAATTATTTCTATAGCCGGCAAGATGATCTTTGGGAAAAAGAAGCTATGAAAAAACTTCCGGGACTGAAAAGAAACACAGCCATGATGGTTTGTGGCGAAGACCTGGGCATGGTACCACATTGTGTTCCGGATGTGATGGCCCAACTTGGGATATTAAGCCTGGAGATACAGCGGATGCCCAAGAAAACGGGGATTGAATTTTTTCATCCCAAAGATGCCCCTTATCTCAGTGTTGTTTCACCATCAACCCATGATATGAGTACTGTACGTGCCTGGTGGGAAGAAGACCATTATAAAACAAAACAGTTTTACAATCAGCTTATGGAACATGGCGGCGAGCCGCCGGAAGCATGCGAACCATGGATCAATAAAGAAATTATTTTACAGCACCTTTATTCTCCTGCTATGTGGGCTGTGTTTCAATTGCAGGATCTGTTGGGTATGAATGCCGAGATCCGGCGGGCAGATCCACTTGAGGAAAGGATCAACAATCCTGCTGAAGCAGAGCATTACTGGAATTACCGCATACACCTTAACCTGGAAGATCTGTTAAAGGAACATGAGTTCAACGAAGAGCTGAAAAATTATATTGAGAAAAGCGGGAGGTAATCTTACAGCTGATGAAATTAAAATACAAAACATACAGTCTCCCATTCGTACATCCGTTCACCATTTCCAAAGGAACTAAAACGCACCAGCCGACATTAATTGTGGAACTTGACTTTATGGGCATTAAGGGATATGGCGAAGCACCTGCCATCAGTTACTATAATATCCCGTTAGAAAAAATGCTGGAAGATATTGAACGAAAGAAAATGTTCATTGAAAAATTTGCATTCTCCGATCCCGAACGTTATTGGCATTACCTGCACCATTTGTTTCCTGCAAATCCTTTTTTAGTTTGTGCACTGGACATGGCGGGCTGGGATATTTATGGTAAGCTGAAACGAAAACAACTGCACCAGTTATGGGAACTTGATACAGCAACTGCTCCCTTAACAGATTTTACCATTGCCATCGATACTGTAGAAAAAATGATTGCTAAGATGAAAGAGAAACCCTGGCCCATCTATAAAGTAAAAGTTGGGGTTGAGGGTGATATGGAAATGGTAACAGCATTAAGAAAACATACCGATGCTGTTTTAAGAGTGGATGCCAATGCCGGCTGGACTCTGGAACAGGCATTGCAGAAAATTCCATTATTGAAAGAATTGGGCGTTGAGTTTGTTGAGCAACCATTGGCAAAAGATGATTGGGAAGGAATGAAGGTTTTATATGAGAAGTCTGACCTGCCATTGATAGCTGATGAAGCCTGCGTGGCAGAAGCAGATGTGGAAAAATGCCATAACCATTTTCATGGTATCAATATAAAACTGACCAAATGCAGTGGTATTACACCCGCCAGGCGTATGATAACCAGGGCAAAAGAACTGGACATGAAAGTGATGGTGGGCTGTATGAATGAGAGTTCGGTAGGCACCGCAGCCATAGCGCAACTGGCGCCTATGCTGGATTATGTAGATATGGATGGCCCCTTGTTGCTGGCCGAAGATATTGGAGAAGGGATAAGCTTTGAACAGGGGCAGATTTTGTTCAACGATCTCCCCGGTTTAGGTATTCATGTTCCCACATTTTAAATTTTATTTGGCAGATCAGATCATCAGCCTTTACTTTGCACCAACAATGAAACAATTCGCACACATACACCATCATCATACATTACCGCCAGGTAAGCTATGCTGACGTATGTGTAACAACATATTTCCCGACGGGCTTACTGAAAAGTAAGCCCGTTTTTTTATACAGTAAACTCAGAAAAATAAAACATGTTAAAGATCGCTATTCAAAAATCAGGAAGGTTATATGATGAGTCCGTTAAACTTTTAAAGGAATGTGGTATTCAGTTAAACAACGGGCATAAGGAATTAAAGACCGTAGCAGAAAATTTTCCGCTGGAGATTTATTTTTTACGGGATGATGATATTCCGCAGTATGTGTATGATGGCGTTGCCGATATTGGAATTGTTGGTGAGAATGTATTACTGGAAAAGAATAAAGAGATTGATTTGGTTTACAGGTTGTGTTTTGGCAAATGCAGGCTGAGTATTGCTGTACCCAAAACAATGTCTTATCAATCAATATCAGATTTAAACGGGTTGAAAATTGCAACCTCTTATGCGGGCATCCTTCAGAATTTTTTAAATGAAAAGAACAGCAACGCCGAAATACATGAGATCAGCGGTTCCGTAGAAATTGCACCAGGTATTGGCCTGGCCGATGCCATCTGCGACCTGGTCAGCAGCGGCAGTACCTTATTCACCAACGGACTAAAGGAAGTAGAAGTGATATTAAAATCCGAAGCGGTATTAGCGGCAAACAAAAATTTATCTGATGATAATAAAGCAATACTGGAAAAATTATTACTGCGTATCAACGCGGTAAAAACAGCAAAGAATAATAAATACATTATGCTGAATGCACCCAATAGTCAGTTGAAAAACATTTTTTCTTTATTGCCCGGTATGAAAAGCCCGACAGTTGTGCCACTGGCTGAAGAAGGCTGGAGCAGTGTACAAAGTGTGGTAAACGAAAATGATTTTTGGGAAGTGATTGAAAAACTGAAGGAATATGAGGCAGAAGGGATATTGGTATTACCTATTGAAAAAATGATCGTTTAAAAGAAGCAAATGAAAAAAGTTTATTTAAATCCGCAACGGAAGATATGGGAAACCATATTGAAGCGCCCGGTTTTTGATTACATGCAACTTGAATCAAAAGTCTCAGCCATATTGGGTGATATCAGTATAAACGGTGATGTAGCTGTAAAAAAATACACTTCGCAATTTGATGGCGTGGATTTAGATGAGTTTAATGTAACGGCGCAAGAAATTGAAGGAGCGATGTTATTGGTTGATGAAAAATTAAAAACAGCTATTGAACTTGCAAAAAATAATATCACCGTTTTTCATCAATCACAAAAAGAAGAAATTAATAAAATTGAAACTGCAGCAGGTGTTGTTTGCTGGAGAAAAGCAGTTGCGATTGAAAAAGTTGGTTTGTATATTCCCGGTGGCACTGCACCCTTATTCTCCACTTTACTGATGCTGGGTATTCCTGCAGTGCTTGCAGGCTGTAAAGAAATTATTGTTTGTACACCGCCAGATAAAAACAGAAAAATAAATCCCGTCATTTTATTTGTAGCTCAACTGATCGGTATAAAAAAAATTTATAAGATTGGTGGTGTACAGGCCATTGCTGCTATGGCTTACGGAACTGAAACGGTACCTAAAGTAAATAAGATATTTGGCCCGGGGAACCAATATGTAACCTGCGCCAAGCAATTGGTAAATGCTGCAGGTGTTGCCATTGATATGCCTGCCGGTCCCAGCGAACTGGCAGTTTATGCCGATGACTCATGCAATGCTGCTTTTGTTGCCGCTGATCTTTTAAGCCAGGCCGAACATGGAGCCGATAGCCAGGTTGTTCTTGTAGCTTTATCTAAATCAATTGTTGAAAATGTAAACGCCGAAATTGAAAAGCAGATTTCTATTTTGCCTAGAAAAGAAATTGCAGCTTTGGCCTTGCAAAACAGTGTAAGCATCATAATGGAAAATATTGATGCAGCATTTGAACTGCTAAACGAATACGCACCAGAGCATTTGATCATCGCATCTGATGATGCTGAAAACCTTTCTGAAAAAGTGATCAATGCCGGTAGTGTTTTCCTGGGCCATTATTCGCCGGAGAGTGCCGGTGATTATGCGTCGGGTACTAACCACACGTTGCCAACCAATGGTTATGCAAAGAGTTATAGTGGCGTATCGTTGGATAGTTTTGTCAAGAAAATAACATTTCAACAAATAAGTAAAACGGGGATACAAAATATTGGAACTTCCGTAGAAACGATGGCAGCAGCGGAAGGATTGGATGCACACAGGAATGCTGTAACAATTAGATTAAAAAACTGATGATGAATTTCAATCTGCAAAAATTAGTTCGTGAAAATATAAGGAATCTTAAACCTTATTCTTCTGCCCGGCATGAATTTACCGGCAAAGCATCGGTATTTCTTGATGCTAATGAAAATGCTTTTGGCTCACCGGTTGCAGAAAGCTTTAACCGTTATCCTGATCCATTACAATGGGAGCTTAAATTTCAACTGGCCAGGATAAAAGGCGTGCCTGCAGAAAATATCTGCATCGGCAATGGCAGCGATGAGATCATTGATCTTGCTTATCGTATCTTTAGCAATCCGGGTAAGGATAATATTATTATTTGCCCGCCCACTTATGGCATGTATGCCGTGAGTGCTGATATCAACGATATTGAAATAAGAAAAGTAAGCCTTACAAAGGAATTTCAACTTGATGTGGAAGGAATAATAAATGTTACAGACAGCAATACAAAACTGTTATTTATCTGTTCTCCCAATAATCCTACAGGTAACAATATGAACAGGGCAGATGTGGAATTTTTGCTGAATAATTTCCCGGGCATTGTTATCATTGATGAGGCCTATATCAATTATTCAAATCAAAAAACATTTATACAGGAGCTCACTGAGTATCCAAACCTTATTGTAATGCAAACCTTATCAAAAGCATGGGGCCTGGCAGCATTGCGTTTGGGATTGTGTTATGCATCGATGGATATCATTGACCTCTTCAACAAAGTGAAACCGCCGTATAATATTAATGAAGCGTCGCAACAAATTGCTTTAGAAGGATTGCAGCATACGGAACTGATCAATGGCTGGATAAAAGAAGTTGTTCTGCAAAAAGAGCAGTTGATAATTGAATTGGATGGATTAATTTTCGTAAAAATGATTTACCCTTCCGATGCTAATTTTGTATTAGTGAAAGTTGATGATGCAGATGCACTGTATCTATACCTTACAGAAAATGAAATTGTGGTACGCAACCGAAGCAAAGAACCTGGTTGCGAAAACTGTTTACGTATCAGCATTGGAACTCCTGAAGAAAATAAAAACCTATTATCAGTCTTAAAAAATTACAAAGCATGAAACGGATATTATTCATAGACAGAGACGGAATAATTATCAAAGAGGCACCGCCAACCTACCAGCTGGACGATTTCGGCAAACTGGAATTTTACCCGGGTATGTTTTACTACCTGCGTAAGATTGCGGCAGAATTAGAATATGAACTGGTGATGGTAACAAACCAGGACGGTTTAGGAACTGCTTCATTTCCTGAGGAAACATTCTGGCCCGTTCATAACCTGGTAATGAAAAGCCTGGAGAATGAATCCATAAAATTTAATGATGTCATTATAGACCGGACGTTCGCATCTGAAAATGCTCCTACAAGAAAGCCTGGTACGGCTTTACTTTCTAAATACATCAACAACCCTGATTATGACTTAAAGAATTCATTTGTTATTGGTGACCGTATCACTGACATGCAACTTGCAAAAAATCTAGGATGCAAAGGGCTATGGGTGAATATAGATCCGGCATTGGGTGCAAATGAGATAGATAATTCGACAGAAGAATTAAAAAAAGAATCGATTGTGTTAGAAACCCAGGAATGGGCAGACATTTATAATTACCTGAAATTGCCTGCAAGAATTATCACACATCAGCGTAATACCAATGAAACTGAGATCCAGGTAACCATAAATCTGGATGGTACAGGTAAAGCAGATAATAAAACCGGCTTGCCTTTCTTTGATCACATGCTCGACCAGCTTGCCAGGCATGGTAATATTGACCTGGCTGTTTCATGTAACGGCGATCTTCATATTGATGAGCACCACAGCATTGAAGATACGGGCATTGCATTGGGAGAAGCTGTAAGGAAAGTACTCGGAGATAAAAGAGGAATTGAGCGTTACGGTTTTTTATTGCCGATGGATGATTGCCTTGCACAGGTAGCCATTGATTTTGGTGGCCGCAGCTGGATTGTATGGGAAGCTGAATTCAAGAGAGAAAAAATAGGAGAGATGCCAACAGAAATGTTCTTTCATTTCTTTAAATCCTTCAGCGATGCAGCAAAGTGTAATTTAAATATTAAAGCCCGGGGAGAAAACGAACACCATAAAATTGAATCCATCTTTAAGGCATTTGCAAAAACCATTAAGATGGCAGTGAAAAGAGATATCAATAACAATGAGTTACCATCAACAAAAGGAATCCTGTAATGAAGGTTGCCATCATAAAATATAATTCAGGAAATGTGCAGAGTGTGCAATATGCTTTACAAAGAGTTGGAGCAGATTCTATAGTAACCGATGATGCAACGCTTATTCAAAAGGCTGATAAAGTTATTTTTCCGGGCGTTGGGCATGCTTATTCAGCGATGGCATACCTTAAAGAACGGGAGCTTGATAAAGTGATTCTTGATTTAAAGCAACCTGTATTAGGCATCTGCCTGGGTATGCAGTTAATGTGCAATCATTCTGAAGAAGGCGGTACCGCATGTATGGGTATTTTTAATACGAGTATTAAAATGTTTGAATCAGTTTTACATAAAATACCGCAGATCGGCTGGAATAATATTTATAGCTACCAGTCAATCTTATTTAAGGGCTTGCAGGAAAATGCCTTTGTTTACACAGTGCATAGCTATTATGCTGCATTGTGCGATGATACTGTTGCTGCCACCGACTATATTTTACCCTACAGCGCTGCATTGCAGAAAGATAATTTTTACGCAGTGCAGTTTCATCCGGAAAAATCGGGAACAGTTGGCGAAACCATTTTAAAAAATTTTATCGAATTAACATGACTATTATTCCGGCAATTGATATCATCAATGGTAAATGTGTTCGGCTAACGCATGGCGATTTCACCAAACAGAAAATCTACAATGATGATCCTGTTGCCGTGGCCAGGCAATTTGCAGATACAGGTTTGCAACGTCTTCACGTTGTTGACCTGGATGGGGCAAAATCGGGAAAGATCAGTAATCTTGCTGTGCTGGAGAAAATTTCGGCAGCTACCAATATGATTATTGATTTTGGTGGAGGCATAAAAAGCATAAACGATGTGGAATCAGTTTTAAATGCTGGCGCATCAATAGCTACCATCGGAAGCCTGGCTGTCAGGCATCCTGAGTTACTGGAGGAGTGGTTGTTGGAATTTGGTGCCGATAAATTTTTAATTGGCGCCGATGTGTTAAATGAAAAAATAAAAATAAGCGGCTGGCTCGAAGATGGCGGTATTGATATTTTTACTTTTATTGGGAAACTGATCAGTCTTGGTGTAATCAATATTTTTTGTACTGATATTTCAAAAGATGGAGCCATGCTGGGGCCATCAGTTGATCTCTATAAAAAGATTATGGAGCAGCATCCCGAAATTAATTTAATTGCCAGCGGCGGCGTGAGCAGCATTGAGGATGTGGTAGAACTAAAAAATATCGGATGTGCCGGCGTAATAATAGGTAAAGCTATTTATGAAAACCTGGTGACACTTGAAGAGCTCATAACCTGTAATTCATAATTGTGCTGACAAAGAGAATCATACCGTGTCTTGATATAAAAGATGGGCGCACTGTCAAAGGAATAAACTTTGAAAGTATCCGTGATGCCGGAGACCCGGTGGAACTGGCTATGATTTATTCTGCAAAAGGGGCTGATGAACTGGTTTTCCTGGACATAACTGCAACCGTGGAGAAAAGAAAAACACTGGTTGAACTGGTAAAACGGATCGCAGCCAATATCAATATCCCTTTTACTGTTGGTGGAGGAATAAGCACAGTGCAGGATGTTGCTGTTTTGTTACAGCATGGTGCCGATAAAATTTCTGTTAATACCGCAACGTTTAAAAACCCAGATTTGATAAAAGAATTGAGCAATACATTCGGCAGCCAATGTGTAGTGCTGGCAATCGATACAAAAAAAGAAGCTGATGGTGAATGGTATGTTTATCTGAACGGCGGCCGGACAAAAACAGAAACTAAAACAATAGATTGGGCAAAGCAGGCCGTGGCATTGGGTGCCGGAGAAATATTATTGACAAGCATGAACAATGACGGCACTAAAAACGGTTTTGCTTTGGATATAACAGCAACATTATCCAATGCTTTATCAGTTCCTGTGATTGCCTCAGGTGGGGCAGGAACTATTGAGCATTTTAAAGAAGTGTTTGAAAATGCAAATGCCGATGCAGCGTTAGCTGCCAGTATTTTTCATTATAAAGAAATTGAAATACCTGCATTGAAACAATATTTAGCTGAACAAAAAATACCGGTAAGATTATGACTGTTGATTTTAAAAAATACACGGATGGACTTGTGCCTGCAATTATACAGGATATTACAACAAGTAAAGTACTGATGCTTGGTTTTATGAATGATGCCGCATTAGCTAAAACAAATGAACTGCAAAAAGTTACTTTTTTCAGCCGAAGTAAAAACAGGTTATGGACAAAAGGGGAAGAGAGTGGTAACTTCCTTTTTGTAAAAGAAATACATGTTGATTGCGATAATGATACACTTTTAATTAAAGCAGAACCGGCAGGGCCGGTTTGTCATACAGGTGCCGACACTTGCTGGAATGAAATAAATACTGCTGATAATTATTTAGTTCAGTTAGAGAATATAATAACGGATAGGAAAAATAATCATGCAGAACAATCGTATACCAGCTCGTTGTTTAAAAAAGGGATCAATAAAATTGCTCAGAAGGTAGGCGAAGAGGCTGTAGAACTGGTTATTGAAGCTAAGGATAGTAATAATACTTTATTTAAAGATGAAGCGGCTGACCTGTTGTTTCATTATTTAATTCTGTTACAGGCCAAAGGATTTAAATTGGCTGATATTACTAAGGTACTGGAAGAACGCCATCGGAAGTAGTTTGATAAAATCTGATTTCATAAACTAACGGGAAGATGAAAGGCAGCTACATATGGTAAATATGACTATTTTTAGTTATTATGACAAAATACAAGGCAGGTTAATTTTCATCAGCTATGCATCAAGTAAAAAAGTCTATAGAAAAGTTACATGCTGTAAGAAACAGGTACGAAAAAAAATATACTGTTCAAAAACTAGGATTATTGAAGGAAATAGATTTTGAGCTGTTGAAAAATCCAAGGGACCTGCAGCCCCTGCATAGTACCTTACTTTTCCTGCTTGCTTATCCGGATAATAAAATTGTTTATAAACAGGTTTCTCAAAGTTTAAAAGCGCTGCATGTTCTGCTCAAGTCAGATGAAAAGATCAAAACGGTATTATACAACTCCGGGATTACCCAAACCAATCTTTGTGCTTCCTTCAGTTTTGAACTGGTAAAATGGATGCAGAAGAATTTTCCTGATGATATCAGGTTGAGTGATATGGAGGCAAATGAAGGACAGATCAGTTCTATCCTTTCTGTTGTTATGCCAAAGGTTGAATCGGAGATTTTACAGGACGGCAATGCAGAATGGAAAACATGGTTGCTGCAGTCTTCAGCTAATGAAGAGGAATTGCTGGACAGGATCATTGCTGTTTTTGATCAAACCAATATCCGCCCCGAAGTGAAAGATGAATTGTGGGCTGCTCTTGGCCTTAATGTAGAAATATTGTTTTCAAAACATAACAGCCTGCCTGATTCTGTAGTTGATCTTTTTTATCATCAGACGCTTATCAGTAAAAAAGAAACGGTTCAGCAACCTTTTGCTAAACCTAAACGCATTCAGCTTAATAAAGCAGAAGCCGAGCAGGTGGTTGCAGCGTCGAGAATTGTTTTGATGCGTCAGTTGCGTGAAATTGATCCTATCACTTTCACATCGGCGCAGTTAGTTTCTTATTATCAATTAGACAGGGGCCTGAGTATCGCCCTGATGGACATGGTTACAGAGCGTCGTCATCCTGTAGATAGTTATATTGGCTATGTTGCTTTTAAAAACGGCTTGCCGGTTGCTTATGCCGGCTCCTGGATATTATTTGACAGTGCAAGGATCGGCCTCAATGTTTTTCCCGAATACCGTGGCGGTGAATCGGTATGGATATTTCAGCAGGTGTTGCGCCTGCACAAACAGGTGTATAAACTCAATCGCTTTACGGTTGATCCGTATCAATTGGGAAAAGATAATACAGACGGTATTCAGTCGGGTGCATTCTGGATATATTATAAAACAGGATTCAGGCCATTGGAATTATTACAAAAACAAATTGCGCAGACGGAGATGAATAAGATAAAAGCCAATCCGGCACATCGTACTCCTGCCGGGGTTTTAAAAAAACTGGCTGAGAGCAGGATGGAACTGGTGCTGAATAGAAAATCTGTTCGTTTTGATGCAACTGACTGCAGCAGGGCTTATGCCTGGATTGTTGAGGATCAGTTTGCAGGAAACAGGAAAGAAGCCGAATCTTTTTGTACAAAAAAAATGCTTGCATGGATGCCAATAAAAAATGGTCACGATGAACAAATGAAATACGTATTGGCTAACTGGGCTGTATTGTTGTTTAATAAAAGATCAGGATTGCCAAAAACAGTATCAGTAAAAAGAAAACTTAAAAAAATGTTTGAGTTGAAAGCAAACGGAAGGGAAGAAGATTTTATAACCGCTTTGCAGGAATTGGAAGAGTTGAAAGAGTATCTGAAAACACTCGTAATACCAAGTGTACAGTAATGCTGAATTTGTTCCTCAGCTGAGTTCATCCAGGTAACCATCCATCAAAACAAGGTATTTATTTACATCTTCCAGGTTTTTTTTTCGCAATAAAGCTGTCGATTGCATAGCACGCAAAGCATTTACTTTTGCCCTCACGTTGGCGCGGTAACATTTATAATATGTAAAAAGTAATTGTTCCGGTTTACCAAATTCTTTTTTTGACTTGCCGAAATAATAACGGGTAAAGGCTTTGCTTAATTCATAATATCCTTCAGCCTCCAGGTCCATACAAAAGAAAGCAAGTTCATCAAGAATATCTGTCTGCCTGAAACTGTCATTGAATTCAATGCAGTCGAAGACAATGGGCTTTTGGTATAAAAAAATATTACGGGAGTGCAGATCACCATGACAGTCCCTGATGGAACCGTTTTCAACACGTTTCGTAAAAAGGGCATGATGATTTTTTAAAAAAGCATCTGAGATACGAGCTGCTTTTTCAATCAGTTCTGCATTTCGTGGTCCAAGTGTGGTTTTTATAAAATCTGCAATAGAGCGTATATCATTAAATCTTGAAGTAAAATCCTGCCGATTGAACCTGTTATTAATGACAGTTGTACGGTGATGAAAATTTCTGATGAGCAAAGCCAGCGATTGAATATGTTTTTTGGTTACCTGTTTTTTATCAAGCATCAGGTGCATCTGTTTAGCAGCCTGCAGCCTTTTCATCTTTACGGCATAGTCAATGGTTGTGCCTGATTTTCCATCAATCAGCAGTTTATCATTTACTCTTTTTACCGGCACCACATTTAAATATATCCCGCTGGAAAGCCTGTTATTCAGTAACACTTCACGTTCGCAAAAATATTTTCGTTTTTCCAGGGTAGAAAAATCAAGGAAAGTGTATTTGATACCCTTTTTTAATTTATAAGCAAACTGAGTGTCCAGTAACACAAAAGATATATGTGTTTCAATCAATTTCCAGTCATTGGCATTTTGTTTGAAATGAGTTGATTTTAACAAGCTATCAATCTGTTTACGGGTCATCTTTTACTTTTAATGTATTCCATTGCGTCCTGCAGCATCGCATTTATATTATTGTTGTCAGAATGAAGTACCAGGTGATCTTGTTTAAGTGGTTCGGCAATAGTTTTTAGTTTCAGATAAACTTCAAAATCTGCTTCACTAAATTCTCTGGGTTTTGATAATCTCTCTCTTATGATCTCTTCTTTTGCCGTTATTTCAATATACAGAATAGATTCCTGCAGGCTTGCTGCCTGTTCTTCAAACATAGTTCTGATAGATTGTTTGTAAAACGTAGCGTCAAGTACGATCTCATGTCGCTGGCTGATGGCTATCCCCATTGCCTGTAACATCATATCATATACTTTTAATTTTTCTGTATCGCTGTAATTCCGATCAGCAATAAACTGTAATCTTATTTGATCACTATTTATATATAATGCACCCAGCTGCTGGGCCAGTTTTGAGGCAAAATAGCTTTTACCTGAGCCAGGTAACCCAAAAACAATTATGACCATTTTCTTTTTTTAATGACTGCAAAATAAAAAACATGTCACCCTTCTATCAGCTTTTTTTTCTGTACTATATATTCTTCAGGCGTTATAGCTCCCTTTTGCATCAGTTCAAAAAGCTTCTGCAGTTCATCGGCAATTAATTGCTTTCCTTGTATACCTGAAGGGTTTACCCTGGCGATTGCTTCGGCAAGCTGGGTGGCCTGGCTGCTTACCTGTATGTTTTTATTCTCTTCCCTGGCATGTGTAATGGTGTCCTTTAAAAGTTTGGGATGATGTATAAACTCATAACGTGTTTCGCCAAGTTCGGCAGCAGTTTGTATATCCACACTGCCAAAACCAAGTATGCGTCCCCAGAATGTCTGGTCGTACTCAACATTATTTATTTTATCCAGCGGACTTTCTTTAGAATAACGGCTGAAAAATCCACTTTCATCAACTACCCTCATATTGGTAACACACCAGATATTATTTTTCCAGTTGAGGTATGCAATCACCGGGTATAAGGCCGTAAGTAAGATAATGATGAGTGCGGTTCCATTGCCAAGCCACCACAGCAGAATAATCGTGAGCAGGAGCCATGCCAAAAAAGGCAACACAAGCGTTAACCAGTGCTGCCTGATGATGATCAGTATTTTTTCGTCTTTTTTTAATTCGGTTTTCATTTTACTATGCTTAATTAATACCATGTAAATTACAGAAAAGAATTATCAGACTAAGGCAAGTTTAAATGAAACAATATATGTACAGGTACTACTTTACCTTAATGTAAATTAATTCGTTTTTATTAACATGGAAAAAAAGTGCTTGTAAAACTGTCAATATTTCTGCATTCATAATGGCCCTTTAGTAATTGATTCAATTAACTGCCCCCTGTCTTGTAATAATAAACAGAATGAGTTCATCCAGCGGAATACCTGCACGGTTGCAGGCATCATCAATTTCATCCCTCGATACATTGGCTGCAAATGATTTTTCCTTTAATCTTTTTTTTACTCCTTTCAGTTCCATACCGTCATAACCTACGGGGCGCATGAGAGAATAGGCATGGATCAATCCTGATAACTCATCAAAAGCAAATAACATTTTAGCCATTCTTGATTCCGGTTCCACACCAAAATGATTGGGTCCATGGGAAGCAATGGCATGAATGATATCAGGGTCAACATTTCTTTTTTCCAGTTCCTCAATAATTTTTTTACAATGCTGATCAGGCCATTGATCCCAGTCGGCATCATGCAGTAAGCCGGCCATTTCCCACTGCCATTGTCCTGGTTCATCAAGCGATTCTCTTTCGGCAGCCCAGCTTTTCATTAAATGGGCCACCTGTTTCATATGTAACTGCAAACGGGGGTTGATTACCCATTCATGAAATAAAGCCTCGGCCCCGGCCCTTGATAATGTATTGCCTTTATTGAGGGGATTGCCAAAACTGTTTCTGTTTAATAATAGAGACATGTTACTGTTTTATACAAACCTAAAACTTTAGGGTTGATTTAATGAGATAATGTTGACAGAACCTGGCTGGTTTCTATACCAAAACCGCATTTGAAATGCCCCAGCGGACAAACTTTCTTCCCATGTAACCCGCAGGGACGGCAGGAAAGGACTTCTTTTGTTTCAATGATAAAACTTTTATCGGACAACGGCGTAAAACCAAAGGCAGGCACTGTTGAGCAGAAAATTGCTGTAACCGGGGCATTCATGGCAGAGGCAAAATGCAGCGGGGCTGAATCATTTACATAGTTCATAACAGCATCTTTCATAAGGGCAGCAGATTGTAATAAACTTAATTGGCCGGCCAGCACAGTTATTTTGGTATTAGTTGACGATAACACGAGGTTTTCACATTCGGTCATATTATCCTTTCCTCCTAACAGGTAAATATTATAGGTTGATGGAAAATTATTGAGCAAATCAATCCATTTTTCATCAGGATATTTTTTAGTGAACCATACACTGGAAGGCGTCATGGTAACAAAGGGTGCAGTAGTGTATTCATGAACCGCAGTAAAATCCTTTTTTGATGGATACAATCGGGGATTCGAGAATGTATCATCAGTAATATCCTTCAGCAGGTCTTTATTTCTTTCTACTTCATGTTTATAAGGAGGCTGGCTGCTGACGATATGTTTAACTTTTTTGCTGAATAAAAAAGACAATGGGTTTTTATCAAAACCGATCCTTTCCCTGGCGCCAGAGAATACTGTAATAAAACCGGTTGCAAAAAATCGTTGCAGGTTAATCAGCAGGTCGTATTTGTTTTTTCTTATTTGTCTGATAACTGAAAACAGGGTTCGATATTTATTATCCTTTTTATTCCAGGTAATAACTTCGCCCAGGTGCGGATTATTTGCCAGCAGACTTTCGATACCCTTTTGCAGCAGGAAATCTATTTGTGCATCGGGATAACGGTGTTTCAGGTTTTCAATGACTGCTGTAGCCAGCACCACGTCGCCTATAAAAGCAGTTTGTATAATTAATATCTTTTGCATGTATCAGTACAAACAAGCTGTCTTAAAATACCTGGCAAAGATATAAAACAATAATTTATGCTGTTTGGATTACAGCATAAATCAAAAGCAAGCCAAAAGCAAATGCTATTGGCGCACTTAACCTGAGCAAAGGCGCAGTTAATTTAGATGAACTCCATATGGCAAAACCGGCATGCCATTTTCGGGGAATAAGTAAAAGTATAATGGTTGTAATGCCCAGCATGATCCCAAAGAGTTCAAAAAAGCCGGGAAATTTTGAAACCGGAGCATAAAGTAAAATGGCGATGGCCCAGATACCACGGAGGCTCAGTTCCGTATAATTAATAAAATTCGTACTGCCCGCTTTTGCAATAATGTTTTTGGCACTATGGGGTTTTATAAACATAATGACAGCCGCCAAAATAAGCCAGAGGCCGGAAAGGACAATAAGGTACTGCGCTGTTTGGGTTACCATTATTTATAAAGATAAGCCAATTAATATTTGCTGAGTATCTGACAGAAATGATTAATAGCGCAATTAGTATCCCGAAATCCTTAACAGTAAATTCCAATAAAGAGAGCTGCTACCAAACCGTGTTCTGCAGCCAGCTTGCTGCTGCCTGTAAATACGATGTATAGTTACACGGCACATAATGGCCCAAACCCGGCGCAACAACAAATGTAATATTACTGCCTGCATTTTGTGAGGCCTGCACCCATGCCTGAGTTTGTGCTAACGGAAACAATTCATCATTTTGTCCATGAATCACATAGAAAGGGATTTTCAATTTCCGGGCAGAGCCATTGGGCTCCAGTATATTATAGGAACTTGCCATCGGGATGGCAGCAGAGAAAGTATTGTATTCATTTTCTCCAAATAACCAGCTTCCGTTTCCTCCATTGCTATATCCTGTAACTGCAATTTTATTAAGTTCAACAGGCCAGTATTTCTTGACTAAATACATTAACGTCAATACTTCTTCCTGGTAGTAATGCTCATACCATAATCCATTGCCCCCATTGGGGCTGAGGATAAAAGCGTTGAGGCCTGCCAGTCCGGGTTCTGCTAAACAGGCGGTGCTTTTATATGCATCAGGACTTCCGCCTGATGCACCATGCAAGGACAGGATCATCGGCCTTTTTTCTCCGGGAGCCCTTGCAGGTGCAATAACCCTGAAATCATAACGGCTGCCATAATGCATTACAATAGTATAATCATGTATACCCGGGGAAAGATCAAGTGCTTTAAAATCATTTTCTACATCAGCTAAGGTTCGTTCCGGTGTATCATCTTTTTTACAGCTGCTGAGTGCCAGGATGCAGGCAAGGCATAAGGGCAGTAATGTATTGGTTAGTTTTTTCATGACTTTGGTTGTTTATGATGGTTAAAGTTTGTGACCTTTATTCATTAAGTTTTTTAACATTGTTGAATTTATATCAGCCTGCAACTGTCAGGCAAATGTTTATCATCTCGCCTTTTACGGGCAATTGTCATGATTAGTGACCTTTATTGATAAATAGGGCTGATAGTTTCTACACCGTATCCTCAGAACAGAAAAGCGTCCGGGCTAAGCGGGAGTACTTTATATAATAACAGACAAATTCAGATGGAATTATGCTGCATAGTAAATTTTATATGCCGGTATCTCTTGGCTGTTAATGCTTTTATTTAGCAGCAAATAGTATTTGTATATGTTTACAGGACTCCGATACAGCACTGATAAAGTGAGCGGGTGTCAGTATGAGAATAGTAACAATATTAAAGGTTGAGTTTTATCATGGTTCCTTTCGGACAAACCGTATGCCGGAACTGCTTTGTTCTGTACTCTCAAGCCTGGCTTCATAGCGCTTTCCATCTACCATAGCAATCATGAGAGAAGTATTAGGAGGAATAGATCCAAGATTTTCCGCTACCATTACCAGCTCATTTGATTGTTGCAGATCTGCAACAGCCAGGTTAACAATGTAAGCTTTATCTGTAAGGCGGATATGTTCATACAGGAGCCGGCCATTCAGAAAAATAGAAATGGAATCTCCATCTATTTCAGCATTATCATAAAACCGAAGTTCAATAGAGTCGCTGCTTACCGGAATCTCCTGCAATATTACTTTGCTGCGGGTGATAAATTTTTCTTTTATACTTTCTGTGGGAGTTTTAAAAACAGGCACTGTAATGATTTCAGTTGTCGGTTTTACTTCCTGTTCCTTTTTCACCGCGGGAATGGAAACGGGTTTGTTGGGTTGTATTACAATATCTTTTGCAGCTGGTTTTAATGGCTCTTCAACAATTCCATCTTTTTGCGCCGGTATGGGTTTATAAAAAGCGAGCTTATCAATACTGTCAATCAGGTCCGGATCATTTCCGCCAACCATATAAGTATCAATTACAAAATCCCATTCATCATAAAAAACAGGTGAGTCGTATTTTTGCAGGTCAACCGGCCCCTTTGGTTGATTCTTTTTTTCTTTTAAAGCAGCATTTCCGTTTAAATACATTTTCGTTCCACCGGGACAATTAAAATCGGCTGTTGAAACATAAGGTTTGTCACCTGCAGCAGGTAACAGCTTTTTTCCTTTTTTCTCTTCAATCAATTCGTCATCCCACCATACAACACTGTTATCCCTGTCATCAAAATAACCTTTTATGCTGTACCTCCTGTAACGGCTGGCCGATTCGTAATAGTAGCTGGTACCGGTAAGGCTGTCGCCATTTTTTATGATTTTAACTTCCACATTTTTACGGTCAATTTTACCTTTCCAGTAGCCGGTAACGGGTTGTGCATACGTAAATGAAAACGAAAAAACGGCTGCAGAAAACAATATAAGAAAAGGAACAATCTTTAAACCGGCCCGGGACAATTTTCGGAGATAAATATACATGCTCAAAATAACGGCTTTTCCGGGTTAATTATTTTACTCATCAATAGTTCCTTGCTGGTACAAGTATTCCTTTAAGAAAAGTTTAACTGTTACACAATTTTTCTACGTGGTTAAACAGTTTCTCTTCTTTTTTATTTTCTCCATAATATGCCATGTTAATGGCATGTATGGTACGCAGTATATTATCTTTTATTTCAGGTGTGAATTCGTTTTTATTTTGCCTGTAAAAATCTTCAAATTCTTCCAGCCCTTTGTGGTTGATGGTCTCTGTTTCTTCAAAATCAAAGGCAAATTCAATATGGTTCGACAGGTCTGTACCATGCTCATCAGCCGAATTTTCCAATGGCTTCCAGTTGTTTTGCAGCAGCAGCTGTAGTTTTTCCTTTTCTGATTCATGCACTATACCATCAGCAGAGGCTGCACTGTAAAACAACTTGCCTAAAACCTCGTATAAATTTTCGTAAAACATAAAGTATATTTTATTTAGCGTTAAAAAAAAATCTTACCCAGGCAACTACCTGGTTATCTGTCATGCTATCGGTTGTTTTTACGCCTTTGATCACTGACTCAGGCGTACCGTATTCTTTCAGGTATTTCTCCAGTTCCTGTTTTCTTTTAGCAGGACCAAACAAAACCAATTCGTCTATCCCGTTTATTTCCTGCTGTATATCTCCATAAAATGCAAGACTGTCTTTCAGCAGATGAGCCCTTTTCTTTCTGTCGAAACTGAAAAAATGATCTCCCATTCGTGAAAACCATTTTCCTTCACCAGGCAACCTTACTTTATTTTCTATTTCTGAGTGTACTTTTTTTACCCGGTGTCCGTCTTTTTCCAGGTAAACAATAATCGCCTGTTTGGTATCTATCCAAATTCCTGCTTGTTTATTCATGATATAAAATTTTAGAGTTTACTATTTTCGGTCTGCCGGTATGGCCAGCAGCGGTATATGCGTATGATAACTCATTCGTTTGGTAATACTTGGATGAAAGATCCTGTCCCAGTAACTACGGTGATAAGTAAACATCACAAGCATATCCATGTCATTTTCACTTGCATATTTTTCTATGCTTTCTTCAAACTCAATCCCGAATAAATTTTCAGAATGTAATGACAATTCAGGATATTTCGTTTTCAGCAATTTTTCATATACGCTTATCTGGTTACCATGATTAATCATTTTTTCGGGCAGGTCATCGTCTGTATCACTAAAAACAATTGTATGCACGCCGGCCTTGTATTGTCCAGCCATTTCAAAAACAAAATCAAGCATGGCGGGATCCTTTTCAAAATGATTGGTGGCTATTAAAACACGCTCAGGCCTTTTCCAATTGTACCCTTTAGGTATTGCCAATACCGGAATCTTACTATGCCCGATTATGCCCGCAGTCTTGCTTCCCCATATTTTTTCATCCAGTCCGCTTGCGCCTGTGGTGCCCATCACAATGAGATCGGTTTTTTCGTTTGCAACCGTTTCATCTATCCCATCTTTTAAAGTACCTCTGTAAAAGACGGCTTTTACATCCACTCCTTCATGCTTCATAATATCTGCCTTGCATTTCATCAGTTTTTCATAGGCATCTCTTACCATCGACTCCTTAAATTCCTTATTCACGCCCATATAATCGGTATACAGGTTTCCACTTAGTTCATAGGTATGCAGTAACAGCACTTCCACTGGCAACAGTTTTGCCGATTGAACTGCAAAATCTACCGCATTTGATGCACAGTGTGAAAAATCAGTTGGTACTAATAATTGCTTCATCATGTTATTGGGGTTTATTTTTATAAATTAACCGATGATTTATTTCATCTGTTTTAAATATAAAAATTCACTGGGTCATTTTTTATGACGGCTATTAGCAATCGGAATGATTATGGTCAATAAAGTACCCGGGAATTATTCTGCTGTGCTATAATACAGGAGGCATTGCGCTGTGGGTACTTTACTGATTGCCGGGAAATAAAGTAGATGCAAGCCGGGAACACCAGCCTCGGCAGAAAATGTACAAAGAGAAATAATTTAGTAGTCTTGATGATCAGTTAAAAAAATACAGGTCAGATACTCCGTTTTCCATCAAAATTCTCCAGCTCCTTACTCACCGCATTTAAAAATGTAGAGCCCAGTGCACCATCAATGATGCGGTGGTCGTAGCTTAAAGAAATATACATCATATGGCGGATGGCGATACTGTCGCCCTGCGGTGTTTCAATAACCATGGGCCTTTTTTTAATGGCGCCAACAGCCATAATTGCTACCTGTGGCTGGTTAATGATAGGCGTGCCCATGATGCTGCCAAAAGTGCCTACATTGGTTAAAGTGAATGTGCCACCGGTTGTGTCATCTGGTTTCAGGCTGCCGGTACGGGCTGCATTGGCCAAATTGTTTACCTGTTTGGTAAGGCCGGTTAAATTTAACTGGTCGGCACTTTTAATTACGGGTACAATTAAATTACCATTGGGCAGGGCAGTGGCCATACCGATGTTCAGGTCTTTTTTTACAATAATCTTATCGCCATCAATACTGCTGCTGAGCCAGGGATATTTTTTAATGCACTTAACAATGGCTTCAATAAACAAGGGGGTATAAGTAATTTTTTCGCCTTCCCGTTTTTCAAAATCCTTTTTTATTTTTTCTCTCCATAAAACCAGGTTGGTTACATCGCATTCTGCAAAGCTGGTAACATGTGCCGAAGTATGCTTGCTGTCTACCATATGCTTTGCAATCAGTTTACGCATGCGGTCCATTTCTATCACTTCTACATTACCGGTGAAAACAGTTGGCGGTTGATAGTTTGCTTGTTGTTTATTGCCTGCCTGTCCGGTAGGCAGGTTTGTGGTTTGTGGGTCAGGTGTCGAAACAACAGCTGATTGATTTTGCTGACTTGTACTTTGTAGCTTACCACTCACTCCCTTATTTGCCACGTACGCCAGAATATCTTTCTTACTCACTCTTCCTTCCTGTCCGGTGCCGGGAATATTTTCCAGCTCTGACATGCTGATGCCTTCCTGTTGGGCAATATTTAATACAAGCGGAGAATAAAATCTGACTTTGTTAACTGTTCCTTGCGAACTGCCCACTGAAGACTGCGAACTGGCAGGCTGATAAGGGATTTCTTCTACTACACTGGCATCTTCGTATTCTTCTTTTTTGGGAGCTGCTGCAGGTTGGCTGTTTGAAACCGCTGCGTTAGCACCCACTCTTATTTTTGCAATAACGGTACCAATGGGTACCACATCATTCTCATTAAATAAAACTTCTTCAATAACACCTTCGGCAGTGGAAGGAACTTCACTATCCACTTTATCAGTAGCAATATCCAGCACGGTTTCATCCTGCTTAATAGCATCGCCTGGTTTTTTGTGCCATTTTAAAATGGTGGCTTCCATGATGCTCTCTCCCAGCTTCGGCATTACTAAATCAACTAAACTCATTTGTATTTAATATTTTAGAATTAATATTTAATATTTACTTACCGGTAGCAGAATTGTACGCAGCAGCTTTGTTTGCAATCGGCCTCAAAGGTAATTATTTCCTTTTTAAGTTAAATAAGTTGTCAGGCCACTAATCCGATAGTATGAATTTCCTCAGCAAATTCAATGCATTGGTGGCGGTTAACTGTATATTCCGCATCCTGTCGAAACGGAAATATAATTTTTGAGTCTCTATTTTTTCATTGTTACCTACTGCCACCCATACGGTACCAACCGGTTTATCCGGCATACCCCCACCAGGTCCCATAATACCCGAAACCGCAATTACGTAATCTGATTTAATATTTTTTAAAGCACCTTTTGCCATTTGAATAACAATTTCCCCGCTCACCGCACCCAGTGTTTCAAGTGTATTTTTATCAACCTGCAACAGGTCTTCTTTTGCCTGGTAAGAGTAACTGACCACAGATCCGTCATAAAATTTTGAAGAGCCGGGGATGGAAGTGATCAGGTGGGCAATATATCCTCCGGAACAGCTCTCGGCAGTACACATGGTTTTGCTCTTTGTTATCAGCAATTTAGCCACTACATTTTGCATGGGCTCATCTTCATCAGTAACCAGATAATCCTGAACAAAGCTTTTAAGTTTTTCAAACAGTTGCGATACTTCTTTTTCATTTGCTGCTTTGTTGAAGCCCATGGCAGACAGACGCAGGCGAACCATACCGTAATTGGGCAGGTAGGCTAATTTAATATGTGCAGGCAGGGCTTCTTCAAAATCCTTGATCAGCTCGGCTAAAAAACTTTCACCCACACCGGCGGTCAATAGGGTACTGTGAATGATGGACGGGAATTCAAATTTTTGCAGCAGCATGGGTATTACATCATCCGTCATCAGGCCTTTCATTTCGTGTGGTACACCCGGCATACTTACAAATACTTTATCGTTTTTACTAAACAACATACCCGGCGCCGTGCCACGCTTATTTGTATAAACAATACAGTTATCGGGTACTTCGGCCTGTTTTAAATTACGTTCAATAAGCGGTCTTTTTAATTTGGTGAAGATGTCTATTACATTCTGCCGGGTTTCTTCATGCACGATCATCTTGCCGCCAAAATATTTGCAGAGCAGGGGTTTGGTAATATCATCGGCAGTTGGCCCAAGCCCGCCAGTCAGTAAGATGATGTCGGCATGTTTTTGTTCTTCATCAAGGGCTGTCCATATTTCATCCCATACATCTGCTACCGCCACACGGCGCACCACACGTATACCCGACTTGTTCAGTTCCTGTGCCATCCAGGCGCTGTTGGTATCAATAACCTGTCCTATTAAAAGTTCGTCGCCGATGGTGATGATGGAAGCCTGTGTCATGTATAGATTTAAAAAGAGTAATTTTATTGCAAGTTAAGTTAACACATGAAAACATTTTTTTTGATTTTTAGTTTATTGGTTTGTACAATTTCTGCAGGCCAAACTGTTGAAGCCCGTTTAGTTAATGCTATGAAGGCTTTGGAAAAGGATGATCAGTTTAAACATGCTATCATCAGCCTGTATGTGGTGGATGGTAAAACCGGGAAAGTTGTGTTTGATAAAAATTCTCAATTGGGATTAGCGCCAGCCAGTTGTTTGAAAGTTGTTACGAGTGCAGCCGCGTTGGAATTGTTGGGGAAGGATTATCGATATAAAACGGAAGTGGGTTATGATGGCAAGATTGAAAATGATACGCTAAAAGGAGATTTGATTTTTACCGGGTATGGCGATCCCACTTTGGGCAGTTTCAGGTGGACTGCAACTGGTATGGAGAACGTGATGAATAATATTATGTACGATATGACCACCAGCAAAATAAAAGTATTAGCAGGGAATCTTATCATTGAGGAGACGAAATGGGAAACACAAGCAACGCCAAAGGGATGGACCTGGGAAGATATTGGAAATTATTATGGAGCTGGAGCAAGGGCTTTGAATTGGAATGAAAATCAATACGACCTTATTTTAAAACCCGGAAAAAGAGAGAATGACCCTGTTGAAATTTTAGGAACAAATCCTGAGTTACGGTTTGCTACCTTGACTAACGAGTTAAAAACAGGGAAAGCAGGCAGTGGCGACAATTCAATTATTTATTTACCTGAAGACGGAGTTAACGGCTTTGTACGTGGTACGGTGCCAGCCGGCAAGGATAATTTTAAAGTTTCAGGTTCAATGCCAGACGTTTCATTGGCATTTATGAATTCACTTAGTACGAGTTTACTTGATCATGGAATAATCAGGACTGGAATTGGGAAAGCCCAGGTAGGAAAAGTATTTACTTCAATTAATAAGTTAACGAGTATTATTTCTCCATCTCTGGACAGTATCAACTACTGGTTTCTCCAGAAAAGTGTAAACCTGTATGGCGAAGCTTTTGTAAAAACCATCTCTTACGAAAAAACAGGCTTTGGCGCCACTGATACAGGTCTTAACATCATCAAAGATTTCTGGAGTAAAAACGGGATAGAAAAATCAGCATTGAATATTAAAGATGGCAGTGGCCTTTCTCCTGCAAACCGGGTTACGACAGATGCCCTGGTAACAATCATGCAATATGCAAAAAAGCAAAACTGGTTTCCTGCTTTTTATAATGCCTTGCCCGAACAGAACGGCATCAAAATGAAATCAGGATATATCGGTGGAGTAAGAAGTTATACAGGGTATATAAAATCTAAAGCAGGGAATGAATATACTTTTTCTTTTATCATTAATAATTTTGATGGGAGTCCCGGTGCGGTACGTGAAAAAATGTGGAAACTGCTGGATTTAATGAAGTAACTTAGGTGCTCATCCAAAACTAAAATAATGTCAGAACAGAATTTTAAAAATCATGCACGGTTGGTACCTATGTTTCATTATGTGGCATTTACTGCTGCATTATTTCCACTCGTTATAACAGCAATTCATTTTATTAAAGCCATCGGTGACGGAAGTGGCAGATTACATGCTGCTGCAATGTTATCATTGGTAATGGCAGTAGTACTGGGATTATGGTATGCACGGTCTTTTGCATTAAGGGCACAGGACAGGGGAATCCGGGCTGAAGAAAATTTTCGTCATTTTATTGCGACAGGGAAACCCTTAGACAGCCGGTTAACCATGCGCCAGATCATTGGATTAAGGTTTGCAGGTGATGATGAATTTGTTGCTTTGGCAAAACAGGCCGTTGATGAAAACCTGAGCCAAAAACAGATCAAGATGGCGGTAAAGAACTGGAAGGCTGATAATGACAGGGCTTAATACCCCTGTCCACTAAAGGGGGGTAAGTTAAAGTCATCTTTTGTTTAGCAAATTCCACGATGACAATTGCACTCAATTGACTGAATAATCAAAAAGTTTCCCAGGATATTTTTCTCTCAAGCCCCTTTAGGGGTTTGAGGTAAAATATCCTGCTAATTTATCCTTCAGTGCTTCAGGCATATCACAACGCTTCATTGTTTTTGCATCTACAAAAAACAGGCTCACCACGCCGGTATTTAAAAGTTCATCCTGCTCATTAAAAATTTCTGCATGAAAAACGATCTTGAAATGTGCAGGCATTTCCTTCAAAGTTGTTTTTACGGTGATCAGGTCATCATATTTTGCCGGCCTTAAAAAGCGGCTGTGTATTTCAACCACCGGCATAAGGATTCCCATCGCTTCAATTTCCTTATAAGTAAAGCCGATCTGCCTGATGGCTTCGGTGCGGCCAATTTCATAAAACTGGGCATAGTGGCCATAATAAACAAAGCCCATCTGGTCGGTGAGGGCATAATGAATGCGGATCTGGGTTTCGGTGATAAACATTATTCTTCGGTTGGTTGAATTAAATCAATGTTGTCAGCAGGTTCCTTTATCAATATCTCTTCTTCACTGATATGCTTTGTAAAATAATCTGCTACAGGTTTGGCAAACATCAGCAGGATAAGCGGCAGGACAAGATTTAATACGATTGCCGTCCAATCAACAGGTATTGATGCTTCGTATAAATTCTGAACCCCGGTAGTGGCTTTGTTTTTAAAACTTTGAAAAATATTTTTCAATAATAGGGTAAGGTTTATCAGCAACAGGTATATTCCAATTGCCACTAACAGGATATGGAGCAGTTCATTAGGCTTGCCGGTAATGTTGATACCCTTTTTTAACCCGGTTTTTTTATAAAAGAAAGAAGCTAATTTTCCTGAGTGGATAACTAAAAGCCAGCAGGTGAAAATCTGTAACGCAATTCCAAAAGCAATAAATAAATTGTATGCAATAAAATCTGTTTGGTTATGCCCCGGACCAAAAAAATAGAAAATAATACTGGCTGCCATGGTTAAAAAGGATGGAATGGAAAGGATACCAAATATCAATCCCGTAAGGATAAAACTGAGCTGTAAAGTATTTGATCTCTGCATTGAATTCTTTTAATCGGTGATTATTTCCCCATCATGCCGTCCACACTGATCTTTCCGGGGCCAACAAATAATAATACAAGATAACCGGTCAGATATAAAGCTGCCATTTCCCCGTCACCAAAAAAATCTGCGTTATGGGCTTTAAATAATGCCACACTCATGGTAATGATGAGGGGAATGGCTGTAAGCCTGGTAAATAATCCAATAATAATAAACAGGGCACAAAACAATTCGGCAAAAACAACCAGCCCCAGGGAAACGGTACTGCCAAGGCCTAAAAAATTCATGAAACCATGTTGGTATTTATTGAAGTGAACCAGTTTGTCATAACCATGATTCATCATCAAAACTCCAACGCACAGTCTTAATAATAACATGGCTGCATTAAATGCACCGGCAGAATACTTTGTCGATAATAATTTTTTCATCTTCTTTCAAATGTGATTTTAGATTTTAAAATAACTGTTATAAAAATTCATAAATTTTTTATTTATCATTTTATTAACAGGGTTGTAAAAATACATTCGTTTTGTTTACATCAGTTATCCACTTATTCACAATCTATTTGGAATGATGTTTGTAACGGAAGCATAAACCAGTAATTTTACAACCAGTAAAAAATGACCGCAATAAACATGATGATAAAACAAAAAATTACGTTCCTGCTTTTAGCAGCAATGTTTTCTCTCTCCGCTTTTGCACAACCAACACATACCATTACCGACGCTGAAAAAAAATACAAAGATGCCAAAGAGCTTTTTGTGCAGGAACAGTTTGCACTGGCTTATCCGCTGTTTGCGGAGCTTAGGGCAAAATACCCCGATAATACGGTGAGTGATCATGCTTACCTGAATGACGATGTGAATTATTATTATATAGCATGCGAATTAAAATTGCAGCAGCCTGTTGCCGAGCAGGAAGCAAGGCATTATATTAATGTGGTGAGCAATGAGCCACGCCGGCAGCTCATGAGTTACCAGCTGGCTAAGTTTTATTTTTTAAAGGAAGATTTCAGTAATGCAATTAATTATTATGAACGGGCCGGGCTTAATAACCTGAGCAATGCCGAGATAGCAGATGCAAAATTCGAAAAAGCATATTGTTATTTCAACCTTAAGCAGTTTAACGAAGCCAAGCCTTTGTTTAATGAGATACACCAGTTGCCCGATAACAAATATTATATACCGGCAAATTACTATTACGGGTTTATCAGCTATTACGACCGGCAGTTTAATGAAGCGCTGAAGTCATTTAAGCTGGTAGAATCTCATGCAGATTATAAAGGCGTGGTGCCTTATTATATTGCCGAGATCTACTATTTCCAGGGTAAAAAGGATGAAGCACTGAAATATGGTGAAAGTGTTTTAGGCAGGCCGGGTACATTGTATTATCAGAAAGAAATGAACCTGCTGATTGGCCAGATATATTTTGAAAAGAAAAATTACCAGAAAGCATTGCCGCTTCTTGAAGCATTTGTAAACAACAGCGAAAAAGTAAGCAAAGAGATCATGTATGAACTGAGCTATTGTTATTATGATGCCAACCAGCTTAACAAAGCCATTGAAGGATTTAAGCAGTTAAGCACCGAAAAAGATTCGATGGGCCAGAACAGTATGTATCTTTTGGGCGACTGTTACCTGCGTACCAATCAAAAAGCCAATGCCCGTAATGCATTTCAGTACAGTGCTTATAACAGTTCCAATAAAGTGCAGCAGCAGATATCAAGGTTTAATTATGCCAAGCTTTCCTATGAGTTGGGATACCAGGATATCGCCTTGAACGAAATGAAAAAATACCTGAATGATTATCCCAATAGTGAGTATGATACCGAAGCCAAAGAGATCATGGTAGGACTGCTGACCAGCACCAGCAATTTTTCAGATGCACTCGCTTTGTATGAATCATTCAGTAAGCCCACTGCTTCTATGCAAAAAGTATATCCAAGGATTTTGTATGGCCGTGCGGTTGAGTTCATCAACGACCAGCAGGTAAAGCGGGCAGATGACCTTTTTACAAAAGTGCTGTCGTTACCGGCATCTGCTGTTACAGCTTATGCAAATTTCTGGAAAGGTGAAATTGCCTACCGCAATAATGCATATGATAATGCCATAAGATATTTAAGCTTATACCTTGAAGCGAATGTACCATCGCAGGGAGAGGCCAACAGCAGTACAGCAAGGTATAATCTCGGTTATTGCTGGTTGCAAAAGGAAAATTATCCCAAGGCACTCGGATTTTTTGAACAGGTGACAAAGTCAGTTTCTGTAACCTCACCCGCCATGGAACAGGATGCATATGTACGCAGCGCCGATTGTTATTTTATGAACCGGGACAATACAAAAGCAAACAGCATGTATGATTATGTAGTGAACAATGCTTTGCCACAAAGTGATTATGCCATGCTGCAAAAGGCGCTGATAGCCGGTGTAAAAAGCTCTTCCAGTAAGATCAGTACACTGAATACCCTGTTGAAACAATATCCGCAAAGTAACCTGGTGCCGGATGTGAATATGGAAATTGCCCAGACTTATATAGCCGATGAAAAATTTCTATCTGCGGTTCCTTATTTAAATACATTAATTAATAGCCCGGATGCAGGTGGTTTAAAACCAAAGGCTTATTTAAAACTGGGATTATGTTATTATAATACCGATAAGTATGATGAAGCCCTGGCGAATTACCAGATACTGGTGAACAAGTATCCGCAATCTTCCGAAGCAGATGAAGCAACTGACATCATGAAGAATATCTATGTAGAAATTGGCAAGCCGAATGAATACATTGAAATGATGCGCAAGAGCGGAAAAAATATTTCGGTTAATGAAGCCGATTCGCTTACCTATACGGCTGCGGCATTAAAGTATAATAGCGGTGATTGTAATGCAGCTCTTGCCGGGTTTAAGAATTATATATCCCAGTATCCCGGTGGTTCTTATATTCCGGAAGCAAATTATTTCAGCGCTGAATGCTATAATAAAAACAAGGACTGGCAAAATGCCCTGACCGGTTATGATTATGTAAACAGTATTGGCCTGAACAGGTTCTTTGAAAAGGCTACGCTGGAAGCAGCCCGGATCAGTTATTTTGAATTAAAGGATTATACAAAAGCAAAAAAATATTTTGAATCATTAACAGCTGGGGCACAAAACCAGGATAATCAACTGGAAGCCCTGCGTGGCCTGGTACGTTGTTATTACCAGCTTAAGGAATATGCCCAGGCCAATGACGCAGCCAAGAACCTGCTCACTAAAAAGGGAATCAGCACCGATGATAAATCAGTTGCATTCCTGGTGTTAGGTAAATCGCAGCAGGTAAATAATGATTGTGTATCGGCCATTGCTTCTTTTAAATCCTGTGCAGCAATCAACAAAGCATCCTGGGGTGCCGAGGCAAGATATGAGCTGGCCAATTGCCAGTTTAGTGTGGGCAGTCTGAGTGCTGCCGAAAAATCGGCGCTGGCGGTAATTAAAGAAACCGGCTCTTATGATAACTGGGTTACCAAAAGTTATATTTTACTGGGAGATATCTTCATGCAGCAGAAAGATTATTTTAATGCGAAAGCTACTTATGAGAGTGTGGCCAAAAATTCTGTGATACCTGAATTAAAGAATGAAGCACAGCAAAAACTGGACAGGGCGATTGAAGCAGAAAAAGAAGTGAGTAAAGTAGGAGGTGATTAAGGAATCGAAACCGTCACATGGGAAAATCAAAACAGCAATGAACACACTAAACAAAAAATATTCAATGATCAATATTCAATCAGCAGTCATCAATAATAAAACACTTACCCGGTACATAGCAGGACGGCAGTTGTTAACTGCGTTTTATTTTTTACTTATTGCAGTTTGCTTTTTTACAGTTCCTGCATTTGCGCAGAAAGATACAACCCGCAAAAAAGCAACTACCATTGATATCAATTCATCTTACAGGCCGGTTTTGCGTAATGCGGTCAAGATAAATTTTTCGGCATCGCATTTAAATGCAGATACAAGCCGCCCTGACCTGGCATATAATATCCCTGCACAGAATTTATTTTATGCTTACCAGCCCTTTCCTTTAAAACCTTTGGCACTGCAGCTTGATACCAATCTTTATCTTGGGTTGAGGAATTTTGTAAAAGTGGGATATGGAAATTTTTCCACTCCTTATGTAAATGCGGGCTTCAGTTTCGGCGACGGCAAACAGTACCTGGCCAATATTTATGCCGATTATATTTCTTCTAAAGGCAAACTGCTGTACCAGGATTATTCAAAACTGAATATTAAGGCAACAGGAAGTCTGTTCCTTCCTAAAACTGAAGTATATGCCGGGGCTGCGGTGAGTATGAACGAGAATTTCCTGTATGGATATGACAGCAGTGTTTATACTTATACCAAAAAAGATGTTCGTCAGCAGTTCATGGATATATCTGCCATGATCGGTATCCGCAATACGGTTACCGGTGAATATGGTATCAACTACAATCCAAATATCCAGTTCAGCAATTTTGCCAACCTGAATAAACTTACCGAAACCTCTTTTATTGTAACAGCTCCTGTTGAAAAACAGTTTGGGGAAGTATTTACTTTTAAAGTAGAGGGTAAGGCTGATATAACTTCTTACACAACAAAAGATGCTTTTCCTAACATCAAGCTCAATAACAATATTTTCCAGGTAACACCTTCATTGATTTTCTCTACACCAAGGTTAAGCATCACCGGCGGTATAACACCTACCTGGGATAATGGTAATTTTGTATGGCTGCCCAATATTTATGCCGAAGCCTATATTGCCGAAAATGTTTTTGCTTTCCAGGCGGGCTGGATCGGCCGTTATACAAAAAACTCTTACAGGAATTTATCAACACTTAATCCTTACCTGAAAACATTACTTACACAAACCAATACCAAAGAGCTGGAATATTACGGTGGTATCAAAGGAACGCTGGGCAAGCACTTTAATTTTAATGCCAAGGCCGGTCTGGTTACATATACTAACCTTCCTTTCTTTATAAATGATACAGCAACTGACAATAAAAGTTTTGTCATCAGTAATGAAACGGGGGTAAGAAATCTTCGTGTTCGTGGAGATGTCAGTTATATAAGCCAGGATAAATTTACGATAACCGCCGGCCTTACGTTTAACGGTTACACCGGTATGAAAACAAATTCAAAAGCATGGAATACCATCCCCATGGAGTTTAGCAGTTCGTTGCGCTGGTGGGCCATAAAGCAGGTTTTAATAAAAGCCGACTTTTATGCATTTGGTGGTGGCCATTATCTCGAAAAAGGCAATGTGAGTAAAGTATTCAGTCCCGGCTCCGATTTCAGTGCCGGCGTGGAATTCAGGATCAGCAAAATGTTCAGCGCCTGGCTGGATGTAAACAATATTTTTAATACAAAATACGAGCGCTGGCATAATTACGAAGTATATGGTTTGAATTTAATGGGTGGCGTTAGAGTTAATTTTTAAGACAATTATATAATTTATCCGGCTAATGATCTGTTAGCCGGATTTTTTATGCCTGGATGTATGCTTTCAATATTACTGGAGCATTTGCCAGGCTCACCTGTAGGGCATATCTTTGCGCACACCCCCAAGAACAATGCAAGAGTTAATTGCTTCTTATCTTTTTCAAAATAAAGCCTGTCCGCTGCCGGGCCTGGGCAGCCTGTCCATAAATACATCGGCTGCAGAATCAGATATTACCAATCAAAAGATATCGGCACCACAGGCAGTTATCCTGTTTAAGAATAAGGAAACCGATCCTGCGGGTCTGCTCAATTATGTTGCTGCGCAAACAGATTGCCATGTAGATGAAGCATCAGAAACACTGGGTCATTTTTGCAATGACCTGAAAAAAGAGATTTCAAATCATGCCAAAGCAAAACTGGATGGCATTGGTGACCTGTTTATAGATGCAAACGGCCATATTAATTTAAAGCCGGCAGCATTACCTGCTTCTTTTTTACCAGCTGTATTCGCTGAGCGGGTTATTCATCCCAAAGCTGAGCATAGTATCCTGGTGGGAGATAAAGAAACGACCAATACGGCTATGTCGGAATATTTTACTGAGGAACCGGAAATGAAGGATTACTGGTGGGTATGGGCAATTGTACTTGCAGTGATTGCACTGGGTGCCATGGTTTTTTATTTTGCAAACCCTAACAGCGATTCTCTTTTTGGGAATTCAATAAAAATTTAATTCATTCATGATTCATTATACCAGTTGCCCTGTTTGTAAAAGTGAAAAGATACAGGAGCGGCTTTCTGCAAAAGATCATACAGTTTCTCAAAAAGAATTTTCTATCTGGTATTGTAATGACTGTACAGCAGGATTTACACAGGATGTGCCGGGCCAGTATGACATTGCAGCTTATTATGCTTCTGAAGATTATATTTCTCACAGCGATACGAAGAAGGGTATCATCAACAGCCTGTATCACCTGGTGAGAAACAGGACCTTGATCTCAAAAAGAAACCTTGTGAAGACAGGAGCCGGGATGAGCAAGGGAGCAATACTGGATATCGGCTGTGGTACCGGTGCTTTTTTAAATACCATGAAACAGGCCGGCTGGATTATCAATGGGTTAGAGCCAGATGCCGCTGCCAGGGTAAAAGCAGTGGAATTATATAATATTAATCCGGAGGAATCAGGAAAATTATTTGAAATGCAACCAGCATCCTTTCATGCTATCACCATGTGGCATGTGCTGGAACATGTACATGACTTGCATGATTATATAAAGCAGATCGGCAGTTTACTTACGCCTACCGGGAAACTGTTTATTGCAGTACCCAATTATACATCACTGGACGCAGCAATTTATAAATCGCATTGGGCGGCTTATGATGTGCCCCGTCACCTGTACCATTTTTCTCCCAAAAGCATGGAGCATTTATTAGCACAGCATGGATTAAGAATTACTGCTGTTAAACCCATGTGGTTCGATAGTTTTTATGTAAGCATGCTGAGTGAGCAATATAAAAACGGCAAAGGCAATATGCTGCAAGCCGTTATCAATGGCTTCAGATCAAATATGAAGGCCTGGGGCGATACAAAAAAATGCAGTTCGGTTATTTATGTTGTATCCAGGAATTAATTCAGCTTCAATTCAAACATCTTCGGCCAGCGCTTCCCGGTGATAAACAAAGTTTTTTTAGTACTGTCATACGCAATGCCGTTCAGCACATCTGTCCTTCCGGGGATATGCTGTGCTGCGAAAAATTTTTCTTTCAATCCCGTCAATTCCATCTTACCCACAACAAACCCACTGGACGGATCGATTTTTACAATGATCTCAGTCTGGTAAACATTGGCATAAACATAACCATCAATATATTCCAGTTCATTAATATAACCAATTGAACTGCCATTTTCCGAAACACGGATGGTGCTTTTCAGTTTAAAATCTTCGGGATTTACAAAATAAAGATTTGCTGTGCCATCGCTGATGATCAGGTCAGTATCGTTATGGGTGATTCCCCAGCCTTCATAGGGCCATGTAAAAGTCTTGATGGGTTTATCAATATTGTTTACATCATATACATACACAATTTTACTTTCCCAGGTAAGCTGGTAAATTTTATTTTTAAAAATGGTAATACCCTCACCAAAAATGGAATCAGTACCCATCATGTGTTTTTTTTCAACCCTGCCGGTTTTATAATCTGTTATCCTTAAAGAAGAAGTTGTAAAATCGCCGGTCCCTTCATAGAGTTTGCCGTTGTGAAATTCAAGCCCCTGTGTATAGGCACTGGTATCATGCGGGTACTGGGCCAGGATCGTATAACCGATAAGCGGTGTTTTTGGGGGTACTAATTCCGGGTCATAAGGTTTATCAGTGCCGCCATTACAGGCTGCTAAAATCGCCAATACAACAATGGGTATGTATTTTTTCATCATCATTTTTTCAAACTATCATCAAAAATAGCAAACTGTTTTGGAGCAACAGCTATTATCTGCTAAAAGATTGCAAATATTTGGTTAAGTTCTGTCTGCCCTTTATAGCAGGGTTTCTGTTTTTATATAATGCACATTTCTCTCCTTAAGATAATTCAGCATAAAATTAAAACAGTTTTCATCCTTGCCTACCAGTTCCGGTGGAAACACACCTTTGGCTGTGAATAATTTTTCAATGAGCATATTTAATGCAGCCGTACAGGTATAACCGGTTGTGCGGCTCATGGAGGAGGTTTGTGTTGCTGCATCATATTCATCATACAGGTCATAACTAATTGTTTTTTCTGTATCAGTTATTTTTATCTGCATCAGGGTAAACTCTTCTTCTGTTTCTCCCAGTTTCCACTGGTCAAATAAAAGCGATGAAGTGAATTCCAGCGGAGATACCTGTTGTCCTTTAAAAGAAATGGGTGTTGTATTTAAAAATCCTGCTTTTATTAATCCCTGCATCAAAGCGATGTGGCCGGGATAACGCAGGGTTTTTTCTTTCATGTTGGGGATATGGTCCATGGTAAATAATATTGAACGCAGGCCATCGGTGTTGAAAGATTCCAGTGTACCCACATTTTTAAAATCAATCAGTTCAGCATCACTTAACGCAGGCTTGGTAACAATATGACTGTTCTCTACATAACGTGCCGGCCTCGTATATTCTTCCAGCACATCAATAGGAGAGAAGGGAGCTTTATATTCAAAAGGATAAACCCTTTTCTTTGGCAGGCCACCTACCTGGCATTCAAAATCAGTGATTGTCATCCTTTCATTGTAATAACCCAGAATTAGATTACTCATGCCCGGCGCCACACCACAATCCACAATGGCTGTGACATTATTTTCTCTGGCCTTGTGATCAAGTGCCAGTGCATTCTCTGGGAAAAAAGAAATATCAACCACGTTCTTTTTAGCATTGATGATGGCTTCAAGTGTTTTATATCCCATAAAACCAGGCACTGCAGAAATTACAAAATCAAATTCCTTTAATAAGGAATTGTAATTACTGTAATTACTCAGGTCGGCCTTGATTGTTTTGATGGAATTATTTTTTGTGCTGAGTATTTCTAATGATCTTTCACTCACATCAAAAGAAGTAACATTGTATTTTGCTGCCAGGTCGATGGCCATGACACGGCCCACCATACCGGCGCCTAAAATTGCTATTTGCATAAAATATGTTTTATAACACCCCAACGCCCCTAAGGGCTGGATGCATTTGTTATTTTGAAATTGAGATTTTAATGAATAAAGAGTTGGTTAAATAATCAGGCTCTTTATAAACCGCTTCAGAGGGGGCACGAGGTCCCATTCATCATAATGGAAATATAGGCCGATAGCCTGTAGAAATGTGCGTATGTCGGTTTTACAATCAAAGCTGATACTTTGTATTTATTTTTTTACAGTTTTCTTACTCACAAACTTTATCTCTGAAATCAGGTTTTTCGCCTCTGCAAATTTATCAACAATAAACATTACATAACGTATGTCAACCATAATATTCCTGCAGATAGAAGGATCATAATTGATATCACTCATCGTTCCTTCCCAAACCCGGTCAAAATTCAGCCCCACTAAGTTTCCGTAGGCATCCAGCGCCGGGCTGCCCGAATTACCGCCTGTTGTATGATTGGCAGCAATAAAACAAACAGGCTGCCGGCCATTCACACCCCATCTGCCAAAATCTTTTTTATTATAGAGGTCAATCATTTTTTTCGGCAGGTCAAACTCATAATCGCCCGGTACATATTTTTCCATCACACCATCCAAATAACTCTGGATATCATATTTAACACCGTCCCTTGGCTGGTAGCTTTTTACATTGCCATAAGTAACACGCAGGGTGCTGTTGGCATCGGGGTAAAATGCCTTTTGTGTAAATACATCCATCTGGGCCTGCATGTACAGGCGTTGTAACTGGTTAATGTTCGACTGAATGCTGTTCAGTTTTTCTGAAACATGGTCACTGTATGTCTGCTGCATATCCATAGCAAGCTGATATGCAATATCATTTTTTATGGCAGCACATACATCTTTTGCGTTACCGGTGAGCAAGGCATTGAGGTTTTGCGAATTATATATTTTTGACTGTGCATACACGGTAGCCGCAGTTTTACCATAACTGTTTCCGTTTTGTTGCAGCATTGTTTTAAAAAATGGAGATACATATTCATCTTTTTGATCAGCCAGATACATTTCCATCAAAACCTCAAAAAGTTTTGCATCTACCGCTGCACTGTAATCTTTATAATCTTCATCAAATTTCGCCAGCACTTTTTCTTTAGTTGAAGTATAACCTGCTTCACCGTTTTTCTCGTAAGCATTTACAAGCGCTTTCAGCTGGTTGGCAAAACCCAGTATCTCAATTTTAGAATATATTTCATTAAAATAATCCCTTGCATAGCCATAGGGTTCTATATCGGCATAAGCCTGTTTAAGGTCTTTCAATAAACCCATATAAGCCACGTTCAGCTCGGGTTTGCTCAGGACAATCTTTTCAAACCTGGCTTCCAGTTCTTTTCTTTTTTCTACTGCATTGCTTTTTGTTAAACCAAGAATTTCACCCTGCCATTTTTTCCAGGCATTGGATATGGAAGCGTATTTTTTTGCATACTGGATACCTATCTGCTCATCCTTACGCATAAAACCATCAATTACATTCAATGCTTTGGTACGAATGCCAACCTTTGCCGGGTCATTCACTTTTACTGTTTGCTCAATGGCGCTGCTGTGCAGGTATTCGTTGGTGCGGCCCGGAAAACCAAATACCATCGTAAAATCGCCGTCCTTAACACCATCCAGCGAAATATTTAAAGCACGCTTTGGTTTGTAAGGAACATTATCGGGAGAATAGGCCGCCGGTTTATTATTCTTATCGGCATATATCCTGAACATCGAAAAATCGCCGGTATGCCTTGGCCACATCCAGTTATCAGTATCTTTTCCGTAATTGCCGATGGAAGATGGCGGCGCACCAACCAAGCGTACATCACGGTATGTTTCTGTAATGAACATATAATATTTGTTCGCTTCAAAAAATGAGCGGATCAGGATATCCTGGTAGCTTTCTTTTTTTACAAGCGATTTATAACCGGTAATATTTTTATCGATCAGGCTCTGCCTTTCTCTTTCACTCATGTCGTTGCTTACACCACCCAATACTGCTTTGGTAACATCTTCAATGCGGATGATGAAAGTGGCAAACAACCCTTCGTTTCTTAATTCCTGGTCGTGGTTATAGGCCCAGAAACCATCCCGTATATAATTGTTCTGAACAGATGAGTGAGTTTGTATGGCTTCAAATCCGCAATGATGATTGGTGAGCAGCAAGCCTTTATCGGAAATAACTTCGGCGGTACAAAATCCACCAAAACTTACAATGGCGTCTTTTAAACTTCCTTTGCTGATATTGTAAATGTCCGACGCATTTATTTTCATGCCCATACGCTTCATTTCTTTTTCGTTTAAGGATTGCAGCAACTGGGGCAGCCACATGCCTTCTTCGGCAAAACCTTTAAAGAACAGGGAAATACTGATAATAACTAAGAGGAGATATTTTTTCATATGCAATTGCAGTTTAGAATCTGTCAAATTTAAGCAATTAATGCTTCTTTGTTAAGTTGTATATAATAATTATACTGAATGATGCGTTTGTTTTTTAACCCTTTATTAGCATCCATGGCGTTATTTTTGCTTTATATTCAATAAAAAACTATGAAGAAAATTATATTTTTATTTGCAATTGCCTTTATCAGTGTTCAATCCGTATCTGCGCAGGGCATTAAGGGTTTGCTTGATAAAGTTAAGTCCGCCACTTCAAATGAATCCGGCGGCAACCTCAGCAACGATGATATCATCAGCGGTTTAAAAGAAGCCCTTCGTGTGGGTACCGACAGCAGTACAAAAAAATTAAGCAAGCTGGATGGTTTTTTCGGCGATGCTGCCATTAAGATATTAATGCCTGAAGAAGCAAAGAAAGTAGAAAGTACACTCCGCCAGTTTGGTATGGGCAGTATGGTTGATAAAGCGATACTCAGTATGAACCGTGCTGCAGAAGATGCTGCCAGCGGTGTAGGAAATATTTTCTGGAATGCAATAAAGGGGATGAGTATAACCGATGGATTGAAAATTTTACGTGGCGGCGATTTTGCTGCAACCGACTACTTAAAATCAGTAACTACCAGCGAGCTTACCGAAAAATTCAGGCCGGTGATTGAAGCTGCGCTTGTAAAAGTTGATGCAACAAAATACTGGAAAGATGTTTTTACCAATTACAACCGTTTCTCCAAAGATCAGGTGAATACCGACCTTACTGCGTACGTAACTGAAAGAGCATTAAGCGGCCTGTTCTATAATATCAGCCTCGAAGAACAGAAGATACGTAAAGACCCTGCAGCACAGGTTACAGATATTTTAAAGAAGGTGTTTGCGAAGTAAGATTACTTAAGAAATAGATGTCTAGTAATTTAAGAACTTTCGTATATATTAGTCTTGCTGAAATTTAGCAAAGTATATTATGATTGAAATTTACCGAATGACATTTAAAAGAAATTTTAAGTATTCTTACGCAATATTTTTAATTTTTGCGATCGCACCTATTATTGCAATTTTTTATCTGATTTTTACTCATTCTTACTTAAACTTCGACGGCCTTTTAAAAGGCACTTTACTCACTTTTGCTATATCAGGAATGATTTGGATCCCTGGAATTTTATTGCACTTATCTTATTACTTTAACGATAAAGGGAGGGAAGTGCGCTTTGGAAAAAATGGAATTGAAATTACCAAAGACGGTATCACCAATATTCTACAGTATGATAGCATTTCCAGAGTAGAAAAAATCGTAGTGCGTTATACATTTAAGTCTCCTTGGGCAGATTATGGGTTTGTAAAAATTAACACGAAAAATGCTAATAGTGAAAAAATAACTTGCCTTTTAATTGACCCTTTTTCCATGACATTGCAACTTGCACGAAAATGCAACTGCAAAATTGAGGAGTCGATATTTGGGATTCCATTTTTGTTTCTTTAAAGAGGTTTAACCAGCAAAAAACTAATTACTTAAATGGTATTGCAATAAATCAACTTAGCTTTATATTCACAGCTAAAACCAATTGCAATGAGATTAATTTTTGTAACCCGCTTAATGCAACAATCAGAATATGAGCTTTGATCTCTTACTTTCCAACATATCAAAACTTATTTCTTTAACCACCGAAGAAACAGATCTTTTTACTTCGTTATTAAAATCAAAATCTTTAGCCAAAGGCGAGTACTTACTACGTGAAGGAACGGTTTGCAGACATGATAGTTTTGTAACCAGGGGCTGCTTAAAAGCATATTACCAGGATGAAAACGGATTTGAACATATTATCGATTTCCTGGTAGAAGAATGGTGGGCAAATGATCTGTACAGTCTGTTTACGCAAACTCCGGCAAGGTCAAATATTAAAGCAATTGAAGACAGCGAACTATTACAAATAAGCAAAAGCGACCTGGAAATCTTGTATCAAAAAGTACCAAAGTTCGAACGGTTTTTCCGGATGCTTTTTCAAAACGCATATATTACACAAAGAGAACAGATCAATTCAGCCTTGTCTGCCGGAGCTGAGGAAAGATACCTTTCGTTCCTGCAAAAAAAGCCCTACGCCCAAAAGCGGTTTTCCCAGAAAGATATCGCTTCTTACCTGGGGGTTACCCCGCAGTTTTTAAGTTCCTTAAAGAAAAAAATAGGTCGGGTTAATGTAGATTAACTTTTCAGCCATTTTAATTTGTTTGTTTTGCAGGATCTGTTTACAAAACATATTAAAATGACTAAGACGAAATTAGATAAGGCAGAAAAAATCACCCTGGAATTATTTAATGCCGTTGAAGAAAATAATTTAATCATCGCCGGCAAATCAGAAGCACAGCTTTCCCTGGAGATATGCAATTTAGCTGCTGAAAAATTTGGTATTGAAGATCATTGGCACAAAAAAATTGTGAGGGCGGGTAAAAACACCTTATGTATTTATCCTGATAACCCACCCGATGAAATAATACAGGAAGATGATATTGTAATTCTGGATTTTGGCCCCATTGTAGATGGATACGAAGCTGACCTGGGCATGACTTATGTAGTTGGTAACGATGACCAGAAATTAAAAATTAAAAATGATGTAGAAAAAGCCTGGTACGAAACACAGGATTGGTACCGTAAGCAGGCATCATTGAGATCATCTGACCTGTTTCAATATGTTATAGAAAAAGCAATTGAATATGGCTACATATTTGCCGGCGAAATTGCCGGGCATATTGTAGGTAAGTTCCCTCATGAACAACCGGCAGACCCAAAAAGCATGGAACTGGATATTCATCCTGAAAATCATAACGATATGTTTTTGCCGGATGCAAACGGAGATAAAAGGCATTGGGTATTGGAACTGCTTTTTATTGATAAGGAAAACCAGTTTGGTGGCTATTTTGAGCAATTGCTGTAATGCAACCAGCTAAAAAATAAGAAAATGAATATTAACAAAGAAGACAGGCCGGCCTTGATCCTGGTTGACATTCAAAAAGGGTTCGACAATATTGAATACTGGGGCGGAGAGCGGAACAACCCGGATGCAGAAGAAAATGCCAGCGAGCTTTTGAAGACCTGGAGAGAAAATAACCTGCCGGTTTTTCATATTCAGCATTGCTCAATAAATTTAGCTTCGCCGTTACATGAAACAAATATGGGAAATGAGTTTAAAGAACTGGTAAAACCACTTGCTGCAGAACCTGTAATAAAAAAGCATGTAAACAGTGCTTTTATTGGTACCGATCTTAAAGAGCAACTTGATAAAGCAAAAATCACAAAACTTGTTATTGCAGGTTTAACAACCGACCATTGCGTATCCACAACCACAAGAATGGCAGGTAATTTCGGATTTGATGTTTTTCTTGTTGCTGATGCTACCGCTACTTTCAATAAAAAAGGATTGGACGGACTGCTCTACGCCGCAGAACTAATTCATCAAACTGCATTGGCAAGTTTAAATGAGGAATTTGCGAAAGTTGTTACGGTAGATTTTTTGAAAAAGCGTATCAAATCCAAAGCAGCGGAATAAAGATATTTTCCGGCACAGTATCCTGCAAGAGACTGCGTATACAACCAATCAATTCCTTTTCCATAAACGGCATTGCAATAAAACCGTATAGCTGTATATTCACAGCCTAAACCAATTGCAATGAAATCGATTTTTGTAACCCTCCAGTTTCTTTTTCTTACAGTTTCTTTATCAGCACAGGATAAGGATGCTTATTTCCTCTCCAATCCCTGCTTAACACCCGACGGGCAGACGGTGATATTCAGTTTTGAAGGCGACCTGTGGAAGGCAAATGTAAATAACGGCCAGGCCAGCAGGTTAACGGCCATGCAGGGTTACGAGACGAGTCCGCATGTTTCGCCGGACGGGAAATGGATCGCTTTCAGCGGCAGGCAGTTTGGTAATGCAGATGTTTTTGTAATGCCGCTGGCAGGTGGCGATATAAAACAAATAACATTTCACAGCGCCAATGATGAAGTAAGCAGCTGGAGCTGGGATTCTAAAATGATCTATTTCCAGAGCAGCCGCTCTGGCCAGGTGTCTGGCTTTAAAGTAAATATGAATGGCGGTAATGCACAAAGGGTTTTTGGAGATTATTTTTTCCAGTACGATCATAACCTGGCAGAGCATCCTACAACAGGGGAGATATTTTTTAACGATACCTGGGAAAGTTCAAATCAAATGCAGCGCAAAAGATATAAAGGGCCTTTCAATCCAGATATACAGTCATACAATCCAAAAACAAAACAGTATAAAAAATATACCGACTGGGAAGGAAAGGATTTTGGCGCTACCATCGATAAGAACGGCAATATTTATTTTATTTCGGATGAAGCCAATGGAGAATACAATCTTTACAGTCTTGATGGCGGCAAAAAAACAGCGCTTACCAGGTTTAATACTTCCATAAAATCTCCCAATGTAAATGCCAATGGCGGTAAACTGGTTTTTGAAAAAGATTACCAGTTATGGATCTATGATGTAGCATCTAAAAGATCAGAAAAATTAAAGATCAGTATTGTGCGCAACAGTATTCTGCCTAAAGAAAAAGATTACGATGTAAAAGGCAGGATCAGCAGTTTTGATGTTTCGCCTGACGGGAAAAAACTTGCATTTACCAGCCGCGGCGAAATTTTTGTAAGTGATATAGAAGGAAAATTTGTGCAGCAGGTAAATAAAGGCAATGCCGAAAGAGCGATGGAAGTAAAATGGTTAAGCGATAATAAGACGCTGCTCTTTAACCAGACAAAAGGAGGATATTTAAACCTGTACACGGTTGCAGCTGATGGAAACGGAGCTGTTAAAGAAATAACCGGCGACAAAAAAGATAACCGTGGCATATGCATCAATAAAAAAAGAACCAAGGCTGTGTACCTGAGTGGCCGTACCGATGTGCGTTTGCTCGATCTTAAAACCATGAAGCAGGAGCTGTTGGTGCAGGATGAGCTTTGGGGGCTAAGCAGTTCTTCACCGGAATTCTCTCCCAATGATCAATATATTTCTTTCACGGCTTTTCGTGGATTTGAGCAGGATATTATGCTGTATAATATGCAAAGCAAAATAACGATCAATATAACCAATACGGCAGTTACTGAATCTGATCCGCTGTGGTCGACAGATGGAAAGTATATTTATTTTTCTACAGCACGGTTAAAACCTTCTTATCCTTTTGGCCCGCAAAACCCAAGCATTTACAGGCTGGCCCTGGAAAATATTGATGAGCCTTTCCGCTCAGATAAATTTGATGATCTTTTTAAAGAAGAAAAAAAAGATACAAGCAAAAAAGCATCTGCTGCTAAAGACAGTGTAATTGTAAACGTTGATGTGGACAGGATCATGGACAGGATGGAACTGGTAAGTCCTTCATTTGGATCGCAAAACCTGGTTGCCGTTTACCAGAAAGGGGAGAAGACAACCGTGCTCTACAGCAGTAATCATGCTGAAGGCAAAACGTCATTATGGAAAACAGTACTTGAACCCTTTGAAGATAATAAGACAGAAAAGATTGCGGGCACAGATGCGTCCTTTGGATTTGATGTGGTGCATGTGTCGGATAAATTTTATTTGCTGTCGAGAGGAGCCATCTCAAAATTAAACCTGGACGGGAATAAAACGGATGCGGTAAATATCAGCTATACTTTCCGCCGGAACCTGCAGGCCGAGTTCGGCCAGATGTTTGAAGAGGCCTGGGCTAAAATAGAGATCAATTATTATGATGAAAATTTTCACGGGCTCAACTGGACAAAGACCAAAGAAAAATACCAGCCCTTTATCGCTCAATTAAATAACCGGGCTGATATGCGTGTGCTGCTGAATGATATGCTGGGCGAACTCAATTCATCGCACCAGGGTTTTGGAACTTTTGGTGATGATGAAAGCATCAGCCTGAGTAACCGCACCATGGAAACCGGGATCCTGTTTGAGAATGATGATCCATACAAAGTAAAATATGTTGTAAAAAGAACAGCGGCTGATAAAAAAGGCATTGATGTACAGGCGGGGGATATATTGATGAAAGTTAATGATGAGGCTGTTGATAAAAATACCGACCGTAATTTTTATTTCAGCAAGCCATCGATTGATAATGAGATAAAACTCAGTTTTGCCCGTGGCACAAAAGACTTTGATGTAAAGGTCCATCCGCAGTCTTCGCTGTTTTTAAATCTTTATGATGAATGGATCGATAACAATCAAAAAAGGGTTGATGAGAAAAGTAAGAACCGCATTGCTTATTCCTGTATGAAAAATATGGGAACGGGTGAGCTGGAAAGTTTTATCATCGACATGACGAAGGAACTGAATAATAAAGATGCGCTTATTCTTGATCTGCGTTATAACACCGGCGGCAATGTACATGATGAAGTGCTGAAATTTTTAGAACAACGCTCTTACCTGCAATGGAAGTACCGGGAAGGAAAACTGACGCCGCAGGGAAATTTTACGCCAAGTGATAAACCCATTGTATTGCTGATCAACGAGCAATCCTTAAGTGATGCAGAAATGACAGCACAGGGTTTTAAAGCATTAAAGCTGGGTACAATAATCGGTAATGAAACCTATCGCTGGATCATTTTTACCAGCGGGACTTCATTGGTTGATGGCTCTTCTGTGCGTTTGCCGAGCTGGGGTTGCTATTCCCTGGATGGAAAAGATCTTGAAATGTCGGGTGTGCAACCGGATATTAAACTGATCAATAGTTTTGAAGATAAAATAAACGGAAGAGACCCGCAGGTTGACAGGGCAGTGGAAGAAATTATAAAAAAGCTGAAGTAATTTGTATTTTACTGGCTGCCCGGAGGAAATTCTGTTTTGTTAGAAAATTGATTTTTTAACACATGAGATCGATTAACATATTGATTGTTTTTATTCTTCTTCCGGCTGTTTTGTACAGCCAGGTAAACAGTATTAAGAAAACGGCAATTAGAAATGGTATAGTCGCAAATATACATGAGCCAGTGGTAAAGAGCAGCAATAAATTACCAGCCCTGATTGTTTTGGGTGGTTCCGAAGGTGGCATTAATTCTGCTGAACGAACTGGTGATTCTCTATGCCTGCATGGATTTATCGTAATGAGCCTGGCTTATTTTAAAATGGACAGCCTGCCGTCTGCGCTTGAAGAAATCCCGCTTGAATATTTTAAAAAGGGAATAGATTATATTAAAGCGTACAGTGGTGTTGATAAAAACAGGATCGGAATAGTTGGTACTTCAAAAGGAGGAGAAGCGGCGTTGCTGGTTGCATCTGTATATCCAGACGATATAAAGGCTGTTTTCAGCATTGTTCCATCGAGTGTGGTGTGGCAGAGTTTAAACTTCGCTTCACCTGTTATAAAATCTTCCTGGACTTACGAAGGAATGCCCATGCCATACCTGAAATTTTCTATGCCCCAAAAAGTGACCGGTAATATTGCTGATTATTATCGGGGTGGTTTGGAAAAAAATAATTCCGATAGTGGGTTTATCAAAGTGGAAAAAATTAAAGGCCCGGTTTTTATTGTTTCTGGCAAAATGGATAAACTCTGGCCATCTTATGAGATGGGTGAAAGTATTGTAAAACGACTGCAAAAAAATAATTTTGGCTATTCATTCAAACATGTTGCCTACGACAGTGCCGGACATTCAATCGGGGGCCCTCCGCTACGGCAGGGTATAGATATAAGCCCACTGGGAAGGAATGGAGGAAGTCCCGAAAATAATCTGAACGCACGGCTTACAAACTGGGAATTGCTGATAAACTTCTTTAAGAAAAATTTGTAAATCTTTTTATCAGATTATTATGTATCATTGCAGGGCAAATAAAATTGCCACTCCGTAGAAACGGAGTGACTTTTTAACGATTGCTTGCTATATGAAAATCTTTATTTCTTTTTTACTTTGCTGAAGAGATTCAGCTTTATGGCTTAAATTAGCCTTCTAACGATTGATTGTTCCCTTTTTAACGATTGCTGCTGTATGATTAACCGTCTTTCTGAAACAAATGTAAGACGGGTATTTTTATACACCTAACCAACTTAAAGCTGATTTAATGCTGCTAAAAACCGTATTGCAGTTATAAAATCCTTTACAGTAAAGGGTTACGTTAAAATAAGTATATGATGTCCAACCGCTCAACCGACATATTGTTTCAACTGGTAAAATCCCTGGAGAAAGCAGAGAAGCGGCATTTTAAACTCTATATCAAGCGTAGTTCCTCACGTGAAGACCTGAAGATCATCAAACTTTTTGATGCCATTGACAAAAGCCGTGACTATGATGAACGGCTGATCTTAAAAAAATTACCAGGAATTGAAAAGCCCCAGTTTGCCAATTTAAAATCGCACCTCTACAAGGAAGTGTTGGCAAGCCTGCGCCTTTTAAAAAGTTCCGACAGTATTGACCTGCAGTTGCATGAACAGCTGGATCATGCCCGGATATTGTATAATAAAGGACTTTATCTCCAGAGTTTGAAGATACTGGAGAAAGTAAAGGGCATGGCCAAAACTTATCACCAGGAAAGTTTTTTGATTCAGGTTATTTCGCTGGAGAAAAAAATTGAAACCCTCCATATCACCCGCAGTGGTGATGGTGCGGCTGACCGCCTGGTAGTGGAAGCCAATGAGATCAATGATCAGCGGACAGTGATTACAGCTTTATCTAATCTGGCGCTGCAGCTTTACCAGTGGTATGTTAAACACGGGCATGCCCGGAATTTAAAGGATGAAAAAGGTGTGCGGCAGTTCTTTAAAGAAAACCTGCAGATAGATACCAGTAAAATATCTGGATTTTACCAACGGCTATACCTGTACCAGAGTTATTGCTGGTATGCTTTTATACGGCAGGATTTTTTGATGTATTACCGCTACAGTAAAAAATGGGCTGACCTTTTTAAAAATGACCCGATGATGATAACTGTGGAAACCGGCCATTATATCAAAGGAATGCACAACCTCTTAACTGCTAATTTCGACCTCCGGAATTTTAAGCAGTTTGATAAATACCTTGCCCGTTTCGAAAGGTTTACTTTTTCCAAACCTGCCAACCAGCATGATAATTTCCGGATGCAGGCTTTTGTTTACCTGACCAGTGCTAAAATAAACCAGCATTTGATGAAGGGAACTTTTGGCGATGGCCTGAAGCTGGTACCTTCTATCGAAAAGGGCCTGGAAGAATTCGACATGTATATAGACAGGCACCGGGTACTGGTGATACAATACAAAACTGCATTGCTTTATTTTGGTAACGGTAATTATGAGTTATCAATAGATTACCTGCAGAAGATCATCAATGGACCGGTAGATATGCGTATCGACCTGCAATGTTATGCCCGCCTGCTGCACCTGATGGCTCATTTTGAAATGGGTAATGATGCCATCATTGAATCGCTGATCAAATCAGTGTTCCGTTTTATGTCGCGTATGGAAAACCTGACGGTGGTAGAGGAGGAGATGTTTAAATTTTTACGGAACAACGTGTATGAATCTGCCGAAAAATTAAAACCTGGGTTAAAGAAATTATTGCAAAGTATAAAACAGTTTGAAACGAACCGTTTTGAGACCAGGGCTTTTTCCTATATCGATATTATCAGCTGGGTGGAAAGTAAAGTGTACGGTAAAAAGATGAGTGTTATCATACATGAAAAATATATGCAGAGCAGGCACCGGTAATTGTTTTGAATCCAGTTACCATTAATGGTCTTCTTTATTTTTCAATCAAATAGATCAAACTGTGTGCTTCACCCGTGACATCATCAAGTTTTCCCACAAGTTTCATCTTGCATTTTTCCAGGACCTTTATGGAAGCCATATGTTTTGGTCTTACAATGGCAAATATCTTTTCCTGTTGCAATACATTAAATCCATAGTCAATGCTGAATTTTGCCAGTTCAGTTGCATATCCCTGCCCCCAGGATTCTGCGCTGAACCGGTAACCCAGGTTAAGTTTTAATTCATCTCCGTACAGGCGGTATGATAATCCGCCAAATCCAATGATTGTTTCCGTATCCCTGCTTTTAATTGTCCAGGATCCAAAATTATATTCTTTCCAGTGTAGCAGCATTTCATGAAAGCCTGCTTTGGCTTTTTGTAAATTCATTGGCCCGGCAGGATTGAACAGGTTGGTTTTTGGATCTGAATGAATTGCATAATAGCTTTCAAAATCTTCTGTTTGCGATATATCAAGTATTAGTCTGTCCGATTGTGGCATTGTTAGTTTTGTATTTGGGAAGATGTTATTATTTAGGTGTAACTATATAGCAAAGCATATTGGGCGTTCGTCTTGAGACCTAAGTTGATTGAGTTTTCTTCACTTTAAAAAATCTGTAAAATGTCAACGCACCTATAAAAGGAATAAAAATAATAGCTAAAGCCCAAAGTAATTTTATTAACGGGGCCAACCTCTTATTCTTTGCTAGCCAAAAAAGTGATACTCCGCACATAATTAAATTTATTAAAGCTAAAGCTGTCCAGGCAATTAAGGGATATGAGGGTGTCAGTAATTCCATGAGATGTATGAATTTAATACTGTTTGAATATAGTGAAGTTATGAACTAAAGTTGTGCGTTTGTTTTTAGGTTGTGTCTAATTATTGTCCTTAAAATAAGAGTTTGTATAATGTTTAATTGTATTTAAATTTTATTTCTTGTCGATTAGAATATCAAGTCGCAATGTGCGATATGAGTTGAGCTGCCGCCCTCCGTTTAAACCGGGTAGCCAGTTGGGAGATAATTTCAGAAGTTTTAAGGTTGGTTCTGTCAAGATTGGATTTCCTGTCTGAATAGTTATATTACATATTGTCCCATTTCTTGCAACGATAAATTTTACAGTGATTGAATCTTCGAAATGTTGAACAGTATCACTCAATTGATGCTTTACGTAAGCAAAGTCAAAATTAGCCTTAGCGAAATCGAACCATTTTTGGAACCCTCCCTGAAACTCTGCATATATTTCCAGTTTTGTAAATATTTTTCCTAGCTGTTCTTTGTCGAGATTACATTCTTTTGACAGAAGTAATGTGTCAAAATCATTTGAGCTGTTATTTTCTATAATTTGTCCAGCGGTTGTATTGGCATACACCATCAAACAGAGATATAATATTGAAAGCGTCTTTTTCAATGTGTTAAGTGTGAATGTCCGTGTCTGTAAAATAACACATAACTCATAAATATACGCAACTCCCGGTACATTTTTGTGAGGGGATAGATATTAGAGTTTTGTTCTGCTGGCACTTTACAGGTTGTTGCTGATTACCAACGCTGCTTTGCCCCCGGCACGAACATCACAACGGCGGATGACCTATTTATTTTTAAAAATGGCTTTAAAAATTCCATTGGGCTGTACCGAAGTAAACCCTTTCGGCTTATTACCATCCATTTGAAATGTAATTGTATAGCCTTGTTTACCTTTTACAGTAAATACATTTTCAGAAATTGGCAAAAACTCACTCTCTTCATCACCAGGAACGATGGCGAAAATCTTACCATCACGAATTTCCAAACGCATATCAAGGTTGAAGTCTACCAGGGTATAAACACCTGTATATTTCTGTAAATCTGCAATAAAAGAGAGAGTTGTTTTTAATTGAGTAATAGCATTTAATTTCCCAAGAGTTGAAGCATCATTATTAATCTGCAATGCCTTTTTGTAATTTACGATGGCATTAGTAGTATCTTTTTTGGCTAGATAATAATCTGCATACGAATCATAAACATTGCTACTTTCGGGATAACTTGAGGTATTTAATTCAAATAGTGCCTGCGCTTTATCGAATTGATTTTTCCCCAAAGCATCATATGCAAAGTAGTTGATGAGAGCCTCCGGTGCCGAATTTTTATAGCCCATTTCTTTTGAAACTTTTGCATAATGCGTTTTTAATGTCGAAGCAATTAAGGCAGTAGAGTCTGCAAAATCTTTTTCAGATAAATCTAAAAGGTAGTAGTCAAAAATAAAACGTAACCCATCATACTCACATAACAATGGGATTGTATTATGTCGTTCTGTTTCATAATATTTTTGAGCATAAAGCAGACCATTTGTATTTGTTTTCAGGAAATTATCCAACTTGAAGATTGAACGGATATGCTGTGTTTCCGTTGTATTGTCGGTTTTGAGCTGTGATACTGTCATTCCCTTGGGCATTGTATTAGCCGTTCCAACAAATAATCTTTTTCCATTCATATTTTGCTTAGGCAATTGAGCAACAGTATTTTTCAGAAAACTTTCGTTATTATACCACATACTTGGGTCAATAGCAATATAGGCATTAAATAATTCGGGAAATTTAGTGAGCATATCAATTGCGGTGAGACCACCTAAGGAATGCCCAACTAACATTTTGTAAGGGGCGGCATTGTAATTCTTGTCTATGTATGGTATTAATTCGGTAGATAAAAAGTCAACAAAAGGGTTTGTTTTGGTTAAATCATCAGACGGCACTAAATCCCTTAACCTGTTTGTGTTTTCAATAGCAACCACAATCATTTCAGGTAATACACCATTTCCGTTGGCCTGACTAAGTTGTTGAATAATTCCAACAGTAGAAAAGAAATGAGCATTACCATCTAACACATACAATACAGGGTATCGTTTATCAGGGCTTACACTTTGAGTAATGTTTGGCGTATAAATCCAAATTTTTCTATTTTCATTTAATGACTTGGAATAAATGATTTCTTTTTTACCAATGATAATGCTTTCATTATTTTGAGCATTTACACAAAAAAACAGTAGTAATAAAACTGACGACATAAATATTGTTTTCATAATTGAATTAGCTTTTGGTTTCTTCTACATATTCAAGAATATCAGCAGGCTGACAATTTAGAGCCTTGCAAATAGCCTCTAAAGTGCTAAAGCGAATGGCTTTGGCTTTTCCCGTTTTTAAGATGGAAAGGTTAGATAGTGTCAGCTCAACTTTTTCTGATAGTTCATTAAGCGACATTTTTCGCCTGGCCATCATGACATCTAAGTTTACAATGATTGGCATAGCTTATACAGTTAAATCGTTTTCGTTTTGGATATCTACTCCTTTTTTGAAAATAGTTGCAATGATATAGATTACTGCCCCCATCAAAATGAATGCTTGACTGTCTGCCCAAAACTGGTTTAAGCTGTCTGGGACAAAACCGTGATGCATTAAATTTTTAGCTATCTGTCTGGCAATGTAACTTAACAGTCCAATTGAAAGGGTGAAATAACTAATTTGAGAAATTTGTCTTGAAACAAAGCTGTTGAAAGGCTTTGATAAATCCATTTTGTGCATTAGGCTGATAACTTTGTAAAACAGGCAAGCCTTTAAAATTGAAATGATTAGAATAAAACTATAGATACCGAAAAAAGCCCATTTACTTGCTTCAAACATTTTAGTTAAGTCTAACTTTTGATAAAGATTTTGGACAAATTCGGGCTTATACAGACTGAAAAAGAAATTTACTAATAAGGCCCCGGCTTCAATGGACAAGCCGACAAAGATGAGCCAAGCCACAATATATAAGCCCCAAAATACGAAGTTGTTTGCTTTTGACATGATTGATAAATTTTAAATTATTTCACAAACTTAATAAATATTTATTGATAAACAATAAATATATTTTGAATAAAAATTATTTTACAGGTCTTAAAAGTAGGGAGAGCATTGTCCGGACGAAATTTTGAGAAAGTTTAGGATACACTTTCTTTTGGAGATTGTCGGTGGTTACGTGAGGTTGGTCAGGGTTGCACAAAACCCGAGTTAGTCGCAGTTTTATTTTGCCCAAACAACAAATATTTCACAATTTGCAATTTCTTATTTTCTTTCTTTGAAATCTGGAGGTGCTGACATTCGGTGATTTGCAATTATATGTTTACCATTCTTGAATTCTAAATCCCACTTGGCTATCCTTCAAGGCAAATTCCTTTGCACCCCAAGGACGAAGAGTAATTTCTTTGAGGTTCGGATGAAGAAATTCGGGATGAGATTTAGATACCTTCTCATAAACATCCTCAATATTCCCGGTAACTAACCTGAATTCAGGATAATGTTCTTTGGCAAGGGCAGTGTCTTGAAAAAGATTTATGCATAACCCATCCTTTTCTAACACACAAAACGGTTGGCTGGATTTTATTTCATTATGTCCAATTTCAAAACCCAAGCAGTCGACTAATAACTTCAAACCATCATTAATATCGATATAAAAAATACTCGGAACTAATTTTTCAAATTTCATTGATTAAGTTTTTTAAACTCACCTGGAGTGTTTACAAATTGCCACTAACTCATAAATATACGTAACTCACGATACGTTTTTAGTTTGGATATCAAGTGAAAACTGTGCTACTTACCACAACAATGTCGAAAGTTTGCTGCCCGGTTATTTAAATATTTCTTTAAAGAACAGGATCATTTCATTCCACGACGCTTTATCAGCCGCCGCATTGTAAACTATGGGCATATTGAATTTTTGCCCTGTAGCTGTAGCGTCAGGATTGGTAAAAGCATGCGTGGCACCGGGGTAAGATTTAAAAGTATAATCGGCTTTAATGGAATCCATTTCACGTTTAAAGGTTGCCACTTCTTCAGCAGTTACATATTTGTCATCTTCGCCATGCAGTACAAGGATCTTTGCTTTCAGTAAATTCTTATCTGCAGCAGTTCCGGTAAGGTTGCCATGAAAACTTACAACGCCGTTCAGGTTTTCACCCATCCGGGCAATATTAAGTAATACGCCGCCACCAAAGCAATATCCTATCCCGGCTATTTTCGTTGTGTCGGCCTGGGGATATGCCTTTAATATTTTTAAGGCTGCATCAACATGTTTTTTTGCAAAAGCGGGGTTCTGATAAAAAGGCCCGGCAAGTTTTGCTGCATCTGTGGGATTATCGGCTCTTTGGCTATTGCCATACATGTCGATGGCCATGGCAATATAACCGAGTTTTGCCAGCTCACGGGCCTTCTTTTTTGCATAATCATTTAAACCCCACCATTCATGTACAACCAGCACAGCTGGTCGCTTTCCTGTTGTATTTTCATCATAAACAATAAAGCCATCTATTGTAAGGCTGTCAACCTGGTAAGTAATATTTTCTTCTTTTAATTTACGGGCATTGTCAATGGCAGCAGTTAAAGTTGCATACAGCGTTTTATTTACTTCCGGACTCAGGTATTCCTTAAAAATACTGTCAGCTTCGTTTAAATTATTTTCAAAAATCAGGATAGTGACCAAACGTTCAGCATCTCTTATTCTGGAAAAACTTGAAAAATTGAAAGCCAGTTTGTAAAATGGCTTGGCCTCAGTATATCTTTTAGCATAATAATAATAGTCTGCCACATGGTAAATCATTTGCCGGAAACGGTAGGGGTTGTTAAGCACGGCTTTGCCATAATAATAAATGGAACTGTCTTCAGCATCAGTTTTTAAGGCATAGAGTTTACCCAGGTTAAAACAGGTATATCCGAGGGTGGAATCAACTGCCAGGGCCAACTTATAAAACTTGATGGCCGTTTCAAACTGCGAGGGTGGCTCAAAATAAGTATTGCCCATTTCATTCAGCAGGTCTTTATTGTTGCCAATCTGGTCAATTGCAGATGCATAAACCTTAATGGCTTTGGTTCTGTCTTTCTGTTTGCGGTATATCCTTGCCAGCGAAAAATAATTAATGCTGTTTAAAGGATCGATAGTAATGGCTTTCTGAAAATTTTCAACGGCTGCTGTGGTATCATTTAATGTCTGCAGATAATAATTACCCAGGTTACGGAACCCGTCTGCATTTTTCGGATTTTTAGTTGTGCATAGTTTTAAAATATCCAGGCCTTCGGCGGGATCTCCCAGGAATTCATAAAAATCGGCCAGCTTCTGGTAGCCCATTGCAAAATTGGAGTCGCAGTCAATAGATGCTGAATAATTATTTTTAGCATTATTGTAATAGGCATTGTAAGCAACGCTGCCCACTGCGGTTGATTTAATAAAAGCCATCTGGTGATCGGCAAAATATGCCTTGGCATAACAGTCGCCGGGATTTAAATTCCTCGCCATCACAAAATCTTTCCTGGCCTGGTCCAGTTCTTTGCCGTCGATGATACTCATACCATTCTTTCCGGCATAACCACCTAAAATAAAATGGGCAAGCCCCCTGTTACGGTATGCATCGCTGTTGAGGTTATCCAGTTCAATGGTCCTGTTAAAATAATAGAGGGCCGAATCGTATTTGCTTTGCGAAAGATAATAGTTGCCCAACCCGTTCAATGGATAAGCCCATTTGGGTGCAATGCCTGCAGCCTGCCTGAAATAATATTTACAGGAATCGCTTTCCATATCATTTAATATCCATCCCTTAAGCAGGTAGCCTGCCGGCGATACCGGGTCGCTGGTAATATAATTGTTGCATTGCTGCAGTACCTGTTTTAAATTATTCGATTTATTGGCATAAGCAGCCATTGTTTTTAACAGGTCATATCTTGGCAGGTAGGGTTCCAGCAACTGTGGCTCGTTTTGCAACAGGTTAATTGCTTTCCCCATCATAGTAGCGGCAACAATATAATCTGTATTCACCAGTGTCTTCAGTTTATTGATCTCATCTTCGGCCATGCCTGCAAAGGAATTATTTGCCGTATCGGATTTCTCTTTGACAACTTTTTTTTCCATGTTTATTACATGTACAATTCCTTTACCGCTGAGGAAGAGATTTATTTTTTGCTGGCAAAAGTTCAGGAATTTAGCTGCCAGCGAAAATTTTGCATCTTCGGTAATATCGGTACCCGGCCATTTTTCCTGCATTTGTTTGTAATAGGTTTCTGCCGAGGCATCACCCATAAGTTTCTCCGTTTTTAAAGCCGCCACAAACCGGTTGTAAATATTTATCTGCATCGAATCGGCTCCGGCCATGCCAGCCCCGCCCTTTGTTCCCTGCCTGATGCTGGCAACCGTAAATAAATTCTGGTCGGCACTCAGTTGCTGTATTTTTTTTGCATTTTCCCAGGCAATAAAAGTTGGTTCATCTACCCGGGCAATGGTAGCCATATCTTTTTCGCCGCAGCAATAAGCAGGTATCTGAATGGTATTAAATTCTGTTCTTGCCCTTTGCCTCACGGTATTTTTTACAAAAGCGCTTATTTCGCCGAGCGAAACTCTACCGTCGTTATCACCAAATACCGAATCCTTATCAGCAGCGCCTGCCAGTCCATCTACCAGGTAATAAGTAAAAAGCCCGTGCCCGTTGCCAATGGCGGGGCTTTCAATAGAAACCTGTCCGGCCCCGGTTGAAAGTAACATGATCTCACCCATCTTTTGCTCGGCAATAAAATTTTTACTGAAGTTTTGCTGCCCTTCCTTACCTCCGGGCAGTTCATTGGTGCGGCAGGCATCCATTATAAGTAACACTTCCACACCTTTATTTACCTGCGGTTTTATAAAAAGTGTTTTTACATTGTACATATTGATATTGCCGGTGCCCAGGTAATTGTGGTCGTCTTTATTGGGTTCACAATCGTAGGGAAGAAAAAAATAAAGGTCCTCACTCATGGCATCGCCGTGTCCGCTGAAATAGATATAGAGGCGGTCACCTTTTTTTAAATTCTTTCTTTGCAGCCAGCTATAGGCTTTTACATTAAAGTCGGCAGCTTTTGCACTGTCGTTTATAAGCGTTAAAATATTTTCGGGTTTTGTATTTCCACCACTCGGTGTCTTTAAAAAATCACGGAAGAGCAACGCATCCTTATCAGCAAATTTTAAAGGGTTTATGCCGGGGTAGTTTGAAACACCGGTGATAATGGCATACACATCACCCTTGATTGTATCCCCGGCGTTTTCTGCAGTAACCTTTACACCCCGGGTATTAGTTTCTGTGGGCGGCTGAGCTTTCAGTAAAGGGCATAGCAATGCAAGCAGGAAGACCAGGGAAAGTTTTTTGATCAGTGAAAAACATATTTGCATACCGGCGCTTAATATTTAATGGTTTTCACCATAAAATAATTATGATGTGCAGGTAACGAAATAAAAGTTGATGGATTTTCGGAGGAGGAATTTTACAGATATATCAGCAGGAATTTTGTGCTGCGACTTACAAGATAAACATTTTAGACCTAAATAATTAGGAAACAGTTGATTAAAGTGCTAAATTTCTACAGTATTTCACCCAAAACCATATAAACAGCACTATGACAGATATATTGAAAAGCGCTAACCGTTATTTATTTACTACCTGCTTTTTGATAATCAATATTGTATCCTTTTCGGGTTGTATTGGTTCTAAAGTTGGCTCGGCAGGTAAGGGAGAGGAGCTGAACATGAAAATTGAAGAGGAAAGGGATGTGGTTAATTTCAATGCTTTAAAGGAGCAACCAACACTTTCACTTGCAGCAAGAGGCAATAATAAGGCAAGGGGTATGGACGTATCATCGGTTGTAGGAAATGTGGTAAGCCTTGCAACAGATGCCATTAAAAATGTAATTGCCAACGAGCAAAAAAAATATACGGCGGATTACCAGTTTGCTTTAACCGATCTTTATTTTTACGACCAGTTATCGAATGAAGGACCTTTTGACCCGGTGGGTATGCAGTTTGCCGGATTTAAGATAGCCCGTACATTTACGGATAAAGAAGGAAAAACAGATACCGCCTTTTCGGCAAGTTTCAGCCTCGATACGGCAAATACTTACGAGATACTCAATAATTCAATCTTCAGGTTAAGGCTGGCTGACCTTAATCTTAAATATGCCAAAGCCAAGGTAGCTTCAACCGGCGAAAAGAACCTGAACATGGATATAGAAATAACCATACGGTCGTCTTATGTAAACCAGGATGGTTTTTTGTTTGATAATGTAACGCTGGGCAAATTCTATTTGTTTGTACGAAAAGCGCCGCTGGATGCCGCAGCTGCAAATTACCAGGCTTATTATAAAGATATGCAGGGGAAATTACTCACCGGCAGATCTTTCATTGTTCCCCGGTCATTTGGTTATCACCTGGAGGATGGCCGGCCCATGGCGGGGTACAGCCAGGGCGCCTATACCATTGATGTAAAAGTAAAAGAAAGCAGCAAGGATGTGTTCATATCAAAAGTGATATCGGAAAACACCAACCTGATGATTGATACTTACAAAGAAAAAGCCATTAAGTATCTGAATAAAAATATATCCGGTAACTAAGAGGTTCCTGTTTATGAGCCAATCTGTTCATTAAAATTTATTGTAATGATGATTAAAAACCTGTTTATATTAATCCTGTTCTGTTTTATTGGCCTGCTTTCTTTTGCGCAAACCAAACATGCACTGATTGTTGCCATCGGCAATTATCCCGACAGGATGAAAAACGGTTGGGCTACCATAAATTCATTGAACGATGTTCCGTTAATTAAAAATGCATTGGTTGAAAATCAGCATTTCAGCGAAAGGAATATCCAGGTGCTGACAGATTCGCAGGCAACAAAAAAGGGTATTGAAGATGCGCTGGATAAACTGATAGCCTCTGTAAAAAAAGATGATATTGTTGTTATACATTTTTCCAGTCATGGTGAGCAGATAGAAGACGATAACAACGATGAAGTGGACGGGCTGGATGAAACCATAGTTCCTTATGGTGCAGTTTATTCTGCTGATCCTGAAAAATTTGCGCAGTATGCTTCCGGTTATTTCAGGGACGATCTTTTTGGAGAGAAGGTTACGCAGATCAGGAACAAACTTGGTAAAAACGGTGATGTACTGGTCATCATTGATGCCTGCCATTCCGGCTCCGGAACCAGGGGCGTGGAAACCGCAAAGATCAGGGGAGGAAATACGCCGATGGTAAGTAATAAATTTGCGGCACGCAATCTTTCAAATGTACATGACAGTGCTGTTTTTAAAGAAAGTACAGTAACCAAGCTCAACGCCGATGCTGCAACTTATGTACTCATATCAGGAGCACAGGCCAAAGAAGTTAATTATGAGTGTTACGATGATAATGAAAATGCCGTTGGCTCATTATCTTATTGTTTAAGTAAAACATTGTCCTCTTTAAAAGGAACCATAACCTATCGTGGACTTTTTGCCCTGGTTGAAAATATCATGCGTGAAAAAGCACCCAATCAAAAACCGGTACTGGAAGGCGATGGTATTGACAGGGAACTTTTTGGCGGCAAATATGAAAAGCAGCAGCCTTATTTTACCATCAACAAAAGCCTGAGTAAAAATACTCTTGTAGCTTTAAATGCCGGGTTTGTTTCGGGTATTACAAAGGGATCGCAGATAAGTTTTTATGAACCGGGTACAACAAGTGCCGTGGGAAAAAAGCCGATGAACAGTGGCAAGGTTATCACGGTAAATTCTTTTACATCGATGGTAAAACCGGATAGTGCTGATGATAAACTGGCAGATAAAAATCCCTGGGCCTTTGTAAGTGAATTATCTTATGGAGCAGAAAAACTGAAATTTTCTGTACGGGATATTGAACCCGTAGCCAAAATGGTTAAGGATAGTTTAAAGGATTTTCAATTGATTGAGTTCAACCCGGCTTTTGATCTTATATTGGATACATCAGGCTCAATAAATAACTGGGCCTTAAAATATGCCAACAGTACTAATGTATTTGAATCAGGATTTGATTTTTCAGCTACGCAGGATATTAAAAAATTAAAGGAAGCTTTAAAAAGATTCAGTCGATTTCGTTATCTGAAAGGGCTAAGTATAAATGAACAGGGGCTTACTGCAAAAGTGCAGTTGGTTTTCCTGGATGAGCAGGGAAATGTTGATAATGAAAAACTGAAATCGAGAACTCATTTTGGGAGGCTGGAACTGAGAGAAGATGACGTAGTGTATTTGCGCATTATCAATAACGGGCAAAAACAATTCTATATTAATATTGTTGATATTCAGCCCGATGGGTTTATCAATCCCGTGATCCCTAATAAAAATTTAAAAGACAGGAATAATAATCCGGCTCCGCTTAAATGGGAAGACTGCCTGGTAAGAAAATACGATACGCTTTTTTTGCGTAGCCTGCCCATATCCATTCAGCAACCATATGGTGATGAAATTTTTAAAGTGTTTTTATCAACAGCAGCACTTGACCTGGAGGATATTTTGACGAGTAAGGATGAAGCGTCGGTGCCTCCGGGAAAAAGAGGCATATTAAATGGCCTGGAAAAAATATTTGTTAACTCCAATATCAATGAAAACGGTACCAGGGGCGGGGTAGGCAACAGGCTGAATACAGATCAGAACGGAACGGTTTTCTCACTGAACTTCCAGATAATGCCTAAATGATATTGGCAGGGTAGTTTGTTATTGTTTTAAATAGTAATCGGGAATCTTCAGCTTTTCAGTTTCCACATCCCAGATGATGGTTGATACTTTCCATCCCTGGGCTGTTTTCACCAGTTGAAAACTGTTCACACCTCTTTCTGCAACAGAATCCATGGTATTGATATAGGTTTTATATGAACTTATTCTTTGCGCTATCCTTCCAAACTGTTCAGTTGTTCCCTTAATTTCTTCTTCATAAAAACTGCTGACTGCATTTGAAGTTATCAATCCTTTATACATTTCTACAAACTGGCCGATGGAAAGAATGTCCATGCTATCGCTTCTGAAATTGATCAGCTGCGCCCGGGGGATAAAGCAGTCTTTAATATGCTCAAAATTTAACTGCTCCCCCTGTTTAAAACTGATACAGGCATAAGCATCTGCAACGGCTTTTTTTATAGCACTGTCTTCAGGCGAATGAATAATATTGGTTTCAGCCTGTTCAGTTTTATTATTTGCGGTATTACAGGAAATAATTGCAAGAACGGATAGAAAAAGAATTGATGAAATTAATCTCATAAACAAAAATTTTAAAAGGAATAATGATATCAGCAGCAATAAATCATTTGATTCCGGTTTCAACTTAAACAGAAACAATTATTTCCTTGCTTTCCATGCTGCAATAATTGCTGCTTCTTTGCTCATCAGCGAATCAGGCCCCGAGATCATTTTTGTACGCCTTTCTCCGGGCACTGCATCCGAGTTCCACCATGCATGAATATCTTTTACGCTTTCGGCAAGCGGGGTAAAGGTTAATCCGTTTGCAACAGCAAACGAATTATTCACCAGTGCAGAACCTGCATTATCACCCACGGGCATTATCCATGGCACCGGATCAAGAATATTGTGTTTCGTTAAAAAATCATAATCAGGTATCATTACAAAAGATGCTTTTGAATTGAATGCTGCATGTACGCCATAGACAAATGCATGCATCCCCGTTGCCGAAGCCGGGCCAACCGCATTATATATTCCTGCCTTCCTGTTTTCTGCCAGGCGTATCATCCAGTTGGCTACATCTCGTATATCAATATATTGTACGGGGTCATCAGCCTTGCCGGGCACCAGTACTTCGCCGCCACGTGCAAGCCTTTCGGGCCAGTAAGTAAAACGGTCTGTACCATCGCCAGGCCCCATCATGTAGGTTGGGCGCACAATAATTGCACGTTCTTTTCCAAAGCCATTCATCACTTCTATTTCATTCAGCGCCTTCATCACACCATAATCGTACTCGAATTTTTGCGTTTGTGTAATGCCTTCCGGTGTTTTTAAAACAGGCTTCGTGTTTTCACGGATATCATTACCCAGGTAGGGATAATACACACCTGTAGATGAAGTGTACATATAAATATCAGTATTGTCTTTCAGCAAGGCAACAGCATCTTTAACCCATTGAATACGGTTGCCCGAGTTATCAATCACCACATCCCATTTTCGGCCACGCAGGGCATCGTGGTTATTATTGCGGTCGCCGATGAGCTGTTCCACTTCGTCAAAAATATCTTTTTGTACCGAAGGTTTTGTCCGGCCCCTGGTAAATGTGCTGATGTTGTGGCCGCGTTTTAAAGCGTAGGCAATTTGCTGGGGTCCCAAAAAACTGGTGCCGCCCAATATTAAAATTTTAAGGGGATGTAAAGCTTTGCCTTCAGCATCTGTCAAATCTTTTTCAGCAGCTATGCTTTGTAATGGATTGCCCAGCAGCGGCATTAACGCACCTAGTGTTATACCGGTTTGTAAAAATTTACGGCGGCTTTTGTTTTTATTGTTTCGCATACAGCAGTTGTTTTAAGAGCAGAAAAATAATGAATTCACCACTCAATTAAAAACTAAAATGACCAACGGTATGCATATTGCAATACCCGGTTACAATTCAATCCTGAAATGATGGGCAATGATCTTCATTTTTTTATTCAGGTAAAAACGGTGTGCATCATAGCGGTGATGAGCTGAGTTTAGATGAATTGTTTTAACAGAATTTTCTTTTGCAATGGCAACCAGGTGCCCGAACAGCCTGCCGGCATAACCTTTGCCTCTTGCATCTGCAACGGTTACAAAATCATCAAAGTCTATTATCTGGCCATCATACAAAGTGGTTGTAATCCGGTAACCGGCAACAGAAACCGGTCTGTTTTCATCAGTTAAATATAAAAGCCGGTATCCTTCTTTCTGCATCTGTTCTATGCTGCTGATAAAAGTTTCCAGTGTATGATGCGGCCTTAACTCTTTCATCACTTCATAACAAAGTATAAGATCATCTTTTGTAGCTGCTTTTTGTATCTGCATGCGGTACTGCTGTTTTGTTATTTTATAAATTAGGTTGATTGCATTAGCTCTTTAGTTAAGGTGTTTCAAGTGAGTTTAAGTATCCTTTTTATAAAACACCTGCAAAGACAATATCATTTAAACGATTCTGCCTTTAAGGCTTTACTCATATCTTCATATTTACCGAATACATGGGTAACCAGGCCTTCCTTATTAATAATTAAATGGGCGGGATAATTAGCGATCTTCAATTCCTTAAGCATGTAATTACGCTGATCGGCAACTACGGGATAATTGAAAGGTCTTTTTGTTAAGAAAGCAATTAACTGTTCTTTTGAATCCATCGCAAGGCTTAGAAAAATGATATCATCACGGTTCTTATACTCTTTTACAATTTCATTCAGTGCAGGCATTTCTGCCACGCAGGGTGCACAGCTGATAAACCAGAATTTAAGTACCACAATTTTTCCTTTGATGCCTGCGTCATTATAAATATTTCCATTGATATCTGTAAAGTTCAAGCCGGGTAAGGGCTGGCCTTCCATTTTATAATATTTGATTTGCTGGTTTGCCCACTCTTTCAATGTTAAACGGATATCAGCATGATCAGTTCCCTTTAAATAATAAAGCTGGAAGTAAGTGTATCCATCGTCAGCATTGGATTTTACAGGAAGGTAATTACCTGATGACAGGAGATAAAGAAAACTGTCTTTGCTGATGATGTTTGAAGCTGTATCAACCGCAATAAACTGTTCTGTAAGGTTCAGGTGCTCATCCTGATAAACTAAAAAATCCGTAAAGCTTTTTAAAATAACGGCTGTCTTTACCAGCGGATTACCATAATTCTTTTTTTGTGCAATTGCCGGAGCCGTCAGCAAGCTGAACAAAAGGCATGCAATAAGGTATGATCTCATCTTACACATAAATTTGTATATGAAAAGATAGGTTATTTTTTTGGGCAGGTTATCGGTCCGCTAAAAATAAAATGAGGCCCTTAAAGAGCCTCATTCTGAAATAAAATATGATCTGTAATTTATTTTTTAGGGTCCAGTGCATTATCAATTCTTCTGCTGATGTCTTTCAGATGGATCCTGGTCATCTGGTCAGTTGCTGTATTTGCAGCAGCTGCTACTTCTGCCTTAAGCGATACCAGGCTGGCTCTAACTGAGCTCTGTACATCCACCAGGTCACTATCTGTTGCTGTAATAAATGCACGTAGCGCTGCAGGAATTTCCGGTGCCGGTGCAGGATTCAATAACCTGTCCATTTTCTCCACATACATCTGCTGCAACTGCCTGCGGTAAATATCAATTGGTTTACGTGCAGGTAATTCGCTCCAGATACCTGATTTAACATCGCTCAGCAATTCAGTGATCTTATAATCATCATTGCCGGGGAAGGTTTCTGCTTCAACCAAATGATTCAGAGTTGAAGATCTTAACAGGCCGTTTAAAATACCCTCTTGTAATCTTCCGATCTCTTTCAGGCTGTTTAACCCCGTCTTGGCATAAATATCATTATTGATGAGCCAGGAAGGTGTGGAAAATAAATTACTGTTAAGATAACCTACGGCTTCTTTTTGTTTGGCTTTTGAAACAGTTTCATACACAATACCTGCTTCCTCAGTCATCTTCGGTGTTTTCATAACACCGCCGATGATCCTTAACACATGATTGTTGTAGCGGTTAAACTGTGTGGTAACCTCTCCATACATCATGGCCATGTTTGCATAATCTTCATTTGCTTCTTTGGTCCAGCTGTCTAAATTGGGTATGATGCGTTTTAAATTTTTGATACCATACTGGCTGCTCAAAACAGGGTCATCACCAACCTGCTCTGTCTGGTTACGGGGATCATCCCGGTTACTTTCTCCATCACCAAACCAAAGGCGTTTGTTCTTCATTTTTTCCATTACCCATTTGTTCAAAGTTGTTTTTTCGGCATCCGGACTGTTGAATTCAGGAAACAGGCGGTAACCCCAGTCAATGGCCCAGTCATCATAATCACCAATGCGTGGATAAATTCCTTTATCATCTATTTTGTCTTCGGGTTGTGCCACATAATTAAAACGTGCATAATCCATAATGGAAGGTGTATGCCCATTGGCATCAAGCCATGCTTTGTCTCTCAGTTTTTCTACCGGTACGGCAGAGCTGGAACCAAAATTATGACGCAGGCCAAGTGTATGACCTACTTCATGGGATGAAACAAAACGGATCAGTTGTCCCATCAGCTCATCATCAAAAACCATTTTTCTTGCACGGGCATCTATTGGCGATGCCTGAACAAAATACCAGTTGCGTAACAGGAGCATTACATTATGGTACCAATTGATATGACTCTCCATTATTTCGCCACTGCGTGGATCAGCAATACTTGGCCCGCTTGCATTGGGTATGGTAGATGGTTTATAAACGATAGCCGAATAACGGGCATCTTCCAGGCTCCATTCGGGATCTTCCGATTTTGAAGGAGCTCTTTTTGCCATGATGGCATTTTTAAATCCTGCTTTTTCAAAAGATTTTTCCCAGTCATTCACACCCTGTATAAGATAAGGGATCCATTTTTCAGGTGTGGCCGGATCAATATAAAATACAATCGGTTTTTTAGGTTCCACCAGTTCGCCTCTTTTATATTTGGCCATGTCCTCTTCCTTTGGCTCCAGCCTCCAGCGCTTTACCAATGAAACTCTTTTTACTCCCTGCGGGTTCAGGTCAAAATCGGTATAACCCACTGTAAAATATCCTACACGTGGATCAAAATATCTTGCCTGCATAGGCTTTTCCGGCAATAACACCATTGAGCTGTTCAGTTCCAGCGTCACATTTCCACCATCGGGTGCCGCAGGTGAACTGCCATAAGTTTTTACGGCTACCACTTCCAGGTTGATGGGGAAGGTCTTTACTGTAACCACATAAGATTTATCTTTTTGCATGGCTGCCAGGTTGGCTCTTTTCTTCGTTGAGCCTCCCATGAACAATACATCATTGTCGCCGTTAACAAGGTCAGTGGCATCAATCACGATGGCCGATGAATCTTTTGAAAATGCTTTGATATCGAATGCAAAATCGATGGGCTGGATATTTGAATTATTTACCGAAGTAAACATGGGCGATGTGGAATCCTTCGTGTATTCAGCATAGGAGATCGTACGCAGGAAGATATTATCATTTGGCCCTTTTTCAAACCAGATAACATTTTGCCCGATACCATCACCTGCATAAGCAAGGCCATTAGAACGTCCTGCCGACGGTGCTTTCGATATCCTGTTCACCACCAGTATCTCCCTTTTTAACAGTTTGGCAGGAATTTCAAAATAATATTTATCATCCAGGAAATGAACCTTGAACATGCCGTCGTCGGTTTTTGCCTTGGCGGTTATCACTTCGGCATATGGCTTTGGCCCTTTTGCCGGAGGTTTCACTTTCGGGGTCTTCGATGTATCAACTGCTGCCGCAGCTTCAGCAGGCTTTTTATCTCTTTGAGCCATAACTGTAGCGGAACTTAATAGGATCATCATTATTAAGACCCGGCTTTTAAAGAATAATTTCATGTAAAGTTGTTTTGATTATTAAATATGAGGGGACTTCTTAAAAATTGTGCAATGATATACCAAAAACGGCCCTTAGCGGTACCGCTTATGTAAATATATGGATGTATTAATATTTGCTGGTGGTTTTTTGAATGAATTTATTCAAATTGTATCAGGATAAAATGACTACCAGCCATACAGCAAAGCATATTAGCAAAAGCCCTAAGCGATATGACAAATTAGGTCTTACCCTGGCCTTGCAGCAAACCCAATCCTAGCGTTAGTTTTTCTTTTTAAGTTCTTTTGCCATCATTATCGAATGCTTCAATGAATTAATGTTTCCCCAATCGCTGTGTGCTACGATAATAAAGTTTGGTTTTCGGCATTTTTTCTGAACATTTTTTAGTGTAGATGCATATGCTGTTACATTCCCATCGTCTAAAAAACCCAAATTTTCATCATCAGCACCTTTTATTAAGCAACCGCCGTAAAGGATTTTTTCTTGTTTAAACCAGATTACAATATTGTCTTCAGTATGTCCTTGCCCGGGGAAATAAGTTTCAAAAGAATATTGTCCTGCATTGAAGACAGTATCCTTAGTCATTAAAAATTCAGCCCTTTTTTTATTATTCTTTTTACTTAATTCATCTGTAAGAACAGTAGTATAGGTTTTAATTCCCAGTTGCCTGTAATATTCAAGTCCGGCAGTTTTGTCGCTATGCCAATGCGTTGCAAAACACATCACCACAGTTTTGTTATGCTTTAATTTTATGCTGTCGAGCAATGGTTGAAATTGTGTTGTGTCCCAGGGTGTGTCAAACATAACTACACCATTCTCAGTTAAAAGGTACATCCCGTTTGCCGGCACCTGGCTTTCCTGGTATGTATTGTAAGTAGTATAAACATAAAAATCTCCTGTTAAATGTGAGATTTTAAGTTTTGCATTTTCTGCCTGTCCGGAAATACTGGTCAGAGAAAAAATAAATAGTATTGTCAAAATGATTGTGCGCATAATGGTTTTGTATATTATTTGATGTTCGCCTGTAAAATTGCCACTGATATTCGGGTATTTGCGTAGGCAAGGGATTCATTGCTCGTTTGCCCGTAACAAATGCTTAATTGAAAATATAAAGTTGAAGTTAAGAACTAAAGCCGAAAATCGAACGGCGGGCCCCAACCAATGCTGATGTTTGTATATGGCTGATGTTACATTGTCCAGCCCTGCATTTGCAAATACTTTTGTCGCCTGCTGTTTTATTTGTCAACAAAAATTAAGTTTAGAAATTCGTTGGTTATACCCCGTCCTGCGGCACATAATATCTCCGTACTATTTCTTAGCCAGACTATTTTTAAATTTTGTAAACTTAGAAACATGTTTAGCAGAATCTGATTTGAAAGGGAAGAAATCTAACACATCGTATTTCCATACATTTGTTGGAAATATCACAACAAGGTTGACCGTTTTCTTACCAACGTTTTTAAATGCATGTGGCATGCCTGCAGGAATATTAATTATATAAGGTGGTTTTATTGTAAACATGGTGTCGCCTAATGCATAAAGTACTTCATCACCATCCAGTAAAACGTGAGATTCCTCTCCTTCATGCGAATGCATAGGCGGTGCTCCACCCGGAAAAGTTTCTGTTATACCTATTGTAAGGTTATTATAGCCATTCCGCTGCCCTTCCATAACATGTACATATTCTCCAGGCCCGGGATTAATGACGGGCAGACTCTCCAGTTTGGCAATGTAATCTGTATAGTATTTCATTTCGGGTTTTTGAAAAGGCCCGGGGACTGTTCTTCTTTCTAATACTTTAAGTTGATGATGTTGTGCATTCAAAGCCATAATGATTGAATCAGGAATAATTTGATTTTCTTTCACTAAGTTCATGATTGAAAATATTTCCTTTGTTTGGCCGCCTGAAGTTTTAACCGGATTGCTTTCTGTTTTATTGTTTGAGCAGGAGTTCAGAAGAAACCCTGCAACAGTAAGAATAAATAATAGCCCTTGTTTTGGAATGAAATGTGCCATTTTATTTATTATTATTTGTTTTTGCTTACTCTGTTCGGTTTTCAGCTTCCCCGTTTATATGTAAAATTAGCTTGTTAGTTTGTCAAACTGTATGATTGGAAGCGTTGCCCAAACATAGCAGGTGACGGGCGGGGCTTTGTACTGGCGGGGAAATAGATTTCCGTCCCGGAACTGAAGCCCAATATTGCAGCCGACCTGCCTGCCGGTAGGCAGGTTGATACAACGACATGCCCCGCTTGCATAAAACCCAAAGTTACTTGTCAGTGCATTTGAAGGTTTATAATTACGGGTTAATTGTCAAGAAAATATACGCAACAAGATTTACCAGCAAGACCACACCGTATACTGCATTACTACGTCCTCCAATAAGTGATATTAATACCGTAAATATTGATATTACCAGAAGTATTATAGATAAAATGTCGAGCCCCAGTACAAGCGGAAATTTATAAATATAGCTTGCAACAGAAACGACTAGAATAGTTAATCCAATGGTGGCTAAAGCCGAACCTAAAGCTAAGTTTAAGCTGGTTTGAAGCCTGTTATTTCTTGCAGCATTAACTGCTGCAATTCCTTCCGGGAGCAAAATAATAGCTGCTATAATAACACCTACCAAACTTTTAGGCATTCCATAATGTACTATTACCTGTTCAATAGGCAAGGAAAGGGTTTTCGCTAATAATACAACTATTGCCAGGCTGATTAATAGAAAAACTAAACTTACCACTAATGATAAATTTGAAACGCCCGGTTTTTTAATTTCGGATGACTGGCTGCCTTCTGTAATGCTTTCAGTAATAAAATATTCCCGATGCCTGCCAGTTTGCGCTGAAATAAATGCAACATAAATTGTAATACAGGCAATGGATGAAAAAAGTAGTTGAGCCGCTGTATAATAGGGGCCCGCCTGACTTTTCGTGAATGTAGGCAGTATCATAGTGAATGCCACAATTGAAATCAAAGCCACCAGGGCAATCCGAACAGAATGTGAGGAGAATGTTTGCGTCTGAAATTTTTGACCTCCTATAAACAAGGATAGACCAACAATGCCATTTAGAATAATCATTACTGCTGCATATACAGTATCTCTTGCAAAGGAAGCATAGGCTTCGCCACCTGTAATCATTAATGAAAGGATGATAGCAACTTCAATGATTGTGATAGAAACTGCCAAAATAATAGTTCCGTATGGCTCTCCAACACGATGAGCAATAATTTCGGAGTGATGAACCGCTGACATTACACAAAATATTAGAAATACTGCAGCTATCCCTTGAAAAACTAAATTATCGTTTAAGTATCCCGAAACATAGAGAACACAAGCTAATAAAGGTATTGACGTAGTCCATTGGTATAGCTTTTTTATTCTTTTCATACGCTAATTATTGTTAAGTCTGTCATCGGGTCGAGTCTGCATTGCAGGTAACGTGGGGGCTTTATGCTGGCGGGGAAATAGTATTCCGTCCCGGAACTGAAGCCCAATTTTGTTTTAAAAGTACAAGTTAAGAACTAAAGTTGATTAGTATTCCGTCCTTTAGGTTTGCATTATTGTTTTACTTATAAATTTATTACTATTACTACCTTTTCTTTTTTTGCTTCTTTTTTTCTTTTTCAATTCACATTTTTGTGTGAATAAAACA
>Ga0138256_10000032_pt1 | contig 185028 bp, 155 predicted proteins | sample KNB2016incub_MG_FD_105486 | JGI IMG/M metagenome (GOLD analysis project Ga0138256, IMG submission 105486) | Active sludge microbial communities from wastewater in Klosterneuburg, Austria - KNB2014incub_MG | ecosystem: Engineered > WWTP > Activated sludge > Unclassified | place: Austria...
CCCGGAGGGTTGCTGTTCTTGGTTAACCATTTTCCATTACCTGTAATGGGCTCTCCGAAGATCCTGGAGATTTTTGTTTTGGGGCCTGTGTACCTTGCCATAATTATAGTGGTGGTCTTTTAGTGTCGGTGCATCATTATAAAGACCTTTTAAAATGAATAATGCACCCAGTTATGAAAATTGTTGCCAACTGAAGATTGCCAATTGCCAACTTGTGTTTATACTCTTCTTTTCTTTGGAGGACGGCAACCATTATGAGGCAAAGGCGTAACGTCTTTGATCATATTGATCTCTATACCGTTTTGAGATAAAGAACGGATAGCTCCTTCACGGCCGCTTCCGGGTCCTTTTACAAATACATCAACTCTTTTTAAACCTGCATCCAAAGCAATCTTTGCTGCGTCAGCTGCGGCCATCTGGGCTGCATATGGAGTGTTCTTTTTAGAACCCCTGAAACCCATTTTACCTGCACTGCTCCAGCTGATTACCTGGCCCTGCTTATTGGTTAAACTGATAATGATGTTGTTGAAACTTGCAGTAATGTGTGCATCGCCGTAGCTGTCAACTTTTACTACTCTTTTTTTTGCGGCTGCTTTTCCGCCTTGTGCTTTTGCCATAATTAATTCTAGATAGGTAATCTTTTAAAAAATGTACCCCCCGATATTTATCGGAGGACTGATCCAACCCTCCTGCCGACTCCTTAGCAATCTGGTATTGTTTCAAATAATTGAAGTCTTATTAAAAGCTAAAAGCCAATAGCAGTTAGCCATTAGCTTATTTAGTCACTTTCTTCTTACCCGCAACTGTCTTACGCTTACCTTTCTTGGTACGGCTGTTGGTACGTGTACGTTGTCCACGTAATGGTAAACCTTTACGATGACGTAAACCACGGTAACAGGCAATATCAAGCAAACGCTTAATGTTCATCTGGGTTTCACTGCGTAAAGCACCTTCAGTTTTAAACTCGTTATTGATTACGTTACGGATGGCGGTTTGCTCATCATCGTTCCACTCATTAACTTTCTTACTGTGGTCAATTCCAGCCTTGGTTAAAATGTACTGGGCAGTTGAACGGCCAATTCCGTAGATGTAAGTAAGGCCAACTTCGCCTCTTTTGTTTTTTGGTAAATCTATACCGGCAATACGAGCCATATTATTCTTTAATTTTTAATATTTAAATTCTAAATTCTAAAAGCAGCAAATTTTTGTGGCTACGGTTTAGGATTTAGTTTTTATGATTTACGATTTAAAACTACCCTTGCTTTTGCTTAAAGCGGGGATTCTTTTTGTTAATTACATACAGCCTGCCTTTTCTTCTCACAATCTTGCAATCCACGCTGCGTTTCTTAATTGAAGCTCTTACCTTCATTGTAGTTGATTTTATTATTAATTAATTCTTGTTCTATTATTTATATCTGAAAATGATCCTGCCCCTTGTTAAGTCATACGGACTCATTTCAACTCCTACTTTATCGCCAGGTAAAATGCGTATATAGTGCATTCTCATTTTGCCGGAAATAGTGGCTAAAATCTCATGATCATTCTCCAATTTAACCTTAAACATAGCATTGCTTAACGCTTCAATAATAACTCCATCCTGTTTAATAAGTGCCTGTTTAGCCATAATTTTTGGAGCGCAAAGATAGGAGGAATTATTTAAATAACAGCAAAAAACAGTTCTAATTACCAACAATTACCGGGTTTTTCCACAAAAAAAACTGGATATTTAGTTTTTTTGCTATTTCACAGGCATTATTTTGCCTAAAACTAAAAAATACACGACCAAATATTAAAAAACGGATTTCAACATTTCTACATAAAAAACAACAGTTTACAAAAACGGCCTCCAGATAAACTGGAGGCCGGCTGGTTTTAAAGTTTCACAATATTTTTAATCAAATTTTTCGTCGTTAAGATGCACTTTGGTCATCTCGTAATAATGATTCTGCAGCTGATGCACATTTATCGGATGCAATATCTGACGGTGCTCATCCCGGTACCATATTTCAAATTTTGAAAACGCATCTTTGCCCGGCAACATCATTCTGAAAGCGCCTTTCATATACTTAACAGATCCATCTTCGTTTTCCTGTTTTTGAAATTTTAATTTCATCAATTGCTCATCATCCAGAGCTATGGGATTCAGCTGTTCAGTTTCGTACCAGAAGTCCTGAGCACCGGTATTCACACAAACTTGCTTTTCATTGCCATTAAGGTTTGTAACCTCGCCTTGTTTTTTATCGCCATCGTTATCGGCTATTAAATAATCACCTACTTTAATTTCATGAAACTGTATCATAGTTAGTTGTTTTTTAGATTCTCAATATAGCATTTTTTAAGAAATGAAAATAAATTGAACTGAAAATCTTATTCAGCCCAACTCATTACATAACCCTCATTTTCTATCTCCAATGCCTCAACTGTTAATTGTAAAGGATGAAAAGTATCCACCATCACAGCCAGTTCGTTTGTTTCTTTTGCTCCAATACTTTTCTTTACAGCACCCGGATGTGGCCCATGTGGAATCCCCGCCGGATGTAATGTGATCATTCCACGGGTTACATGTTTGCGGCTCATAAAATCCCCATCAACATAATACAACACTTCGTCACTGTCAATATTACTGTGGTTATAAGGTGCCGGTATTGCCTGTGGATGATAATCAAATAAACGTGGGCAGAATGAGCACACCACAAAATTGTGAGCCTCAAAAGTCTGATGCACAGGTGGCGGTTGATGTACCCTGCCGGTTATGGGTTCAAAATCATGAATGGAAAATGCGAACGGATAACAGCATCCATCCCAGCCCACAACATCAAAAGGATGGTGAGCATAATGCAGGCCATATAAAATGCCTTTCTTTTTTGTCTGAATTAAAAAATCGCCTGATTTATCAATAGTTTGTAAATCCTTTGGCTGACGTATATCCCTTTCGCAAAAAGGAGAATGCTCCATCAGTTGTCCCAGCTTACTTACATATCTTTTTGGGTATCTAATAGGGCTGAAAGATTCCACAATAAACAAACGGTTGCTTTCTGTAGTAAACTCAATCTGGTAAATAGAGCCACGGGGAATAACCAGGTAATCGCCATAAGCAAAATCAAGATTTCCATATTGGGTTTTTAAAACGCCGCTTCCCTCGTGTACAAAGATCATTTCATCTGCATCGGCATTTTTATAAAAATAATCTGTCATACTCTCTTGTGGTGCGGCCAATACGATATGGCAATCATTATTTACTAAAACCGCTTTGCGGCTTATTAAATAATCTTTTTCGGGTTTGATATTAAACCCCTCAAGACTCCGGTGTTTCAGCATCTTCTCTTCAGCAACCTTGGGTTGTACATTAACCGGTTCATCAGTTTTAATGATTTCGGTTGGCGGATGACAATGATAAAGAATTGAATAATCGTTACTGAACCCTTCTGTTGAAAATAATTGTTCGGAATACAGTTCCCCATCGGGCTTACGAAACTGGGTGTGCCGTTTGTGCGGAATTGTTCCTAAAGTATGATAGTGTGCCATGGTAATTAAAATTAAGAATGAAGAATGAAGAATTCATCAGAATAAAATCATTCTTAAGCGACGCAAAGGTCAAGCGAAGCCAACAGGAAAATATATTTCCAGTTACGCTTGTCTATATAATATGTGAAGTTGCGGTGAAAAGGCATTCGCTTTATTTGTTATTGTAAATTTACAGCTTATAATTTAAAAAACTGTGACAAGAATTGGATTAATAGCTGATACCCATCATTACCTGGATGAAACCATCTTTGAACACTTTGCTGCTTGTGACGAGGTTTGGCATGTGGGAGATTTTGGCGAAGACGTAATTGACAAACTAAAATCGTTTAAACCATTAAAGGGTGTTTATGGTAATATCGATGATGCCCGAATAAGGCCTGATTTTCCGGAGCAGCTGGTTTTTACATGCGAAAATGTAAAAGTGATGATGCGGCATATCGGTGGTTATCCACCAAAATATAATCCAGAAACAAAAAAAGAAATACTGGTTCACAAACCGCAGCTGTTCATCAGCGGTCATTCGCATATTCTAAAAATCATGTACGATGATAAACTGAATTGCCTGCACATGAACCCCGGTGCTGCAGGTAAACAAGGCTGGCACAAAATACGCACCATCATCCGCTTTACAATTGATGGAAAAGAAATGAAAGATGCGGAAGTTATTGAATTGGGGAAACGGTAGTATTGTTCCGGCTATTTACGCTTTAAGGCAATTGCCACCTCATGTTTGCGTTGACGGGAAACCGGCAATGATGTTTTATCTTTTAATATTACTGAACCTTCGTTTAAGTAACGCTCAATAAACAGCCGGTTTACCACATGTGATTTGTGAATACGGATAAAATTATGCTGCAGCAAAATTTCTGCGTATTCCTTCATCGTTTTTGCACTCATGTATTTTTGATTATTGGAAAGATAAAAACGGGTGTAATTGCCTTCTCCTTCCAGGCGAACAATTTCAGCCGGAGAAAAAAACAAGGCGCCGCTTATTGACGGTATGGCCAGTTTAAATTCACTTTCCTTTTTTATTTCCAGGTTGTGAAGCAGATTTTTTAATAAAGCATCTGTTTGTAACTGCTGGTCCCTTTTTTCTAAAAACCGGCCAACAGCATTCCTCAATTCTTCTGCATTGATGGGTTTTAAAAGATAATCCAGTGCACTGAAGCGGATGGCACGGATGGCATATTCATTATAGGCTGTAGTGAAAATGATCTCGAAATTTATTTTGTCTATTTCGCTTAAAAATTCAAAACCGTTTTTTTCGGGCATTACTATATCCTGAAAAACAATATCGGGTTTAAACCGGTCAATAAGTGAATGGGCTTCAGCTGTTTTAACTGCAATCCGCAGATCAGTAATTTCGGGAATGTGGCGTTCAATCATCAACTGCATTACATTGGCCGCAGCTATTTCATCGTCTATGATCAGGGCTTTTATCACAGTATGAAAATAAGACATTTTTCACAGCAGTAATCTTAGTTATACATGAAGCACCGGAATCATAATATTAACCTTTGTGCCCAAAGCATTGCCTGAAGCATCAAACATGTCTTGTATCGTTATTGGTTTTTCAGTGACTGAGCCCTGGTTCAGCAGCCTCAGCCGTTCTTCCACCAGTTTTATTCCTTCGGATTTATGTGGAAGCAGTTTTTCATGTTGCGCTTTTAGCTGGCCTGCTTTATCTCTCCCTATACCATTATCTGTTATGGTGGCTGTCAGCATATTTTCAGCAGTAAAACAAAATTCAATTTTCAGTTTTCTTTCGCCTTCCTTTAAAGCCAGTCCGTGTTTTACACTGTTTTCAACAAAGGGTTGTATCAGCATACCGGGAATTTTACAGGCATCTGCTTCTATCTCACTGTTTGTTTCAATTGTGTAAGTAAAATCTTTACCCAGCCGCAATTGTTCTATATCAAGATACAAATGCAGTTGTTCTGTTTCTTCTTCCAGCGAAAGATAATTAAGCTTTGATGAGTGTAATACTTTGCGCAATAAAGTAGAGAATTTGGAAATGTACAGATTGGCGTTTTCCATATCACCCCTGAGTGTAAATTGTTGTATACTGTTCATGGCATTGAATAAAAAATGAGGATTCATTTGAGAACGCAATGCCGTAAGCTGCGAATTTGCCAGCTCACCATTAAGTTTTAATACCTCTATTTCTTTTTCCCTGGCCTGCTGTTCTGCATCCAGTTTATCAATTCTGTCGGCAAGCATTGAGGCGATGGTAGTAAGTATCTGCAAATGCCTGTCGGTATAAAATCCTTTTTCGGTATGCTCTGTATTGATGGCTCCCATTACTTCATCATGATGTATAATTGGTACACACAACTCGCTAAGCCTTATTTTATCATCTGCAGTAAAATATCTTTTATCGGCAGATGTATCGTTTACCAGCATTACCTGTCTGCTTTCAACAGTAGCGCCTACAATACCTTTTCCTTTATTTATATTATACCTGTCTTTATCAGTTTCGGTTTGCATAGAACCCTTTACACCATAACCTGCCTTTTGCAGCAGAATCGTTTTATCATCATTCCATAAATAAATCATACAATCTTCAAAACCCAGTTTACCAATCAGGTTTTTTGCAACATCCCATAAAGTATCATCAACGGAGTTGTGTTGATGGATAGACAGTGCAAAGAAACTAATGACCTGCTCAATTTCCAGCTGGTGCCGGTAGCTTATCGTTTTCAATTTTTCCAACGCGGTTTTCTGGGCTTCCTGTTTTGCAATAATTTTTTCACGGTTTTTTATAACCAGATAAACAGCTGCAATTGCAATTATTATACAAAGTAACCTGAACCACCAGGTTTTCCAGAAAGGCGGGTCTATGGTAAATGAAAAAGGTTGTTGTGTTTGAAACCAGTGTTTACCATTTAATGATGCCGCCACATAAAACGAATAACTGCCCGGCTGCAAAGAAGAAAACCGCACAGATGTATTATTGCCCAGGCTTATCCATTCCTCATTGGCACCGTTTAATTTATACCTGTACTGCACTTTTTCGCCATTGTATAAATAGGTGGCTATAAAATTGAACACAACCGAATTTTGTGAGTAGTTAAGTTGCTTTGCAAAACGGTTCAGTAAAAAAGAAGAGTCGTCTTCATTTACAGTAACATTTGTAAGGTGCACCCGAAGGGAATCTTTTTGTACAGGTAATTTTTCGGGAACAAAATAATTAATCCCATTAGTACTGGCTGCATACAATATGCCATCCCTGCTGCGGAAAATATTGCTTACACTTACATCATAGCGTTGTGCGTTATCGCTGCGGTCAAATTTTTCCAGCAGTTTTTCTTGTGTCAGGTAGCGGTAAATTCCATTATCACTAAACATCCAGATATGATGCAATGAATCCTTATATAAATTAGAAAAATGAACATTCTTCAATTCCGGAAATATGGGCAACAATTCAGGCTTTCCGCCCGGCAGTATTTTTAATTGCAGCAGACTTTTTGCAGCCACCCAAAAAGTAGTTTCGTTTATCTGTACAATGGCATTATACCATTTGCCCCTTTCTCTGTCGGGCACAGCATAAAGCAGCTTAAAGTTTTTATCCAATACAAAAATCCCGTTTCTGCCCAATAACCATATTCTGCCCTGCTCATCTTCATAGCCTGCCCGTGCCAGCAGTACAACATCAGGGGATTTTATATGTTTTACTTTAAAATCTTCTTTATTCATCAGCCACAGCCCCTGCGAAAAGATTAAAAAATTTCCATTGCGTAACTGCAGCATATTGCTGTTGAAGTTTTCTTCAAATATTTTCTGGATACTATCGCTTTCACAGGCTGGCCGTTTAAATAAGTTAGTTGCAGGGTTATAAATCCAAAAACCTTTTTCACTTTGGCCAACTATAATTTTTCCATTACTGTATCCTATTGATTTTACCGATGAGTAATTCAAACGGTTACCCGATTCAAACTGCGGCAACCATGTCTTTACTGTTCCGCTCAGTTTATCCAGCCGGCAAAAGCCATTGGCTGTAGCAAACCATATATTGCCCTGTTCATCTTCTGTAATATTCCGTATATCATTATCCCATTTTTCACCGGCTGTACTATTGCTGCGTAGCAGGCCGATGGAGCTTTGGCCAGGGTTAAAATGGACCAGCCCCTCTTCGTTGGCAAACCATATATTTCCATTTTCCTCCTCATAAAAACAATTAATGGGCGGGCTGCCTGCCAGTGGCAGGCCATTGTACAACATCTTTAATTTGCTGAATTTATTTGTGGAAGTATTGAGTGTGAAATATCCCTTATAATTAACACTGATGAATGAAAAATTGCGACTGCTGCCTGTAATAAAGAACCGGATATCATTAAATTTTTCAACAAACTGTGCATGGCTTATGGGGGTTACTGTTTTGGCAGAAAAGGAAACCAGTACTGAGCCACCAATTTCCTGGCGCACCCAAACGCTATCTTCATTTAAAGGAAATAAATAATTGGAACTTTTTACAGGCATTTCATCAAGCTGTTTCGTTACCACATTATACCTGGCCAGCACCGCAGGGCTTTTATGATAAAAAAGAAAATTGCCGGCCGATTTTAAAATATGAAAACTGGCTCCGGCATCAACTAATGTAACAGGAAGGGAATCCATTTTTTTTGTTGCTGAGTTCCACTGCAGGATTTTTTTTAAACCAAGCAGGTATATTTTTTTACCCGGCCCCGCATGCATTTGAAGATATTGAGTAGTGTCGGCAGACCATGCTATTAATTTTTCGAAGCCTTTGTAATCATTTTTATAGCGGTAAACAGATTGCCTGCTCGCCAGCCAAATGGTTCCTTCATTATCCTGCTGAATATTTATGCAGCGTTCATCAAATGAAAAAGAAAGAAAATTTCTGCCATCGTAACGCTGTACTTTTGATGGAGACAGTATCCATAAATAACCCTTATCATCTTTCAGTAGCTGGATAATATCACCGGGCGTCGTCATGCCCATCTGGTTAATTACCTGTACATGATAAGTGCTGTTTGGGATTTGTGCCTGCGTGGTACTAAGCCTGGTTAAAGCCAGTGCAAGCACTAACCAAATTGCTGTAACTTTTATCGGGTTTATTTTTTGCAAACATTAGTTTGTTAGTTACTTAAAAATACAAAAAGAAAAACACAGGCTGGCAGTTTTGAGTTTATACCTCAGCAGGTAAAGTTTTAAATTTTACTGCTCTATTAATAATCAGAATCATGTTAACGATGTTCAGTCGCTATAAATATTTCCCACAAAGCCACCATGCACACAAAACAGAATGCTTATTGGCATTTGTGTAGAATTGACAAATCACACTTCCAATACCATTAGTTTATTTTTCCAAATATGGCTTTGCCAAAGGGATTAAAACCAATAGATCCCCCCGGATCAACACCAATCAAAAATCGTTTTGTCGCTCCATCTACTGAAACACTTGCACCAAAATTATCCAGATTTCTGCCAACAGGATCGGTTACATTTTGTAGTCTAGGCCAGAAATTTCCAACCCGTATAAAAATTGTTGAAGAGCCCTGATCTATATAAAGAGAACCGATGTCATGTAAACGATTGCCTACAATGGCATAGTTGCCAGAAATAGATACACTGCCACCAAAATTATCTCCTGAAACGACATTATCATCAATTGCCACATCCGTCTTGTTCCATATTGTTCCGTTATAGCGATAAATACTTGCTGAACCCGTGCTAGAATGACCATTGTACGCTTTCGGAGCACCTATTATAGCATCGTTGCCTGAAAGGGATACACTATACCCAAATAGATCATCTGAAGTTTGGCCGTTTATTTTTTGCATCAGTACCCAATTGGTTCCGTTATAATTGTAAATACCTGCAGAACCCTGATTTGAATTAGCTCCAACATCATCATTAGCTGCCCCTGCAATGACATAGGTACCGGAAATGGAAACACTGGTGCCAAATTCATCCCCAGCTGCGCCAGTGGCATCGGTTATTTTTTGCATAAAAACCCAATTGGTTCCATTATATCTGTACATACAGGCAGAACCCTGATCTGTATTAGCACCAACATCATCGTTAGGGCTACCCACTATAGCATAATTACCTGAAATAGATACACTGCTACCAAAATTGTCATTTAATCCAAAACCGGCACCATCGGATATTTCCTGCATAAATACCCAGGATGTACCATTGTATTGATAAATACTTGCAGTACCAACATTTGAAGTAGGCAGACTAAAATCATCAAAAGGGGCGCCTATAATTGCATAATTACCCGAAATGGATACACTGGTGCCAAAGTTGTCTCCAGCCGCACCATTTACACCGGTTATATTTTGTTTCTGTACCCATTCATTTCCTTCGTATTGATAAAAAGTTGCCCCGCCCTGATCCAAATTTGCACCAACATCTTTTCTTGGAGAACCAATAACTGCCCAATTACCTGAAATAGATACGCTAAATCCAAACTTGTCATTTGCTGCTATTGTGGTGTCGCTTACAGGATTGTATTCGCTGATATTTCCATTAGTGGCACAATCGCCCCATACACCAAAACCAATATTACCTGTAGATGCACTGCCTGCCTGCCAACTTGCATTACCTGTTGCATCGCTGGTTAGTATTTTACCGTTGCCTGCATTTTGTGTAAGTTTTAAAACAGCAGGTTTTACGGTATCAGCTTTTATATTACCTGCCACCTGTAATTTTTCGCCGGGTGTGGTTGTGCCAATGCCAACGCCTTTGCCGTTGTCGGTAATCATACTGTTATGCAGCCCCCAGGGGCCCAAAAATTTTGGTATCTGGTTATTTGTTCCGCTTGCTATGCCGCTATGTGTAATATTGCTCCAGCTCGTTCCATTATAATACTGAAAGCTGTTACTGTTGGTATTAAATATTAACAGCCCTTGTACCGGGGCAACAATGGCATCTCTTTCTGCTATTGTCATACGTGGAGCCAGCATGCCTTTGGTTGTACTGCTTATATCTAATTGTGCAGATGCATTGGGGGTGGAAGTACCGATGCCTACATTTTGTGCAATGCTACAGATGACTGTTGCCTGCAATAAAACCAACAGCGTTATTATTTTTATTTTCATTATTGTTTTATTTGAAATGATTGCCGGGTTTTTCAGGATACTTTAATTAAGAAGTGTTTCATTCAATATTATATTCCTGTGAGTGAATAAAAATGTTGCCCTGCATTAAGGCAACCTGGTAAAAACCTTTCTTAATCTCACTGCTGTTTAAATTAAATAAGAAACGGCCAGCCATATAATCTTTCTCAGGCGTTAATGTTTTAATCATTTCTCCTTCTTCGTTTAACAGAACAAGCGTGTAACTTCCTTCCTTTGTAACCTTAAGTGTTACTGATAAATTTTCTCCGGTCAGTTGTGCAGATTCAATACAGGCAGGAAGCGGTTCATGCAGGCGCAACAGGCTGTCTTTGTTTATTAAAATACTGCCAAAGGGAAGAGGCCCGGTGTTGCAGCCACGGATATACCCATGAAAAAGAATATCTGCCGTACTTTCAAATCCGATATTAAGTGTAATACTATTACCACTTTGAAAATTGACTATGGTACCCACACCACCGGTTACTGTTGATGTGGAAGTTATACTGTTGCCTGCCTGGTAAAATTTTGGGCCCTGTAATGTTTGCGTAATTGATAATGTCGGGGTGCAGTCTTCGAATATTTCTGTCCTCCAGATTCCTCTGCCGAAAGTTGATGCGTACAGGTATCGAAAAGGATTAGGTGGATCTGCAACATTGAATACGGTAAGGAAACGAAGTTCTGAAATGGCCACTCTTGGCAAGCCATTAAAGAAAGGAGTCCAATCGCTCATGCTGTTGTTACGGTAATACACTCCTATATCTGTTCCTACATAAGTATTTCCTGCGGCGTCTGTTATAATTGACATGGCAGGTATTGCATCTGGTAAAGAGCCGGTTTTATCTTCAAAACTGCTGCCTCCATCGGAGGTAAAGAATACTTTAGGATTGCCGGAAAGCCCGGCTACACTTATCCAAACCTGTAAAGAGTTGGAGGGATTTACAGCAATAGCAGTTATTTTATTTCCAGCATAACCTTCCGACGTTAATGCTGACACTACATTGGTTGATGTAAAATTGACTGATGTAACATTGTCAACTCTCCACATTCCGGGAGTTGAATTTTTGTTGCCGGCACAATAAACGCGGCCGCTGTTACTTGGGCAAACACTTAGTGCCCACCTGGCCGAAGTAGGATTGGAAGTTGTGCCCCTGAACTGCCAGTTATCGCCACGTTCCAACGAAATATACAAACGGTTGGTATAGCCTGCGTAGAGAATATCTTCATTAGTTGGATGCAAAGCGATCAAAGGGAAAAATTCGTTTTCTGTTGAAGGAGTGATATCATCAAATCCAACCGGAGAATCATCTCTGATTGAAGTATTAACTACATAATAGCTGTCATCGTTGTTGCCGGTTTTATCTGTTAATACATCATAGCCGTCACCTCCGGCATATGATGAAAAGCTGGTTCCCGAATTTTGTTCCAATATGCCGCAATCCTGCGTGCCGCCCCATACTTTACCATCTTCGTTGGATGGTTCGAAATGATAAAACTGGGCAATTTGCATTCCGCTGAAAAGGGTACTGAAATGATCGCCGTTGTCGCTGCTTACCGATACCCCTCCGTCAGAAGCAGCATATAATCTTCCATCTAAAGGATTGTAAGCAAGATCATGCACATCAGGATGAATACAATCATCATCATCGGGGTCAGAAGGGAAATAATCAGTCATCTCATCAAACACAACTCCACGGTCTTCTGATTTTGATACTATTAATCCACCTACCATTACAATGGAAGCATTTATAGTGGAGGCAGCTATAGCAAGATCATATTTAGACTGGTGGCCAATTATAGGACCGGAGGTGATATTCCCCAAAATGTCAGGAGTGTTGGATTTAAAACTAAAATTATCGCCACTATCCCCTGACCAGAAAAATCCATTAAACCTGTTATCAGATGCATCACCATCTACAATATACCCGGGGCCGCAAACAAAATATACATAATTCGGATTTTTGGGTGTGACAGCAATGGCGGCACGGTTAACATCATTAAGATTATTTATTAACACGCTTTCAAAGTAATCTCCTCCAGCTATGGATTTAAAAAAACGAACAGAGGTATTACCATTATGGCTCTCATAAGCTGCATACACAATAGAAGAACTGCCGGGTTTATATTCAATATCGAATGCAGGATTATCGTCACCGACATTTGGAGGCATATTCGACCTTACCCATGAATTGCCTCCATTTGTAGTTTTAAATATTCCCTTTGTAGTAGCAGCAAGTAATGTATTTGCATTATCGGGATCCTGTATAAGTTGATAACCGCGGTAAGCTGTATTTTCCAAACCTGGAAATTGCGATACAGCAAACCAGTTGCTGCCCCCGTCGGTAGTTTTTAAAACACCGATTGAATTACCACGGTATCCCCAACTGTTTACAAATCCTCCGCTTTCGTCACCATCGCCGGTAAGTATATAAATTGTATTGGCATTTGCATGACTTACTACAATACCCGATATACTCAGTTCCGGAATATGATTGGTTAGGCATACCCAAAAATAGTTATTAGCCACCCAGGTAAGCATCCATAACCCCCCGTTGGCCGTACCTGCATAAATTATATTCGGATTGGTTGGATGAAAAGCCAGCCGGTTCACTCTGCCCACTCCATCGGGTGCATAACCCGGGCCTACAAAACTCCATGCGCCATAAGCGGTTCTGGCATTTGTGTTCCCGGTGTTTTCCTGTTTCACTGCTTCAAAAATATGGCTGCTCATCCTTTTTTCTACCTCTCCATTCTTATCCAGGTGGCTTTCTGCCCAATCGAAATAGCGGTTCCAGAATTTCAGCTGGCGGTTAAGTAAACGCTTTTTTATTGTATCCGCAGAAAGCACCCGGCTTTTCTCCTGATCGTAATAGTTTATTACCTCTTCCTTTATGTCATAAAATTTTGTTTTGCCCTGAAGCCGTTGATCCAGTTCAACAGGTGTTTTCATTTGTGCATTTAAAACAGATGTAAACAATAACAACAGCATTGATATTATAGTAAATAGCTTTTTCATCATTACAAATTTTACCGGATACTTTACTTAACCTTTCTTTTAATTGTTTCCATTTCGGCCTGAATATTTTTTATTTTTTCTTCCTGTGTAAGAATATATAAAGTGAGTTCTTCTATTTTTTTCATCAACCGCTTTTGCATATCTCCCACTTCAATACCATTTTTTTCTATTTCAGAAGCCGGTGGTATGTCTGGAAGATGTCTATTCTGTCTGATAAAATCTTTCAGTTCCGGAAGTGGTTTTAAAATATAATTGTCTGCAAAAACATAATCAGGCCAACTGCTGCTTCCCTGTATTTTTAATTCTTCGCAAATAACTTTTCCGTTAATCGAAACGGCATAACCAGCTGGTGTTCCAGCCGATCCAATTTGTAACGCACCGCCTCCATTTTGTAATACCAGCCGGCTTACCACTCCATTAAGACGTGCCTGTATTTCATTGTCGTCAAACCCTATATTTCTACCATTAGTAGGCCCCAATTGCAAATAACCGCCACTGGCATTGCCAACATCTGTACCATCTGTTATATGCAGTTTTGTATCGGGGTATGAATTACTGATACCAATATTTCCAACATCATTTATTACAAAGTCATTAACGTAACCGGCGGGGCCGGTTGAACGGGAAATAAATAATTTATCCAGTGCATTGGTTATTTTATATTCAGGTGCGTTGGGCACTGCCAATATGATACGTGCAGACGTAGCACCTGTGGCACCGCCCAAATGCAGGGTAGGCGGATTTCCTGTAACAGACAAATCTCCAGCTACAGAAAGTCTGTAATTAGAAGGTGGCAACATACCTATACCCACATTTCCTAAACCGGCATTATAAATATTATTTGTTATGCCTAATGTATTCCAAAGACTGTTGGGTATTGTACCTGTTGTTATTTGCTGCCAGCCGCCAAACTGATCCTTATAATAATAATAGCCGGCAACAAGGTCTGTCTGGTAAACAAGCAGACCAGGAGCCGGAGACAGGATTGCATTCCGCTGCGCCTGTGTCATTCTTGGTGCCAGCAATCCTTTACTTGTACTGCTTACATCTAACTGTGCAGAGGCATTGGGAGTGGCGGTGCCAATACCTACTGATTGTGCAAACATAATAGCTGGCAATAAGGCCACTATGCTGATGAGAGAGAATATCTTTTTCATAATAAAATTGTTTTTTATGACTCAAATTATTTACGGCATTGAAACCTTGTTGCCTTATCCGGACTGGAATATTGTTGAACAGTGAGCAGGTTATTGGCCCACTGAAAAGTGGGCGACGTTATGGAAATATACCAGCCCGGGTGTTTTACACTTTCTATTGCCACAGTTTTTACACCATCAACCTTAGGCATATCATGCAGAAAAAATCTCCAGTTATCACAATCAGCTGGATTGTTACATGGTGGCTCTGTTGTGCTGAAACCGCTTTGCTGTACAAACCCTTCTGTATTGTTAATTGGAAAATAAACTTCCCACCAGCGTTCCATTTTCTTTACCGATTGAATGGTAAACGATTCCCGGCCATTAATTTTACCTGCAGTTGCCACATGAAATTTACAGTCTTCATCAATGGCTAATTGTGTAAGGCTATATGTTTTAAGTATCTTTTTCCTAAATAAAGGATTGCCATTGTTACTTCGCAGATAAGTATATTCAGTTGAAGATTCATCATAAGTAAAAATCCATTCCTGCGGATAACTTACTTCCAAGAGGGCTGTGGAAGGATTGCTTTTACCGCAACTCAATAAGCTGCATACCAGTAATGCGATAAGAATTTTCTGCTTCATAATAGTGTGGTGATTTAATTTCATACACTAAACTACCTGTTGAAAGAATGATAAAGAGGTGTGGTTTATTTACCTGTGCAGTTCACTTACTGAATGACACAAACTGCCACAAAGCGGGTATGGCTTTAGCTCATTAGCTTTAACAAAAAGATTGACGGAAAAGAAATGAAAGTTTCTGAAGTGATAAAGTTTTGAAAAAGGCAGGATCAAAATCCGTATCTTTCTGAAAACATTTTTATGGACCGCCGTCAACTATTAAAGCAGGCCGGACTGGCCGCAGCAACTTTTGCACTAAGCAGGGATTTGTTTGCTACGGAAATTTATAAACCCACTTATCTAAAACCAATTACCAGCCCCATTATAAAACTGGGCAGCAACGAAAATCCGCATGGGCCATCACCGCAGGCTATAAAAGCTATGACGGAAACAATAGCCCTGTCAAACCGGTATCCCTGGGACAGTACGATGCGGCTCAGAGAAAAAATTGCCGGTGCTTATCGATTGACCGCCGAACATATTGCCCTCAGTGCTGGTTCCTCCGAACTTTTAGGCACCATCTCACTAATGGCATCATTACAAAAAGGATACGCCATTGCCCCAACACCAACCTTTCGCCTGTGGATGCCGGCGGCAAAAACAGTAGGCCTGCCGGTGGAACTGGTTCCGCTGACGAAAGATAAAAAAACCGACCTACAGCGGATGAAGGACAGCATCACTGCACAAACAAAAATGGTTTACCTGTGCAATCCCAATAATCCCGTTGGGAATATCATACCTGCCAACGAACTGGAAACATTTATTAAGGACGTTGCACCAACATGTATTGTTTTACTGGATGAAGCCTATACCGAATTCAGCAACGAACCTTCCATGATAAAATGGGTAAATGATTATCCTAACCTGATTGTTGCTAAAACTTTTTCGAAAATTTACGGATTGGCCGGTGCAAGGGCGGGTTATGCTGTTGCTCATCCATCTACCATTAAAAAGCTCAATGACCTGCAACCCTGGTCCAATGCAGGTATCGGCGCTGTAACACTTGCAGGAGCTATCGCTTCTTTTAATGATCAAAATTTTATACGCCACTGCAGAACGGAAAATGAAAAAGCAAAAAAAATATTTACTGATGCGCTCTCGAAAACCGGAATGTCTTTTATCCCTTCCCATACCAGTTTTGTTTATTTTGATACCGACTCTTTTAAAACAGATGTAAGAGCGCTATTGGAAAAGAATAATATTATCGGTTGCCGCAGTTTTGAGGAAGGTACCGGATGGCGAAGGTTGAGTATAGGCACTGCTGAAGAAATGACAGCGGTTGCAAAGGTTTTAACCTCATGATGCTACGAAAAAGGCTGACAACTTTTAAAAAATTGTCAGCCTTACTATTTTTTCCTATAGAAATTATTTTCCCCCGTTTGCAGTAAGATCAGCCTTGCAGTTTGCATCCAGCACAGGAATGCTTCCTGTTAACAAAACACCAAGTATATCTGTTGTTTCCGATGCATAATACATCAGGCAGTTTGTATTGTTACAATGGTTGCCATGGGCTGCATCTTTGTGATTGGTTTGCATAGTTGAACCAATATCCACCAGTCCCAATATATGAGCAAATTCATGTTCAAGAACTGTAGTCTCTAATTTTGTTCTGCTCGCCTGTCCTATTCCACCTGAATTATCATGAATTGTTTTACCTAAAATGCTCATTGATGTATTTCTGAATGCAAGGCCCAATACATTAGCCGTGGAATAATTTCCATCGGTAAATAAAAAATAAACGCCTAACTGATTGCCTGTTGTATATACAGTGCGGTTGTCTTTTTCTATTGTTGCAATATCATTCAGTGTATAAACATTTTTACCTGCAGATGCAATTTGCGTTTGAACAACTGTAACACCACCGGGCTTATTGATCAATACATTTAAAAATGCTGTAAGGTTATTAACCGAAGCTGCATCTGGCTGATAACCGGGCATATATTGTATTTCAATCTTAACTGATGTGAATGATGCGGCACTCAACAAATCATTGGCTGAAGCACCAACAGCTTTATTATTAGCATTATTGATAGAAGGAAGATTGCTGATGGTATCAGATTTTTTACAGCCTGAAAGGGCAATCATTAAGTAATTGAAAAATAAAAATATTACAAGTATCCTGGTGATCATAGTATGTGGTTTTATTGGATTATAAACGAAAATATCGTGCCAAAGGATTGATTCTTTGCAGCAGCACGTTAAACCTTCAGCACGTTAAACTTCCTTACTCTACCCAATCTGCAATAAAAATATTAGTATCTCTGGTACCGCCGTTATTGCGGTTGCTGCAAAAAATAAATTTCTTACCATCAGGACTGAACATGGGAAACGCATCAAAACCCTTATCCCGGCTGATCTTCTCCATATTGTTTCCATTCAGGTCAATCTTATACATATTAAACGGAAAGCCTCGCTTGTACTCATGATTACTGCAGAAGATAATATGCTGCCCATTCGCTGTAAAATTGGGCGCCCAGTTGGCCTGCTTCAGGCTGGTGATCTGTTTTGCATCGCTGCCATCTGCATTGGCAATCCACACTTCCATATTTGTTGGAGCAACCAGGTTCTGGTTTAACAGGTCTTTATAATCTTTTATTTCTTCTGCTGTTGTTGGTCTTGATGCCCTCCATAAAATTTTATTTCCGTCGGGACTAAACCATGCCCCGCCATCATAACCCAGTGCGTTGGTAATACGCTTTACATTCTTTCCTTCCAGGTTCATAGTATATAATTCAAGATCGCCATCTCTCATCGAAGTAAATAAAATAAGGTCGCCCTTTGGAGAAATGGTTGCTTCAGCATCATAACCTTTTGTCTTGGTCAGTCTCTTTACGATCTTACCGTTGGTATCTGCTTTAAAAATATCGAAGCTTTCATAAATGGGCCAGATGTATTTACCTCCATGCTTGCTGCGGTCTGGCACAGGCGGACAATCAGTACTGCCTAAATGTGTTGAACCATATACTATATGTTTTCCATCGGGATAAAAATAAGCACAGGTGGTTCTTCCTGTACCGGTACTCACAAGCTTGGGTTCAAATTTTTCTCCTGCTGCAGGAACCTTCCCCATCCATATCTGGTCACATTGTATTCCCGCCTTCGGATCAGTCCTTTGGTATATTATATACTTCCCGTCGAAACTGAAATATGCTTCGGCATTATCACCACCAAAAGTTAACTGCTGCACATTGGCAAAATGTTTCTCCCCTTCAAAATGAATGGTATCGTTAATAACTGCAGACAGAGAAGCTACCTGCTTTGCATTATATTTAAAAGAAAGCAACCCAATGATTGCAATAGATACTATACTTAAGAAAACCAGCTTTTTCATACACATATATAATTAGGCTGCAAAGGTAAAAGATGTAAATTTTCAGATTGTCAGAAAATTGTCATGTGCTTAACTGCAAGAGCACTTATTTTTGCAGGATGATAAAAACAATACTGGGATTTTTGGTTGTACTGATTACAATCATATCATGCAATAACCAGAGTCATAATGAAGAAAGCAGTAGGACTGCCGCTCAGCAACCTTCCGGCCGTGAAAAAATATTATTGGATTCTATATCAGCATTTCCGGATTCACTTTTATTAAGAGAAGAGCTTATTCAATATTATCGTGAAAATGCCGATTATACCAAAGCCATAACAGCGGCTGACGAGGCCATACAAAAAGACAGTTTGAACGACAGGCTGTGGCAAATAAAGGGAGATCTTTATTTTGAAAACTATGATACCATCAATGCCATTACTGCATTAAACCGGGCTGCTGATATAAACCCCTTGCCCAAATATATTATTACACTCGGCTCCCTGTATGCACAAACAGGAGATACCATCGCATTACAGGTTGCCGATTTTATAGTTGAGGCAAAAATGACTGAAACACCTAAAGAATCTTTTTTTATAAAAGGACTGTACTACAATTTTACAGGTGATAAAAACAAAGCCATCGGCTTTTTTGATAAGTGCCTGAGTCTTGACTATAATTTTATGTATGCCTACCGTGAAAAAGCCATTGCCCTCTACGACATTGGCAAATATGAAGATGCTATCGCTGTTTTAGACAAGGCTGTAACCGTACAACCAAAATTTGACGAAGGTTATTACTGGCTGGGCCGCTGCCTCGAAAAAACAAACAAACGGAATGATGCAATAGAAGAATATAAAAACGCATTACGCATTTCACCAGATTATATAGAAGCCAAAGATGCATTAACCAGGTTAAGCACTCAATAAATGCTGAAATTTGAATGATGAATTATGAATTACCTTTGCATTCAGTAGATTCGAATTCTTAATTCTTAATTCTTAATTCAACATGGCCATCATCGCTCCTTCATTATTAGCCTCCAATTTTTTAAATTTAGAAGCAGAATGCAAAATGCTTAACGAAAGTCAGGCTGACTGGTACCACCTGGATGTAATGGACGGAAGCTTTGTTCCCAACATAAGCTTTGGACCCATGCTGATTGAATTTTTTAGAAAAGCAACCACAAAAGTTTGTGATGTGCATTTGATGATTGAAAACCCGGGCAATTATGCCGAAGCATTTAAAAAAGCCGGTGCCGATATTTTGTCAGTACATATTGAAGCATGTCCGCATTTGCACCGTAATATTCAGCAGATAAAAAGTTTGGGGATGCAGGCTGGTGTGGCTGTTAATCCGCATACGCCTGTTGAAGCGTTAAAAGATATTCTGGCTGATATTGATTTGGTTTGCCTGATGAGTGTTAACCCGGGTTTTGGCGGGCAGTCTTTTATTCCGCATACCATTCAAAAAATAAAACAACTCCGCAAAATGATTGATGAGCAATCACTAAATGTAAAGATTGAAATTGATGGTGGCGTTACATTAGATAATGCAAAATCAATTATTGATGCCGGTGCCGATGTACTGGTAGCAGGTAATACAGTTTTTAAATCGGCTGACCCAATTGCAACTATAGCAGCTTTGAAAAATTTATAGTTTTTATTTCAGCTTCCATCTTACTCCTCCATAAAATTCCCTTCCTCTTGTTGGGCCCCACACCGATGAAATATCAAAGTATGGGCTAAACGGATCTTGCCAACTGATGATGGGTTGGTTTTGACGGAAATTAAAAATGTTTTCGCAACCGGCGTACAGTTCAAAATTTTTGAATACATAAGTGAACTGGGCATTAGCCGTTGTATAATCCTTCGAATAATCAGGTCGCTGGTAAGCAGCCGGGTTCGATTTTGTATCAGGCAAACGTTGTTCACCAAACCAATGAATATTTACATCGGCATGAAATTTATTGTTAACCGGTTTGTAACTGAATGTAGTTAATACTTTATGCCGCGGGTTAAATGGCAACACTTCTTTTTTATCATTATTGATCCTGTACACATCTAAAAAATTATAGCCTGCTTTAAATTCATAACGCTTGTACAGCTTAATAAAAAAATCTGTCTGAAAACCATTACTTACATTTTTACCGGTAAAGTTTTTTACAATGGCTTTGGTTGGGTCAGTATCATAATCGGGGAATATCTGGTTTTGAAAATTGGTTCTGTAATAATCCATACTGATATAGCCCGAAACATTTTCTTTTTCAAATTTTTGTGTGATGTTAATGCCCATGTTCACAGCCTTTTCGGGCTTTAATGCTTCAGCAAAGATGATATCCCGTGAGCTTGCCAGCAGGCCGATATTTTCGCTGAAAAAATTAACCGTACGCCAGCCTGTACCTATATTTACACGGATGGTGAGTTTAGATGTTGGGTCATACTTCAACAATGTTCTTGGTGTAATTTCCCAGCCAAACTGGTTGTGGTTATCGGCCCGTATTCCCGCAATCCAGGTTAGTTTTCCTTTAAAAAAACTCATGGTATTTTCTGTAAATAATCCAACTACATTTTCCACACGATTATATTTTCCATCATAGTTGCGGTTGATGATATTGTCGGTAAAAACGATGTCTTCATTAATATCCAGGTGTTTGAAATTTATACCCGATTTTAAATCATGGTTTGCAGCATATTTAAATTCATGCTGCAGGTTTACAAATGCATTGTTTTGTTTTGCCTTGTAAGAAAGTGAACCAAAAAACGATTCCTGGTTTTGAAGAAAGCCTGATGTATAAAGGGTAAGCCGGTGCACATCATTAAACCGGTAACTTGTTTTGGCCCACATTTCGGGCTGATTAAGTTTTACCGTATTGCCATAAATACTGCTGCTGCCTTTATGCTCACCGGGGTTAAAATGAATCTGACCGCCAACACGATTTTCATTTAAAAAACGTACAGCTATTTCACTGCTCCAACCCCAGTCATTTTCTTTGCCCACTTTCCATTTATTCATAATCATGTAGCGGGTAAGCAATGGCAGGTCTAAAAAATCATCTTTGTCCTTATCAACTTTATTGGCAGGCTGCACCATATGAAAAGCCAGTAAGCTATGCCATTTGCCTTTCTTAATATTGGTTGCCAGGTTCACATGTTTCTCTAAAAAACTGTTCATGTAAACATTTGCAAATAATTTTTCCGATGCATTTGGCTTTTTTGTTTCTACATTAATTTGTCCGCTGATGCTTTCATAACCTTGCAGAACACTGTTTGCTCCTTTGGAAATATAAATATTGTCAACCAATGTACCGGGAATACCACTGATGCCGTAAGTGAAGCTCAGTCCTTGTATCATGGGAAAGCCATCAATCAATACCTGGTTATAAACACCCGACAAACCAAGTATCCGCAGTTCTTTTGCATTGGTAATTATATTGGTTGTTTGTGGTTGTACCGATGATTGCGTTTCAAAACAACCCGCCAGATCGCAACAGGCCGATTTTTTTAACTCAACCGAAGTAAGTATTTCCACTTTGATGGGACTCCGGTTTGACATAACAGTGCCGGGCTTTTCAGCACTTACTACTACAACCTCAAGGTTTTCTTTAGTCTTCAGCACAAACAAAACGTTTGTCATATTGCTTACATCAATGGTATCTGTTGAGTAGCCGATATGGCTGGCCACCAGTTTATTATTGACTTCCTGCTTTTTAATGGAAAAACTGCCATCACCCGAAGCAACCGTACCTTTTTTATTGTTAAGCCACAGTATGGAAGCGCCTGAAAGTGGATTGTGATTTGAGTCAACAACCCTGCCCTTAATAGTTTGTGCAGCGCCGGCTATTGGCAACAGTAAGCATAAATAAATAAGATACTTCAACATTAATTTCCTTTTACTTTATAGGGTCTATCATCGGGGTCGCTGCAACCTCCAGTATTTTCTATGGCTTTGTAAATTTCTGTTGTACTTACCAATGCCGGGTTATAGGTAACCTTAAAAACCGATGTAGGTCCTGCTTTACCGGGTACACAATCGCTTACCCCTTTCAATACTTTTACATTGTCTGAAAGTGTTTTAAGGTCGTTGCTGCAGGTTACCCCTTTTACTTTAATAGTAATGGTTGAGTCATTTACTGGGCTTATAGCACCTGCATATGTTCTGTTGCTGATAGCTGTAAAAACAAGGACTGCTATAATGAGTTTCTTAATCATGATCATTATTATTTTAGTTGTGCAAATTTAAATTATTATTATTATACTGTTGATGATTTAACATTCGGCTCTTCATCGTTTGTTGTTATTGATGATTATAGCAATATCGTCAGGAATTTTCATGGTTTTCAATGGTGGAACATTTGCACCTCCCGTATTTCCAACTGGTATTTTTCCTACAAATGATTTTACACCGCCAACAAGCAATCTTGGAATTTGCCCGATAATTTCTTTTCCACTTTTTATTTTAATACCAAAGCCTAACATCTTCCAATGAACTGCAGTATGCTCTATCGGGTATGGCTGGCCCAAAATATGAGCTCTTTCTAAATGATGCCAGCTTTGTTGAAAATGCTTTGCAGCAAATTCAACTTTAGCAAGCTTCAATTCTGCTGTGTAAAAAGGCCGCAATGCTTTCGGCATGAATGTGTGTATTTTCATAACGATGTTTTAATCATGATGTCCTTCGGTATTGGTTTGCTTCGCCAGAATAAAAAACGAACCCTTTGTTACAACTTTGGCATCTGCAGGAATTTCTTTAAGCGGAGTAATTTCGCTAAAGCCAATATCGCTGGTGCCTTTTACAACCGGTATTCTTTTATAATGGGTGACGTTGTTTTTTGTATCCACCGAATCAACAATAAAAATATAATCCTGCCCCTGGTAGTTTACTATAGCCTCAGTAGGTATGGCTGGCAGCGTGGCTTTATCCAGACTTACATTTGCTGTGATATTCATACCGTCAATCAACCCTGTTTTATCTCCCTTTACCATGGCATGCACCGAAACCGCTTTGCTTTCATTTTCAAAGGATGAACCCAGCGAAAATATTTCTGCATCGTATTCCTTACCGGGATTATTGGTTACGGTAAAGTGAATCGTCTGTTTGTTTTTTAATTTAGGAAGATCTTTTTCATACACAAACAGATCAAGGTGCAGGCTGCTGTTATCAACTACTTCTGCAACCACGGTACTCAAATCTACATAACTACCCATCTTTACATGCACATTACTTACCACGCCATTGATCGGACTGCGTACTGCTAAAACAGAAACCAATCTCCCATTTGAAATGGATGACGGATTGATACCCATCAATTGTATCTGCTGTTGTAATGACGAACGCCTTGTTCTTAATGCTTTTAATTCGGCATCTGCCGCCTGCAGATTTTTTATGGCACCAGCATTGCCGGCATTCAATTCTTTCTGGCGGTAGTACTCTTGTTCGGCCATCACGATTCTCGACGCAATGCCCAGATAGTCGCCCTGCACCTCAATAAAATCCGGATTGGAAATAGTTGCAATGGTTTGTCCCTTACGCACAGTATTTCCCGGCTGCACCAGTAGTGATTTTATAACGCCTCCGTACAACGAATTGATGCTTGCTTTATTCTGGTTGGGCACTTTCAGCACCCCATTCGTTTTGAGTGATGCTGTTAATTGTTTCTGTTCAATAACGCCCAGCTCAATACCAATGGTTTTTATCTGGTCTGCTGTAAGTGTTGCCTCATCGGGGTTTTCGTGAACCTCAAGAGGTTCTTCTGTTACTACTACCGCTGCTTTATCGTTTGCTCCGCAGGAAGCAAACAATAAAGCAACCGGCAAAAAGCTGACAATGATGATTGATGTTAATTTCATAAAATTTTTATTGATTGATAAAGTAATAGTATTGAATAACCGACTGATTATACGTGTTCAGCACTTCCAGGTAATTTTTTTGAATATCAATTGCCTGTGTTAAAAACTGCGACATCTCTGCAAAACTTATTTCTCCTGCACGATAAGCCAGCGATGCCGCTTTAATGATTTCTTCAGCTTGCTTTAATCCGCTTTTTTCGTAAAAAGATAAAAGGCTGTTGTTCCGTTGTACTTCGCTTTGCATTTGCAACTGCTGCGTATTCAACAACTGCTTTCCGTATTCAAATTGTTTTTGTTGCAGCGACACCTCTGCCTGCGCTGTTTTCACTTTGCTGCGATAGGCCGAAGCCCCAAACAACGGAAAAGAAGCGGTAACAGAAAAACCAGTGAACGGATTGCTGGCACCCCAAAGGCGCTGACTAAAAAACCTGCCAGAAAAATCTGGCTTATTCTCGTTCTTGATAACCGAAACACCTGCATTGGCAATATTTATATTTTGCGACTGCAATGTCAGCAAAGGATGTAACGCATCAGCAGCTACAGGCATAGTTAGTTTTTCGAGCGGCTTTATTAACGGCAACACAAACTCCTGGCTGTTTTGCAATTGCTGTAGCGATTGTTGCTGAATCAGCATATCGTTTTGTACCTGCTGCAAAAAAGCCTGCAACTCCATCATCTTTACATTGGCTGCTATACTATCCAGTCCACGGCTGTCGCCGGTTTTAACTTTTAAGATGGCTGCTGCACTTAATGATTTGTATATACTATCAAGCCGCTTAAATAGTTGCTGCTTATCCTGCAGGTACCAGAGTTGATAATAAACAGTTCTTATATCTCGTTTTAAATCCACATCAATGGCCAATACGCTTGATTCATAATATTTTAACTGCTCATTATACAGATTTTTCTTTGCCTTATACAAACCAGGCCAGTCAACGGTTTGTGAAATACCAATCTTCAAAACGCCTTTATTATCACTCGGCCTTAAATCTTCATTCTCTGCAAACACGCCCGTTTTAGGCAATGTAGTAGCAGTTTTTACCTGGGCTTTTCCTTTGTTTACCTGCGCTGCATTAATACTATACTGCAGGTTATTATTGGCTGCAGCTATTGTTTCATCAATGCTCATTCTCTTTTGTGCCTGAGCAGTTCCGGATAAAAACAAGAGTATCATACCTGCAAGCGAGCTTACAACCGGTTTCATAATTTTTTTATTTCTTTTTGAAAAAATGATATACAAACATGGCAGTACTATCAGTGTTAAAAATGTAGCGGTGATTAATCCGCCTATAACAACTGTTGCCAATGGCCGCTGCACTTCGGCACCTGCCCCCGATGAAAGCGCCATGGGTAAAAAGCCGAGTGACGCTACCATGGCCGTCATCAGCACCGGCCTCAACCGGATTCTCGTTCCTTCCCAAACCCTTTGCAACACATCGTTCATGCCATCTTTTTTTAACTGGTTAAATGTGCTGATGAGCACAATACCATTTAACACCGCTACTCCAAACAGGGCAATAAAACCAACGCCTGCCGAAATACTGAAAGGCATCCCTCTTGATAAAAGTGCAAACACGCCGCCGATGGCACTCATAGGTATAGCCGTAAAAATAAGTGCAGCATCTTTTACCGAACGGAAAGTGAGGTAGAGCATAAAAAAGATAAGCAGCAACGCCAGTGGCACTACAAGCATCAGCCTGGCAGATGCTTTCTGCAGGTTTTCGAAAGTACCGCCGTAGGTAAAATAATAACCCGGCGGCAGTTTTATTTTTTCATTCAGTTTTTGCTGTGCTTCTTTTACAACACTGGAAACATCACGGCCGCTTACATTAAAACTCACATAAATTCTGCGCTTACCTGCTTCCCGGCTTATTTGTGCAGGGCCGGTTTTAAAACTTACCGTGGCTACCTGCGATAAAGGAACCTGGTTTCCATCTTTAAGTGGTACAAACAAATTACTTACATCGTCAATCGAACTCCGGTTGGTACTGTCGAGCCTTACAACCAAATCAAATTTTCTTTCGTTTTCATAAACGGCACCGGCCACTTCTCCTGCAAATGCTGTGCTGATGACATGATTCACGTCTTCAATGTTTAGCCCGTAACCCGCCATCCTGGCCCTGTCGTATTCAATGGTAATTTGCGGCAAGCCATCAACACGTTCAACCTGTGGTTGCGTAATTCCTTTTATTGGACCGATAATGCCAGCCGTTTTTTCTGCGTAAGCAACCAATGTATCCAGGTTTTCGCCAAATATTTTTATGGCCACATCTTGCCGTATCCCAGTCATCAGTTCATTAAAACGCATTTGTATTGGCTGACTCGGTTCTGCTATCACACCCGGTATGGTCAATAATTTATCTCTCATCATATCCGAGAGTTCATAAAAATCTTTTGTCGTTTTCCATTCTTTTTTTGGTTTTAAAATAACCATGAGATCAGATGCCTCGGGTGGCATAGGATCGGTTGCAATATCTGCAGCCCCCGTTTTACCAACTACCATTTTTACTTCAGGATATTTTAACAGCATCCTTTCTGCCATCAGCATGGTTTCTACAGTTTGTGTTAAGGAAGAACCCTGCGGCAACACAAACTCAATGGCATAATCTCCTTCTTCCAGTGTAGGAATAAATTCACCACCCATATTTTTAAAAATAATGATAGCTAGTATCAACAATGCGATGGCTGCAGCCGTAACCGCATACTTTATCTTTACAGCCAACCTGATTGCTGGTGCATACAGCCGTTGAAAAAATCCCATCATTCTGTCGGAAAAAGTTTTTTTATGGCTGATATTTTTCGAAAGGAATAATGCCGACATCATAGGAATATAAGTGAGTGATAAGATCAACGCACCAAGTATGGCGAAGGAAACTGTTTCGGCCATTGGCTTAAACATTTTTCCCTCAACACCCTGCAGCGAGAGAATAGGCAAATACACAATCAGGATGATGATCTGCCCGAATGCGGCAGAGTTCATCATGCGGCCGGCACTTTTTCCCACAGCAATATCCATCTGTTGCTGTGTTAATTTTCCTTTTTGATTACTGTTGGCAAAATAATGCAACGTGGCTTCCACAATAATTACAGCACCATCCACAATCAGTCCAAAATCAATGGCACCAAGGCTCATCAGGTTAGCACTCACACCAAATAAATTCATCAACGCCAATGCAAATAATAAAGACAATGGAATGGCCGATGCAACAATTAGTCCGGCACGCAGGTTTCCTAAAAATAATACCAGTACCAGAATTACAATCAATGCTCCTTCAATCAGGTTTGTTTTTACTGTATTGATGGCACGGTCAATTAAATTGGTACGGTCTAAAAAAGCTTCAACGGTTATATCATCGGGCAAAGATTTTTGCACGGTTTTCATCCGCTCTTTTACCAGGTTTACAACCGATGCACTGTTGGCTCCTTTCGTCATCAGCACAATTCCACCAACCACTTCTTTTTCGCCGTTATAGGTCATGGCGCCGTACCGAGGAGGTGAGCCGAATTGCACTTTGGCTACATCTCTTATCAATACCGGAATACCGCTTTGATGTTTAACAACAATATTCTCAATGTCAGCAAAGGTTTTTACCAATCCTACACCACGAATGAAATAAGCATTTGGTTTCCGGTCAATATAGGCACCGCCGGTGTTTTCATTATTTTTTTCTAACGCGGTGAATATTTCCGGAATGGTAATATTCATGGCTTTTAACCGGCCCGGATCTATCGCCACTTCATATTGCCGGCTAATGCCGCCAAAGCCTGTAACCTCCGCCACACCTGCAATACCAGTTAGTTGCCTACCAACGATCCAGTCCTGCATGGTACGAAGGTCCATGGCCGAATATTTTTGTTCGCTTCCCTTTTTTGGATGAATAACATACTGGTAAATTTCGCCAAGGCCGGTTGTAACTGGCCCCATCTCAGGCACACCCATCCCGGAAGGAATTTCTGATTCGGCAGTTTTTAATTTTTCGGTGATCAGTTGCCGGGCAAAATAAATATCCATCCCTTCTTTAAACACAATGGTGATCACACTTAATCCAAATCGGGAAAAGGAACGCATCTCTTCCACACCCTGAATATTTGACATCGCTTTTTCAACCGGGTACGTGATAAACTGTTCCACTTCCTGTGCGGCCAGTGTTGGCGCACGGGTGATCACCTGCACCTGGTTATTGGTAACATCGGGCAACGCATCAACGGGCAACTTTGAAGCGCTCCACAAACCCCATATCATCAGGGCAATGGTCATTACACCAATGACGAGTTTATTTTTTATACTAAACTGAATTATTTTATTCAACATGAAAATTAATTGATGAGTTAACAACAAAAAATATACAAATGATTTTTAGCACTGCTTAAAAATGCTAAAACCAAAATAACTTACAAGAAAGTAAGTATGTTATTAACCCAGTCGTGGAGGTTGCCAGATGGTATGTGTGTTGTGAGAGTGATATGCATCATTGTACCGGAATGTTATCACCTGCATATTGAAAGCGGGTGCTTTTGTAACAATGACTTGCTGAACATTTACGGGAACGGCGCAACAGGCACAACCGCAAAACGGAGTACAGGTTTCAGCACCATGACTGTCATGGTCATGGTTACCGGCTGCATACATGGCTGTTTCTTTCTTCGTATTGCAATCTTCTGCATCTCCGCATGGTATACACGACAGTGACAACATAAAAAATGCAAGTAAGAAGAATAACGATTTCATCGGTGCAAAAATAAGGACTTAAGAAATATTATCTGTTTTTTGAAGCAGCTAAAAAAGTACTGTTGTTGCAAAACAATGATTACCGGTAAAGAATCAACGTATTTCATCTATCTTTTTATACATCAGTTCCACCACGGCCAGGTTTAGTTTAAGCCAGTTGCTTTCGCCCTTTGGCCAGTTGTATTTCTGGCTGAGTAATCTTGAACCAAGTTCATAAGCCTGCATAGCCTGTTCCTTATTATAAAAACAATCAATCCAGTTTTCTTTGAGCTCATCTTCACGCTTTAAATAAATGGCGCCGCCATACCATTTAAAACAGGAAGGCAGCCCCCAGAAAGAAACCGACTTATCATCCTTTGCCAGAACCGACTTATAAAACAAAATAAAAAACCGGAGATTATCTTTCAGCCGCTGATGAATGGCCGAATCAGATTCTTTTTGTTTTGGTTTGATACGCCAGCGGTTGTTCTCAAGTAAATAGGGTTCATCATAGGCATTTTGAAAACGTTTGCCAGAAGAGATAAATTTTAAATTGGTGCTGCTGTTAACGCCTACATTCACTAAAACAAGTTCATCATCCGTTAACCGGGCAATTTTATAAATATCTTTTGTTTTATCAATGGTATTATTTACAGTAATAATCTTTGTTGCATTATCAAAGGTCCATGTGCCGTAATCAAATGTATTCCTCGGGTTTTTTACAAAACTCCCTTCAGTAGAAAAATAAAAACTCCTGTACGGCACTTCAAACTTCGAATTTTCGTCCATACCTTCAATTCCATCGGCATCATCTTCCAGCACCCAGGCCTGACATAAGATATTATACATGTTCTCAGCCGTATCCAGGTAAATAAGTTTACCATAAGCTTGTTCTTTCTTATCATCAATAACCCGGTCTTCCTTTTTTTCCCCCGGTTTGCTGCTGCTGTTGCCGCAGGAATAAATGATAGCCGAAACTGCAATAACTGAAAAAATCCTTTTGATCACTTTACTTAATTTTGAGCCGTAAATTTAGCACATTGCAAAACAACTAAAATATATATCTTCATATAATGAGAACTGTCCTTACCATTCTTTTACTGCTGGGTTCAATGTCTTTATTTTCTCAAAATAAGTCTGCCGTTATAAACGGAAAACTGGTAGATGAAAATGATAAACCCATCTCCAGAGTTTCGGTAGTCATCTTAGGCAGATCAAGCGGAACCACAACAAACGACAGTGGCTATTTCAATATAAAAGTTCCTGCGGGCAGATCATTTGCATTGGTATTTACATTTACAGGTTATAACGAAGTACAAAAGAATTTTTTCCTTAGCGATGGCGAGGAAGAAAAAATAACCGTGCAAATGGAAAAAGGAAGCAAGACGTTAAAAACGGTTGTGGTTGGCGAAGACAAGGAAAGAACAGAAACAGGTCTTACTAAAATAAACCCCAAGAACGCAATCATATTACCCAGCACCACCGGCGGTGTGGAAGCCCTGATAAAAATACTGGTAGGCAGCAATAATGAACTCACTTCACAATACAGTGTTCGTGGCGGCAACTACGATGAAAATTTAATTTACATCAACGACTTTGAAATTTTTCGTCCTTACCTTGTCCGCAGTGGACAACAGGAAGGCCTCAGTTTTATAAACCCCGAGCTGGCAAAGAATGTAAACTTTTATACCGGCGGCTTCCAGGCAAAGTTTGGCGATAAGATGAGCAGTGTGCTTGATATTCAATACAAAAAACCATCAGGTTTTGGCGGCTCGGGTTATGTAAGCCTGCTGGAGCAGGGCATGCACCTGGAAGGTGCTGCCCGTAATGGAAAGATCACTTACCTGGTTGGCGTACGCAACCGCAGCAATAAAAATTTATTAAAGAGCCAGGAAACAACAGGTTCTTATATTCCTTCGTCAACCGATGTGCAGGGCTTTATTACTTATAAGCTGAATGAAAAGGTTCAGCTTGAATTGCTGGGCACTTATTCTGTTACCAAGTTTACTTTGTTTCCGGAGTCGGCACAAAAAACAACCTCGGTTTTCTCACCCCTTTTCACAGCAAATCTCGGTCTCGACATTCAATTTGAAGGACAGGAAAGAGATGGTTACAAAACAAACCTTATAGGCTTGAGTGTTTTACATACACCTAATAAAAAATTAAAACTAAAGTGGATGATAAGCCGCTTTCAGAATAAGGAAAACGAAAACTTTGATATTGCCGGCACTTATTTATTTGGCGACCGCGACTTTGATAATACCAGCAGCACTTACGGACAAATTGTTAACCCGCTTGGTGCAGGCTATTATCAAAACTATGGCCGCAATGAACTCGACATCAATGTGTACAATGCAAGCCTGAAAGGTTCTTATGCATCTGGCAAACATTTTATACAGTTTGGCAACAGCATTGAGCAAACTGATATTAGTGACCGGCTTAAGGAATGGGAATACCAGGACAGCGCCGGTTATTCACTTCCGCATAACCCTGCGCAGTTAAGTTTATTCAAATATTTAAATTCCACTGCTGATCTCAATATTCAAAAATTCAGCGGTTATATACAGGATAATATCCGCCTGGGCGGAACAAAAAAAGATATAACCTTGCAGGCCGGTGTACGGTACAATTACAATTCGCTGAACAAAGAATTTTTAATTAGCCCACGCATGCAGCTTAGCTGGAAACCCGTTTGGAAAAAAGATGTGGTTCTAAAACTTGCCGCAGGTGCATATCACCAACCGCCGTTTTACCGGGAGCTGCGCCGATATGATGGTACATTAAACACAGATGTAAAAGCACAAAAAAGTTACCAGTTTGTTGCCGGTATGGATTATAATTTTAAAGGACTGGAGGGCCGCCCCTTCCGCCTTACCACCGAAGCCTATTACAAAAGCATGAGCAGTGTTGATGTGTATGATATTGACAATGTAAAGATCCGCTATGCCGGTAACAACAATGCCAAAGCATATGCTACCGGTTTTGAAGCCAGGCTTTTTGGTGAGTTGGTAAAAGATGCCGAGAGCTGGTTAAGCATCGGTATTATGCAAACCAAAGAAAACCTCGACAATGATTTTTATTACCAGTATAAAAATGCAGCCGGAGAGATCATCACTTCAAAAAGCACCGACCAGGTAGCGGTTGACAGCATTAAAAACGAAGTGGGTTTTGTGCGCCGCCCCAGCGACCGTTTAATTACAGCCGGCCTGTACCTGGAAGATTACCTGAGCACAAACAAGAATTTTAAATTTCACCTGAACCTGCTTTACGGCAGCAATATGAGTTATAATATTCCCAACAGCGTGAAATACCGAAATGCACTCACCATTGAGCCCTATATACGTGTGGACGTGGGTTTCAGCGCACAACTGCTCAGTGAAAAAAGTCAGCGCCGCAGCCACAGCCCTTTCCGAAGTTTCGAAAACATCTGGGCAAGTTTTGAAATATTTAATTTAATTGATCGCCGCAACACAATCTCCTATCAGCTCATTAAAGACTTTGCAAATAATGTGTACAGCATCCCCAACAGGTTAACACCAAGGCTGGTTAATTTAAAGATAGTGGGGAGGTTTTAAACCTCGTCTGACCATTTTAATATTTTTTTGGGACAGGCAATTAGTAATTTTATTTAGCATCGTTGTGTCACTCACTTGTACCACATACAAATGAGGAACCTTTATCTGAGCAAATGAATTTAAAAGAATAAATTTTGAAATTAGCCTTTGTTGTATTTTGCGTTTCAGTTTTATAAAACTAATTTTTAGTATCGCATTACATCGATATCATTTGGGCGTAATTGTATATTTATTATGAAACATCGTTTATTAATTCTATTTATCCCCTTTCTATTAACTGTCGGGTGCAATACCAATCCATTGACGAAAAAAATGCTAAAGAACAGATTGTTAGATATTATCAAGTAACCCCGGAAAAGTCAATATCAACAGTTGCCTTTGAACCTGAAATCAGAGGAAAGGATTCTGGATTCAACGGCAAGCTTTTCAGGCTTTATATTAACAATGGTTTATTAAAACTGAAACATACAGGACATACTTTAAGTACTGATTCCATTTTTTCATATGAGATTACCGAAAAGGGAAAACCTTACTTAATTAAAGAAAATTTAAGCAAGACAGGGTACCCGATTCTTATTGTTAAGACCTTTGATTATTATGTTGATCAAATCACCAGGGTTAAGTACTCACCAGACAAAAAACAAGCCGCTGCTTATTTTATTCTTTCTATCAAAAAATATAACCCCTTTTGGGGATGGTGCTGTTGACCTTAATCACAAAATGTATTTGATAGCATTATTTCGGCTTATCAATAACAATTGGGAATTTGATAGAACTGAAATTGATCTTGATAATTTATAGGCTTCACCTTAGTTCGTTTGTGTCTCAGCGGGATTTTATTCAAGTTTGTTCAAAATTGCATTGGCTACCAGCGAATTCCCTTTTTTATTCAGATGCACCCTGTCGGTCGTTAACACCCCCAACTCCACATCATGAATATTGTGTTCCTGTTCGTACTCTAAAAAATCACGCCGCAAATCAATCAGACCGCAATGCCAGATTTGCGCTATCCGTCTGATTACATCCGAATAAGCATTCAGGTCTGCATCCTGTGGATTGGCATTATTTTTCTTTTCGCCAATGATCGATGGCGTACAAAGCATTACAGTTATTTTTTGTGCCTGCAGTTTCTTAATAATCGCCACATAAAACTTTTCAAATTTTTCAATGTCGGTGCCAATGCCCGAAGTTTTATGCCATACATCATTAATACCCACATAAATCACCACCATATCTGGCCGATGAGCCAATACATCATCTTCCAGCCGCAGGTATAAATCATATACCTTATTGCCCCCAACTCCGGCACCTTTCAACTCGTATACAGAATTTAACGGCTTGGCTTGCAGCAATTCCTGTAGTTGATTAATATACCCTCCAGGGTTTACACCCATTTGAGTAATGGAATCACCCAAAAAAATAACTTTCTTTTTCGCCGGGTTTACCATACCAAAACAAATGATGCTGATGAATAGTAATGACAGATACTTCATGGTAAAAAATTAAGTGCTATAAACTGCCACTGATTAAATCAGGCAATAATATTAATTGATTCGCTTAAGTATTCCTTTACCCAATTCGCTCACTTATTTCCATACAGGCACGGCTGTTGTGATAAGGGCATTTCCAAAATCCGGCCTTTTCTTTTTGCATAATACTGCCATCGGCATGTATACCCCAATTCCATTCTCCAAATTCTTTGTTAAGCAAATATTGTTGAATAAATGTCCAGCTGTTTTGTGATGCTTCCAGGTATTTTAAATTTCCTGTTATTTGATAAGCATTAAAAAAACCAACCATGGCCTCGGCCTGTGGCCACCAATGTTTTTCTTTATTCAGGTGATTCGTTGTTGTATTTAATTCATACCAAAGGCCTCCGTCTTTATCTATGGCTGCCAAAGCCGCATCTGCCATTTGAATGGCCATCTTTTCAAATTGTTGCACTGTTGCGGCATTCCCTAATGTTGCTGCAGCTTCATGTAATAACCAGGCAGCTTCAATATCATGACCAAAAGAAACAACTGCTGAACGTGGTTCCCATTCTTCGGTAAAAAACAATTGCTGTTGATTAGTTATGGGATTTATAATTTTTTCACTAAAAATATTCAACAGATTAACGATGGCTTTCGCAAGCTGTTCATCTTTCCAAACTTTATAAAGATTGCTGTAGGCTTCCAGCACATGCAAATGCGTGTTCATCGTTTTCTTTTCATTATCATCTTTATCACTCAGCCGCAAATCATCGATCGGTTCCCAACTGCAGGTAAAGGCTTCCAGATAACCGCCATATGTTGTATCAAGACTATGTTTTTCCAGTAGATAAAATAAATCTTTAGCCATTTGCAGGCTTAGTTCAATTTGAGCAGCCCGGTAATATTCTGAGAGGCCGTAGATACAAAAAGCAATTCCATATACTTGCTTTTTATCCATCAGTTTATTACCCGCAGCATCAACCGACCAAAACATACCGCCGTACGCTTCATCTAAAAAATATGTAGATAAATAGCGAAATGCACGGCCGGCCATGGGCAGGTATTCGGTTTTACCACTGTGCATAAATGCTGCTGAGAAAGTCCAAAGAATCCGGCTGTTTAATACCAACCCCTTGGCTGCTTGCTGAACTACAGTATTATCATTATTTACCTCGCCGTTAAAACCAGAGCCATCTTCATCAGGCATATACTTTATCCACCAGGATAAAATTGACTCCAATTCTGTTTCTACCTGATCTTGATAACGACTTAACTGTTCTTCAATATGTATACCTGTTGTTTTTGCCACCACTAATTTTCAATTCCGTTTTTAACAAAAGCAGCATCCAGCTTTGTTTGTGATGCGTTAGTTGCTTTCTGGTTGTTATGGTTTATAATACTTGTAATGGTCTCTACAGAACTAGCTGAAATCAAACCATCCTCAGGTGTATTTATAGTATAATCCAGCAACTGCTCAACAGAACTTGTTGCTACATGCATTCTTGTATCTGATGAGGCATAGTATATATAAACGGTTCCATCATCATCTGTAATCCATCCGTTGCTGAAAAGCACATTGGATACGTCTCCGGTTCTTTCATCGCCTTCTGGTGCCATAAAATAACCACCTGGTTTATGTATTACTTTCGCAGGGTCTTGCAAAGAAGTCATAAACATGTACAGCACATAACGTAAACCGGCAGCCGTGTTTCTTACACCATGCGCCAGATGAAGCCAGCCCGCTGTAGTTTTAATGGGTGCTGGTCCCAATCCGTTTTTTAGTTCATACACCGTGTGATAAACTTTCTTATCTAATAAGATTTCTTCTGTAATAACAGCCTGCTCCATTGAATCGGCCAGGCCATAACCAATACCCCCACCCTTTCCAGCATCAATAAAACTATCCTGTGGACGGGTATAAAAAGCATACTTACCATCAACAAACTCAGGGTGCAATACTACATTTCTTTGCTGGGGCGATGGCGTTACCAGATTAGGCAGCCGTTCCCAATTAATCAGGTCTTTGGTACGGGCTAAGCCACATTGAGCAATAGCCGAAGACTGATCGGATTCAGGAACACCGGGCGCTCTTCTTTCCGAACAAAATAAACCATACACCCAACCATCTTCATGCTGTACCAGCCGTATATCATAAACATTTGTTTCAGGCACATCGGCATCTGGTAATTGAACCGGGTAATCCCAAAACCTGAAATTATCAATACCATTCGGACTTTCGGCAATCGCAAAAAAAGATTTTCGGTCGGCACCTTCAACCCTCGCCATTAAAAGATATTTCCCCTTCCATTTAATAGCACCCGAATTTAATACCGCATTAATGGCAAAGCGCTCCATCAAAAACGGATTACGGGTTCTGTCGAAATCGTAACGCCAGTTAATGGGCACATGGGCTGCAGTAAGTATGGGGTTTATATACCGCTCATACAAACCATTGCCAGTGCCGGCAACCTGATTCTTTTTTTTCAGCAGCAATTCCTGTTCGTCTTCCAATTGCGCTAAGCGATTATAAAATTCTGATTTCATAAATAAAATTAAATCACACTAATCTTCCAGTTTATTCCACCAGGTACGTTTTAAGATGAGTATGATGATTAGTAAAATAACAGCCGTAATCAATAAAGGTAATTTCATCCACAGTACAATAAACATGGGCAGGATGGTTAAGCAACTTTGAGCAATAATACCCAGCACCACATTAAACATATCGAGTTTAAAACGGCGGTTGGGTTTAAAAGATGGATCTTCTGCAACAACCAACATATGCACTGGTTTCCAAAAACCCCAGGGCCTTACAGTTTTATAAAAAGATTTTAACGTTTCTTCATTGGTTGGCGGTGCCGTATAGGTGCCAATGATACAACCTGCAATAGATATCAGGAATAATACCGGCCAGATATACAGGAACAGTCCATCATAAATTTTAAGGAATACCAATGCCGAAATAATACCACATGCCATCCCCCAGAAAAATCCATTGGCATTAAAACGCCACCAATACCATTTAAAAAGATTGGCAGCAATATACCCCCCATACAATCCGCCTACAATCCATTGCAATACACTATTAACATCTTTGGCAAAAAAGCCGAGTACAATACCAATAACTACCACCAATACCCCAACGATATAATTTGCTCTAATAACTTTTTTAGTGCTAGCCTCGGGATTAATATATTTAAGATACACATCGTTTACAATATAGGCCTGCGCTGCATTAAGCGTGCCAGAGAACGTGCCCATAAATGCACCCAGTAACCCGGTTAACACCAATCCTAAAATACCCACGGGTAAAAAACTGTTGATGGTGGCGGGTAAAATCTTTTCAAAGTCGGCGCCATCGGTGCCTGCAATATTCATTTGGTTATAGTACAGCAATGCCAATACAGTAAGTCCGATAACCATCGAATACCGGATGGGTAATAAAATAATGGATACAAATCCTGTCATCTTACTAGCTTCTTTTGGAGAGCGGGTTGATAAAACTTTTTGCATATCGTAATTGGGCGCAGGGCCGGCAAGACTCGCAAAAATCCCTTTAAACAACATCATCATAAAGAAAATACCAAACAGGCCAAACCCATCGTCTTTAATTTTCTTGTCGGCATCGGGAATAATATTGCTCCAGTCAAGATTTAATTCCATTCCAAAAAATGGATTTAGCCAGCCTTCAGGAATTTGCATTTGTGCACCGGGCTGATGCAAATGGGTCATCGCAATAACGGCAATAGATATACAGGCAACCGTCATGATGGCATATTTAATCACATCGCCCAAAACAATACTGTGCAAACCGCCCAATACCGAATAGAACATAGCGAATAAACTAAAAATAATTCCGTAAAAATGCGGAACATATTCTGCCGCCAGATCAAAAGGGATATACGGACTCACCTGACTCCAGGGTACAAATATTTCTATAAATTTTCCGAGGCCGATAAAGCCATAAGCCAGAAAACCAAAGCAACCAATCAATGCAAAAATTACGGTAACATTATGTGAGCCCCTTACACCTCTACCACTGTTTCCAAACCGGGTTGCCAACCACTCGGCACCGGTATTGGCATTCGATCTTCTAAGCCATTTAGAAAGAAACATCATCATGAACACCTGATTAAAAACCGGCCATAGCCAGGGTATCCAGATGCTTTTCATGCCATACACAAAACAAAGCGCCACCATCCACATGGTGCCGCTGATATCGAACATATCACTGGCATCACTTAACCCCAGCATATACCAGGGCATCTTCTTCCCGCCCATCAGGTAACTTTCTTTGCTGAGTTTTGCACGCTTGCGCATGTAAAAACCTATCAGCACCATGGTTACCAGGTAAGCGATTACAATTAATATATCCAGCAGTTGCAGCTTCATCGGTACCAGGGTTATTTATAAATATTTTGTTTTTTTATTTTTTTCTCAAACAGTACTTGCGGAAAACTATACCATTTTTTAAAATCAGCTTCGGATGCCTGCCCGGGATAAACTCCGTAATAATGCATTTTGTTTTCCTGCTTCATAAAACCATGATTGCGCCATACCAGTACATAAGAAATGGGATAATCTTTTATGGCCGGCCACAGCGTGCCTGTCCACCAGGTGGGGTCAGGTATAGCTTCCAGACCTGTTTCGGCCAGGGTTGCCATTTTATTTTTCGTAGCAGCAATCTTACAAAGTAAGTCAAGTTGCCGGCTGAGGTTATTAACGAAATAAGTTCTGCTGGCTTCTTCAACACCATGTTGATACAAATCAAAACTCAACACATCTGCCACATCATCACCGGCGTAGCAGGCTAAAAATTCTGCTTCGTTTTTAAAATCTGCTGTGTTATAAACATAGATGAGCTGATGCAGCTTCTTTTCAGTACGCAGGTAATTAACCGTGAAGCGCCAAACTGCTTTAAACTCATCAGGCGTACTGGCATTTTTACACCACCAAAACCAATTGCCGGTCATTTCATGAAAAGGACGAAAAAGAATCGGGATACTTTCTCCGTTTTTATCCTTCAGGTCATTCATAAAACCAGCAACTTTATCCAGCCAGGTTTTATACAGATCATGTTTAGTACCACCAGGTAAAATAGATCGAACGGTACCATGCGTGGTATCCCAGGAATTTCCCCCGGTGAGCGGATTACGTGCATGCCAACTGATGGTAACAGCAGCGCCTCGTTCATAACCGCCAATAATATATTCCTTCATTAAATTAAACGGTACACTGTCCAAATTTTTTTTGTCGCCCAGTTCAATACCGCCAATATCCCAACCATAAACACCGGGGTTATCATCAACCACCAGTTTTACATCACTCTGGCCTGCAATATAACGCCAGCCTACACCATAGGCAAGTGCATCCTGCTGACCAAAAATGGTATACTTATCCTGCAGGGCAAATAGGTTCTTATATAATTTTTGGGCAGCCGCTGTTGCTGATTTATCGGAGCATGCTTGCGCTACTGCTTTTTTTTGCAGACAATTCGGCTGAATTAATATAAATACAACAAAGCACCTAAATATATTACGCATCATCACTCAAACTATTTTTATCCGCTTAATCAAAAACTTAAACATCTCTTTTGATACCTGCTACAGTAAATATCAATACAAGCCTAAATCATCCACATAAATTGATCGGGGGAATGTGGCGACTGATCCGCTAAATTCATTGAAAACAATTTGCGACAAAGTAGCGGGGTTGCCAAAATTAATGAGTGGAATTTCGTATTGAATCCATTCACCTGTTTTTGTAACTGTAATCGTATAGGACCCAGCACCAGACGAAGCATTTAGATACACCCGCACTTTTTTATTGATAAAATCACTGGGTGCATACATGGAGAACTTGATACCTTCGTAACCGGCCATATTTATAACGGGTGTCTTATTAAGACGCAAGAATGAAAATCCTCCTTTAAAAGTTATTTCAAGCGAATTGGTGCCGCGTTGCACCGGACTTGTATTACTTGCGTTCCAAACAACATTGGCAGAGGAAGGACTAAAAGTCCATCCCGATGATATCACATCGGTAAATACTGCATAGCTCAATCCAAACCTGTAATCCGACTGAACACTACCACTAGGTGTGGTAACAAAAATATAAGCAGTGGTAACTCCGGCTGGAACATTCACTTTAATTTCTTCCTTTGTGTTGGATATAATCGTAGCATCGGCCGTTCCAAATTTCACACTGTTTACGCCACCAAAATTAAAGCCCTTTATGGTTACTACCTCACCAGCAGCACCTACCATCGGATCAAAAGAAACAATAGTGGGTGGAGGTTGTAATATTCTAAAGTTATAAGTTACCTGTCCGTACTTGGTATAAACCGTTATGGGATTATCTGCCGGATTGGGTAAAACAGCAGGTATCTTAACAGTAACAGTAGTATCATCAGCATAGATTAACGAATCTGCTGCCAATACACCACTAAAATCCACCTTATAAGTGGTGGCAAGAAATTGTCCTTTGATGATAATCCAATCGCCATAGTTCACCGACGTTAATGCGATACTTCGGTTATTGAGATCGGTAACAGCATGAATAACAGGTGGCTGTTTGTTTGGATCTGTTTTATCTTTTTTGCAGGCATTGAAAATAAGCAGCAGGCTTGCAAAAAATAAAGCCCGGGTGATGTTACGTTTTGTCAGCAATTTATTTTTCATATACAAGAGTTAAAAAATTGATTTAATGTTTAGGATTAATAGCCGGGGTTATTAATTTTTATGGTTTTGTTCGAATTCATTTCGCTTAGTGGAATGGGCAACAGCAGGTTACGCAAACTTCGTACTTTAGAAATATTATTTTGTCCGGTAGAAATCTTATTCATCACGTTCAGATAAATACCCCAACGTATCAAATCGAAACGACGGATACCTTCCAGTGTGTACTCCCTGGCTCTTTCAGCAATTACAAAACTTCTAAACTGAGCCTGCGACATGCCCGCAGCAGCATAAGTAGCTTTAGCCCTGCCACGAATCGTATCCACATAAGCATAGGCATTTAAAGATGGCCCTCCGTTTACTTCATTCTCAGCTTCAGCTGCTATCAAAAACATTTCGCTGTAGCGCATCAAAGGAACAAAAGCATCACTTTGTGTAACTGTAGGATTGGCAACGTCGCTGTATTTTATGGTATAGGCCCTGTTATCGGTTGTTCCATTATTATTATAGGTTACACCGCCTACAACCTGATACTGTGCTGCCTGCCAACTGGGATAAAAATAATTGTAACCGGTGCTTGATGGGTAGTTGTGTTTAATACCATCCAGAGCCCGGGTATCATTATCCTCATGATCAATAAAATGATTGTTGGTTGCCCACACCGCACCCCTGCCAAATGTAGAAGTGGCAGATAAGTAATTATGAATTTGATTTTCGAATAAACTGCCAGCCAGCGATTGCAGCTCCCACATATGCTCCTGTTTGTTTCGGTTGGCTTTGGTCCAGATATCTTTAAAATTTACAAATAAAGTATACTCATGACTATTTATAACTTCCAGAGCCTTATCCCTTGCGAGTGTAAAATAAGCTCTGCTATCCAAACCTTCCAGTCCGGCTACTACGTTTTTTGTATAGGTATAATAGCCATTATCCAGCCCACCCCTTACAGTTACTGTTGCCGCAGGCAATGAGCCAGATGCCATGGTTAAATATGTTTTTGCCAAAAACCCTTTTGCTACTCCACTCGTTGCCCTGCCCAGGTCACCTGCCTTGGCATGGCCCACCGGAAATAACATGGTTTCGGCATCTTTAAAATCAGCGATAATGGCAGCATAAACTTCTTGTACTGATGATCTTGGAATATTCGCTTCGGGATTTACCGACAATGATTGCAAACGCAATGGAACGCCTCCATACAACTGTACCAATTGAAAATAGGCCCATCCACGCAGGAAATGCGCTTCACCAAGTATCCTTTTTTTAATTTCTGCATCAATATCAGTATCAATATTCACTACATTTTCCAAAACGGTATTTGCCCTGGCAATCATAGTATAGCAACCAACCCAAGGACCATCTACACCCCAATACCCTTGCGGGTTTCCGGCACCCGATGTTCCCAGGTACCAGTCTGCACCCGACACATGATCATCATCCAGCATCGTCAGGTTCCACATGGGTTGCAAATACAGGTCCCACGAATACAAAGCACTATAAACACCGTTTACAGCAGTAATTGCATCTGCCTGATTTTTGTAAAAATTATTGGGCGAAAGAAAAGAGTAAGGCACTTCTTCCAGCTGTTTTTTGCAGGATGATAGTAACAGCAACAGTACAGGCACTGTAAGTACTAATGTTATTTTTTTTATTGATTTCATAATTATTATTTTAAAACTGAATTAAAAACTACAGCGTATAGAAAAATTATAGGTACGTGAATTGGGATAGCCACCCAGATCAACTCCAAATAATGCCGGGTTGTCGCCATAACTATTTATCTCCGGATCGTAACCCGAATAATTGGTGAAGGTGTACAAATTATTTACACCTGCCGAAATACGGATGGAACTGATTGCTTTAATAGATTTTGTAGGAATGGTATAACCCAATGTTATATTCTTGATACGTACAAAACTTCCATCCTCAATAAACCGGCGGCTGAAAAGCAATGTTCTCCAAAACTGGCGCATCACTTTAGGGCCTGTTGCATTGGTATTGTCCTGTCCATCTGCCCATGCACCTGCATACATATCTTCGCTGATGTTTTTTGAATTACCCAGGTTGCCATTAAAGCGGCCATTCATATTAATGATATCATTGCCCTGCACACCATTGATGAAAATACTCAGGTCTAAATTTTTGTAAGCGAAGTTATTCGTGAAACCAAAAGTATAATCCGGATTTACATCACCGATAACAACGCGGTCACTGTTGGTGATTGATGTAGGATCATTATCAAAATTGCGATACTTAATCTCTCCAACCATCCTTTTAATGATAGCAGCAGGTTGATTGGTATACAACTGAGAATTACGAACCTCTGCTTCATTGTCATAATATCCATCTTCAACATAACCATATAATGTACCGATAGATTCGCCGGCCCTTTGTATAAATGGTGCATCGCTGGTTGATATATTGCTGGCAAATTGCTCAGTAATACCATCACCCAGACTAAGAATTTTATTTCGGTTAAATGCGATGTTAAAATTGGTACTCCATTTAAAATTGTTACGCTCAACAATCTTCGCATCCATCGAAATCTCCAATCCTTTATTTTGTATGGTACCGGAGTTACGCAACTGACGTTCGAAACCGGTTGATGGCGGCGTGGTAACATATTGCAACAGATCCTTGGTTTTTTTCAGATACACATCCACATGCAGATTTAACCTGCCGTTTAACAATCCAAGATCCATACCTGCATTATAAGCACTGGTAGTTTCCCATTTTAATCCGTCATTGGCTGGCCCCGAATAAACATCATTACCCAAACCAGTTTGCAATACACCATTAAAGGCATAATTATAAACTGCCAGTTTAGATAAAGATGCATAAGAACCGATACCCTGGTTTCCGGTTTTGCCATAACTAACCCTGAACACAAGATCTTTAATGGCATCTATATTTTTAACAAAGGATTCTTTATGGGCTTTCCAGGCAATGGCTGCCGATGGGAAGCCTGCCCATTTGTTATTGGCACCAAACTTACTGGAACCATCCTGGCGGTATGATAAGGTTAACAGGTATTTATCATTATATCCATAATTAACCCTGCCTAAAAAAGAAATCAATGTTGATTGATAGCGGTTGTTGATTACCGGTAATACTCTTTCGGCAGCCTGCATATTTTCGTTTTGCAACAGATCATTCGGAAAAGTTCTGGCTTCAGCTCTTGTTGATGTACCATTGGTACGCTCATAAGTAGAAGCTCCGGTTACATTAATATTATGTTTTTTTAATTTTTTATTATAGGTAAGAATACTTTCGGTTACAAAGCTTGTCCATAAATTATCTGCCTTTAAAGCTTTCCCTTTTTCACTTGCCCCTTCAAATACGGTACGGGGATAGTATTGATCCCTGGTATAAGAACCGTAATTGAAACCCAGGTTTTGCCTGAACTTAAAATTGCGTAAAAAATTCACCTCGGCATAGTTAGAAGAAAAAATACTGATGCCCGTTAACTTATTTAAAACGTCTCTGGCGTATATCACAGGATTGGTAATAAAATACCCTTCACCGCTGTTGCTGTATGCTTCTTCGTCTCTGATAGTTGGCGGATATGTAAGTGCAGAACGGATGACACCTGCACTGGCAGCATCCGATTTATCAGTACCGGTTTTTACACCGTTACTCAAAGAACTGGATACATTGGTACTTGTTCCAATCCTAAATTTTTTACCCAGGTTACGGTTTAAATTTAAACCCAAACCTATTTTTCGGTAGTCAGAATTAATGATGGTACCCTGCTGTTTAAGATAGTTTAATGAAAGTGCATGATTCCCGGCTTCTGAACCTCCCGATACCGATACGCCATATTGCTGAGATAAGCTGGTTCTGAAAATTGCATCTTGCCAGTTGGTATGATCATCGGCAAGTAAAGAAGGATCCGGATAAGGAACAGAATAAGTAGTGCCATCATATTTATTGGCATTGGCATAAGCCAGGTTTGTATATTCCGCATACTTCATCGGCTCCAGCATATTCAATGTTTTGGTAACCTGCGCTATAGAAAAGTTAGAAAAGAATTCAACCTTATCTTTTCCGCTGCGGCCTTTTTTTGTTGTAATCAGCACTACCCCGTTGGCACCTCTTGAACCATATATCGCCGTTGCAGATGCATCTTTTAATATATCTATTGTTTCAATATCATTAGGATTGATAAATGCCATCGCATTCAAAGTTTGCTTTTCATCTTCTCCAATCGATGATGGGGTTGCCCCGCTGCTCGAATTATTAAACGGCACACCGTCAATTACGTACAATGGCTCTGTTCCACCCAATACCGAGTTGGAACCACGTACCCGAATACTTAAACCGGCACCCGGTGCTCCGTCATTCTGCGTTACATTTACACCCGCCAGTTTTCCCTGCAATGCCTGCAGTACGTTTGTGGGATTATCAATGGTAAGATTCTTACCGGATATCCTGTCAACAGAACCGGTAAGATCAGCTTTTTTTACACTGCCATATCCAACCACTACAACTTCGGCCAGATCGGCATTTATCGGTTGCAGACTGACATCTATCAGCGATTGTTTTCCAATGCCTACTTCCTGCAGTTCCATACCTACATAAGATATAACAAGAACTTTGGCAGCATCAGGCACCGTCATTGTAAAATTTCCGGCCGTATTTGTAAGTACAAATACTTTTGTGTTTTTAATGGAAATGGTTGCACCGGTCAGTGCTTTACCATTATTGTCTGTTACCTGTCCGGTAATTATCCTGCTTTGTGCCATGCTGTAAAAGGCGGCCAAAACAAAGAGGGATAAGCATAAAATTATTTTATTTCTCATATAGCAACAATGTTTGTTCAAAAGTATGTTTTTACTGCTCTTAATATATAATACTATTTTATCCAATTATTGCACTTCTTTATATCAAACATAAACTTTCATGCTTTATTTTTTCATAAATTGATATCTATCATAGCTTTTTCAATGCATTTCTATACATTTACCGTAAATGTAAATTGATATTATTTTAACCTGATTATATATATTACATGCTTAAAGAAATAACCCCTTTAACTGCAAGCGATTGTTTCACCCTGTTTTCAAGAACAAAAACCGAGTTCGATTTTCCGCTTCATTACCATGAAGAAATGGAGTTGAATTTTATTTTAAATGCCGGAGGGGCCAGGCGTATGATTGGTGATCACATAGAAGATATTGACGACATGGAGCTGGTACTAATTGGCCCAAACCTGCCACATGTATGGAAAACAAATAAATGCAGGAGCAAAAATATCCGGGAAATCACCATACAGTTTCACAAAGATCTTTTCGACGATAAAATGCTGCGTCGCAACCAGCTTCATTTTATCAGAGACCTGTTTGAAAAATCAAAAAGGGGCATATTGTTTTCTAAAACCACTACAAAACAAGTGAGCAACAGGCTTCAAAACTTAGGCAACAAACAAGGATTCGATTCTGTGCTGGAACTCATGTCTATCCTGCACGATCTTTCCACATCCAGAAATATACGCATGCTTTCCGATGCTTCTTTTACCAATATTCAGCCTTCATCCAACAGCCGCCGTGTTGAAAAAGTTATTGAATATATGAACCAGAATTTTGACCGGCAGGTAGTACTGGCCGATGCTGCTAAAATTTCCAATATGACATCAGTCTCCTTCAGCCGCTTTTTTAAAACCCACACCGGAATCAGTTTTATAGACAACCTTTTGGAGATCCGGCTGGGCCATGCTTCCCGGCTGTTAATAGATACCAATCAGCCAGTTTCGGAAGTGGCATACAATTGCGGATTCAACAATATCTCCAATTTTAACCGGCTCTTCAAAAAGAAAAAAGGTTGCACGCCAAAACTTTTCAGGGAGGATTACCTGAAAGAAAAAAGAGTTTTTATTTGATACTTAACTACATTTTTTATACTAAAAAACAGGAAGATGAAAAAAATAACCAGGGCTTTATTATTACTGATCATTGTTTGCGGCATAGGCAACAACGTTTTGGCACAGCCCTTTATTAATGAAATAAATTATTTTAAAAAGCTCGATTCGATTAACAAACCAGCAGATAACGTTATACTTTTTATCGGCAGTTCCTCCTTCACAAACTGGAAAGACGTACAGGATTATTTTCCGGGCTACCCTATTCTTAACCGTGGCTTTGGCGGTTCATCGCTCCCCCACCTCATCATGTATTCCGACGATATTATTTTTAAATACAAACCTAAACAGATTGTAATTTATTGCGGAGAAAATGACCTCACAGGCGGGAGTGAAATTACCGGAAAAACTATCTTACACCGTTTTACCATTTTGCATAGCCTCATCAGGAGCAGGCTCCCTGACGTACCCATTCTATATGTTTCAATGAAACCCAGTCCCAGCAGAGAAAAATACTTTGCCAAAATGGAGGAAGGAAACCGGCTTATTAAAAAGTACTGCAAAAAACACAAACAAACAGCATTTGCAGATGTGTACCATCATATGTTTGATAAAGATGGAAAAATAATGAATGACATTTTTTTGTCGGATAAACTACACATGAATAAAAAAGGCTACCAGATCTGGCAACCCATTATTGAACCATGCTTAGTTAAATAAATGCCGCACATGAAATTCTTTTTTATAACAACATATATGCTCTGCAGTTTTTTATTAACAGCAACAGCCAACACCGACAGCAGTTTTTTTTCTGCTGATCATCCTTATATTAAAATGACTGGAAGGATAGATTACGCCAATCCGAAAAAACCAACATTTTGGTCTTCGGGGGTTTACATCACAATTCGTTTCAATGGTTCGTATTGTGTACTGCATATTAATGATGAACAACGTTGGGGTAAAATACAGAATTATATAGAAGTAAAAATTGATGACCAGCCATCTTTTCGTATGCAAACAAACGGTGAAGAAAACAGCATGATATTGGCCAGTGGATTAACAAAAGGCAATCATACCATCATTGTTTGTAAAAATACAGAAGCCGAAAACGGGTATTTGCAATTGATTGGTATTACCTGTACCAATTTGCTGAAGCCGGTAAAACAACCTGAAAGAAAAATAGAATTTATCGGCAATTCAATTACCAGCGGAATGGGAGTTGATGACTCACAGATTCCCTGCAAAACAAATAACTGGTACGACCAACACAGCGCCTATAAAGCTTATGGCCCGTTAACTGCACGCCAGCTTAAAGCACAATGGCAGCTATCTTCGGTTTCGGGAATAGGGTTAATACACAGTTGTTGTAATAAAACGATTGTAATGCCGCAGGTGTTTGATAAGATAAATATGGCAGGAGATAGTATTGCATGGAATTTTAAAAATTATCAACCCGACCTGGTCACTATTTGCCTGGGACAAAATGATGGCATACAGGATTCTGTCAGTTTTTGCAATGCCTATATCGGGTTTGTAAATAAACTCCGGGGCTATTATCCAAATGCAAATATTCTACTGCTCAACAGCCCGATGGACGGAGCCAAACTTGATACTGTTTTAAAAAAATACATCCTGGCTGTCTGCCGGCAACTAACAAGTTTGGGTGATGATAAAATCGACAGCTTTTTTTTCAGTAAAAATTTCAACGCAGGCTGCGGCAGTCATCCCGATGCTGAAGAACATGAACAAATTTCTGCGGAGTTAACTGGTTTTATAAAAAAAAGAATGAATTGGTGATAAACAAAACACAAAAAGCGTAAGCAAAATTCCAAATTGCTTGCAAAGGGTGATAAAAAAATTGATGAAATTTGAAACAGAAACGGAATTGAGTTTATTTGTTTCATACGAAATCGCAGTGCATTATGATGAACGAAAGTCTAGTGGAAACCAAGCGTAAAAAATGCACTTTTCAGCAGCGTCTCCGGAACAGGACATTGCGTAATAAGAAGCCGTAACGTGCATGACAATTCCGACAATCTGGTGAGTGACGCAGTTGAAAAAAGAATAGTATTTTTATTTAAAAAATATGCTCACATCCATAAACCCAAAACTACCAATGCGTAACAAAGCCGTTACAAAAGATTTTTACGTGAACAAGTTAGGCTTTGCAGCATTTGGAACTGTTGACTATGACAACTATTTAATGGTTGAAAAGGATAACATACAGATTCATTTTTTTGAATTTACAGAACTCGACCCCAAAGAAAATTATGGGCAGGTTTATATCCGTACAGATGATATTGACAGTCTTTACCAATCGATGCTGGATAGAAAATTAAGTATTCATCCTGCCGGACATTTACAAATAAAACCATGGGGACAAAAGGAATTTGCAATGCTTGACCCTGACAATAATTTACTGACTTTCGGGCAGGCTGTATAAAGATGGGTTAAAAATTACAGCATGTTGGCTACATTGCAGCCGGTAATTCAATTACAACCCTAGTAGTTTTATCCAACACACTTTGTATATCAAAGGTTCCGTTATTTTTTTCGGCCAGGTTCTTACATATCTTTAACCCCAGCCCGGTACCGGTTTCATTGAGGGTTCCTTTTTCAGAAACTACGGGCTCTGATGACAGAATTGCCTTTAACCGGTTGCTTTCGATACCCTTGCCGTTATTGCTGATGAGTAACCGGCATTTACTATGTAGTTCAACAAAATCAATTGTTATATTTTTACCCGGGGGGCTGTACTTAACTGCGTTTGTTAACACATTAAGCAGTATTATTAAAATATGATTAGCATCGGCATAAGCCACCATATTTATCTTCTCGGGATATATGACAGTCAGTTCTTTTTTCTCTATCAGCCCACCAAGCTGGGCCATAGCCTTTTTAATGAGGCCTTTCAATTCACAATTAAGGGCATGAGGCTGAACTCCATCAATTCCTTTCTGGTTCCACAACAACAGGTTATCTACAACATGTAAAGTATCGTCCACCTTTTTTTTGATCAGCTTTGTAACACCGGTAAATTCTTCTTTAGAAAAATGTTCATACTCAATATACTGTGTAAGCATATCGGCAAATGTTGCCACCGGCGACCGCAGCTGATGATATACAATGGAAGACAATTCCTCATTCCTGTTTTTTAATTCTTCAATTTGTTCTTTCTTTAACTGCAACACATTTGCCTGTTGCATAAGCTGTGCAGCATATGCTTCTGCATTTCGCTTTTCGTTTAAAGCTTCGTTCAGTGCTTTTAAATAATTCTTTTTAGTGTCGTATAAAAAATACACAAAAATGGAAAGTGTAATAACAACATTACCTGTTTTAATTACCTCTATATAATAAACCACCGGCTCTATTGTACTTACATGCATTTTAATAATTTCAGATGAAAAAAATAAGCACAGGTAAAACAAACTTAAATATAACATATCACGCCGCATCCCATAGTACAATAGTGATAAAAAACTGACGAGCAGTACATAATAGCCCTGGCCATTATCAAACAGTACATTTGCCACCGCACAGGATATAGTAATAAAAAAGATAATGACCAGGCGGAATGACTCTCTTTTTCTCCGGTAGTTGCCATAGATCAGCAACAGAATCAACAGTGAAACAAAAACGTAAAAGGATGCAAGATAATAATGACCGGTTGCAAAGGCTATGGCTGCGTAAACAAGAAGGATCGGCAAACATGTAAAACCAACAATATCAATTATCCTGATGCGATGCTGCTCCACCACATCGCCGGAGTCGTAAATACCAATGGCAGCAAGTGTTGCCCAAAATGCGTCAACTTTTTTAAGTAAGGTAAATTTCATAAAGAATACAGGATGCTGTTTATTTTTTTCTTATAGCTCTTTTATTTTAAAGCAGGAAAATGTTCAGTAACTACATTTCTGTACTTTCTTCCAATCGGAATTTCCTGTTTTATAATTACCATGTGATTACTTGCTATTTTTTCAACATGAACTTTATTTACAATAAAGCTTTTATGCACCTGTACAAACTGTTCATCAAGTTCCTGTCCAAAATGCGCCAGGCTTATGCGTATCATATAATGTTCCTGCTGGCACTGAATATGACAAAAATTTCCTTCGGCTTTTATAAACAAAATATCTTTGTAATTAAGCTTCACTTTTTTATTGTCATAATCCTTTACGTAGCAGAAATTACCATTGGCCGCCGACATGGTATTTACCCCTTTCAATACCATATCAATACAGGTCTGTAGTGTAAGGTGATGGAAAGGCTTTACCAGGTAAGTTACTTTATGATTTTTGTTTGCCAGGTTAAATGTATCTACCCTGGTATCTGCCGTCATCAGAATTAACGGAATATCAAGTGAATCACATATATCAATTAACGTTAAACCAAGAGGTTTATTGTCGTAATAAATGTCGGAAATTATCAGTTGGGGATTTGTTTTATTAATCAGCATCTCCATATCCGTATTATGATCGGATACGACTGGTTCATCATAACCAAGCTCCCTGATTTTTGCTTTAATTGAAATCAGGTCTATAGGGTCGTCTTCTATTACAAGTATGTTTATCACAACAAATTATTCAGATGAAGATTGGATTTATTTTTTATACCCTAAAGTAAATATTTAATCTGCAACTAAGTGTAGAAGGTTTTCTACATCTGCTAGCATTTACGCTACAATGTAGTGCCAGATAGCATATTACAGTAATTTTTTTTATTTTATCTTGTCGTTTACATACTTTTTTATGTCATTCATAACTTTTTTTACAAAATATAGCAAGAAAAGAAGTTTTAACCGTTTTCTTTATATCAGCAAAAATGCATATCCAAACAAAGTAGTTTTTTAAAGAACGTTGCGGAAATATTAATGTTAAACTTACCTGCAACTACCGGTCACACTTCGATGAACTACCTTGAAAATACAAGATCCATAATTTAATATCTTAAAAACCAAAAACAATGAAAACTAAAGCTCTACCTTGCTTACCTGCATTACTTAACCCGGTTACAAGTTACGGGTTAGTGCTCATGGAGAAATTAAACCTGTTAACCACAAGGTTATTCTCAACAAAAAAATACACATCTGTATGTTTGTGCGGTAACTGGTAAAATTATTTTTTGCCGCAGTTACCGTATGGCCCGTTTTTGATCCAGACTTTTAATATCCATTTTTAAACCACTACCTATGAAGCATTTTCAACTCTTTGCATTGCTTTTATTTGCAACTGCAACATTCGCCCAAAAAAACCAGGGTTTATACAGCCCGTTAACTGAAAAAGTAACCGCTAATGCTGTAAACGAAAACTGGCTTGCTGAAGCACAGCGTGTTATTAAAGAAACTGAATTTGCCTTTAAGCAGGATAAAAATTCCGGTTCTTTTTATACAGCCAACCTTGTTCAGCATTTAGGGATCAGCATCACTGCTTCGGGCTATAAAGTTGTTCCTCAAAAAATTGCTGGCAATACATATAATGTTTCAAACTGGCAGCAATCCCTTTCATTTGCAGGCATTATAAAAGGGAATACAAAAATTTCGGCTGGTACTGCATTTAAAACAGTGCAGCAAAAATCCTTCCTGCGATTTGACTATCCTGAATTCAGTATTGAGTATCTGAATAACAAAAATGGGTTAAGACAGAATTTCATCATTGCAAAAAAACCGGACGGTAACAGCAACCTGGAGTTGATGCTGAAAATAAACGGCGACCTCAATCCTGCTGTAGTAAACAACGGTCTGGAGTTTAAAGATAAAACCGGACGCACTCGATTATTTTATACCGACCTGAAAGTATGGGATGCCAATAACATGATTGTAAAAGCAACCATGGAATTGCGTGATTACAATATGCTTGCAATTGTGGTAGAAGATCAGCATGCAACATATCCACTTACCATTGACCCGCTTAATAAAACCCCGGAGTGGACCACGAGTGCTGATGGATTACTACCTGCACTGGTTGGCCAGTTGGCTGTTGATGCAGCCTATGGCTTTACAGTAGCGGGCTTGGGCGATGTTAACGGAGACGGTTTTGATGATGTTGCAATTGGTGCTCCTGCAGCAGCCGATATAATTGCAGGCTCAGGTTCGCTTGCAGCAGTTGGTTCTGTATTTATTTATTATGGATCGGCAAACGGGTTACCAACTACGCCAAGTGCCATGTTGCAACCAACCACAGCAATTGCCGGTGCCTTGTTTGGGTATAGTATTGCCAGTGGCGATATTAATAACGACGGAAAAAATGATATCATCATTGGTGCGCCATTAGATCAGGTAACTATTTCAATTGGTGGAGGCAACACCGCTTCCGGAACAGTTGGTAAAGTGTATGTGTACGATGGCGCTACGCTTACTTCAGGTTCGAGCCCTTTACTTACACTGCAATTAGATGGTACAGGCATTTTGCAAAACGGAATAAACTTATCTGTAAATGCTTTGTTTGGATTTTCTGTTGCAGTTGCCGAAGATTTAAATAACGACAGTAAAAAAGATATTATAGTTGGCTCACCAACTTATGCCGGTATAAAATATGACATCTTCAGTAATCCAAGTCTTGATGTTCAGTCTGGTGGTGCTTTTGTTTTCTTATCAACCGGTGCTGCACATTCATTGGTTAAATTAAAACCTATTACAACCGGCATACTGGGTTTACCCATTTTGCAAACGAATATAAATGGTTTACTTTTTGGGTATAGTGTAGATGGATTGGGTGATTATAATGGCGATGGCAGAGCCGACGTTGTAGCTACGGCACCAGCAGGTGTTGATCTGAGTTCATTGGGAGCTATACTGAATGGTAAACTATTACAGGGCAGCGCTATTGTTTATTATGGTACCGCAACCGGAATAGATGACGACCACGGCGCTACGTTGGTAGCCACTGCCGGCGGCCTGCTCACCAATATTGTTGGTACCATTTCCAATATTGCAAATATGTTTGGCGTTTCTGTAAAGGGCATTAAAAATGCCGACGGCACAAGAAACGGTAATGTATTGGTTGGCGCTCCATTGGGAGGTGCGCTTTGGAATATACTTACCCTGCAATTAAAAACAGGCACTGTAAGTGTATTTAAAAAGAAGAACTCTTCGCAAATCGGAAATGTAATACCTGATCAGATAATAAGTTCACCACGCAACAGCAATACAGTACTTGAATTAATTCAATGTAATCTGTTATTTGGATTTTCGCTCGACAATACACTTGACATTAATTGCGATGGGTACAGCGATATCATCGTAGGGGAACCTGCATCTTCCGGTGCACAATTATTGAATACAAGTATTGCTGGTGGTGCTGCATATGTTTATCTTGGTAAAGCAGATGGTACTTATGAAGCAGCTCCTGTCTGGACTGTTACTGCAACCGAAGACGCTTTCCTTGGCATTAACGCCACTTCGTTAATTGGTTATAGTGTGGCTGGTGCAGGTCGTGTAAGAGGTACTGCTTTCAGCAATAAAATATTAGTGGGTACACCTTCAAGAACACTTGATTTTGGTGCAGGTTTATTAAACCTCGGTGGCACATTGGGTACCATTTTCAGTTTAGCCGCAGGCGATAACGGAGTTGGTAAAGCTTATTTATTCGATCTGGGTTCTCCTTGTATTGGCACACCCGCAACCAACCCCGATTTTAATTCAACCTTTGTAAATGTTTCCGTTGATGGAAATGTAAACACCAATGACAATGTTCCGGTGGGCACAACTTATGATACAGCAATATTAGCCTCAGGCCCAACTGGCAGTACTCCTGTTATCAATATGAACAGCGATGGAACTTATGATTTTGTTTCAGATAAACCGGGAGTATATATATATAATGTACCGGTATGTACACCGGGCCAGTCAGCTCCTTGTCCACCAACAAAACTTACCATTACTGTACTTGATGCGTTTGTAAATACAAATCCCCCCGTTGCCAATGTAGATATTGCAACAACAAAAATTAATACGGCCGTTACCATTAAAACTCTTGCTAATGATGCAGCAGGCAACAGCAGTTCAGCACTTGTTCCATCAACAGTAACTGTAACCACTGCCCCGTTACATGGCACAACAAGTGTAAACCCTGTAACAGGTGATATCACTTATACACCTGCTGCCGGTTTTACAGGAACTGATACGCTTACCTACCAGGTTTGTGATAATCAAAACCCGGCACAATGTGCTGTAGCAAATCAAATTATTACTATCATGTCGGCTGCAAATCCAAATACAACAACAGCCGCTGATGATTATTTGAAAATTGAAGTAAATACGATTGGCACCGGCAATGTGAAGACCAATGATATTGATGCAGAAGGCAACACACAAACGGTAACAGCCCAAACATCAAATGTACCAGGTAAAGGAACTTTTGTATTGCTGGCCGATGGATCTTATACATTTACACCCGATACAGATTTTACAGGACCGGTAGATTTCATTTACACAACATGTGATGATGGAACCCCGCAAGCCTGTGCCAATGCAACATTGCATATACTGGTAAGTCCGCAGGTACCTTTTACCAATCCCGATTTTAACGCAACATTTATAAATGTTCCGGTTCCGGGAAAAGTTGCTACCAACGATAAAATGCCATCTGGCACTACTTACGGCTCACCTACATTGTTATCAAGCCCTGGAGGCAGTACGCCAACAATAACTTTGAATAGCGATGGCAGTTACATTTTCAAATCAGATATTCCGGGAGTTTATACCTACGATGTACCGGTTTGTTTACCCGGCCAGACAGCTCCTTGCCCGCCAACAAAATTGGTGATTACTGTTTTGGATGCAACAATAACAAGCAATCCTCCGGTTGCAAACGTTGATATTGCAACAACTCAATTAAATACCCCGGTTACGTTGAAAACTTTAGCTAACGATGCAGCTTCATACGGTACGCATTCACTGGTACCGTCAACAGTAACTGTAACTGCAGCGCCGCTGCATGGTTCAATAAGTATTAATCCTGCAACAGGTGATATTACTTACACGCCTGATGCGGGTTATGTTGGCAGCGATACGCTCACATACGAGGTATGCGATAATCAGCCTGTACCACAATGCGCCACAGCAAAGCAAATCATTACAACCTTGCCTGCATCATCAGCAAATACAACAACGGCTGCTGATGACTATGCAGTAACTTTTGTAAACACCGCAAAATCGGGCAATGTAAAAACAAATGATACCGATGCAGAAGGAAATAACCAGACAGTAACGGCACAAACAACCAACCTGCCCGGCAAAGGTGTATTGCAACTGGCAGCAGATGGCAGTTATACATTTACACCGGATACTAATTTTACCGGCCCTGCAGAGTTTATTTACACAACATGTGATGACGGCACGCTGCAGTCATGTGCATCTGCAACGCTGCATATTTTAATACAGCCTACTTTTGGTTTGCCCGACCTTACTCCAAAAATATTTAACGATGGTTTAATTCTGACGAAGGATTCAATCCGTGATAATGCTATCCGCATATCCAATATTGGCAGCGGGCCAACAACAGGCACTATCATCTTCACCATTCCTAAAATGTTGCCGGCATTTGAAATTACCATTGATCCAAATGCAACACTTATGAATGTTGCCGGCGGTACAGTTGTTACCAACGCCGACTGGACGATAACTGAACAGTCATACAGGTATGTATTTATGTCGAAACCAGGGTTGGTACTGGCGCCGGGGGCTTTCAACACAATAGGATTAAAGGTTAAAGCCCTTGGCATTAAAAACTCTACCGGTAATTTAAGTATACAGATCATTCTTGGAACCGGTGGCGGTGAAACACCATTTAATAACAACAACGATAACCATACTTATATTATTAACTGATCCATATCCCTTAAAAAATAAAACTGATAACTATGAAAAAGATACTGATTATACAAACACTGATTATTGCCCTGTTCAGCAGTGCTATAATCAATACTGCAAATGCACAAAATGATGCTGATCCTGCAGTTACTTCTCTCAGTTTTGCAAAATCGCCACTCGAAGTAGATGAAGAAACTACTTTAATCACGTTTATTACTAATGGAGGTTTTACAACATCTGTACCTGCGGGTTCCATAGGCGTACAAATAACACTGCCATCCGGGGCTGAGTATGCTGCATTTCCCGAATCAACAGCAGCATTATCGGGTGATTATGTTGGCATGTTTAACTGGACCTATGATGTGCAGACCAAAAGTTTTACAGGTATTTCCAACCAGGACATATTACCCGGAGAAGGGGGTATGGTTGTAATAAATATAAAAGGATATATTGTAGTTGATACAAGAACATCATCTGCAGATATATTAACACTTAGCCCGGGCTCATATCCAAATGATAATCCTACAAATAATAACCTCACAAGTACATTAGAAGTTACACCGGGAGGAACCCTGCCCATTACATTATTATCATTTAATACTGTTAAACAAAATAACATTGTTGCATTAAACTGGCAAACATCGCATGAAACCAACAGCAGTTATTTTGAAGTACAAACCAGTAAAAATGGTACTTCGTGGCAAACGATCGGTAACTTGCCTGCTACAGGTAACAGCAGCAATACTATCAGGTATTCATTTACACATAATACTCCTGCAAAAGGCATTAATTACTACCGCTTAAAACTGGTTGATATACATGGAAGATTTGAATACAGCCTTACCCGTTCAGTAAGCTTCAGCTCAAATACAACAATTACCGTATCGCCAAATCCAACTGCGGATAAAGTATTCATTACAGCAGGTAATGATGCCGCTATTCAATCAATACTTGTTTATTCATCTGATGGAAAACTAATGACCAGGGTAACCAGTTTTACGCTCAGCAACAGTGTGGACCTGAGCAGTTTTGCACCGGGTATTTACCTTTTTAAAATTACGGACAAAGAAAACAACACAAAAATTATAAGAGTAATAAGAAAATAAGATTAAAGATTTCAATACTTCTGAAAGCACCACCAGAGAAAGGCCTCCCGTTTTATAATGGGAGGTTCTTTATTTTTGTCCGGTAAAATGTTCATTTCTGATTTTGCACAACCGGTTTTATCCAAATACAAAAATCTGATTTTTTCTGTCATCAGATATCAGCAACAAAGTTTTAAGTTTGTAACAAACAACAGCTATGTCGTTATTATTAAACAGAAATAATTTTGGAGATCCGGCCAACAAAGGCAATACCTTATCAAGGACCGATGCTGAAAAACTTTTTTATGATTGGGTACTCAACCCACGTTTACAGTTGCACATGAAACAGGTGGCGTATTTAATGAAAAACTGGGCAGCAGAAAAAGAACAACTGGATGATAAAGGGCAATGGCAATGGGAAATGGCAGGCCTGCTGCATGATGCCGACTGGGATCAATGGCCCGAGCTGCATTGCAAAAAAATTATTGAAGAACTTGAGCATAGAAATGTTGATCCGGAGGTAATCCGTGCTATAGCATCGCATGGCCCAAATCATTTTGGCGTAGAACCCGAAACCAGCATGGATAAAATGCTATTTGCCTTTGATGAATTATCGGGCCTTATACATGCTTATTCACTAATGCGGCCCGGAGCTTATGATGGCATGGAACTTAAAGGAGTTAAAAAAAGATTAAAGGACAAAGCATTTGCCGCCAATGTTTCCAGAGATGAAATTAATGATGCATGCCAACGGGCTGCAATACCACTTGAAGAATTGATAACATTTATCATAGCAAAACAGGGAGCAGTAAATTGAGATGCCTAAGCCTGCGGTTTTGTATATAAATTTCTACTGATAAAATATCTTTATCAAAAAAAAAGAAACCCCTTGCTTCAAGGGGTTTCAAAAATATAAACTGAAAAACAGTATTACTCAGTTGCCGGGCGGGGAAAATCAACCCATACATCATCACCGGCTCTGTCAAGCGGTAAAGTAGCCAGCAAATTGTAACGACGCATATCAATCCAGCGATGCCCTTCGCCATATAATTCGTAACGGCGTTGTTTCAGCATTTCAGTAATCACCGGAGATTGTGTTACCAATCCGGTATAGTTACCAACTCCGGCAACATTACGTATAACATTTATTGCATTTACAGCATCCAGCAAATTAACTGCCCCACCAATTTGTGCTTTAGCTTCGGCATAGATCAATATTAATTCTGCATTACGGATAATGGGAATACTTGTAGTGTTGGTCGGGTAAACAAAAAAGTCAAATCCGCTGGTCAATCCGTCCTGTGTAGTTGGAGAAGTTCTTGCGGGAACTTTTGCCAACCTGTTATCGCCTGCCTCTGCCTGCGAAATAAATAAAGGATGTGCCACCCTGGTTTCTCCACTTGAATTTTGTGGAAAGAACAATGGGGTTAACTGATCGCCACCAGCGGTTGAAAATTTGTAATACGCTCCTGTACTCAACCCGCCACCTAAATTTAGAAATGAATTGCTCAAAGCTGTTAAGGCAGCATTCCAGTCACTTTTATATACCGCAACTCTTGCAGCCAGTGCCCGGTTAAATTGTGCAAAGCTTCCGGCAGTATTTCCAAACAATGTAGAATTAAAAGGAAAAGAAACTGAAGGATTAGCAGCCAGGTCTGTATATGCCGTGTTCAATAAATTCTGAATGGCATCCAACGACTGGGCTTTTGTTAAAAAAGGCCCAAGTGCATCCGGATTTGACACATCAACCCGTATTCCGTTATTATTGGTAAGGTTAAGCACCATCAATAACTCATGTGCCTGAATAGTATTGGCATAAGCCTTCCCTACTGTTTTTTGGGCAGCAGTTATACTGGCTGTTGTACCTGTTAAACCACTCAACAAGATGTTGGTATTTTTTACCACTCTGTATCGAGCCGAAAAAGGGTTAGTTATATAAAAGGTATTATTATCCAGTACTGCGGTTCCCTTTCCCAGTAAGTCGGAGGTAAACCTTGGATCGGAAGAGGAGAACCGGTAAAATTCACGGCCAATAACACCTACATCATCATGATAGTTGCCGATGATGTTTCGCATACCTGATTCAATACCGGTTACCAGGTTTTGAATTTCCCCAAGACTGGGATTTGTAGAAATGGTACTCAGCCCCGGGTTATTAGGATCCAGTATTGGATCTATTCTGCAGGAATTAAATACAAGTAAAGCCGGCAATGCAACCATCGCCGCTATCATTTTTATATTTTGATTTGTGTATTTCATAATTTTCTTTTTAATCGGATGAATAATGAATTTTCAGTTTCATTAAAAACCTACGGTTAAGGTAAAGTTATAGCTCTTAGATGACGGGAAAGGTGTTACTTCCACATTGCTTGAAATAGCGCCAGAGCCAAAATTGCTCACTTCAGGATCATAACTGCTGTACTTGAATATATTTATCAGGTTACGGCCCGAAATACCAACTTTTACATCGGCTATATTTTTAAACCAGGCTTTAGGCAACTTATAACTTAAACCAATCTCTCTCACCCTGAAATACCCTGCATCTTCAACCCAGGGCCTTGCTGTAGTTCCTAAAGCAGCCAGGCGGAAATCACCGTTATTCATGGCTCCTGTCGGATCAAGTGATACCTTATCAAAATCAGGTGAAGTACCAGACAGATCAGAAAGCAGTGTTGAAAGGTTAATATTGTTACCACCTTGTTTCCAATGCATCAATACATTAAATTCAAAGTTTTTATATTTCACCGTTTCTGTAAACGACATCTGAAAATCAGGCTCTGCATTTCCAAAATCACCAAGGCCTGAAGTTGGATCAACCTTATCACCAGGTCCCGGTATTCCTACAATCTGTGTAGGACTCCTGCCCTCCTGAATACGGTATGTACCTAATGTTGCTCCAAATGCACCTGTATTAAATGCAGGCACATCCAGTTGTGTTACTTTAGCAGTATTTTTCCAGAAATTGATCTGTGAGGTCCACTTCAGGTTTTTAGTCTGGACAGGAACTGCATTCAATCCTATTTCAATTCCCTTATTCTGAATGGTACCCACATTCAGCCAGTTTGTACTGAATCCTGAAGAAGCAGGAACCTGTACCTGTAGTAACAAATTCTCAACTTTTTTTGTGTAGTAAGAAAATTCCATACTAATACGGTTTCTGAGAATTCCTACGTCAAGACCAATTTCAAGCTCACTTTGTTTTTCGGGACTCAGTAATTCATTACCACGTGTTAAACCAATCACAGAACCTGTAGTGCCCTGAAATATTGAAGGTACCAGCGGTGTATATATCGCACCAAATGGCGCAAAATTACCCGACTGGCCATAAGCAGCTCTTAATTTTAACTGGCTGATCTTATCAAATTTCCAGAATCCCATTTGATGAACATTAACTGCTGCAGATGCTTTTGGATAATAGTATAATTTATTTGCATCGCCGTTACGTGAAGATTTATCGCCACGAAGACCAACGGTAGCAATTACAATATCATTATAGTTGAATTCCTCCTGTACAAAAAATCCACGGTCTTTCTGCAGTGCTCTTGCCTGATCAACCTGTACAGCACCGGCCTGGTTAGTGTTGGTTTGTGTACCAATTAACTGGGTAGCTGTAGTAAGCACATTATTGATGTTTATGTTCTCTTCAGTAAATCCAATCTGGCTGCGCAAACTCATTTTAGTATTCAACTGCAGATCGTACACCGCAAATAAATTATAGTTGCTGTTGCGGGTAATGGTTGTTCCGTAAACAGAAACACCGTTTGTTCCGTTCCCGTTTTTTTGAAACTGCAGTTCCTGCGGAAAAATAGCAATTGTATTCAGTGTGTAATAATCAATACCACCACGTACAATTACTTTCAGGTCGTGCCTGTCATTTTTTAGAACATTCCATGTAGCTGAGCCACCTAATAACATACGGTTCACTTTTTCCTTATTGGTTACCAGGTCACGTGTTTGAAGAAAATTTGAAGGTGCAAAAGGGTTATTTGGATAATTACCATTTGCATCAGCATAAAGATTTGCCCATGATGGCGTGGATACAAAAGATACGCCCAAGGTAGTACTTGTATTATCATTATTGAAAAATCCTCTGTTGGCAACAGACTCAATATAATTGCTGTTAAGAGCGAGATCCAGGAACTTGCCAACTTTCTGTGTAAGGTTCATACGGTATGATGATTTGCTGTAACCGGTTCCCTTTACTATACCTTCATCGTCTTTACGGGTAAAGCCTGCATAGTAAGTTGTTGTTTCGTTACCTCCGCTCATACTTAGCCTGGTATTATTCATCAGGCCATTATTACCATACAACTCCTTTTCATAATCATAAGATTTTCGGCCATTTGCTGTATAATAAGCAAGGCCATTTGCACCAAAATGGGTCGACACTTTTGCATCATTCCAGGTGCGCTGACCAAGCTTACGTAATTGAGCCTGTACACCAATTGAATGTTCCAGTTCAATTTTAGGCTTGCCCGATTTACCTCTTTTGGTTGTTATGATAACCACGCCGGCAGCCGCCCTTGATCCATAAATTGCTGCCGCAGATGCACCTTTTAAAATTTCGATACGGTCAATATCCTGCGGATCAAGATCTGCAATACGGTTACTTGGATTATCCTGGTTTGAATTACTTCCCTGCCCTGCTGCTTTTGAAACGGTATTCAATCCACCAGCTATGGCAGAGTTATCATAATAAACTCCGTCAACAATAAACAGCGGTTGAGAATTGGCAACCAGCGAAGTGATACCACGAAGCTTTACAGAAATACCACCGCCCGGTGCGCCGGAATTGGCAGAAATATTAGCTCCGGTAAATTTTCCGTACAAAGCACCATCAACTGTAGATTGTACCGTTGTACCTACCAGGTCTTTGGCTGAAACAGATGCAACAGCATTGGCCAGGTTACTTCGTTTTACCGAACTCGCCAAACCTGTTACCACAACCTCACTCATTTTAATGTTGTCGGCAGACAGGCTTACTACAAGATTATTGGCTGCATTAACTGTTTGCGGAATAAATCCAACAAAACTGATGATCAGTTTTGCACTGCTGCCCTTTACAGTAATGGAAAAATTTCCCTGGGCATCGGTTTGTGTAGCATTGTTTGTTCCCCGTTCCAAAACGGTTACTCCCTGCAAAGCTGTGTTTGCCGAAGCATCGTTTACCTTTCCGGAAATTGTGGTTTGTGCAAAGAGCCATGCCGGCATCAATAATGCCAGCATTAGCATTGTACATTTTGTTTTCTTTAGCATGTCAGTCGTTTTTAGATTAGCAATAAAAAAAATAGAACATTAGTATAATAGAGTATTTTAAGGTTAAATTTAAGAACTAATCAGTAAAATAAATAAACTAATTATTTGGTTGAAATATTTATAACCACTTAATTGACAATGTAACTTATACTAATGCTGCATATACAAATACAACAATACACTATACCGGTTTTGCAAAGCATACACCTGCAAAATTTTACAAAACAATGACTTAACTGGTTTAAACAACAATATTTGAGCGCATGTAATATAAAACTGCTTATTGTTTTTGTGCATTTAATTATTCGCCGGCGCATCTGAATGTATACCTATACACCCGGTTGAAAGATGTATAATAATTTTTATGATGACCGGTTTGTACATTAAATTACAGGGAAATACACTGATAAAATCTGGTTATTTAGTTTTAAAGCTGGTGCATGGAGAATGATTTTTATACTGACAGGCTCGCCCTTACTAAACTGACACCTGCCGATGCTGAATTTATTTTTGAGCTGGTAAACACAGCTGAATGGATAAAATTTATAGGCGACAGAAATATTAAAACCATGGCCGACAGCCATAATTATATTGAGCGGATTGTTGGCAACAGTAATATAGTTTACTGGATAGTAAAATTAAAAGACAGCCTGACTGCAACCGGCATCATCACTTTTATTAAAAGAGATTATTTAGATCACCACGATATTGGATTTGCTTTTTTACCACAATTTGCCCGAAAGGGTTATGCTTATGAAGCCGCTAAAATTATTTTAGATAATGTAATGAACAACTGCATACACAAGGTTATCCTGGCCACCACAATCGTAGAAAATAAAAATTCAATCCGGCTGTTAACTAAACTTGGTTTTCATTTCATGAAAGAAATTACACCAGATAAAGAAAAACTGTTGGTTTATTCAACAGGTGAACCGGGTAAAGAATCAATCAAATGTGACCACAGATAGTTATATACTTTTATTAAATTACAGCTCATTCAACAGGCATATGAGAACCGAATTAAAAAAAGACGAAAAAATTCTGATCATTATCAGACAGCACTGGTTAAGGCTTGTTCTGCCATTTCTTGCCTGGCTGTTGCTTGCTATCATTTTATTCTGGTGGCTGAAGTTTACAACTGCTTTTATCATCTTGCTACTGGCTGTTATATACCCGCTGATAGAATATGTAAACTGGCGAAACAATATCTGGTGTGTAACCAACATGCGGGTTGTTGATGAAAGTGGCTTTTTCAGCAGGTACAGCAAAGAAAGCCCATTGGATAAAATAAATAATGTAGAATACGACCAATCGCTTTGGGGAAGAATAATCGGTTATGGAGGTGTTGATATTCAAACGGCAGCCGAACTTGGTGAAACCCGTTATGAATTTATACATCACCCTAAATTATTAAAGGATACTATTACCCAGGCACGGGAAGAAAATAAAAACTTTCAGGTAAGCAGCCAGGCAGCACAACTTGCCGAAGCTATTGCACGCTCTAACAAAACAATACAACCATCGCAACAAATAATTGCTGATGAACTGAACAAACTTTTTGAACTGATGTTGAAGGGTGCAATAACCGAAGATGAATTTAAAGCACAAAAGAATAAGCTGATTGGTGAATAATTTATTAAAGAAAAAAAATGAATGGTAATTATAGTCTTTGGATTACCCGGCTCGGGCAAAAGTTATTTTGCTTCAAGACTGGCTCAGCAGTTGGGTGCATTATATGTAAATAGTGATCAGGTAAGGTTACAGTTAATTGCTGACCGTAATTACAGCGAAACAGAAAAATTACAAGTGTATGATATGATGCTGTCAGCAATGGCAATAGCCATCAGCCAGCAAAAAGATATCGTACTTGATGCTACATTTTACAAACAATCTATCAGAACTATGTTTGAAGAACGTGCTGCCATCCTGCAGGAATCAATACTCATTATTGAAGTAACCGCCGAAGAAAAGATTATAAGAGAAAGGGTATCAAAGCCCAGAGAATTCAGTGAAGCAGATTTTGATGTATATCTGAAACTGAAAACTATTGCCGAACCACTTGAACAGGATCACCTGGTACTACACTCAACCAATCATAATATAGATGAAATGTTACAGGACGCAACGAAATACATTAAAAGTAAAAAATGACCCGCAGACAGATTGATAGCTTATTAAAATCCAGCCATTTCAAACGAAATGACAAAGACTGGCAATTGATTGAAACCCACATTTCATTTGTGTTACTGGGCGCTGAGTTTGCTTATAAATTTAAAAAGAGCATCAGGTATTCTTTTCTCGATTTCTCAACACTGCAAAAACGAAAACATTTTTGTGAGCGTGAGCTTGAACTGAACAATCGTTTGTCAAAGGGTGTTTATCTTAAAGTACTCCCGGTCAGTAAATCAGGAGAAGGGCTTATCACTGTTGGAAAAACAGGAACCATTGTTGATTACACTTTACAAATGAAAAGGCTGCAAGGAGCCAAACAGATGCACCTGATGCTGGAGAAAAAACAGGTAACCACAAAACATATTGAAAGGCTTGCGATATTGATAAGAAATTTTCACGAACAGACAATCGTTATCCGCAAACAATACTGCCGGCAAGACTTTGCATCCCGGTTTAATGATCTGCATTCGGTTTCAGCTTATGTCAAAAAATCCCTTGGTTCCCGATTTGAAAAAATGATAAAGAAAGCCATCAGCAGTTCGGATCGTTTTTTAATTACTCAAAAAAAACATTTTATGCAGCGGGCGCAATCTGGCTTTATCAGGGATTGTCATGGTGATTTGCACTCCCGCAATATTTTTTTGTATTACCAGCCAATAGTTTTTGATTGCCTTGAGTTCAATGATGCATTAAGGCAAACGGATATTTTAGATGAACTGGCTTTTTTCTGCATGGACCTTGAATCTGAGGGATTTTATAATTTGAGTAATGCATTTGTCAACTTCTATTTCTATAACACAAAAGATGACTTTGGCAAGCCTGAGCAATTACTTTTCACGTATTATAAGTGTTACCGGGCTAATGTCCGGGCAAAAGTAAATGCATTGCGTGCTATGCAGGCAAGCGGCGACGCACTCGCTAAAAACCTGAACGATGTGAAGAAATACCTTGTCCTGATGGACAGCTATCTTGATGAAATAAATTGAACAGCTAACTTTTACATTTTAAAAAATGCTGGGTCTGCTCTTCAGCTATGGTGGCGTTTCTTCAGCACTTTGATTATATCATCAAGTTTAAATTCTTTCGCCTGTAACAAAATCAGAAAATGAAACAGTAAGTCAGCCGCCTCATCTTTAAATAAGGTATTATTGCTGTCTTTTGCTTCTATTACCAGTTCTACAGCTTCTTCGCCAACCTTTTGTGCAATCTTATTTATCCCCTTTTCAAAAAGAGAACTGGTATATGATTCTGTAGATGGAGTATTTTTCCTTTCACTGATAATTTCTTCCAGCTCTTCTAAAAAGTTATCCGTTTTGTTGATTTCATTCCAACAGGTATCAGCTCCTGTGTGGCATACCGGACCAACAGGTTTTACTTTTATCAACAACGTATCATTATCGCAATCAGTTTTTATTTCTTTTACTAAAAGATAATTACCGCTCTCCTCTCCCTTCGTCCACAACCGGTTTTTGCTACGGCTAAAGAAAGTTACTTTTTGCAATTCATTGGTTTTTGCAAGTGCATCACTGTTCATAAAGCCTAGCATGAGTACTTTATTGGTTATTGAATCCTGTATGATTGCAGGCACAAGGCTATCTGTATATTTTTTAAAATCAACTGTCATAATCTTACCGGTATTTTTTGTTCAGCTAAATATTGTTTCAAATGCGGTATTTCAATTTCTTTATAATGAAAAATGCTGGCAGCAAGTGCTGCATCTGCTCCGGCATTTTCAAATACTTCCTTAAAATGTTCTACAGTCCCTGCTCCTCCCGATGCAATCACAGGAACAGGCAGCATGTTGGACAGGGCTGCCGTTATATCCAAAGCAAAACCATTTTTAGTGCCATCATTATTCATACTTGTTAATAATATCTCTCCGGTACCCAATGCCACAGCCTGCTTTGCCCAGTCAATTGTTTTAGTTTCTGTTTTTATACGGCCGCCGTTTAAATAAACATACCACTCTCCATCTTCTTCCTTCTTTGTATCTATTGCCAGCACAACACATTGGCTGCCGAATGCATTGCTCAGTTCTGTTATTAAACCGGGATCTTTAAAAGCAGCTGTGTTCACGGATATCTTATCGGCACCATTCTGTAACAGCAATGCAACATCTTTAACAGTACTTATTCCACCACCAACTGTAAAAGGAATATTGATGTTAGCTGCAATTTTCTTCACCAACTCTACCAACGTTTTTCGTTTTTCAACCGTCGCCGTTATATCCAGAAAAACCAGTTCATCAGCACCCTGTGCTGAATAAAGCATCGCCAGTTCCACCGGGTCACCTGCATCACGTATACTTTCAAAGTTTATTCCCTTGACTGTTCGGCCATCTTTGATATCGAGACATGGTATGATTCTTTTTGTCAGCACTATTTTAAATATGAATTATGTGTTATGAATTATTAGATCCTCCAGAGAAACCAGGTTTTCATAGATAGCCTTCCCTATGATTGCTCCTTTACAACCAATCTTTTTTAGTTCAACAATATCTTGAACAGCACTGACACCACCACTGGCGATTAAATTTATTTCAGGATGTTGTTCTATAATTTTTTTATACAGATCAATGGACGGCCCTTGCATGGCTCCATCTTTTGAAATATCAGTACAAAAAATATTTATAACACCCAGACTAATGAGCTTGCCGACAAAATTAAAAATATTAATGCCCCCGTCTTCGAGCCAGCCGCTGATCTTTACTTTTTCATCAAGCACATCGGCACCAATTAAAAACTTATCTGCACCAAATTCCATTAACCACTCTTCCAGCAACTCTGGATGTCTGACAGCCAGGCTTCCGATGGTAACTATTGATGCTCCCGCATTTAATACCGATTCAACATCTTCAATATTTTTTATCCCTCCGCCAAAATCTATGACAAGATTAGTCGCTGCAGAAATTTTCTCCAGTACTGCCAGGTTGCTGATCTTTCCTGCTTTTGCTCCATCCAGATCAACAACATGAAGTCGTTGTAAACCTGCATCTGCAAATTGCTTAGCCACGGCAACAGGGTCGTCATTATAGATTTTCTGTTTTGCAAAATCGCCATGCGTAAGCCTTACGCATTTACCATTGATAATATCTATTGCAGGAATGATCGTCATGTCAGTTCAATAAAGTTTTTTAAAATGATTTCGCCAACAACTCCTGATTTTTCAGGATGAAACTGTACCGCATAGAAATTATCTTTCTGCAACGCAGCGCTATAGGGTAAAATATAATCTGTGGCTGCAACTGTATCAACAGCCAAGGCTGCATAGTAGCTGTGCACTGTGTAAACAAAGGCGTTTTCTTTTAAGCTTTTAAATAATACCGATCGGTAGTTATAAATATTGTTCCATCCAATCTGCGGCACTTTGTGTACTGATGATTCAAATAATTTTATATCGGTGTTAAAAATACTCATGCATGTTGTATTGCCTTCTTCGGAATGTGTACACATTAACTGCATACCGAGGCAGATACCTAATACAGGTTGCTTTAAAGCAAGAATCACTTTATCAAGCTCTCTTTGTTTAATGTACTCCATCGCAGAATAAGCATGACCAACGCCGGGAAAAATAATTTTATCAGCATTTTGTATAACAGTTACATCGTCGGTAACTACAGAATCCACTCCAATTCTCTGCAAAGCATATTGCACGCTCTGCACATTCCCTGAATTATATTTTATAATTGCCACTTTCATTACAAAATCCCTTTGGTTGATGGTAACGAATTATTGTTGACATCTCTTTTCACTGCCATCTTAATAGCTTTTGCAAATGCTTTGAAGATTGATTCTATTTTATGATGTTCATTCTCTCCTTCGGCTTTAATATTTAAATTACATTTTGCCGCATCGCTGAAAGATTTAAAGAAATGAAAGAACATTTCTGTAGGCATCTCTCCTATTTTCTCTCTTTTGAATTCAGCTTCCCAAACGATCCAGCTGCGGCCGCCAAAATCAATGGCAACCTGTGCCAGGCAATCATCCATCGGCAATAAAAAACCATAACGTTCAATTCCTCTTTTATCTCCAAGCGCCCTTGCTATAGCTTCCCCCAAAGTAATGCCTGTATCTTCAATACTGTGGTGTTCATCAATATGAAGATCACCTTTGCATGAAACAGCCAGGTCAATATTACCATGCCTGGCTAGCTGATCAAGCATATGATCAAAGAATGCAAGCCCGGTTTTATTATCGGCCTTACCTGTGCCGTCTAAATTTATTGTTACTTCAATCCTGGTTTCATTTGTATTACGCTCATGAGTGATAATACGTGGAGGTAGTTTCAGAAAATTACAAATGTCTGCCCATTCTTGTGTCTCCAACGCTACAGTTTCTTTTTTCAGATCATCTGCTGAATTATCAATTTCATCCGCACCCAATGAAGAATCAATATTCAACCATAAACCTTTACATCCTAAATTTTTTGCCAGTTGCATATCAGTAATGCGGTCACCAATTACAAAGGAGTTAGTTAAATCATAATCAGGGTTTTTGATGTACTTAGAAAGCAGTCCTGTAGCTGGTTTTCTTGTTGGAGCATTCTCCGCTGCAAACGTTCTGTCTATTATAACATCAGTAAATTTTATGGATTCATTCTCCAGGCTATTCATCATCAGGTTATGAACGGGCCAGAATGTTTCTTCGGGAAAAGATGCTGTACCCAAACCATCCTGATTGGTAACCATCACCAGTTCATAATCGAGTTCAGTGGCGATCTTACGCAGGTAATAAAACATATCCGGGTAAAATTCCAGTTTGCCGAAATCGTCCAGTTGATAAGTTGGCGGGGCTTCTTTGATGATTGTTCCATCTCTGTCTATAAATAATATCCGCTTCATGCTTTATAATTTTTTATGACTGATAATAAGTTTTTATTTTCTTCAGGAGTTCCAATGCTGATACGTAAACAGTCTTCACAGCCGGGTTCTTTACTCCGGTTACGAACCACAATTTCATTTGACGCCAGAAATTGATAAAGCGCATCTGCATCATCAACTTTTACTAATACAAAATTAGCATCGGAAGGGTAAACCATTTTTACAAACAATAATCCGTTCAATTCATTAATCAACTGCTCTTTTTGCTGAACAACTTCTTTTATCCAGTCATTAACGAGTTCTGTATGCTGCAATCCTTCCAGAGCAATTTGCTGTGAGGGTTCATTAATGTTATATGGGGGCTTCACTTTGTTAAACAGGTCAATGATATCCATCGAAGAATAGCACAATCCCAAACGCAATGCTGCAAGCCCCCAGGCTTTTGATAATGTCTGCATCACGATCAGATTTGGATACTCAGTCAGCTCCTGGATAAAAGTTTTTTGATTAGAGTAATTGATATACGCTTCATCAATGAGTACAATGCCTTGAAAATTATTCAGTAAAAATTCAACATCTGCCCGGTTCATATTGTTACCCGTAGGATTATTAGGAGAACAAATAAATAACAGTTTTGTATTGCTGTCTGTTGCATTTATAATTCCTTCCACATCCAGATGAAATTCATTTGTGAGACTTACCTTTCGTATTTCAATATCATTGATATCCGCACTCACAGCATACATACCATAAGTCGGAGGGCAAATAATTATATTGTCCTTACCAGGATCACAAAAAATACGGTAAGCCAGGTCAATGATCTCATCGCTCCCATTACCGATGCAAATATTCTCGGCGGGCACCCCTTTAATTCTTGCCAATTGAAATTTCAGTTGCCATTGTAAAGGGTCTGGATAGCGGTTATAACTTTCCGTAACCGGTGAACCATAGGCATTTTCATTGGCATCAAGGAACACAGATGCTTGGCCGGTAAATTCATGCCGGGCAGATGAATAAGGTTTAAGGTTCCTTATATTTTTACGAACCAATTTTTGCAAATCAAAATTCATTTTTATTTTTTTATTGCTTCTAATCTTATTGTTACTGCATTCTTATGAGCATCCAATCCTTCAGCCTCAGCCATTGACTCAACTGCAGTTCCGATTTTTACTATTCCTTCTCTGTTTATTTGTTGAAAAGTTATTTTTTTTACAAAGCTATCCAATGATACACCGCTATATGCTTTTGCATAGCCGTTCGTTGGCAAAGTATGATTTGTTCCCGATGCATAATCACCTGCACTCTCCGGCGAATAATGGCCCAGGAAAACACTGCCTGCATTAATCACTTTCTCAGCAAGGCTTGCAGCATCATCCGATGCAATGATCAAATGTTCGGGTGCATATTCATTCAACAGGTCAAAAGCTTCATCAACATTTTCAAATACGATGAACAGACTATTTTGCAGGGCAAGTGCAGCAATAGCTTTTCGTGGTAAAACTGGCAGTTGCTTGTCAATTTCTTTTTTTACATTTTCAACAACAGCGTATGAAGAAGCCACTAAAACTACCTGGCTGTCTGCCCCATGCTCTGCCTGGCTCAACAGATCGGCAGCAACAAAAGCAGGGTTGCAGGTTTCATCAGCATAAACCGCCAGTTCACTTGGGCCTGCAGGCATATCAATGGCAACAGCAGCAGCATTAACCAATTGTTTGGCACAGGTTACGTATTGATTACCCGGACCAAATATTTTATTAACTTTCGGTACTGTTTCAGTTCCATAAGCCATAGCTGCAATGGCCTGCACACCACCAATTTTATAGATAGTAGTAATGCCGATTAACTGAGCCACATATAAAATAACCGGATTTATCTTTCCGTTTTCATCTGGCGGTGTACAAACAATAATCTCTTTACACCCGGCAAGTACAGCAGGAATGCCGAGCATCAGTAAAGTAGAAAACAAAGGCGCTGTGCCACCGGGAATATATAACCCAACTTTTTCAATGGCAACAGATTTTCGCCAGCAAATAACACCTGTTGTTGTTTCAATTTTTTTAACTTCTTCTTTTTGTGACTGGTGAAAAACAGTTATATTATTTTTTGCAAGTTCGATAGCAGTTTTTAGTTCTTCATCTGCTGCTGATACTGCTTCTGCAATTTCTTTCGCCGACACAACAAATTCATCTAAATCCACGCTATCAAATTGCGATGTGTATTTTTTTACTGCAACATCACCATTTACTATTACATCTTCCAGTATTGCGGAAACTTTTGACTCAAGTTGGCGATAGTCAAAAACAGGACGTCGTAATATTTCATCCCAGGTATCCGGCTCAGGGTTGATAAAGAGTTTTTTCATGTTTATTTTTTTAAACGATCATCTTTTCAATCGGTAATACCAATATGCCTTCTGCTTGGTATTGTTGCAGCTTTTCAATCACTTCCCAAAAATCATTTTCATTAACTACACTTTGTACACTGCTCCAGCCTTCTTCAGCAAGCGGAACTACAGTCGGGCTTTTCATTCCCGGCAATAAAGAAAAAATATTATTCAGCTGGCTGTTGGGTGCATTCAGCATGATATATTTATTATTCTTTGCTGTTTTAACTGCATTGATACGTAGCAATAATTTTTCAAGTATCGCTTTATTTTCCTCGGATAAATTTTTATTTGCCGCTAGTACCGCTTCTGATTTTAATATTACTTCAACTTCCTTCAGCCCGTTGGTGAATAAAGTACTGCCGCTGCTCACCAGGTCGCAGATGGCATCGGCTAGGCCAATGCCCGGAGCAATTTCAACCGAGCCGCTGATTTCATGTATCTCGGCGTTGCTGTTTTTTTCATTTAAAAAATTTTGAAGGATACCGGCATAAGAGGTTGCAATTTTCAACCCGTTTAAATCTGATATTGATTGATAAGACATGGTTTTTGGTACAGCAATACTCAACCTGCATTTGCCAAAACCCAATCGATAAACCAGGTTAATGTCTTTTGCTTTCTCAACTAACACATTCTCTCCCACAATTCCAATATCGGCAACACCGTCATAGACATACTGCGGAATATCATCATCCCTTAAAAAAAATATCTCCAAAGGAAAATTTTCGGCAACAGTTTTCAATTCCTTATGGCCGTTGTTTAACTGTATACCACATTCCTTAAGCAGTTTAACGGACTCCTCATACAATCTTCCTGATTTTTGAATAGCGATCTTTAACATGTTCTGTTTTTTCTGAGTTTATAAGATAAAAAAAACGGGCTTACTTTTCAGTAAGCCCGTCGGGAAATATGTTTGGTTACACATACGTCAGCATAGCTTACCTGGAGGTAATGTATGATGATGATGTATATGTGTGAATTGTTTCATTATTGATACAAAGAAAAGACTCATGTTTTAATCTGCCAAATAAAATTTAAAAAGAGGGAACATTGATGCCTAAACCAGGCAGATCATTAAACAAAATCATCCCTTTTTCAAAGTTCACGCCTTCACCTATATCTTCGGCCAGCAGCAAAGGCCCATCCATATCCACATAATCCAGCATGGGAGCCAGTTGTGCAATTGCAGCCGTACCCACCGAGCTTTCATTCATGCAGCCAACCATCACTTTCATTCCCAACTCTTTTGCCCTTGCTATCATACGCCTGGCAGGTGTAATGCCGCTGCATTTGGTTAATTTAATATTAATGCCATGAAAATGATTGTGACATTTCTCCACATCAGCTTCAGCTACACAACTTTCATCAGCTATTAATGGCAGCTCAGATTTTTCATACAAAACTTTCATTCCCTCCCAATCATCTTTTGCCAATGGCTGTTCAACAAACTCAACTCCCAATTCTTTCAATACAGGAATTTTCTGCAATGCCTGTTCCAATGTCCAACCGGCATTGGCATCAACCCTTAATACAGCGTTGGTATGTTTTCGTAATGCTGCTACCATTTCCATATCGCCCTCAACTCCAACTTTTATTTTATAAATGGGCCATGGCTTCTCTTTCATTTTAGCAACCATGTTTTCAACAGTGTCAATGGCAATGGTAAAATCTGTTAAGGGAGCAGTTGCTGTATCAAGCTCCCATAAATGGTGCAGTTGTTTTCTTTTCAGCTTACCATAAATATCCCAGCCCGCCATATCCAAAGCGCAAACTAAAAATGGATTTGCAGGAAAAAGATGATGCAGGTAATGCCAATATCTTTCAGGATCTGAGAATGCAAATTTTTCGATGAACATTTTCTTGCGTTCAATATCCTCTACCATTTTCTCTACAGGAATATTATAATAACTGATAGCAGGTGCTTCACCGTATCCTTTTATGCCCATAAAATCCAGCTCTACTATTAATGTGGGCTGATGCGTTTTAGTTCCTTTGGAAATGGTGAACGGATGTACGAATGGGAGATTGTATGTTTTGTATTTTAGTTTCATTTGCCCGGATTATCTTCCACTTTTCCCTATATAACTTTTAAATTCCTCTGTAAACTCTTCCTCTTTTAACAGGTCTTCCAGGTTAATATGCATGCGGTAATTCCAGTAATGCTCAGCTTCTGCCGGATTATTGATCCTTTCTTCATTCGGGTCTTCTCTACGAATTTCAGCATTCATACCCAACAGATCCTGCAACTGAAATACACTCCACATAGCAGGTGAATAAAGATGTTGCAGAATAATTTCTTTATTAATCCAGGGTTCACAATAAACCGGTGGCTCTCCGTCCTGGCCCATGAATTGTTTAAAAAAAAGTTTAGTGCGGAAATTGTCTTCTTCCCACCAGGCACGTATGGTACTCATGTCGTGTGTTGATGGCGACACCACACTCAAATAAGGAGCATCCTTGGGATGAAAGAATTCGATACCTGTTTTTTTAGGCATCCGTTGTATTTCCAGGCTTAAAATACCCAACTGCTCCATCACTTCGGGAACACAATGCGGAACCATACCCAGATCCTCGCCACATACAAGCATGGCAGTATTTCTTTTAAGATCCGGCAGTTTTTTCATTGCTTCTTTTTTCCAGAGTTCATCCTGCCGGTGGTAAAAATAATTTATGTAAAGCGCTGATAATTCTTTTTGCGAATGTTTATCCAGGCTTTTATAAGAGAAGGTATCCTCCATCGAAATCCGGAAATGAAATTCCTGGCCGTTTGAATCCTCCACTTCAAAAAAGATAACATTGGTGATCAGGTCGTAAAGACCCTGCTTAACTTTGTTATCAAATGTCTTATCTGTTTTAAAAAATGCTTCTACTTTTCGCTGTGTGTTGAATTTCTCTTTCAGCTTCAGGCCGGTGAAAAAATATTTTTTTACCACATCTTTTTTATCCCCGAAAATTTCAATCAGTATAGCATCTGTAACATAAGGCTCAGTATAACGGGATCTTTCGAAGCTGATATTTTTTGCAAACAGCTCATTAATGGAAACCGGAATGGCGGGGATAAACCGGCCCATAATCCCTTCCACAGCGTGTGCTGGTATACTCCAGATACGAAAAAAACCGAGTATATGATCAATACGAAAAGCATCAAAGTAATTTTTCATCTGGTCGAACCGCTTGCGCCACCAGGTAAAATTATCTTCCTGCATCACTTCCCAGTTATAGGTAGGGAAACCCCAGTTTTGTCCCTTTGCCGTAAATGCATCTGGTGGTGCACCAGCCTGCTCTTCCATATGATACAGCCCCGGTTCTACCCAGGCATCGGCGCTGTTGCGGCAAATACCAATGGGAATATCTCCTTTAATAATTACACCGTTTTTATGTGCATACTCGGTAGCATCTTTTAACTGCAGGTGCAAATGATATTGTGTATAATAATGCAGGGCAATTTCATCATAGTGTTTTTGCTGCGGACTTACCAGTTGCTGAATTTCACTGTCATCAAACACTGCATTCGTTTTCCATTCATTAAATTCGGCCGTTTTATATTTATCCCTTAAGTACGTAAATGCAGCATAGGGTTCCAGCCAATGACGGTTGAATTCAAAGAAAGTCATAAACATGATATCATCCCTGAAGCTTTCTTTTTGTAGCGCATACAATTCCCTGATTGCAGCAGTTTTTATTTTCATCACTTCTTCATAATCCAGCGATGTAAGTTTATTTAACTGCTTTTTCTTTGATGAAAGCGCTGTAACCACCGAAGCATGTTCTTTACCGGCAACAGTCTCGAGGTTTAGCAGAAGCGGATGCAGGGCAAATGCTGAAATGGCTGAATAGGGATATGAATCCTTCCAGGTATAAGTTGCGGTTGTATCATTTACGGGCAGCAACTGTATCATTTTAAGCCCGGTGCTTTTAGCCCAGTCAACCAGTAGTTTAAGATCGGTAAACTCGCCTGTTCCAAAACTTTTTTTACTGCGTAAACTAAAAACCGGAATGGCCACACCGGCGGCTTTCCAGTTTACATTATTCAGTTTTGCAAATCCATCATGAATAATAGTAAGTGTATTTCTGCCATCTTCATTCAATAAGTTACGGTTATTCCCGTCTTCAAAACTGATGAATTTATTATCATTGCTGTTGCAGATGCCATATTTATAAACCAGTGGGAAAGCAGCTTTACTCAGGTCGAGCCTTATTGTCCACCAGTTATCTTTTTTGGTTAGTGGTAAAACTGATCCTTTATCCCAATTATGTAACGCAGCGGATGAGCCGCTGATACAGATCGCTTCATTTTCCCCAAGTAAGGGTGCTTTTACCCTGAACTCATGTGTGAATAATTTAGCTGCCTTTTTTGCTGTTACTGTTTTTCCCTGTTTGCGTTTCAGCAACACATCGGTGAAAGGCGCTGTAAAAAAAGCATTTTCAAATTCACCGGCATAGTTCCAGGTATCGGAGAGTACAATTTTTGATGCCTTAATTTTATTGAAATCTATTATCCGGTCATCGCCAAACTCAGTTACCCTTTCCCCGTTTTCATCCTCCAGTATATACTTATAACAAATGGGTTCATCCAGATCTTTGTCAGCAATTTCTATACTGCCGTGCCATAACTGGTCGTTTAAATAATTGAGGGGAAAAGGTTTTACCACATCATCATCTCCAAGCAACCCGTTATTGCCACTCACAAAAAGGCTTTGACCAAACTTGGTAGAATAACGCAAATAAAAATGTAATATCATCCGACAGGGTTAAGAAACGGCAATATAACACTTTACAGAAAAAATTTAACATAGAATCTGTAAAATGCATCAGTTAAAAAGTTCTGCCCTATATTTGCAAAAAACAAATAGAATGGAAACAACCAAAAAGAAAACCGGACTGTATTGGGTATTATTTTTATTATCTGTTGTTGCTTTTTTTGCAGTTCTGTGGTCGCCAATAGGCTCTTATTGCTCGATGGTACTGCCTTTTAATACAACTTTTTTGGCCAAGGCGCTTGATTTAATGTAATCAGATCTTAACCTCCTTATACGCCATTCGCCCTGCGGCGGATGGCTTTTTATTAATTGGCATTGATAAAAGAAGGGCGGTTTATAAAGTTACTTATAAACTTAAACCTGATACTGCTGTTCAACTCCACTTTCCAGGGATTCATTGTGCCATTAGTTCTGGGAAAATAATATCCTTTAAGCTCTATTGTACCAAACACCAGATTTTCGTTACGTGTGCGTACACCACCTCCTATAGCTGTAAAAATATCGCTGTGATGCAGGCCAAGTTTTGAAGGCTTAAGTAAGATGATATCGGTGAAAACAAAGGGCGCAAAACGAAAGCCTAATATTTTTGTGGTATTATAAAATACTGATTCGGCTTTTACAGTTGCTCTTAAATCTGAATTAAGGCTGCCATTACCGAAATATGGCAACCCAAAATCACTATTCAAAAATAAAGGTGCATTTAAAACCGGGTTGGCCTGGGCTGTTATGCCTGCGCCCATAAATATCCGGCTATACCAACTGGCGCTTAATTTTCGCAGCCTGGTAAAATGATTAACATCAAATAAAAGATCAACATCCTCAAAACGCTTACGGTAAAAATAACCACCTAATCTAAAAGTATAACTGCTGTAAAATCCTTTTTTTCTGAAATTGGCTAATGTAAGATCAATGCCGCTATATGGCCTTTTGATATTCTGTTTAGTTACATAACCAGCTGTTACTGCAGCAGTAAAACCTTCGGGAATATCTTCGCTGCGGCCAAAACCATAAATAAAATTTGCTTTATAGAATACCTGCTTAAAAACATTGAATGAGCCAAGTGTTCCGGTAAAGTCGGTAAACCGGTAATCAAAAGTATCCCGGTATTTTATGGGTAAACTTAAAAAATGTTGTTTAAATCCCCTGATGGCAACAAAACGATGTACCCTGATTTCTTTGTTTTCGTAAAGTGCCCGCTTGTTATCGAGGCTGTAGCCAAACCAGGCATCGAGGTTGTAAAAAGTGTACTTGATATCATTTCTGTACAACGAGTCGGAATCATAAACATTCCTGGTTCGCTGGTAGCTCCATTCCAGCGCACCTGTGGTAGGTATGTATGGGGTAACCAAAGGTTTTTCAATACGGGTGTAATAAATTGTTTCCTGATTGCGGTTGCTGCTGAAAGCATTTTTATAATCCTGATAACCGGTTACAAAATCAATAAACGACCCGCCAATATTTCTTCGTATCAGCTCTCCGCCAATTCCTGTTTGTGGATACCTTCCTTTTTCGTGATAACTGCTGAACAGCAGCCGGGTTCCGCTTCCCAGGAAATTCTCCTCTCTTATTTCTCCTCTGCCTTCTTCTTTACTGCTGATGTTGAGTTTACCAGCAATGGAAAACACATCCTTGGTTAATACCAATACATCAACCGAATCGGCAGAGCCTTCTGCAAAGTCAACAATAATTCTGGCATCCTTTGTATAAGCCAGTTCCCTTAAAAACCGTTCGTTATCGGCAAGCAGGTATGGCGACAGGAAATCACCCTCTTTAAAAAAAAGATTTTTTCTTATTACTTTATCTGAGGTGTTTTTATGAAATAATTTACCAACCTTAACGCCAAAATTATCTTTTATCTGTGTAGTGTCATTAATATCATATTCAAAACCAAGTCGCATGGTTTCAATATGACGGATTACTTTTCCTTTAAATTTCAGAAACGGGTTTTCTACTTTAACAGGAGCTTCGTCAGGCGGAGTTGTTGAAATGCTTTTTCCCAGGCGGCCAAGCAGACCTTTCTTTTTAGCAAGAAAAAAGGTATCGGTTTGTTCTGGCAATTCCTGTGCACTAAGCAAATGAGAAATTAATAGAAAGGCAATGCCACATACCACTTTGTAAAAGACCTTTCTTGCCATTGATGAATTAAATAACTTAACCTTGATTAAGAGGTAAAGGTATTAAAACACATGGATTAGCATGTTAATACCATGATAAGAAATATGTTCATCTGTTTTATAGAATCATTGAGGCAAAAAAAGCTGCAGGGTTTACCTTACCGACCTGGCACTTTTATAACTGCGGTTGGCTGCCTGATGCATGGTAACAGAAGGCGAACATGAAGCAACAAAACATACAATAATAAAGAGGAGTATTAAATTTTTCATAGGAGGTATTTTTTTGGTTATTGAATTAAACTGATATAAATGTAAACATTAAAAAGCCGGTTTTCATTAGTGAAACTGCCCGATTTTTATAAGTAGATACACTTGCGGTTAATACGCTCAATATGTAACAGGCTGCATATTAGAGGACTTAAACAAAAATGGGATGCGTTAATAATTTAATCTACTGCAACAGGAAGCTTTATTGTGGATATCTTTTTAGTTTTTCAGTTACCTGCATGTAAACATTATCTGATGAATAATCACATGTTTAAGAAGTTTTGTAACCCACTCAGACAGCTCAATCCCGTTTATTAAATTATCTTGCTTTAAAATCTGTTTATGAAATTGTTCAAACTTTTACCGGTATATTTTTTACTCAAATCTGCAACCCTTTGTGCACAGCTAAGTGATTCTGTTGTAATTGACGGAAAAGTATTTACCAAAGTAGAAGTGGAAGCTGGTTTTCCGGGAGGTGAGGCTGGCTGGATAAGTTTCCTGAAAAAAAACCTGAATGCGAATGTTCCTGTTGACAACGATTCGCCAAGTGGAAAATATACTGTTGTGATTAAGTTTGCAATAAGCCCCGATGGTAGTTTATCAGACATAGCAGCAGAAACAGATTTTGGGTATGGCCTGGAGAAGGAGGTAATCAGACTTATACAAAAATCGGGGAAATGGAACCCTGCCATACAAGATGGCAAACCCATAAAAGCATACAGGAAGCAACCGGTAACTTTTGTAGTTGAACAGGAATATGGTTGCGAAATCAACACCAGAGACCCTTTCTCTTTGTTTACCGGTATTGACAATGAAATTACGGTTAAGATAAAAAAAGTCAGCAGCAGTAATTTAGCTTTATCAGTATCCCGGGGAAATATCATTCCGTCGGGTGATGGTAAATTCAATTTAAAGATAGATGAGCCGGGTAGGGTGATTATTACCGTTTACGATAAAAAAACTAACCGTAAACTTTGTGCTGCACTATACGAGGTGAAGGCTAAGAATTAACCGCGGCAATATTGTCTTTTTAGAGTTTCTCTTTGTATTCTGTGTGACAAACCTTTGTGTCCTTTGTGGTAACCCTTCGGCTCCGCTAATGATAATTTAACCACAAAGGACACAAAGAGAAAACAGCACAAAGGGTACAAAGGAACTGGCATTCGTTGTTGCCATCAAAATAACCCCTCCTTACTAAACCACACCCGGTATTGCCAGTTCTTATTTAGCGCAGTGTCTTTTTCTGGAAATTTCCTGCTACGGATATTACCTCCGGAATAATAGGATAAACTCTCCATGATAGTTACCTCCGATTCCGGTGAGAGCCTGCTTCTTACAAGAAACTTAATACTGCTGTCCCTGAAAATATCAAACCCGTAAATAAATTCCTTGCCGATAAGGTTATAATATGGCGTAACCTTTGGCGCAGCTCCCGGTGGTAATTTTATAAATACATCAGGATCTTGCGAATCAGGTATGTACCTGAAAGAACGGTACGAATCTTCGCTCTTAATGAATTTCGCAAACGCAGGAAAATTTTCTATAATGGCAGATGCCAGGCTATCATAAAGCGGGAGCTTATCTATAACCTGCTGATCAAATTTATACTTGTTATACTCTTCCTTAACTGCTTTCTCTCCTGTACCACAACCGGCAACAGTAAAAAGAAATATCAGCAGGAAAATACTTGTCGAAAATTGTTGGAACAGGAATGGCATAAAAAACGGGATTATGTAATTTGTATTTTAGATTATTAAGGTACAAATTTTATTAAAAGTAATACTGTTCAGGTTCTGTCCGGCAGATTTAAAACGACATCAAGTGATCCTGTCGGAACACTTGCGCCAGTGAAGAAATAGACAACGGCAGAAAGGTTAATATCTTTTACCTAATTTTTTTCAATCACTCTCTTTTTAAGTAATTCATATTCTTCCCTGGATAATGCTCCCTCCTGATATAATTTAAATAACCTTTCTATTTCACTCAGAACAGCAGTTGGTTTTTTGTTTTTAAATTCTTCAGGTACTATTAATTCACTGGGTAATCCATCAAAGTTACTTATGGCCCTGTCAAAATTTATATCAATCCCTATTTTGTTCTTTGAACCATCTTTGTATGTAATTGTCCCGGTTATTCCTATGTATCGGTTGCCGAGGCCGGTAATTTTATAATCATATAACTTCTTAACCAGGATGCTGGTATTTTTATAGGTATTATTTAGCAGGTGTATGCCTCCATTTTCCAATTTAATGAACTGGAATTTCTTACCACCTTCTGCTGTACCATTGGCCAGTTGTAAAACCTGCCCCTTATAAATTTTATATCCACTACTGGTATAAAGTGTATCGTTTTCAAACCGAGGTACAGATTCCTGAGCTTTTGATATTAAGGGAGAAAACAAAACAAGGAACATTAATTTCTTCATAATATTAGTTTTGACAAGTTGGATTAAAGATAAAGAGTTCACCCTGCAATACAAATTATGTTACTATTTTCTCATCACTGGCGCAGATATGCAGCCTGGCTTTTGTGTGCAGGCGTATCTGTGCCAGCATAAAAGATTTTAAATTGTTGGATTGGCCGCTGTTATTGTAACAGTATTAGAGGGCACAGATACGCCAACGCTATTTTTGCCCCTCTGCATATCTGCGCCGGTAAATGTATGTCTGCGCCAGTTGGAGGGCAAAGAGACGGCGGCGAAAGAAATAATTTCTCAACATTTGTTTTTCAAAATCCGGACATAGTCCGGCAGAAGTAAAACGGCATCAAGTGATCCTATCGGAACACTTGCGCCAGTGAGGGTAGATAAAGCATCGGGGTAAAATTTTCAAACCCGCCATCAAATACCCCGATGCAATAAATATATTTACTTAATCATCATCCTTATCCATTTCATCTTTTTTTTGTGTTTCGTTTTCGTTTTGCTGACCGGCAGATACATCGCTCCTTATTTCTGAATGTCTTATCTGGCCGCCATAATAACCGGTACGTGCCATAGCTGCGAAACAAATTGCCGAAAAAATAAAAGTACCGATGAAAAGCTGCTTCGCTAATTTACCTTTTCTAAGCTGTACTATTATTGCTGCAAAAGCAAACAGTGCAGCAATGCCCATTAACCACATGGCGATGGAAGCAGCATCTTCATGAAGACCTATCATCGTTTCTGAAACACCTGACAGTTTCTCCACAGATTCTTCTGCAGGTTCGCCGGTTAAGTAAACCGGTATGGCAATCAAGCACATGATGATTAATAAAACTGATGAAATTAATTTGATATTATCCTGATTTTTTATGATGGCCCATAATAAAAGGCCAGTGCCGATCAAGGTTCCAATTATTGGAAAATGGTTGAGCAGCAAATGAAGGTGTGTTGTATTCATTACTGAAATATTTTATTGTTGAAAATTGTTGTGAGTCGTTACTTGTTCAGCAATGCCGGGGTGGCTGCCAGATGGAAGCTAAATATTGTGATGCGATGGAGGTTTCATTATGGGGAAAGAATTTTGTACTTAAAATCATCGACGGAATTAACTTTTTACCCGCAACCGGAAACAAAGGCAAAACAATAGAGGACAGCACATTAATATTTTCAATAAATTTAAAAGGTAGTTTACGGTCATCAGATGCATCCTTATCAGTACCATCTTCAATAAAATAGTGAAGCTCAAGAAATGACAAGACCCCATTGCCTTTTTCCTCCTGTTGATGCTTATAATAATGCAGCACAAGCAAAGGAAGCTTTACAAACTCTCTTGCTGCCGTTGCCGAAAACATATAGGTAGCCAGCAAAAAAACTAACGCTATTTTTTTTAATAAAGTCACAATGCAAATTAAGCTTCAACGAGTTTTTAAATTATGACTTGCATCAGTGTTGAGTTAAAATATTATTAATCTTTTTACAGATGCAAATATGGAGATGACCGACGGCGGCGAAGTCCCTCATCTATTTATTCATTGTTGGTCATAAGACCAGACAAAGGCGAAGACCGACGGCGGCAAGTGTTGAGTTAAAATATTATTAATCTTTTTACAGATGCAAATATGGATTGCATAAAAGAAAGCACCGGCTTAACCCGGCTCGCCCTGGCTTCTGGCTCACGAACCATCCCACATTAATCTTTGCTTCAATAAAGCTCAATAAAATTATATAGTAAAAGAGTGCGACGCCAATGAAGCTGAACAAAGCAAAAATGTTCGGTACAAAAAATCCTATCAAAAAATGATAGGATTTCTATATAGATTTCTCCTTCGTCGAAATGACAAGAGTATTTTACTTCACTTCCTCAAACGGCACATCCTCCACTTTACTATCGCTTGTCTCTCCCTGCGGTTCAGCGCCTCCTCCTGCATCAGGTCCGGGTTGAGCCCCATTGGCTGCTCCTTCCTGCGTTGCCTTATACATATCTTCACTCGCTGCTGTCCAGGCTGCATTCATTTCGGTCATGGCTGCATCAATCTGTGCAAGGTCCTGTGTTTTGTGTGCTTCTTTAAGTTTGGTTAAAGAGGCTTCAATAGCGCCTTTTTTATCGGCAGGTATCTTTTCGCCATATTCCTTCAGTTGTTTTTCCGTCTGGAAAATCAGGCTGTCGGCACCGTTTATTTTTTCTACTTTTTCTTTTTCCTGCTTATCCGCTTCTTCATTGGCCTTGGCATCGTTCTTCATCTTTTCAATTTCTTCTTTGCTTAAGCCGCTGCCGCTTTCAATACGTATCTTTTGCTCTTTACCGGTGCCCTTGTCTTTTGCAATTACATGCAAAATACCGTTGGCATCAATATCAAAAGTCACTTCAATCTGCGGTACACCACGTGGCGCTGGCGGTATATTATCCAGGTTAAATGTACCCAGGCTCTTGTTCTGGTTGCTCATCGGCCTTTCGCCCTGCAGTACATGTATCTGCACGCCCGGCTGGTTATCGCTGGCAGTAGAGAATGTTTCTGATTTTTTTGTAGGAATGGTTGTGTTGCTGTCAATCAATCTTGTCATAACACCGCCCATGGTTTCAATACCCAGGCTTAACGGCGTAACATCAAGTAATAACACATCTTTAATATCGCCACTCAATACCGCACCCTGTATGGCTGCACCTACGGCAACAACCTCATCGGGGTTAACACCACGGTTTGGTTTCTTGCCAAAGAATTTTTCTACAATCTCCAATACTTTAGGAATACGGCTACTGCCTCCTACCATAATCACTTCCTCAATATCGGCTGCTGTCATGCCGGCATCTTTCAATGCAGCTTCGCATGGCTTTAAGCAACGGGTAAATAAAGTATCGGCAAGTGCTTCGAATTTTGCACGGGTTAATTTTTTTACCAGGTGTTTCGGCACACCATCAACTGCGGTAACATACGGCAGGTTTATTTCTGTTTCGGTTGAAGATGATAACTCAACCTTTGCTTTTTCTGATGCTTCTTTCAAACGTTGTAAAGCCATCGGGTCTTTACGCAGGTCAATTGCTTCGTCGGCCTTAAATTCATCAGCCAACCAATCCATAATCACTTTATCAAAATCATCACCACCGAGGTGAGTATCTCCGTTTGTAGATTTTACTTCAAATACACCATCACCTAATTCAAGTACCGAAATATCGAATGTTCCGCCACCCAAATCAAACACGGCGATCTTATGATCTTTTCCGCCTTTATCCAGTCCGTAAGCCAATGCTGCGGCGGTAGGTTCGTTTACTATACGGCGAACATTAAGGCCTGCAATTTCACCGGCTTCCTTAGTTGCCTGGCGCTGTGCATCGTTAAAATATGCCGGAACGGTTATCACTGCATCGGTTACTTCTGCACCCAGGTAATCCTCGGCAGTTTTCTTCATTTTTTGAAGAACCATCGCACTGATCTCCTGTGGCGTATATAATCTGCCATCTATGTCAATACGAACCGTATTATTGTCACCTTTTACCACTTTATAGCTCCAATGGCTTATTTCTTCGGTCACTTCATCAAAACGGCGGCCCATAAAACGCTTCACACTACTGATGGTGTTTTGGCTGTTTGTAATAGCCTGGCGCTTGGCAGGATCCCCCACTTTACGCTCGCCATTTTTAAGAAAAGCCACTACCGACGGGGTTGTACGGCGGCCTTCTTCATTGGCGATCACCACCGGCTCGTTACCTTCCATTACCGAAACGCAACTGTTGGTGGTTCCTAAATCAATTCCTATAATCTTTCCCATGATATAAATTTTTTATTTTTACAGAGAAGAAATGGCAATGATTATGCCATACGGGGAATTGTGCAATTTTGGCAGATATAGGGGAACCAACATACAACTAAGGGGCAAACCCATTGGTATAATAAGCCATAAGCGGCTACCGCAGTATGACAGGATCTTCCACGATATTAAAAGTACTGTCTTTTAAGTAGGGAATGTTTTGCCCATAGCCACAATTGAACAGGTAGCGGAAAAAGTTCACATTACTGGTGGGCATTTCTGTATTGCATTGTTCACCCGCAGGAAACCTCACAAAACAGATATTATCAAAATTATAAGGATCAAAATCACCGAGACTTTCGTAATCATAAAAACCATGGTCGCTCATGATGATGATTGTTGACTGTGGATCGTTGGCTATGATATTATTCACCAGTTTTTCAATGATGTTGTTGGTATATTTTAAATAGGCCAGGTACTGGCCTTTATCGGCAAGACTGTTCATGTCCAGTATCTCTTCTGGTGTTCTGTATGCTCCGGCACTGTCGCGGTAAAACTGCCCGTGCGGTATTAAAAAATGAGCATAGCAGAATTTAGGTGTCGTTGATTTTTTTGCAGGACTCTTAAAAACCTTCTCTTCCACATCTACATTGTACGCATCTTTCCGGTACATGTAATATTTTTTAAGAAAAGGTATTTCGTATTTACCGGTAAGCAGCCACCAGCCAATGCCTTTCATCAGGCGGTTATGAAACAGTTTATTGGTAAGCAGGGCCGCATGTATGGGAAACAATCCATTGGATTCGTAAAGCGCAGGGTAATCTTTTACATCGAAGATGGAATAATTCTCGATGGTATAATCCATGGATTTAAAGATGGAGAAAACGCGGCCGTTCCTTATTTCGCCAAAACGGTTCTGCACATCGGGCTGGGTAAGCAACTGCTCATTATAATTATGCGGTACATACTGCATGTTTAAAATAGAAGCCATGCTGAATGGCGTGAATTCGTAATTGGCAATGGTGGGCAGTTCCTGAAAGCGTCGCTGCTTCAGGTAATTGTAAAAGCTGTCGTTCTTAAAATTAAAACTGTCACGCAGACTTTTATAGCCGGCGTATTCATCAAACAATAAAAAATACACGTTTGGCTTTTGAGTGACTTTCGCTTTATCGAATTGTACCGGGTTGCCTATGACGATCTCTTTGTATGTAAAATGTTTATTTATCAATAGCACTGTGTCGGTGATGCAGAAAAAAAGAAAAAGCAGGTTCAGGTACAGCAATAGTTTTTGATGGAGTTGCTTATTCCGTTTAAGCCACCATATAAAAAGGATATTACAAACCAGCAGCACAGGAAGCAATACGGTAAAGGATTCCAGGAACTGCAAAAAAGAAGTTGTTTTAATAAGATCGTGAATGGCGCCAAAGAACAGGTACCAGAGGGCGATAAAAAAAGTTAGCAGCGAAGCAAAGAGCCGGTTTTTTGTGATGAACCAGGTTAGTGCAAAAAATACGGCCATACAAAGCAATGCAATCAATGCAACTTCCATTACTTCAAGTACATTGAGATAACCATAGTTTTCTACACTGCCGTGCAGGCAGAAAAACAAAACAAGTAAAAACAAAAAGAAAGGTATTTTTTTCAGCAGCTTCATGCGTTGCGTTTCATTAAAAATAAAACCCTGTCGGTGCCACCCACTTTTTCTTCTTTTATAAATTGATATTTATGGGCAAAGATGTTCTTAAAATCTTCCAGACTGTAATCCCTAAAAATATCTTTACGATTTTGCAGCAGCAGTTTTACCTTCTCATCTGTTTTTGGCACAAACTCAATGATAAGATACTCCCCCATCGGTTGCAGCCAATCCGCAATTAAACTTAAAGGAACATTATTGGCAATTGCCAGGTGGTGCACCAGGGCCAGGGCCATCACGAGGTCAGCTTTCAGTCTGGCGGTAATGGATTCCCTTTCGGTATTGTTCCATCCTATTGCAGGTGATGGTGTAGTAAGGTTATTCACCAACGGCAATATATTTGCACGGCCTGTCTTTTTTATTCTAAGATAGAGATCGTTGATACAGTTGGAATCGGCATCTGTTGCTATCACATTTTTATCATCATTAAAAAGCAAACTGAAATGCCCGTCGTTGGCACCCAGGTCTATTACGCTATTAAATTCGATCCCTTTAATAAAAGACTCAACCAATATTGTTTTGGCTTTCAGATAATCTTCACCCAGGATGGTTCCGGTATAATAATCATCCCAGGTTGTCTTAACTTTTTTGGGGGACAGTTTTTGCACAAAACTTTCCAGCCCTTTTAATAATATCTCCAGCTTTTGTTTGGAGAAATTATTTTCATTACCTGCTTTCTGTTTTTGTTTGCCGGTGAATTTTGCCTGCAGGTGTACATGCAACAGCGTATTCATATTCCACTTCGATCTTTTGGGCAGCAGGTTCACGAGCATATCCATCGGGATACCGTTGGGATAAGCTGTAAATAATTTACCGGTATCGGGATGGCAGTAATGCATGAGCAGCAGCGGCGCTAAAAAACATTCGCTGAACTGGCGGTAAGCAATCCAGGGTTTACCCGGCTCATAATTTCCGAAAGAAAGCGTATCAATAAAAACCGCCCTGCCTTTATGAAACTGGATATTGAAAGGTGTTGCATCTTTCAATATCATTTCCTTTTTTAAAGATGCAGTTGCAATCTGTAAAGTAAGAAGGGCAGCATCTTTCCACATATCAAAACTCCATTCGTATGGATAAGAGATGAATGGGATTTGTTCCGGCAGGAGTACTCTCCCATCTGTAAAACCGAGTTCATTTTTTTCAGCAAGCTCAGTATGCGGAATCAGTTTTGATCTTTTTACAAGTTCATCATACAATCCGCTGTTCATTAGCTGAACATAATGCGTTTCGTAATCCGGATGCACATAGCGGTAAACCTTTCCATCCTGCTTAAAAACAAAACCGGCTGTATCTCTATATGAAGCAGGAAGGGATTGCATGTAAAAACTGGATTATATTATTTGAAGAATTATTCAACAGCATCTTTATCTTCTTCGTCCTTTGGCTTTTTACCGGTAAAGTATGACTTGATGGTTAACCAGAAGTTTTTAAAAAAGAAGCTGACACCCAGTACCGCAGCAATAATGAGTTGCAAAATATAACTGCCGCTTCCGGGATCGATGTATAATAAAATGAAATACATAATTGGCGCAAATCTACAAACAATTCGGCATACAGAATTATCGGAACTATCAGCAGAATTTGAAACACATAGGCACAAAGGGAACAATAGAAAAACATAGTCTATGTTTTACCCTATGTATCTATGTTTCTATGTGGTTCAAACCGGCAAGCTGACCAATCCCTAAAGAACTTACCCGATTATAATTATATTTGTTTTACTAAAAAAAAAACCTATGTCATTTATCAACTACAATACAAAAAACAAAGTAACCATTTTCCCCGGTGCACATAGTGCGATGGAACATTCGGAACAGATCAGTTATGGTTGTGTAAGCCTGGAAGAAGGAGTTACAGTTCCTGTTCACAGTCACCCGCATGAACAATGGACCTATATAGTAGAAGGCGAAATGGAATTTACGCTTGATGGTGAAACAAGATTATTGCTGCCCGGCATGGGTGCATTTATAGCTTCAAATGTTTTGCATGGAGCTGTTGCTGTAACTGCCTGTAAAGTAATTGATGTTTTTACACCTGTGAGAGAAGATTATAAAGCGCTGGAAAAATAATTACTTTGCCTTCACCTTAAAACTGAAATGTTTCTGGCTGAGGTAACTGATGGTAATAATGATGGCAGTGGTTATACACTGACTGAGGAATGGCCACCAGCCAAACATCTCAACAAATATCTTCAATATAAAATAATTGAGTGTGAGATTAAGTACAAATGATAACCCATAGCGAAACAGTTGTATTCTTCCTTTTAAATTAGAATCTACAAATACAACATACTTCATCAAAATAAAACCGACGGCAAAATTTACACAGAAGGAAATGAACAGGGCAGCATTGTGAGGCTTTAATGTATAAAACCCAAGTTCTACATTCTCACCCATAAAAAAATATACCAGTAAAATTTTAAAAAGAGTCAGGCCCAGCACTGTATTGGCACCACCACAGGCTGCATAACGGAAAGTCTGTTCCGGCATTAGTTTGCGGAACGGCGGGTAAAAAAAATCAATGAACGCTATGATCTTAGCCTTTGGCAAATTTTGAATTATGAGTTATGAATTATGAATTATTTAAACGCAGGCCTGCATTCCTAATTCATAATTCCAAATTCTTAATTAATTATACAGTTCTTCCCTCGCCGCTTTAACCAACTCATCCGCAAGATAATCATCGTAAGTCATCAGTTTATCTATCATTCCCTTTGGCGTAAGTTCAATAATGCGGTTACAAACCGTTTGCATAAACTGGTGATCATGAGTTGTCATTAAAATCACACTTGGGTAAGCAATCATATTATCGTTGAAGGAAATGATACTCTCCAGATCGAGGTGGTTGGTTGGTTCATCAAGTATCAGCACATTCGGGTTTTGTAACATCATTTTACTCACCATGCAACGCACTTTTTCTCCTCCGCTCAACACATTGGTCTTTTTCAAAATTTCATCGCCGCTAAATAACATCTTACCTAAAAATCCACGTAAGAAATCCTCATCTACATCCTTGGTTGTTGGCGGCACATATTGGCGTAGCCAATCCATCAGGTTGTACTTGCTGCCTTCAAAATATTCGCTATTATCATTGGGAAGATATGCCGTAGTTACTGTTGTACCCCATTCGTAAGTACCGCTGTCGGCCTTTAATTTACCATTGATGATCTCAAAGAAATTGGTCATGGCCATCGGGTCGCGGCTTATGAAAGCAATTTTATCGCCTTTTTGTATATCGAATTTAATCCTGTCGAAAATTTTCTTACCATCTAATGAATAACAAAGATTATCAACTTTTAAAATTTCGTTACCTACTTCCCTTTCCTGCTTAAAAATAATGCCGGGATATTTCCTGTTACTAGGCTCAATATCTTCAATTACCAATTTTTCAAGAGCTTTTTTCCGTGAAGTAGCCTGTTTACTTTTAGAAGCATTTGCACTGAAACGTGCAATAAATTCCATCAGGTCTTTACGCTTATCTTCAGTCTTCTTATTTTTATCGCTCATTTGGCGGGCTGCCAGTTGCGAACTTTCGTACCAGAAGCTGTAGTTACCGGTGTACACTTTTATCTTACACCTGTCCACATCGGCCACATGGGTACACACGGCATCTAAAAAGTGACGGTCGTGACTTACTACCAAAACAATATTCTGGTAATCGGCTAAAAAGTTTTCAAGCCAACTGATGGTTTCCACGTCCAGGTTATTGGTAGGCTCATCCAGTAATAAAATATCGGGATTACCAAAAATGGCTTGTGCAAGCAACACCCTTACTTTAATATTAGCGGCAATATCTTTCATCAGTAACTGATGCAATTCGTCCTTCACTCCAAGATCACTCAATAAAGTAGCGGCATCACTTTCGGCTGTATAACCACCCATTTCGCCAAACTCATGTTCAAGGTCACCGGCTTTTATGCCATCAGCTTCAGTAAAATCTTCCTTGGCATATAAGGCATCTTTTTCATTCATCACTTTCCACATTTTCTTGTGGCCCATCATCACCGTATTTAAAACCGTTACTTCATCAAAAGCAAACTGATTTTGATTTAATACAGCCATACGCTCACCCGGCGTAATATCAATAGTTCCCTTATTGGGTTCTATTTCGCCACTGATTATTTTCAGGAAGGTGGATTTTCCGGCACCATTGGCACCAATTACACCGTAACAGTTTCCTTTAGTAAAACTGATGTTTACTTCGTCGAACAGAACACGCTTACCATAGGCCAGCGTTATATTATTTGCACTTATCATAATTATTAAAAAGTGTGCAAAGATAAGGGAAGCAGTTTACAGTTCCGCAGCCGGCAGTTGGCAATTTGCCACAACCAGTCGCCAACTGCTGATTGCAAACTGCCAACTGCCCTTTATCTTTGCGCCATGTCAATAGTCAGTATTTTACAAAAAAGCAGCATCGAAAGTTTATCGGCTTTATATAACCAATCCTTTACAGATAAGGATTTTCAGATAAACCAGACCAAACCTGAATTTGAGGGAGATTATACCGTTGTAATGTTTTCGCTGGTAAAATCTTTAAAACTTGCTCCGGATGTTATCGGTAATCAGTTGGGTGAGTATCTTATTAAAAATTATCCTCAGTTTTTTTCGGCATATAATATTATTAAGGGTTTTCTAAATCTTACTGTTGCTGATACCTACTGGCAGGGTCTGCTTCAGAAAAATTATAATGATATCTGCTACGGCAAAAAAGAAATGAACGGTAAAAAAGTGATGGTTGAATATGCATCGCCCAATACCAACAAACCACTTCATCTTGGACATTTAAGAAATATTTTCCTGGGCTGGAGTGTGGCCGAAATTTTAAAAGCCAATGGATACGAAATTGTAAAAAGCTGTATCGTTAATGACCGGGGTATCCATATCTGCAAAAGCATGATTGCCTGGCAGCAATTTGCAAATGGTGCCACGCCGGAAAGCACCGGAATAAAAGGTGACCATTTTGTAGGCGAATACTATGTGAAGTTTAATGATGTTTATAAAGAACAGGTTGCTGCATTGATAGCCGACGGGAAAACAAAAGACCAGGCCGAAAAAGAGGCTCCGGTGATGAAAGCCACCCAGCAAATGTTGCTGGATTGGGAAGATAGCAAGCCTGAAGTAATGGAGCTATGGAAAACGATGAATAGCTGGGTGTATGCCGGTTTCGACGTTACCTATAAAAGTATCGGTGTTGGTTTCGACAAGATATATTATGAAAGCGATACCTACCTGCTGGGGAAAGATATTGTGCAACAAGGTCTGGATAAAAAAGTGTTTTATCAAAAAGATGATAGCAGTGTATGGATTGACCTGACGGCTGATGGGCTGGATGAAAAGATCGTACAACGGAGTGACGGTACATCGGTATATATAACACAGGATATCGGACTTGCCTTACAGAAATACGAACAATACAAAATTGAAAAAAGTATTTACGTAATTGGCAACGAACAGAACTACCACATGAAAGTGCTGCAGCTTATTTGCCAGAAACTGGGTATGCCCAATGCTGAAAACATTTTCCATTTAAGTTATGGCATGGTGGAACTTACCAGCGGCAAAATGAAAAGCCGTGAAGGAACAGTTGTTGATGCTGATGATATTGTAGAAGAAATGATCAGCACATCGCAGCAACATACCGAGGAACTGGGAAAGGTGAAAGATTTTTCTGCCGAAGAACTAAAAGCTTTGTACAACACGATTGGCCTTGGCGCAGCAAAATTTTACCTGCTGCGGGTTGATCCTAAAAAAACCATGGTTTTCAATCCGGCCGAGAGTATAGACTTTCACGGATTTACCGGGCCATTTGTACAATACACGTATGCAAGGATAAAAAGTATCTTAAGGAAAAACGAAATCAGTGTTGATACAATAACAACTGATGAACCTTTATTAAAACTTGAAAAAGAAATAATCATAGCTGCCGAACAATACCCTTCAATCATTGAGCAGGCCGGTAATGAGCAGAACCCTTCTGTGATTGCCAATTATATTTTTCATCTGGCAAAAACCTTTAATTCTTTTTACACCGAACACTCCATAGCCAATGCCGAAACTGCAATAAAAAAACAGTTGAGGTTACAACTGGCCACCATCACATCTAATATTATCAAAAGCGGAATGAGCCTGATGGGCATTGCAGTGCCCGAAAGAATGTAGTGCTATTGCTACAAATAAAAGGAATTTCTTCGCATCCGGTTATGGTATTAATGTGTTTTATTTACACTTTCTTAACTTCGCCGTTTAAATCATATTTTTGAATGATGAAAAAGAAGGTTACTAAAATAGGTGTACTTACATCGGGTGGCGACAGTCCTGGTATGAATGCCTGTGTTCGTGCAGTTGTACGAACAGGAATTTACCATGGTCTTGAAGTTTTTGGCATTATGCGTGGTTACAGCGGTATGGTTGAAAACGATATTATAAAAATGGAGAGCCGCAGTGTTGCCAATATTATTCAGCGTGGCGGAACTATTTTAAAAACATCCCGTTGCCAGGAGTTTTTTACTCCGCAAGGCAGAAAAAAAGCCTACAAAAATTTAAAGAAACATGGAATTGATGGCCTTGTTATCATTGGAGGCGATGGCAGTTTCAGAGGTGCACAGATCTTCAGCAACGAATTTGATATTCCCTGCATTGGTTTACCGGGCACTATTGACAAAGATATTGCCGGAACCGACTTTACCATTGGATTTGATACTGCAGTAAACACCGCCGTTGAAGCCATTGATAAAATACGTGATACCGCCGAAGCTCACGACCGTTTATTTATTATTGAAGTAATGGGCCGTGATGCCGGTTATATTGCTCTGCACAGTGGCATTGCCACCGGTGCAGAAAACATTTTGATACCCGAACGCAAAACAGAAATAGAAAAGATCATTAGTCAGCTGGCCGAAAAAGAAAGAAGGCATAAACTGGTGAACCTGATTGTTGTTGCCGAAGGTGACGAGTTTGGTGGCGGTAACGAAGTTGCCAGGGTTATCAAATCACGTTTACCATTGCTGGAAGTTCGGGTGTGTATCCTCGGCCATATCCAACGTGGAGGTTCACCCAGTTGCTTCGACAGGTTAATTTCGAGCCGCATGGGTTATCATGCTGTTGAATCGCTGGTGGACGGAAGACATAATGTATTTGTAGGTATAGTCAATAATAAGATTAATTATATTCCGCTGGATGAAGCAATCAAGAAAAAACAACGCATCAGTGAAGAATGGCTGAAGATTGTAAAAATACTGGCAACGTAAAAATCAGCATCAGCTTAAACCAATATATCCTTTAAAAATAAACCGTAGAATTAATGAGTAAACACATCAGTAAGTACCTGCACCAGCAAATGGATAAAGAGGCCGGCATTTCCCACTCACAAAAAAAAACAAAGATCATAGCTACAGTTGGGCCTGCATGCGAAAGCAAGGAGAAACTGCTTGAGCTTGCAAAGGCTGGCGTTAATGTATTCCGCCTTAATTTTTCACACGGTACGCATGAAAATAAAAAAGAAATCATTCAGCATATACGGGAGATCAATAAATCGCAACCCATAAATATTGCCATACTTGGAGATTTACAAGGACCAAAGCTAAGAGTAGGTGAACTTACCGACGGGCAAATAGAACTGGTTGAAGGTGATGATATTATTTTCAGCACCGAAAAACAGGTGGGAACAAAATCAAAAATCTATGTTTCGTATAAACATTTAACCAATGATGTAAAAGTTGGTGAGCGTATTTTTTTAGATGACGGTAAGATGGAGGTAAAGGTTAAAGAAATACTGAACGATAAAGAGATACTTGTCAGCATTACCATTGGCGGAACACTGTTACCTAAAAAAGGAGTTAATCTTCCCGATTCGGAACTGACCATGCCTTCGATGACTGAAAAAGATTTTACCGATCTTGAATTTATCATTGAAAATAATCTGGACTGGGTGGCGCTTTCATTTGTTCGTAAAGCTGCAGATATTATTGCATTAAAAGCAAAGATTGCCGAAAAAGACAGTAAGATAAAAGTGATTGCCAAGGTGGAAATGCCCGAAGCTTTAAAAAATATCCGTGACATCATTGTTGAAAGTGACGGTGTGATGATTGCCCGTGGCGACCTGGGTGTTGAACTTCCGGTGGAACAGGTTCCGGTAATTCAAAAAGAACTGATAAGAAAATGTATGCACCGTGCCAAGCCGGTAATTGTTGCTACGCAGATGATGGAAAGCATGATGGACCGCACCAAACCCAACCGAAGTGAGGTTAGTGACGTGGCCAATGCAGTACTGGAAGGCGCCGATGCTGTAATGCTGAGCGGAGAAACTGCCATGGGAGAATACCCAACACAAGTTGTACAAACCATGGTTAAAATTATTCTTGAAGTGGAGAAGACGGTTTATGATTATAACCGGGATGATATTCTTTCGCCTCAACCACACTCCCCTTCTTTTTTAAGCGATGCCATTTGTTACAGTGCCTGTAAACTGGCTAACGATACCAATGCAAGAGCATTGATAGGTATGACACAAAGTGGATACACTGCATTTATGCTAAGCAGCTACAGACCTAAAGCCCCGCTATATATTTTCAGTAAAGAAAGAACGTTGCTGAGTCAGCTAAGTTTAAGCTGGGGAGTACGTGCGTTTTATTATGCAGAGGAAGAAAGCCTTGATGATATTATTTTTGACCAGATAAATATATTGAAAGAACGTGGTTTCTTAAACACCGGAGATGTGGTTATAAATACCGGAAGTACTCCCATTGAACTACACCTGGCGACAAATACTGTTAAGGTAACTACGGTTGAATAGTTGAAAAAAGTCTGTGGTTTGTGGTTCATAGAACATCTGTAAATGAAATACTCTATGAACCACCAACAACAAACCACAAACCTCTTACGCCCACATACAGATTATTATCCCTGCAATAATATTACCGATCAGCGCATAAAGGGCATTAATCAAAAACAGTCCCAGCTGTTTTTTCTCATAGAGATAATTAACACCAATGGTTGTGGCGCATAAGCATGCGCCGGTTAATGCACCCAGTTTTAATCCGCTCATCCAGCCTGCACCACGCAGGTGAAGCCTTTCGGCAATAATGGCAATGGCCAATGCCTGTATGAACATTAACACAAGCGAACCGCCAAACATAAGCCCCATGCCTTTTTTTGCATCGGGGGCATTTACATCAATTTTTAAATAAGCGATCCATTTTTTTGCAAACAGTACCGGGGAGTACCAGAGAGAACCTAAAACCCAGTAAGCAATGGCTGCTACGGCAATAGCAACCCAGTTTAAATCTCCAAAAAGATTTTCCATGATTGAACAGTTTTGGTTAATGATTATGAAATATACAAACTGTTTTATTGAACTGCAAGTATAGCCACTTTTATTTGGAGATGGTCATATTCTCTTCCATTAACTTCGTCAGGTTCTTTCTTGCCTCATACCGATTTTTTTATTTCACTGTATCCCTGTCCCAATTCCTCATCATATCAGCAATACTTTTATCCGCTGCTGTTTCAAGAAAAGCAGCAAGTTGTTCATCTGTAAGTTTTTCCTTTTTACTTTTTAACGCATCCCATAATTTCCTGCATAGCTGTTTACCAGCTGTATCATAAATACCTGCAGCAGCCGAATGCCAGCGACACTGGTACCATCCATAGTTTTTAGGGTACTGCTGCCCGATTTCATTATACCGCTGATGAACATCCTGCAGCGTTGTAAATTTAAATTCCTTTGCACCTGCTGCCACCACCATTCGTGGAAACAGGGTTAACGCCGGTAATAATTCCGGTTCCTTTTCGGCAATGTAAGTGTGCAATAAAATATTGCAGAACAGTTCTCCCATCCATGTACGCTGCATGGTAAGCCCACCCTGGATATGAAACGCATGCCCCAGTTCATGCACAGCCAGCAGGTCGAAAAAAGCCTGCATGCTTAACTGGCCATTGGCTGTTATATATGCTTTTTGAATGGGGCCACGGAGCTCTGCCGGTAATTGATCCGGTGGCGGTAAAAAACTTTTCCAGAAGGGGTTGTCTTCTGCAGCAACAATCAGCCTGTTGTCCTTTTCATCATAATGCGGCATACCGTATACCATACCGGAAGTATATACCTTCCAGTCGGCAACACTCAAAACAAATAAAGTAATAATTGGTTTAAAACCGAGGAGCTGCTGCTGATACGCCATTGCTTTTTCAATACGCTGTGCTGTTGTTTCAGCTCTTTGCTGGTGATCCACGCTGTAGTAAACAGCAAAATCGTGGTTCTTTAACTGGTTGAGCGAATCAGGTGACTGCGCACTTACCGGCTGGGCAAGCGTTAACGCAAATAACATGGAAATAAAAAATGACTGTTGCATAGTTGCTTATTTTTAAAGCAAATTTCTAAAATGCAATAGGAGATAAATAGTACAAAAGCGACAATTATAAACGCATAGCGGCCTGCATGCGAACCGGTGCAGTTTCAAGTTCTTTTTCAATAATACCCGGTGCAACACCGGCAAACTCTTTAAAGTCACGTATAAAATGTGCCTGGTCAAAGTAGCCGCATTCATAGGCAATGCTGGTCCAGCTTGCCTGTGGAAAGTTTTCACGTAACCGGTAAGCTTTTGAAAAACGAACCAGCCTTGCAAAAACTTTGGGTGATAAACCAATACGCTCCTTACTTACCCGTTCAAACTGGCGAATGCTGAGACAGGCGAGTGAGGCGATCTGTTCTATAGCCACATTGCCGTTCCGGCGTAAAAGTTCCAGCATGGCATTATCAAAGGGCAGCGCTCTTTTCAAACGCTTCACTTTCACAAGCAGGAATTCTTCGATCACTTCTTTTATTTCATAAAAACTACCGGCTTCCTGTAGCCTGTTATTTACTTCCTGTATTTCATTTCCAAAAACATCGGCTGCATCGTAACTGCCGTCAATCATTTCAGCCATAGAAAATCCCAGTAAACGGTACATACCTCCGGGATGAAAACCCACACGTACCGCCTTGTGGCTTCTGCCAATATCCAATGAAACAGTTGACGACTGCAAACCTACTACCACACTTCTTGGCTGAAGTATAAAGTCCGACTCTCCTTCTTTCTGTACTTTTATCCGGTCGTTAATATAAAAGAAAAGCGAATGTTGGGGTGTGGGCGGGTAACAAACAACAGCGGGATCATCAGCATTCATTTCGGCATGTACAACCATGATGCAGTTAACGAATTCCTGCAACAGAACATGTGGTATGTAAAACTTTGTTAGCAAAGAATAGTTTTAAAAGCTGATAAAAATGTGCTTTAATCTTTTCTTCATGGCCGGGTATTCTGCAGGTCAAAAGCTAATTCTAACTGCAACTAAAAACACTATCGCTTACCCTCCATAAACTTCGTCAGATTTTTTCTTGCCCCGTTCTGTATCTTTCTTTGAAAAAACCGGTTCCATCCCAGCAACCATCCCATAAAACCAATGGCCTGTTTGCTCCACTTATGTAAACTGAATGCATCGCTGTGTTCAACAATAATCCCATTCTCAAAACGCATATGGGCTTTTATCTTATTCACTACTTTTTTACCTGTTTTGGAAAAGGTATAACTGGCCACCCATTCGCAGGTGCTGTACTCTTCATCCAGGTGGGTGATATTGGAGTAAGTCAATGAAAAGTCTTTTGCATTCTTACAAAGCATCTCCCACATGGCCCTTACCTCATCGCCTCTTAACAAACCAAATACCGGATCAAAAAAAACAATATCATCGCTGTAACATGCAATCATGCCCTTATGATCCAGTTTTTGAAATGCTGAATAAAATTTATTGATGAGTTCCTCATGATTAGCAGCCATATCCGGTATAGTTTCGTTAAATTTAACACTCTAAAAATTATGAAATGAAAAAATATTTTCTCCTCCTTGTAGCTGTCTCCTTTTTCGTAACCGGTATTACAGCCCAAAACACCGACTCCCTTTGGGTAAGAGAGAACTATTATAAGATTGAAAAAATGGTTCCCATGCGGGACGGCATCAGTTTATTCACTGCTTTTTATATACCAAAAAGCACAGCCGAAAAGCATCCCATACTCATGAACCGCACACCATACAGTTGCAGACCTTATGGAGAAAATGAATTCAATCCACGTTTGTACAGTTCGTATTGGCTTAATTATTTAAAAGAAGGTTACATTATTGCCATACAGGACGTAAGGGGCAAATACATGAGCGAAGGTGTTTTTGAAGATGTTCGTCCTTTTAATACAACAAAAAAGGGTAAAGAGATTGACGAAGCCAGTGATACCTACGATGCAATTGAATGGATGATTAATAATTTACCCGATAATAATAAGAGGGTTGGCGCATTTGGAATTTCCTATCCCGGCTTTTATGCCACCATGGCTGCGCTAAGCGGCCATCCGGCACTGAAAGCCGTAAGTCCGCAGGCGCCGGTTACCGATTGGTTTCTGGGCGATGACTTTCACCACAACGGCGCTTTCATGCTGATGGATGGATTTAATTTTTACAGCGGCTTTGGCAAGCCCAGGCCAAAACCAACAACGGAGTCATCACCCGGTTTTCGTCCCCCTGGTATGGACAACTATGATTTTTATTTAAAGACCGGTGCCATGAAAAACTTTACAAAGATCATGGGTGACAGTATTGCGTTTTGGAAAGACATGATGAATCATCCTAATTACGATGACTGGTGGAAGGCCCGGAACCCAAGAAATTTTGTAACGAATATAAAACCTGCCATGCTGGTTGTGGGTGGATTGTTTGATGCCGAGGACTGCTTTGGTGCCTGGAGTTTATACAAAGCAATAGAGAAAAAAAATCCCACCACCGAAAACAGGCTGGTGATGGGCCCCTGGATTCATGGTGGATGGGGCGGCCGTGGTGATGGATCTTATTTAGGCAATGTTCGCTTTGGCAGTAAGACAGCTGAGTACTATCAAAAAAATATTGAGATACCATTCTTTAATTTTTATTTAAAACTAAAAGGCACAGTACGTGATATTGCCGAAGCCAGTATTTTCTTTACCGGTGAAAATGAATGGAAGAATTTAAAGACATGGCCACCCGCAGGAGTGGAATCCAAAAATTTATTTACAACTGCAAACGGTGGTTTATCTTTTGAAAGTAAAACAACAGCCGGCAACACGTTCAGCGAATATATAAGCGATCCCGCCCACCCGGTTCCTTACACCGAAGACGTACACATGGGACGTACAAGAGAGTACATGACCGATGACCAGCGTTTTGCCAGCCGCAGGCCCGATGTGCTTACATTCTCAACTGATGTTTTAACCGAAGACCTTACATTGGCCGGTCCGCTGGTAGCCGACCTGATGGTAAGCCTTTCCACAACTGATGCTGATTTTGTGGTAAAACTGATAGATGTTTTTCCGGATGATTTTAAATACAATGAAAATGAATCTGGTAAAGGCAATGGCGAAACATACCCGATGGGTGGTTACCAGATGCTGGTACGTGGTGAGATCATGCGTGGCAAATTCCGTAACAGTTTTGAAAAGCCGGAAGCATTTGTTCCCAACAAAATAACTGAAGTAAAATATACTTTGCCCGATGTGGCGCATACGTTTAAAAAAGGTCATAAGCTTATGATACAGATACAGAGCAGTTGGTTCCCGTTGTCGGATCGTAACCCGCAAAAGTTTGTAGATATTTATCATTGCGATGACAGCGATTTTCAAAAGGCAACGATTAAAATATATCACAACAGCAATATTATTTTACCGGTGTTAAGGTAAAATATTACAAATATTTATTCAGATACACTTATAAGAAAAGAATTTATGAAAGGAATTATTTGCTTGCTGATTGTATTTACATGTTTAGATTTATCAGCCCAAAATAATTTGAATATTACACCCGTTCCGGTAAAAGTAACAATGGGTTCAGGTGATTTTATCATAACCAATAAAACCATTATTCTGGCATATACTAAGTCTCACCAAGACATGGCTAATATGCTCAATTTCTATTTACAGAAGAAATTTGGATTTACAATACCCGTAAAACAAAAAACAGATCAGGCTGAAAATTATATTTCCTTTTCTAGCATACATGCCGAAAGCAATACTCCAAGAGAAGGATACAGTTTAAGAGTAAATAAAACCAAGATTGAGATTGGTGCCAGAACAAGCACCGGGACCTTTTATGGCATCCAGACTTTAATGCAGTTGTTTCTCTTGCCAAACCAAAAACTACAAACCACAAATTACAAACTACAGATTCCACAATTAACCATTTATGATTACCCCCGTTTCCCCTACCGTGGCATGCATCTCGATGTTTGCCGCCACTACTTCCCTGTTTCGTTTGTAAAAAAATATATTGATTATTTAGCCACTTATAAATACAATACATTTCACTGGCATTTAACCGATGACCAGGGTTGGCGGATACCAATAAAAAAATACCCCGAACTCACAACAACCGGTGGCTGGAGAAACGGAACGATCATCGGCCGCTACCCCGGCAAAGGGAGCGATAATAAACCTTACGGCGGATCTTACACACAGGAAGAAATTAAAGAGGTGGTTGCTTATGCTAAGGAAAGACATATTGATGTGATACCCGAAATTGAAATGCCCGGTCATGGCAGTGCTGCCATTGCTGCTTATCCCTGGCTAAGTTGTTTTCCGCAAAAGCCAACGGAGATACCTGCCAATATGATCTCGAAAAAAAGTATTGAACAGCAAAAGAACGGCCGCATAAAACTGGTGCAGGAAACCTGGGGCGTTTTTGATGATGTGTTTTGTGCAGGTAAAGATTCTACATTTACATTTTTAGAGAACGTGATTGATGAAGTGATTACACTCTTTCCTTCAAAATATTTTCATCTGGGTGCCGATGAATGCCCGAAGACGCATTGGAAGCAATGCCCTGCCTGCCAGAAAAGAATGAAGGATAATAACCTGAAAGATGAACATGAATTGCAGAGCTGGTTTGTACAGCGCATCGAAAAATATTTAAACAGCAAGGGCAAAACCATGATTGGCTGGGATGAAATTCTGGAAGGCGGCCTGGCGCCAAATGCCGTGGTGATGAGCTGGCGTGGAGAAAAAGGAGGCATTGAAGCGGCCAAACAAAAACACCAGGTGATTATGACACCAGGCAACCCTGTTTATTTTGACCATACACAAAGCAAGAATGAAGACAGTGTTACCATTGGCGGCTACAACCCTATTGAAAATGTATATGCTTACGAGCCCATTCCCAAAGAACTATCTGCCGCAGAAGGAAAATATATTTTAGGTGCACAGGCAAATATGTGGGCTGAATATCTGGAGTACCCAAGCAAAGTTGAGTATATGCTGTTTCCCCGCATGATTGCTTTGAGTGAAGTACTGTGGAGCCCGAAAGAAAAAAGAGACTGGAAAGATTTTGAAAGAAGGCTGCCATTGGTTTTTGAAAAACTGGAAAAAGAAAAAATTAATTATAGCAAGGCGTATTTTGATTTACAGGCGACGGTAATTCCTACTGAAGACTTTAATGCTGTGCTTTGGAAACTGGAATCTAAAACTGACATACCAATTATAATCAACTACAACAATGGAGATTCAATTTGGAGTTATACAAAACCTCAATTGATAACTCAAGGGGTTTTTTTGGCCAATGCGATAACCAAAGAAATTACGGTATCACAAAAATTCTCTTTCAACAAAGCGACTGGTAAAAAAATAACCATAGTTACAGAAGCAGATAAAAAATATCCAGGTGATGGCGCATTTACTTTAGTGAATGGAGTGCAAAATGAAAAAGGCATGTCTAAATCATCCGAGTTTTTGGGCTTCAACGGAACCGACCTGGATGTTACCATTGACCTTGGAAAAGAAATGGATGTTTCAAAAGTTACACTGCACGTTTTAAAACAAACCGGAAGCTGGATCTATTTACCCAGGCAGGTTGAAGTCACTTATATACCTTATATAGATACAACCATCATCACCCGCCACCCGCCATTAGAAACTATTACTGTTGATGTGAATACAGAAGATGATATTAATAAGATTGAGATTAAAAAAGAAAAATTCTGCAGGTACATACAGGTAAGGGCAAAAAATTATGGCATCATCCCATCTGGCAAGCCCGGCGGCGGCAACCCTGCCTGGTTGTTTGTTGATGAGATTGAAGTACACTAGACCTTAACGAAGGGATGCAAATTTTTGCGGCTTTTTGCGTGAATATTTGTGTTTTTGCATGAAAATTGATAATTTTAGGCAACTCTTTGTTTATGACCAAAATAGACCTCACCGATTCGTTAGAAAAAATCCCGGTAAAAATATTCGCAGATTCAGGATCAGGCTCCGCTTTTGTAGCGCAACAGATTGCCGACCTTATCAAAGAAAAAGAAGCAGCCGGAAAAAAATGTGTGATTGGCCTGGCAACTGGTTCATCCCCAAAAACATTATATGCCGAACTGGTGCGTATGCACAAGCACGAAGGCCTGAGTTTTAAAAACGTGATCACCTTCAACCTCGATCAGTACTACCCCATGGATAAGGATGCCCTGCAGAGTTATCATTATTTTATGCGGAAAAACCTGTTTGAGCAAACCGATATTGACCCCAGCAACTATCACCTCCCTGATGGTATGATACCCAAGGACAAAGTGAAAGAGCATTGTCTCAATTACGAAAAACAGATTGAAGATGCCGGCGGTCTTGATCTGCAGATATTGGGCATCGGTGTTAACGGCCATATCGGCTTTAACGAACCTGGCAGCAGCATCAATTCAAAAACAAGACTGATAAGTCTCGACAACAGTACACGTATTGCCAATGCATACGAGTTTGGCAATATGAGCCAGGTACCACGCATGGCCATTACCATGGGTATCGCTACCATATATAAATCGAAAAAAATAATACTGATGGCGTGGGGGCAAACAAAAGCTCCCGTCATAAAAAAAGCTGTTGAGGAAGATGTAACAGAAGACCTGCCTGCATCGCTTTTACAAAACCACGATAACTGCAGTTTTGTTATTGACGAAACCTGTGCTTCTGAACTTACCCGTTTTAAAAGTCCGTGGTTGACCGGCGAATGCGAATGGACCGATACCATGATGAAACGTGCCGTGGTAAATCTGGCATTGAGACTGAAAAAACCCGTTTTAAGTTTAACCAATATTGATTATAACGATAACGGCCTCAGCGATCTGCTTGTTGAAAAAGGCGATGCTTACGAAATTAACCTGCAGGTGTTTTATTTATTGAGAGACAGTATCACCGGCTGGCCCGGAGGCAAACCAGGTGAACAAAGAACCAAGCATCCCGAACGAAGTGAACCTTTTCCCAAAAAAATTATATTGTTCTCCCCTCATCCCGATGACGACATCATCAGCATGGGCGGCACTTTCATGCGCCTGCACGACCAGGGACATGAGGTACACGTTGCATACCAGACCAGCGGCAATATTGCCGTTACCGACGAATTTGTAACCCGGTTCATTGATTTTACCGTAGGCTTCGAAAGCATGTTTGATATTGATGAAACCAAGAGTAAAAAAATACTGGAGGAAGCAACAGCATTTTTAAACGTGAAAAAATCGAGTGAAAAAGATACGGATACCATTCGTGCCATAAAAGGACTGATAAGAAGATGCGAAGCAAAAGCCACCTGCAAATATGTTGGACTTAGCGACAAGCAATATCATTTTATGAACCTGCCTTTTTATGAAACAGGTACCATCGAAAAAAATCCGATGGGTGAAGCTGATATACAGCAGACGGTGGATCTTTTAAACAAAATACAACCGCAACAGATTTATTGCGCCGGCGACTTTGCCGATCCGCATGGAACGCATAAAGTTTGTTTTGATGTGGTGCTCGAAGCATTAAAGATTATCAAAGCAAGTAAAGCAAAATGGATAAATGACTGCTGGCTCTGGCTATACAAAGGAGCCTGGCAGGAATGGGATATTACCGAAACTGAAATGGCCATCCCCATGAGCCCCGACCAGGTGGTAAAAAAACGTCATGGAATTTTTATACACCAGTCGCAAAAAGACAGTGTGCCTTTTCAGGGAAGCGATGACCGGGAGTTCTGGCAGCGGGCCGAAGAACGTAATGCAAATACTGCAAAACTATATGCCCAGCTTGGTTTAACTCAATACGCTGCCATGGAGGCTTTTGTAAGGTGGAATTTTTAATTTGCTTCAACTCTGCAGGATTTTAATTATCTTCATCATCCTTTTTACCATAAAATTCAGTGATGAGGAAAATTTTATTTTTCGGTTTTTGGGCCTGTTTCTTTATCAATTCAGATTTGTTGGCCCAATCCTGTTTTAATGTTGCTGCCGGAAACGATACTACCATTGCATGTACCCAGTTATGCCTTGATTTAAAAGCAAGAATACCTGATGTAAGAACCACAGAGACCTATTCAGTTGTTTCTATTCCATATGCCCCTTATCAATATAAAACACCGGGAGGTACTACAGACTCTGCTGTTAATAATGATGATCATTTTTCTCAATCTTTTGATCTTCCATTTCCATTTTGTTTTTATGGCAACACTTATAATAAACTTTGCGTAGGATCAAATGCTGTACTTACTTTTGATGTAACGACCAATGCTAATAAAATTGAAGGCTACTTTATGAGGCCGGGAGACACAATTTGGTATGCCGGCGGTATGGCTAACAAACAGGATGACTACTATGCTCCTAAAGCAAGTATCTTTTTAGCTTATTATGATTTGAACCCTAAAACGTCTCCAGCAGACAGTAAGATTGAATGGAGAGTTGAAGGCACTGCTCCTTGCAGAAGATTTGTAGTATCGTACTACCATATTGGGTTTTACGATAATGGGATTTGCCCCAACAGTAATCGGCAGAATTTATGTACCATGCAGGCAGTATTGTATGAGGGATCAGGAATTATTGATGTCTTTTACGAAAACAAGCCTTTTTGTGTGGGCTCGCAGGATGGAGAGCTTGCAATAGCTGGCCTGCATAATGATAAACAGAGCGCAGCTGTAGTATTACCGGGAAAAAATGGCACCGTATGGTCTTCAATAAATGAAGGTTACAGGTATGTACCCAGTGGACCAACCTCCTTACTAAACAGAGTTGAACTTTACAAAAACGGAACTCTATTATCAACAGGTACAACATCCCCAATTGGCAATGGCGAACTGGAAGCCCTGTTTACGAACATTTGTCAAACTGAGGACAGCATGAGTTATATAGTAAGGGCTTTTTACCAACAATGTGATAATCCCGCCATCGAAACTGAAGGCTCCGATACTATCATTGTATATAAAGCTGTTCCTCCCGTTAATATTAATCTTACTGACGTCCTTTGTAATGGCGCAGGTAATGGATCTGTTACAGTAACTGCACCGGTTGGGCCAACTTACGAATATTCAATTGATGGAGGAACAACCTGGCAAATATCTCCGGCATTTTCGTCCTTACCGGCCAATAATTATATAGTATTTGCCAGGGTGATTGGCAGTGTTTGTACCAGTTCCTTTCCATTTACGGTAACTGAACCTGCTGTGCTTTCACTTTCGCAAACAACAACAGATGCCGACTGCTCCAATGCTACAGGGATCATCAGTCTTACTGCTGCCGGTGGCACAGCCGCTTATCAATATTCAATTGATAACGGAGTTACCTACCAGGCATCAAACGAGTTTTTTAATTTAGCGGTTGGTAATTATAATAATTTAAAAGTAAAAGATGCCAATGGCTGTTTGCAGTCTTCATCGGCATCTGTTACATTAACTGATACCATGTTTCTTGATCTTGGTGCAGATAATAACCTCTGCTTTGGCAGCAGCATTACGCTCAATCCGCAAACCAATACACTTACAGATATATTTAAGTGGACACCTGCGGCTACTTTAAATAACGATGCTGTAAAAAATCCTGTTGCATCGCCTGCCGATACAATAAAATATTACCTAACAGCAAAATGGGGTATCTGCCAACGTACCGATTCCGTAACCATTAATGTTCTTCATAAACCCGTTGCATATGCCGGTACCGATACAACTATATGTTATAAAACAAATGCAACCTTATTTGGCAGCGCTACCAATTTATCGGGCGGAGTAAATTATTCTTGGTTGCCCGCCGATATATTAAATACACCAAATACTGCCACAACGATTGCAAGAATTGATACTACCCGGAAATTTACTTTAACAGTGACTGATAATTATGGATGTAATTTTTCGGTAACCGACAGTGTGATGGTATTTATGCAGCCGCAACTTGTAGTGTTTGCCGGTAACGATACCAATGCCATTCTTGGCAGGGAACATCAAATGCTGGCAACCGGAGGAACAGATTATGTATGGACGCCTGCTACACTTTTAAACAACCCGTTTATTGCAAACCCGTTGGCCGTTTTGTATAACGATACTTATTTTCATGTTCAGGTTACTGATGCAATAGGCTGCACCGACGATGATGATATATTTATTAAAGTGTACGAAGGCCCGACTTATTATTTACCCAATGCCTTTTCGCCAAATGGAGACGGGCGGAATGATATTTTCAGGCCAACACCTGTAGGTATCAGAAGCACTGATTATTTCAGGGTGTTTAACCGTTTTGGGCAACTGATGTTTGATACCCGTGAGTGGATGAGAGGATGGGACGGAACTTTAAAGGGTAAGCCAGCTGCTTCCGGAACTTATGTGTGGATGATAAAAGGTATTGATAAGAACGGGGCCGTGATTGAAATGAAGGGCACGGTAATATTAGTAAGATAATTAAAGGTTGTACCCTTATCAGGATGGCTCGTACTTAACTTCCGGTTTCGGCATCAAGCATTTCGATTGTTCTGGTATAAAGGGTATATGCCTCCTGAGGTGAAGAACCGATACATACAATTCCCATTTTTCCATACTGCGATAAAGCCCCAATCATGTGAAACATCACACCTCTTTGGGCGGCTCCATCGTAATGCAGCCCATGAAACATTGCTATATCTATCAGGTCCTGTGGTGTTAATCCTTTGTATCTTTCATTCTGTACATTATCAGAAGCAAAATAAAATAACTGTTGTTTATTGGGAGTTTCAAATACGCCGCTGGCTTCATCATAAGTTCCGTTAGTTAAAAACTGTAACATTAAAAAAGGGTGCGTGGTACCTCCTTTACGCAGGTTTATTTCTATGGCATAATGTTTCCAGCCATCTTTCTCTTTAACCGAAATAAAATCAATTCCAAATCGCCCCAGCACAGCTTCGTTTTTCAACACTTCGGCTATTGACCGGCTCATGGCTGCTATTTCCGAACGGTAACTTTCATCGGCCGGAAAATGAGCTCCAACAAAAACCTGCCCGTCTTCACCACTCAATACCTGGTCGTGAGTAGATATAATATCCACTTCTCCCTTTGGGTTAACCCTGCACTGCACCGACGGCGAAACTTTTACCCCACCTTCAACAAATGCTTCAACAATACCCTCCATCAATTCAAATTTTTTAAGAAACATTTCAATGCTTAAATCTTTGGCTACCGGAACAATAGCTTTATACAGGTTACTGTGTATCCAGTTATACATTTCTTTTGATGAAAGATTTTCAGGATACTTCAATATAGCATTCCCTTCTCCCGAAAACCCGTCATTTAATTTAATAACTGCTTTTTTAATTTCGGGATGCATATCTTTTAATGCAGCCACCGCATGTACAATATCTTCAAAACAGGTTAAATTTTCAGCACCCGGAGGCATCGGTACACCGGCTTTAAGAAAAACCCGGCGGCTGCCACTTTTGGTACCCAGGTATATTAATGAAGGGTCACAGCCGTAAATGGGGATATCCAGCTTTACTGCCAATGTCCTTTCCAAAGCAGTGGTATTAAAGCATGCTATATGGGCTACATTTCCCGCAGGAATGGCATTCCTTATCCTTTCAACCAGCCTGGGCCTTTGTAATATTTTTTCTGTGAGCGGAATCGCTGATGAATCATAACAGCTTATCAGCGTTAGCCTTTCACGGGCGTGATAGCCAGTTATACCCGGAAGCAGGTGTAAATAATAATCTATAATAACAGGGTCAATGGGCATACTGCTTACAAACACTACATTAGCCCGTGGCATTCGTAACAGCATAAGCAGACATAAAAAACGTTCTTCATAATGCATGGATCCTGTAACTTTTTTCAACACCTCCTGATCCAGCGAAAGGCTTGGTATAACTACAATTGTTTTTGATGCCAGGTTATCTGGAAAAAAAAGTTCAAACTGATTGGCAAATCCTTTTTGTAGTTCTTCAAACGCCTGCATTTCAGCTACAGACCCTGGAGCGGGATCAGTATTGAATCCATTGTTAAACAGCATTTGCAATTTTGTAAAATCTTTTTCCATTACTTTCATATTCAGTTTTGAGTTTTATACAAGTTGTCAAAAAAAATTGTATTTGTAACTGAGCAAAGTCATGTTGCAAACAGGTTTCAATCATCTTATTACAATAAAATGCCTTGTATTTAATATTTGGGCCATTTTTTATAATCTTTCTATCCACAATACGTTAATAAATACAAAGCAACTGATGAAACCCCTTGTTTTAAAAAATTGTTATGTTTGTATATGAACTGGACTGAAAAAAAATCCATCCGTATCGCTATTCTGGACATGTATGAAGGCTTTGCCAACCAAGGCATGCGCTGTATACGTGAAATACTGAACCAATTTGGAGAAGCAAATCATATCAGCCTGAGCTGGGAGGAATTTGATGTACGCCAGAAAAATGAAGTACCCGATTTAAGTTATGATATTTTTATTTCAAGCGGCGGCCCGGGCAGTCCGCTTGAAAGTGAGGGCAGCGAATGGGAGAAAGTATATTTTGACTGGTTGGCTAAAGTTGAACACTGGAACAACAATCCGGCATTTGTGCAAAAAAAACAGGTTCTGTTTATCTGCCATTCTTTTCAACTGGTTTGCAGGCATTATGCTGTTGCCAATGTAAACAAAAGAAAGAGCACTTCCTTCGGCATCTTCCCCATGCATTTACTCAATGATGGAAAGAGTGAAGTTATTTTTGACGGACTTAAAGATCCGTTTTACGCTGTTGACAGCAGGGATTATCAAGTAACCGAACCCAATCATAATAAACTTCGCCAGATGGGTGCATCCATCTTAGCGATAGAAAAAGACCGGCCGCATGTTCCGCTTGAAAGAGCCATTATGGCCATCAGGTTCAACGAAAATATGATCGGCACACAGTTTCACCCTGAAGCTGATGCCATTGGTATGAGTCTTCATTTACAAACTGAAGAAAAGAAAAAAACCGTGATTGAAAACCATGGTGAAGAAAAATGGAGATCTATGATTGACCATTTAAACGATCCTGAAAAGATCATGTGGACCTACGCACATATACTTCCTAATTTTTTACTGAATGCAGTTGAATCTTTACAACCTGTTGAAGTGTAATAATATTCAGGCATACGACGACCTCCCTTAATATGTGTTTTACAATTTAATCAGACTCCTGCCCTGTCATGCTGAAGAAAACTGCATCTCTCCATATCATTGATAGATGGTTCGTTCCCTGGCATCACAAAAGCCCGTGTTAATTGAAATTTTATGGTTATTTTTATTGAACTCAAATAAAATAATCAAAAAGTTCCTTCCAACATGATAAAAGAACTCCGACAAAAATTCAATGCTGCTTTTACCAAAGAAAAGTATGATGCCTATATGGAAAAAGTTGAGGCACTTCATCCCGGCTCCCTCGATTTCAGAAATGCTGAGACCCCGATATTTATTCCAAAAGATTTTACGGATAAAATGCTGATTGCATGTGAAGACATTATTGATGTGATTGTTGATCCTAAATTTATTGAAGTTACAGAAAGAGGTATCCCTTCCAATGTAAGGGTGCCAAACGAAAACAAACACACGGAGTTTTTGGTTTTTGATTTTGGTATCTGCGAAAATGAAAACGGAGAACTGGAGCCTCAGTTGATAGAGATGCAGGGGTTTCCAACGCTGTATGCATTTCAGGCTTTTCATTCGGAGTTAACAGCTGAGTACGCAGACCTGCCCTCGAATTTTTCGCCTTATTTAAGTGGATACAATAAAGAGACTTACATACAATTACTGAAAGACATTATCGTTGGTGACCTGGATCCGGAAAATGTGATATTACTTGAAATTTTTCCTGAGCAGCAAAAGACAAGAATAGATTTTTATTGCACTGAGCAGTTGTTGGGCATTAAAATGGTTTGCCTGACCAAACTTATTGCCGATGGCGATAAATTACATTACTACAACAACGGCACTAAAACACTTATCAAAAGAATTTACAACCGCGTAATTTTCGACGACCTTCAAAAACAGGAAGGACTTGGCGAAGTGGTTGACCTGACCAAAGATTATGATGTGGAATGGGCGCCGCACCCCAACTGGTTTTACCGCATCAGCAAGTTTACTTTACCATTTATTGAAAATCCTTATGTACCGCAAACTTATTTTTTAAACGAGTTAAAACAAATGCCAGCCGACCTGGAGAACTATGTTTTAAAACCACTGTTTTCCTTTGCAGGTATGGGCGTGGTAATTGATGTTACCAAGGAAGATATTGATGCTGTAAAAGATCCGGAGAACTGGATACTGCAAAAGAAAGTAAAATATGCCGATGTGATTGAAACACCCGATGTACCTGCCAAGGCAGAGATACGTTTATTTTATTTCTGGAAACATGGCTGGGACAGACCGAAAGCCGTACATAACCTTGCACGTTTAAGTAAAGGAAAAATGATTGGCACACGTTACAATAAAAACAAAGAATGGGTTGGCGGAGGAGTTGCATTTTTTGAAAGCTAACTCCCTGGCTCCGTGAAGTGGAAACAATCAACTGGAATTAAATATCAGACTTATGAAAAATGGACACGCAAGATTTGAATATTTTTTAAACCAACTTCAAGAGTTGCTTAATAAAGCATCAAAACAAAAAAACCCTGCGTTATGGCTTTACCAGAATAATGCCCGTACACCATTGTTCATGCTGGAAGCACTTTCAATACTGTATGCAGGTATTCACAACAAAAAGAAATTTACCAAATTAAAAGACAGGTTCAAACAACTTGAAGATGCCATTGGTGGCATTGATTACTACGATTCGTATGCTAAAGAATTAGTTGGCAATAAAAAAATTCCAAAAACTATTACAGCATACCTGCAGGCACAAAGCAGGGAGAAAATACAAAGCCTGAATGAAATTCTGAAAGAGAAAAAATGGCTAAGTGAAGGAAATATCAGAATGAAAAAAATCGGAAAACGGCTTGCAAAAGCTGACTGGCTCGCTGAAAAAGAAGATATGGAAAGCATTAGTTCTTATTACATAACCGCTATCAATAAAATACTTGAATTCATCAATGAAAAAGATTTTCATTTTACCAATGTAGAGGATGATGTGCATGAGTTCAGAAGAAAGATACGCTGGCTGAGTATTTATCCGCAGGCATTAAGAGGAGGTATCCAGTTGAGTGAATCAAAAACTGCAACGCCAAAATATCTTTCAAAATATCTCACTAAGGAAATAACAGGATCAAAATATAATGTAATGCCAGATGCCGGTACGCAAAAATATTTTTTATTGCTGGAGAAGAACAGGTTTTATGCATTAAGCTGGATGATTGCCGAACTGGGGAATTTAAAAGATAATGGTTTGAAAGTTGAAGCAATAAAAGAAGCTATCTTACAAACATCAGAAACAAATGAAAAATCTGCATTAACACAGGCTTATAAACTTGCCGGCCCAAAACAAATAACCATTCAGCAGGTTTTAGATACGGCAGAAAATTTATGCAAAACTTATTGCAAGGAAAAAAACCTGGAATCGCTGATCGTTGGTATTGCCTCGGTTAAGTAATTTACCTGAGCACCCAGCGAACCCCCAAAAATGCTTTTGCTCCCTGCACAGGTGCATAGTTGTAAGACGGATCAAATGTATATCCATATGGATTGGTATCAGGCCTTGGGTTGCCATTACTGTCAAAGTATTTTCCTCCCGCCTTGTCAAACGGATCATCAGGATGAAGCAACGGATTTTCAGGAAGAAAATTAAGCATATTTTTTACACCTCCATAAACCTCAATACCTCCGTTGAAAGTTTTAGTAAGCTGTAAATTAATAATGGAATACAACGGAGATTTTTCGGGTCTGAAATCATTTGGTACAACGGGCAGTTGCATGGGGCCATTAATTTTTCCGGTAAGATCAAATGCCAGATCATATTTTGTAACCGTATAGCTAACAGCAAAATTTGCTGAAAACTTTGGAGCAAACAGTTGAGGCACTTTTGTCTCCACACCATTTTTATCTTTATTCATTTGATAAACATCCATATAAGTTGCGCCTAAAATAAATTTTAAACCATTGACAAAGCTTATATCTGTGTTCAATGTTAACCCCTTTGATACAGCATAACCACGCAGGTTATCGTAAATGATCTTTGCCGGATCGGTTTTAAAATCACCAACAATCTTGTTGGTGAAACGGGTATAAAACGCACTGGCATCAATACCGATATAACCTTTTCTGTGGCTGATAAAGCCGGTATAGTTCAGATTTCCATTCCAGGATTTTTCAGGTCTTAAAGCCGAAGCAATCACTACTTCCCTGGCTCCGGTAAGCGCCGCATGATCTTCGGTAAAAAGATTTACCACCCTGAATCCATTACCGCCGCTCAACCGGAAGGTATTATTTTTATCAGGCGAAAATTTAAAACTCAACCTTGGTGTTATAATACTTCCATGCTCATTATTATAATCATAACGCAATCCGGCTAAGGTTGTCAGTTTATTGCTCAAGGTAAACTGATCCTGTACAAAAATACCCGGCAGAAAAGAGTGAGCTGGTTTGTTATCACCATTAATCCTTGCTGTTGCGGGAGAATTATCATCGTAAAAAGTATATCGGAAAGGTAAGCCCATCAATACATCATGCTTACCCCATACTTTGTTCAAGCGCAGTTGTGTAAAAGCTACCTGCTGGCTTGCATAATACTTTATCTCCCCGTAATAACTGTCTTGTAAATGGTAATTATATGATACATCAGTCGTTAAATTTTTAGATAAAGAAAAGGTTCCGATCATTTCTGCACGGTTTGTATTTATACTTTCTCCATAAACAATGTTCGTTCCTTTATACATCGGCCGCCACTGCAATTCGCCACCCCAGCGGTTTTCATTTACATACCGGAATGCCAAAGAAGAGGACAATTCATTTTTATGTCTGAAATTCCATTTATTAAAAACAGAAACCCTGTTTTGCAGGGTAACATCGGTAAAATTATCATTGTTGATATCCCTCGGCTGCCGATAATTAAAATAATTTACTCCCAGTAAAGAGGAAAGCCTGTTATTCACTTTGAATTTAGCTGTCACGTCGGTATTAATTTCACCTACGCTGGTTGCAGATATGTCTATCTTTAATTTTTCAGCACCTGCCGCATCTTTAGTTATGATATTAACCAACCCTCCAACGGCTTCGCTGCCGTACAATGTAGATGCCGGACCTTTTACAATTTCGATACGCTTTACCATGCTGTTGGGTATACCAGCCAGACCATACACGGTTGAGAGGCTGCTTACAATAGGCATTCCATCAATCAGTATCATAGTGTATGGGCCTTCCATGCCATTGATATGAATATCACCCGTATTACAAACATTACAATTCAACTGTGGCTGAATACCGTTTACCATTTGCAGACTTTCAAAAATATTAGGAGAAGGATTCTTCTTAAAATAAGTTGGTGAATATACTTCCACGGGAATCGGCGAATCCATTTTACTGATTGGCTTCAGGGTCCCCGAAACCACAACTTCATTCATCATGCTATTCTTTTCTTCCAGTTCAATATCGAGTTTCACGATATCGTTTGCAACAGCAGTAGTTATCGTGTATGTATTGAAATTGATAGCTGAAACAGAAATATTGTATTTACCTGGCGGAACATCGGAGATTTGAAAATGCCCCGTTGAGTCGCTGATCACTGTTTTTTTAAGAGACTTTACAAAAACAGTTGCGGAAACTACAATAGCCCCACGCCCGCTAATAATACCGGAAATCGTTCCCTGTTGAGCATAAATATCATTGGTTGTAAACAAAGACAACAGCAGTATAACAAAAAATTTCATCTTTCAATTTAACTGCAAAATTAGATTTGCTTGGCAAAAATATATATTTAGGCTCACCTAAAATAATTTTATCAGTTTTATTTCTGAAATTTGTAAAAAAACCGGATATGACCTCATTAGCGGAAGAGAATTACCTAAAAGCCATTTATAAACTGCAGGAGAAGGATGGAACGATTGTATCTACATCTGCCCTTGCTGATACCCTGGGAATCAATGCGGCATCGGTAACCGACTTTATAAAAAAGATGGCTGTTAAAAAACTGATCACCTACAAAAAGTCAAAAGGAGTCTTGCTTTCGGAGCATGGCAGGCAGATTGCTTTAAGCATCATCCGCAAGCACCGGCTTTGGGAAGTGTGGCTTGTAAATAAACTGAATTTTAAGTGGGATGAGGTACATGAGATAGCAGAACAACTGGAACATGTGGTAAGCGATGAACTGATTGAACAACTGGATGAACATTTAGGCTTCCCAAAAGCAGATCCCCATGGCGACCTGATACCGGATGCGAAAGGCCGTTTTGCAAAAAACAGCAGCAAGCCTCTTTCTGAGCATGTTGCCGGAGATAAAATAAAATTTGTTGGCGTTGCTGAACATTCCAACAGTTTTTTACAATACCTCACCAAAAACAATATCAAACTCGGCGACGAACTTTTGGTGGAATCCATCGAAGAGTTTGATAATAGTTTTCAGGTAAAAGTAAACCGGAAGGAACAAAAATTATTGAGTAAGGACGTTGTAAAAAACTTATTCGTTATTGCAATTTAGTTTTCCACCAGGCTTTTCACTTTGTCGAACATCTCCTTCCCTTCAATATTGATCGCTACAATTTTCCCATTTTTATCCAGCAGGAAATTGGTAGGCAACGCATCAACAAAATAGGTTTCCGCTACTTTCGATTTCCATCCTTCAATATCGATAACCTGAGTATAGGTAAGTCTATCTTTTTTTATCGCTTTTAGCCAGACATCCTGTTTTACATCCAGCGAAACTGCGAATACTTCAAAGCCTTTATCTTTATATTTTTTGTACAACTTCTGTACATAAGGATTTGCAGCACGGCACGGTGCACACCAGCTTGCCCAAAAATCTATTAACACTACTTTGCCATCCAAAGAAGAAAGCTTTGCAGGATTTCCCTTTGTGTCTGGTAAACTGATTTCAGGAACTTTTTCTCCAATCCGCAATTGAGCTTTACTTAAAAAAGCGCCCATCAATATAACAATAACTAAAAATGATTTTTTCATGATTCTCTTTTCCGGGTTATTTAATTTTAAATCGTAATCCGCCGTAAAACATCCTGCCGCTTAAAGGGCCCCAAACCATTGATGCGTCAAAGTACTGGCCGAAAGGCTGATCGGCTGCTATAACGGCATTTGTTTGAAAATAATTGCCAAGGTTTTCCACGCCAACATAAAAATCTGTATTCTTGTTTTTTCCAATAGCTAACGATACCTGGGTGTTCATCAGTATATAATCCGGCGAATAATCTGCCAGCTGATATGCCGGAACATTTGCCCTTGTATCAGGCAGCCTTTTCTTTCCGTTATAAGTCAGTGTATAATCAAACTTAAAACGGTTAATACTATATGCCAGGTTTATAAAGGCACGGTTCTTCGAGATCAAAGGCCGGTCCAGTAGTTTTCCGCTATAGGTAGTTTTAACATCAAAGTACCGGTAAGCCAGCCTCACTTCAAATTTTTTCACCGGTTCTATGTTTAACTCAGCCTGCAAACTATTTGAAAAAGACTTGCCCTGCAGGTTATAAAAATTTGCCATTCTTGCATTCTCAAGGTCAACCACAACCTGATTTTTAAAATCGTTCCTGAAAAAATCAACAACAAACAAGGCATCATTATTAAACAATCTGAATTTTTGATCAATGCTGATTCCCTTATTCCATGCAACTTCAGGATCAAGTCCATAAGCTTTGCCATTGTTGTTCGTTAAAATATTAACCTGCCTTGCGCTAACCAGTACACCTGTGTTCTCAGAAAAAATATTTGCGGTGCGCTGTCCCCGTCCTGCGCTAACCCTGATGATGGTTCCGCTAACGGGCTCGTAACGCAGGTTTAAACGTGGCGTTACAAAAAATCCAAAAAGGTTACTTTGATCAAACCTTAATCCGGCAACTGCACTGAATTTATTATTGGGTGTATAAGTGTATTCACCAAATACTCCGGGTACCGTTTCGGTTCTTTTATACTTGTTTACTTTGAAGGTTTCGTCGTACCGGTCATATAAAAAACTTACACCAGTGCGGAATTTATGAATGGTTGTACTGATGATGGACTGATAGATGAGGTTGGTATAAATGGTTTGCTGTTTACCATTGTAGTTTGTCATTCCAAAATAAGAATCCTGGTTGTGGCTGATACCGGCAACCTGGAAGCCGATACTTTTATACTTTTTTTCGGGAAACAAATAGCCAACTTTGGCAAATACTTCATATCGTTCGGTAGTGATGTTGAGGCCATACCTGTTGGTTGTATTCTTATCGTTTTCAGGATCAAAAGCCAGCTCACCACCGGTTCTTGCATCGTTTAATACCTTTAAACCAAACTGTGCAACTATGCCTTTGCTGTTGTCGAACTTATACCGGTTTACCAGGCTGAATGTATTACCTATTGGCTGGTCTCTAAAACCATCTTTATTAAAATCCAGTTTTTTGTTGGTAAAAAAATCATCATGCAACAGCAGGCCTGCCGACCATTTGCTGTTTATTTTTTTTGAAAGGTTGAGATTTAAATCAGTTTTTCCGAAATCGTTTACATATAAATTGGCCAGCAGTTTATCGCTGTTTTCAGGCTTCATCAATTCCACATTTATCTGCCCGGCTATACTTTCGTAACCATTGGCAACCGAGCCAACTCCTTTTGTTAATTGAATGGATTCTATCCAGGGACCAGCAATGGAGTTCAGTCCAAGCGGTGTGGCAAGTCCACGAGGGCCGGGCAGATTTTCCACGGTCAGTTGCGTATAGTTTCCACTTAATCCCAATAACTGAATCTGCTTTGACCCGGTTACTGCATCATTAAACGTAACATCAACGGAAGGATTAGTTTCGAAACTTTCGCTAAGATTACAACAAGCTGCTTTCAACAGTTCTGCACCGGTCATGACTTGTGAACGGACAGGATCTAAATTATTCACAAAAACCGTTCGCTTCCTTGCTGAAACTACAACTTCCTTCAACTCAGTTTTTGATCCCAGCACAACTTTTATTTCACTTAATGAAGACACTCTTAAAGTATCTGAACTATACCCGGCATAACTTACCACCAGGCGACTGCTGCTGCCATCATGCCTGATATTAAAGACACCGTTGCTGTCGGTTAGTACTCCGTCGCTGGTACCCAACCAGAATATGCTTGCATTTCTAAGTGCTGTAAGCGTGCCTTTGTTATCCTCTTCTAATACAACACCTTTAATAAAATCATTGTTAACTATTGGATCAAGATTTTCTGTTTTTCTCAAAAACGAATCAACAACAGCATTCATTTCATTTGTACCATGATTTTTAACGGTGCCCAAATCCCTGTACAGGCAACACTTTGGTAAGGCCTGGTATACAGAAGCTGTTGCTTTTAAACTCTCCACATCATGCCCCACGGCAACAATTCTGTTCTGTAATTTTTTCAGCGAAACTTTAGAAGGGTTATATTCCAGGCTCAGCATCTGCGAATTTTCATCCCAGTTTGCATTCTTAACACCCTTTCCCATCGCAGCTTCTTCTATTCGCTCTTTACATTGCCCGCAAACACCATAAACTTTAAAGCTGACTTTTACATCGGCACTCTTTGTTTTTGCTGATTGTGCATAAGATACTATGCCTGGCAAAAGCAGGTAAAGCATCAATATATATTTTATACTTTTCATGATCTTAAATTTTTAGTGATATGCCGTAATTAAACTTTCTATAATGCACACAACATTAATGTATCCGTTTAAATACAAATCACTGTAACCAGAATACAGTGGCAGGTAACCTGCCACTGTATTGACTATATAATTTCTGTAAGCTGATTAATGCTTATGGCCAGCATGTTCGTCTTTCTTTTCTTTAAGATCCATGCCGCAAGAGGGGCATTTGCCAGCCTTGTCATAAGTCTTGTCCTTTTCACATTTCATAGGGCAAGAGAATGTTTTAGCAGATGCATCAGCATCAGCTTTGCGATCATATTTGCAGCAGCCATGTAAATTATCGTAAGCTGATTTTACTGCTGTAAAATCCTGTGTATCGTAACCTGTTTTTGCAATAGCTTCCTGAATTTTTGCAGAAGAAGTTTTTTTAACGGCATAAGTAACTTTAAGCTCCTTACTGTCTTCATTCCAGTCTGCTGTTTTTGCACCGGCAGATTTTGCGGCCTTTTCAATGGTTGTTTTACACATGCCGCAGTTGCCCCATACTTTGATGGTTTCGGTTGTTTTGCTTTGTGCAGATGAAGTATTGATTATAAATATGCTGAACAGTATTGCAGCAAATAATGATAATGTTTTCATTTTATATAAATTTTAATGTTGAATAATAGTTATTGGTCAGACGGGACGTCGGACCAAATACACCGGTAAATATCTTTACCAATGGAAAAATTCAGGATCAATTCTATATTCTGAAAACACAATTCATGATACGGGCAGAGGGGCCGATATCATCTGGAGGTGAGTTGTTGTTTACTGCTGCTATTGCAGTATTGTCTGGCATTTGCCAGTTGTATATATTATAATCAATAATTACAGCAAATGAAGATGCAGTAAGATCAATATCATTTGAAACCGTTTTATGAGAGTCACTTATCTTATAAAACTTAAACTCATCGTGACAACATCCGTTGTCTTTATCAGTCATACCACATTTACCACAGGTATCACTTTCAGAACCATATAATTCCATACCGGCCTTTTCGCCCATGCAATAATGCAGTTCTAAAGCAATTCCCGAAGAAACTACCAGGTATAAAACCGCTAATATGCCGATATAGATTTTTTTCATCTGCGCCACAAATTTACAACAGAATACTGTAAATGCAATATTGAAGGCGTCAATAGGAATAATTTAACAGCACTGATGTGTATTTATGTAAGTTAGTTGACAAAAGCCCACTGTATTCCAAACCGTAACATAAATCCCTGTGTTGGGTAATGCGGGGCCGCAAAATTGTTATTGGTAAATCCAAAACCATTGGTAAAATTTACCGTATTCAGATTTTCGGCCCGTATATATGCTGTAAATGATTTGATACGGAAATGAAAGAAGGCGGCTATATCGGGTATGTTCTTTAAATTAACTGTATTCTGCGGTACAAACTGTCCCATTACAGGAGAATAATTATAAGCTTCAAATGGCGTAAAGTACCTCAGCTCCAAACCTGTACTTAAATTTAAATTTTTAAAGAAAACACCTTCAAAGGCCAGGCGGTTCCGGGTAAAGAGCAAGGGTACTTTTACAGGAGCGCTGCCATCTGTTTGCTGAAAAGTAATATCAGTATACAAATTCCAACGCTTAGTGATTTTTATTTTTTTAGAAGCCGAAAGCTGCAACAGGTTTATAACCTTACTACTTTGTTCAGTATGATAATAATCGGTAAAATAGGCCAGATTGGTGATGATATGATTTTTGAACCCAAGGTTTATAAAACGGTTATTCGCCTCGGCGCCAAAGGAAATAATATTTTCTTTCTTGGTTAAACTGCTGTTGGTACTTTTTAAATTAAAAGAAGAGGCATTGTCGAAAATAAAAGATGGTGACCTGTTTACATTTTTAAAGAACAGACGTATATCGCCCAGCTTATTATTCAAATGCCTTGCAATTGTACCATAAACACTGTAATCTCCGCTATTCAATCCGTTTACATAAAACTGTCCGCTGGCCAATACATCCCAGAGTTTATTGCGTGTTTTATTCCGGTATTCACCATGTATTATGAAATTATAAAAATTTCTTGTTTCTGTTTTCAATTCAGCTTTTATATTTTCCAGTTTTACACCTGCAGATATAAACTGACCCGAATTTTTTGTATCGGGAAATGAAAGCAGAGTAAAATCATTACTCATCACCGACCATTTTTCTCTTATAAAAAAACTATCCACCCCTTTCGCAGGTACAGTATCATACCAGTTTTTATAAACAGCCGAATCAGCCACATTATCCCTATACGAATAATTATAGGTGCTGTAGGTAAAACTGTGCTGTGCCCTCAGCTTGGGATAAAAAAGATACTCTGTTGTGGAATCATTAATGGCAACAGAATCTTTCTTACCTATATCGTAGGTCTGCCGCAAAAAAACAGTAAAATCTTTATACACATTACCTGTAACAACAGTTGTATTAAATGGTGTACGGTCAGTATTGTTATCATTCCCAAGGTTAACATCAACTGTAAATCTTTTTTTCTGATTCGGGTCGGCCAGTGCCGAGTCGTACCTGATACCACCATTCTCTGAGTTCCGGATCGTATTACCCAGCATGATAAAAAAGGCTGCATACCTTTTTCGCTTTCCCTGGTAATTACTGAAGAGCCGGTAGCTTTTATGATTTGTATTCTGGTTTTCAAAAAAACCAGGAGCGCTGATCAACCGGTAATCGAAACCAAAACTCAAGTTTGGCTTGGGGCTTTGGGTATGAAAGACCTTGAACATTTGCTCCTTACCCGATGCCAACTGGTAATTCAATTGCGAAAAAGGCCTGTTGGTTTTATAAAATTTTGACTCCTCTAATGTGTAGCGGTAAATATCAAATGCATGAAAGCCTGCATCCCATCCGGGTTTGGCACTTGGCGCATAAATTAATGAATAAGCAGCAGCGCCGTTATTGCCCAGGTACAGGTAAGATGAAGGAACCGAAAAATATTTATCAAAATCATTGATGGAAGAATCGAAAGGAATACTCCGGATAGAATCGAGGTATTTATAATAGATTCCTATAGAATCTTTTTTATCATCCCGGTGTTCAAAACCAATGCTATCCTTTTGTCCGCTACTGCCGCCAATACCACTGAGCCTGCTTCCGATCTGCCTGATTGCATCAGGCTGCTGGGCATGCAAAAACTGAAAATAAAAAATCAATATCATCAGGGCAACTATCTGCTTCATCATCAGTACTTATAATTGTGCAATTAATTCACAAAATAAAGCCTTGAAATTGGGCTCAGCATCCTTTGCCGCCTGCAACACTTCTTCATGCGTAATTATGTTTTCCTCTTCACGAATACCAACATCGGTGATAACACTCATGGCAAAAACAGGCAGGCCCATGTGTACGGCTGTAATCACTTCCTGTACGGTACTCATACCAACCGCATCGCCGCCAAGTGAGAGGATCATTTTATATTCTGCACGGGTTTCAAAAGTTGGCCCGGTAACCGCCACATAAACTCCTTCACGTACTTTAATATTTTTTTTGGCAGCAATCACTTTCATTTTACTGATGAGATGCTTCTTATAAGGTTCACTCATATCCGGAAACCTTGGCCCCAGCTCTTTATAATTTTTGCCTATCAGCGGATTGGGTGCCAACTGGCTGATATGATCTGTAATAATCATCAGATCGCCAACCTGGAAAGCCGGATTTACACCACCGGCCGCATTACTCAATAATAATGTATCAATGCCTAAAAATTTCAACACCCTGATCGGAAAAACAGTTTGCTCAGATGAATACCCTTCATACAAATGAAAGCGCCCGGCCATAGCTACTATCTTTTTGCCACCAAGCTCTCCAAAAATCAATTTACCGCTATGCCCTTCAACAGTACTTATGGGAAAATGCGGTATATCTCCATAAGGAATCTCTTTTTCAATTTTTATCTCATTGGTAAAACTACCGAGACCACTGCCCAATACGATTCCAACTGAAGGTTTATCGCTGTATATTGTTTTAATAAAGTTTACCGCTTCGGTAATTTTTAACATCATATATTTTTATTTTAAAGTGCCAAAGTTAAGGTAAGATACGTTAAAGGAATTATAGAGTTAAGGGTTTAGAGTTTTGGGTTTAATGTTTGGTGTTAGCGCCTGTCTTAAGCTGAAAGTGCCTATCATAAAAGGCGACTGACACATAACCCAAAACTCCAAACAGTTTTCTTATCTTCGCAAAAATTTATCCATTATGAATCTTCACGAATACCAGGCTAAAGAGCTATTAAAAAAATACAATGTTCCTGTACAGGAAGGCATTCCTTGCAGCACACCCGGCGAGGCAGAGCAGGCGTATAAACAAATTCATACGCAGTATGGAAGCAAGTTTGCCGTTGTTAAGGCGCAGATACATGCCGGTGGACGTGGTAAGGGAAAAATAGTAGGTACCGAACAACGCGGTGTAGCAGTAGGTAAAAACGCTGAAGATGTAAAACAGATAGCACAAAATATTCTGGGTGGTACTTTAGTAACTATTCAAACAGGGGAAGCCGGTAAACTGGTGAGCAAGGTTTTGGTGGCACAGGATGTTTATTATGAAGGCCCGAATCCTGTTAAAGAATTTTATCTGTCCATCTTACTGGACCGTGGTACCGGGCAAAACGTAATCATGTACAGTACCGAAGGTGGTGTAAATATTGAAGATGTGGCACATGAAACACCTGAAAAAATATTTAAAGAATGGGTTTATCCAGGTGGTGTTCTGGAACCATTTCAGGCAAGAAAAATTGCATTTAATTTAGGATTGACCGGTGCCGCTTTTAAAAGCTGTGTAAAATTTGTAACTAATTTATACAATGCTTATGTAGGATCGGATTGTGGTATGCTTGAAATAAATCCGTTGTTTAAAACCAGCGATGATAAGATAATTGCTGTTGACTGTAAGATGAACGTTGATGACAATGCTTTGATGCGTCATCCCGATATTGCTTCTTTAAGAGACATTAGCGAAGAGGATCCTACCGAAGTGGAAGCAGGTCAGTACAATTTAAATTTTGTAAAATTGGACGGTAACGTTGGTTGTATGGTTAACGGTGCAGGACTTGCGATGGCTACCATGGATATGATCAAATTAAGTGGTGGCGAACCTGCAAACTTTCTTGACGTTGGTGGAACAGCCAATGCCCAAACGGTGGAAGCAGGTTTCCGTATTATTTTAAAAGATCCCAAAGTAAAAGCCATTCTCATCAATATATTTGGCGGTATTGTACGCTGCGACAGGGTTGCACAGGGTGTGATTGATGCGTACCAGTCAATAGGAAATATCAACATCCCTATTATTGTAAGGTTACAGGGAACCAATGCCGATGTTGCTAAAAAATTAATTGACGAAAGCGGATTAAAAGTGCAAAGTGCCATACAGTTAAGTGAAGCTGCTGAACTGGTTAATAAGGCCGTTGCATAAAATACCGTTAAGCATTTATTTTAAATAATTAATTACATCCCATCATAACTGATGGGATTTTTTATTTAAAAAGATTAATTTACAAAATCAAAAACAACAACAATGTTAGAAGTGAACTTTACTCCCTTTCCTGAAATAAAAACAGAACGCCTGCTATTACGCTGTATTAAAATGACTGATGCTCCCGAAGTATTTGTGCTGAGAGGTACTGATAAAACCATGCAGTATATTGACAGGGAAAAATTAGTAAATATTGATGAAGCCAAAACATTGATCCAAAAAATACTGGATTCTCTTACCAGCAATGAAGGAATCATGTGGTGTATTACATTAATTGATAAACCGGAAACTTTGATTGGCACCATAGGCCATTGGCGACTGATAAAACAACACTACCGGGCCGAAGTAGGTTATATGCTTCACCCCGACCACTGGAATAAAGGAATCATGAAAGAAGCATTACTTGCAGTTATTGAATATGGTTTTAAGGATATGAAATTACACAGTATTGAAGCTCATATTAACCCAGCTAACCTTGCTTCGGCAGCCTTGCTGGAAAAAACAGGCTTTACCAGGGAAGCCTATTTTAAAGAAGATTTCTTTTTCAAGGGCGAATTTACAGATACAGCCGTCTATTCTTTGCTGACTAAATAATAATCCGTGCACCTGGTATTGTAAATTAAACAGTAATACTGTTACTTTATACAAATCACTTTATCAACTTTAATCATTTAAATTAATTCTTATGAACCACATTGAACAGAGAGTAATTAAACTTGAAAAAAGCTTGAGGGCTTACCGCATTTTTTTCAGCAGCGCTGTAATTGTGCTTGTTGCCGCAGTATTAATATCTTCAGGTAAAAAAGATGATGTGCCTGACCTGGTAAAAGCAAAAGCTTTTCAGGTAGTTGATGATATGGGTAATGTAGTTTTATTGATGAATAAGGAAAAAGGAAGTGGTCATCTATCAACTTATTCTTCCTCGGGTCAGCGGCTGGTACGTCTTTTTACCTCCGAAGGTGATGCAGGTGCAATAAACACTTTTGATGCACAGGGGAATCTTAATTTTAAGATTACACAAACTACAACGGGCGGCGGTTACCTGGCAATGTATAATAAAGATTTAAAGGAAGCAGTTGAAATTGGAGTTTTAAAAACAGGAGACGGGTACGCTCAGGTTAATGATAACCTGGGGGGCAGAATAGCAAAAATAACCGCAACTACTGAAGGTGGCGGTCATTTTTCGCTTACCAGAGATGGTAAAGAAACAATCACTATGTCGGCTGCTTCACCAGGCGGCAGGTTCAGCATCTACGATTCGAATGAAAAAAGGATAGGTTATTTTGGTGCACAAAACGATAAAAGCTGCAACCTGTCTGTTTATAATAACAGCGGTACCAGAATCGGAGGTTTCCCTGCTTATTAAAATTGACTATACAATAAAATACAAAGCCCCGTTCATTAATGAACGGGGCATTTTGTATTCACATTACACTTAAAATACTAATTACATTTTTGGTAACAGCACGTGATCTATCACATGTATTACACCATTGCTCTGGTTTACATCTTTTATGGTTACATAAGCCACGCCACCATTTTCATCTTTAATGGCAATTTTCTTCCCTTCCATCATTATCCATAAACTTTTACCGGCTACTGTTTTTACTTCGGCTGTTCCATTACCTGCTTTAATCAGTTTGGCAATATCAACTGCATTATATTTTCCCGCAACAACATGGTAGGTTAAAACGGATGTAAGCGTTGGCTTATTGTCTGTCATCAATAAATTATCCACTGTACCTGCGGGCAACATACTGAATGCAGCATTGGTTGGTGCAAAAACTGTGAATGGTCCTACAGTTTGCAGGGTTGCCACCAGGTCGGCAGCTTTTACAGCAGCAACCAATGTGGTATGGTCTTTACTGTTAACCGCATTTTCTACAATATTTTTAGACGGGTACATGGGGGCTCCTCCTACTGTTACTGTTTTTTCGGATTGGGCAATTGATGCATTGGTAAATAATACTGCTGCAGCAACAAAAAGAAAATTTTTAATTTTTTTCATAATAATGATTTTTTATTTTTTGATTAATTGATCTCGTCTTATGTACGACAGATGAAAAACATTGGATTTATTTCTGTAGAATATTTTTTGAGCAGGCAAAAAAAAATACTGCAGGTTGCAGTATCATTATTAAAAATATTTAGGGGAATTTTATCAGCATTAAATCTTACCCAAAACAACAACTTTAGATGGTGCAGGTTTTTCGGGTCCGGCATCTTCAAGAGAAACAGCAAATGCCTGAGCCTGGCCAAAACTTTTCATTTTCTGTATATGAACTTTCTTTCCGTCTATTTCAATGTTAGTATCAATCATTCCACCACTTACCGGTACGCCATCTACTATTGCCCAAAACTGGTATTGTTTTCCCTTGGGAGCTTCTGGCAAATTAGAAGGATCAATATATACATCACCCGTATTCTTCATCCAGTAAATTCTGGCGGCGGCATCTGCAACATCCGGCATTCCGGCCAAGGTAACAGGCAATGCATTCTTATCAGCAATAACACCCATATCTTTCTGCAAAGAATTTGCCATATCTTTTTGCTGCTGCAATTCAGATTTTGATGTTGCCAGTTCGGTATTAGCCGATTGATATTTATTGTAGAAATTATAATTAAGTACCAAGCTTCCAACCAATAAAATAATACTTGCCGCAGCAGCATATTTCCATACAGGCGAAATTGAATAAATTTTTGCAGTTGAGGTTTCGCCGGTTTTCAAATCAACAACCGGGGCAACTGCTTTTGTATTAATTGAGGCAAATAATTTTTCTTTAACAGATGCTGCAGGTGCAATAGCATGGCTTTGGGCATATTTCTCCAATCCCGTTTGTATGGCTTCAATTTCTGCCAACACTTCGGGGTATTGTTTGGCCCATTGTGTTACTTCTGCAGTTTCCGTTGCCGAGGTGAGCTCCAAACAGTAAAGCTCCAATATGCCCGATGATATGATTTCCTGCGCTTTCACTTTAAGTATATTCTAACATTTTTCGTAATTCAATAATGGCTGCCCTCATACGGGTCTTAACAGTTCCAAGCGGAATGTCCATCTCTTTCGAAATTTCATCCTGTGTGTAACCATTAAAATAAGCCAGGTCAATGATAATTCGTTGCTCAGGTTTTAAATTGATTAGTTGCTTTCTCAAGCCCATCGCATCAAACCTTTCAGCCATTTTGTTGTCACTGGTTAAATTACTTACGGAATTTTCATCACTTGAGATTTTAGACTGTTTTTTATAGCCTTTACTTCTTAATGTATCAATAGTAAGGTTTCTTGTAATGTTGAGCATCCAGGTAAATAGTCTGCCCTTGCCTGTATCGTAACTTGCAAAATTATTCCAGATCTTAACAAATGCTTCCTGTAAAATATCTTCGGCCAGCTCACGGTTTTCAACCATGCGATAGATGATTCCGTTTAAGGCAGCGGCATAGTTATCGTACAGGTACGAGAATGCCTGTTGGTCTCTGCCTTGCAGCAGCATTACCAATTCTTCTTCACTGTATTTTAATGTATCAGGCAAAAGTTGTGAGGATTATAATATTACCGAAAATAACTGATTTTTGTTAAACAGGATAATCTTAATTAATAATTCATTTTATCACGGTGTCAGTGAGTCAACAAACAAAATGTTGATTTGTTCGCAGGTTTAAAATTTTTTCTTAGGTTTGAATTCATATTAATTACAAAAAATGCAGGAACTTTTAATAAGAACCATACAGCCTGGTGATAATAAGGCACTGGCAAAAATCATCCGGGATACATTAGCTGAATTTAAAGCCAACAAACCCGGTACTGTTTATTTTGATGATGCAACTGACCATTTGTTTGAAGTGTTTAAAACAGCTAATAGTATTTATTTTGTTGCCGAACAATATGGCGAAATAATGGGAGGCGCTGGCATATATCCTACTGAGAATTTACCTGCAGGTACCTGCGAATTAGTAAAACTTTACTTGTCATCAAAAGCAAGAGGAAAAGGTGCCGGAAAACTATTGATGGAAAAATGTATAGCTGCTGCAAAAGAAATGGGATATAAAAAAATTTATCTGGAGACTATGCCGGAGCTTACAATCGCAATACCAATGTATGAAAAATTTGGATTTACTTATTTAACAGAAGCACAAGGCAGCAGTGGCCATACAGGATGTAATGTGTGGATGATAAAAGAACTGTAAGACTAATTTAAATAATATTGACTTCGTAAACCGGGCTGAACAAATAATACTTACCCGTTTTTACTTCCACACATTTATAACGCTTGCGTATTTTTTCTTCCTTCTTAAAAATGCGTCCTCCTTTAATGGCAAATAAAGTTCCTGCCGGTAATTGTTCAATCAATGTCATCCCTGCTTTTTTCTCATCATAATTATGCAAAACTCTCAACAGTTTCTCATCGCCGCAACTGCTGGCCGCAGGGTTTTGTAAAGTATTCATCAATGCTTTTTCAATGTCGGGAGGAAAAATTTTATGCAATAAAAACTTAGCCAGTATTTTACCAAACTCGTCTTTCCATTCCTTACCGTGTGCCTGTACCCGGTGCCCAAATATTTCGTAAGTGAACAAATGTGCAAGTTCATGCAGCAGTGTAATCAGGAAAGCATATTTATTCAGATTACCGTTAACACTGATGCGGTGATTTTTTTCGGAATGAGCGTGGCGGTAATCGCCTAGTATGCTTTGCCTTTTGCGGCTGATGGTAAGATGGACTTTATGATGCTGAAGATAATATAACACAGCTTCAAAACTCCCGGCAGGTAAATAATCCTGTAACTGTAACAGCGGTGCTTCCTGCTTAGGCATTTTTAGTTTTATTCAGTTTCATAATGGTTCTTACTTCCACCACCAGGTAAACAATATAAATAACCATGGAAACATAAACTGCCGGTTTATTAAATGCCGGGCCACTTATAAAATAATAAGCTACTATTGCAATTACGCAGCCAAAAACTTTAATCAGCATTCCGCCCATTACACTCCTGATAAAAACCTGTGGATTTTTATTATGCATAGCCAGGTATTGCATCCTGAAAACAAAAAGACTAATCAAAAAGAAAAGACAGTTTCCAGCCATTGTAATGGTATAATCAATACCCTTATCGGCCAGCAAAAAACCGGCAGCAAAAATAATGGCTGTTAAAACCAAAAATGTTACAAACAATGGCTTTACCGACCTGAAACTAAAATTCATTAAACTATTTTTTATTGATTTACAGCATTGGCAACATCATTGTTCAACTCAACAACATTAGCGCCCATATGGCATTTGCCATTAAAGACGGCTGTTGGCTCAATCTGCAGTTTACCGGCATAAATATCACCATTAATTTCGGTGCTGCCATGCAGATACAAAAGCTCCTGCACTTTAATGGTGCCGGTAATATGCCCCATAATATCGGCCTGCAACCCTTCAACATTGCCTTCTACAACGCCATCGGTGCCAATAATGATTTTTGATTTTCCTTTCAGGTTTCCTTTTAAAGTACCGTCAATACGGATATCGCCGTGGCTTTCTAAATCGCCTGTAATTATTGTACCAGCGGCAATCATGGTACTTGAATCTGACATGGTCATATCAGAAGATGACCTGGATTTTGAATTAAACATAGTATTGGTTTTTATATTGAATAATGATCACTCTACAATATTCTCCACTTTTGGCAACTTTAACTGGTTTGTGTCCAAAACCGGAAGTTTCCCATCAAGTATTTTATGCAGGTCGTCGTAATATTTCTGTTTATACTGTAAGGCTTGCTCCATTGAATCGGTTCTTATCTTAAGCATACGGTACTCTCTTATCTGCTTTGCATTACCATATCCTGTACCGGGTAAATAATATTTTAACGGAGTAAATACCAATAAAGCAATTATCAACCCTACCAGCACTACAAAAACCGTACTTAAAAATATATACACACTTAACCGGCTGAGTTTAAATTTTACAACTTCTTCATAAGTATCTTCATTCATTACCACCAGCCTGTACCTGTTTTGTAAACGTTTTAATGTACTGTTGGCATCAAGTTTCGCCATATTTTTTTGTTGAGGGCTAAAATTAAGAAATGCAGGCGAAAAAGCAATTTAAAAAAGACCAAAAGCCGGTATTCATTAAAACTTAAACGCACTCATTAAGCATTAAGTACACACATAGTTCATAAAAAATCATTAAACTAAATTAAATCAACCCATGCATCCACAATATTTACCAAAAATAACCGATATTTATCCCTGTTATTCAACCTTTTGATTCATGCTGAAGAGAACTATAAGCCCGCTATTTATTTTTTTGATATTATCAGTATTTTCTATACCGGTATTATCTCAACCAACATGGACCCTTGATCCGTTTGGTAAAGAAAAAAAGCCGGAAAAATTTGAGAACAGAAAACTGGGATCGGAAAAAACCGCCGATAAAAAATTTACTGTACCCCGCAACTTTTATCAAAACACCATTACACATTACAACTATTACTTTAATGCCAATAACCGGGTTAACACAGTTATTGACCGGGCTAAACTTTCGCTAAAGGATGACTATACCAATTTACTTTCCTTTTATCCTTATACTATAGAAAGTACTTCTTCACAAAAGTCAGAGCTCGATTCGGTTATCTATACTTCAACTGCCGGTATTTTATTGCATGATCTGCGGAACGACTGGATTGATAATATGTACCTGCTGATAGGGAAAGCTTATTTTTTAAGGGGAGATTTTGACTCGGCCTTAATGACCTTTCAGTTTATCAATTACAATCTCTTTCCCCGTAAAAGAAAGAATGATGATGACGACCGGATAGTTGGTTCCAATACCGTATCCATTGCCAATAAAGAGAAGCGTAATGTTTTACAAAAACTAACTGCCAAACCACCCAGCCGTAATGATGCCATTCTTTGGCTGGCACGTACTTTAATTGAGCAGGATGAATTTGCAGAATCCGGTGGCCTGATTAATACGCTACAGGTTGACCCAAATTTACCAAAGCGGTTACAAAATGATTTAGAAGAAGTAAATGCTTATTGGTTTTTTAAACAGGGCAATTACGACAGTACAACGGTACACCTTGAAAAAGCTTTGAGCACTGCTGCTAATAAACAGGATCAGTCACGTTGGGAATTTTTACTGGCACAGCTTTATGAAATGAATGGCAATTTTGATAAAGCCTCTTCATACTATTCCAAAGCATCAAAACATACTGTTGATCCGTTAATGGACATCTATGCCAGGCTTAATGATGCCAAAATGATGAGAACCGGCAATCCTAAAGAACTGGATAAGGCCATCAATAATCTTGCAAAGATGGGAAGGCGTGATAAATTTGAAGCATACAGGGATATTGTTTATTATTCTGCGGGTGAATTATCGCTGCAGAAACCCGATACCAATGCTGCCATTAATTTCTTTAATAAAAGCCTGAAATATAATGAGGGTAACGTCAACTACAAGAATAGGGCTTACCTGGAACTGGGTGATATTGCCTACAGCCGTAAACAATACCGGCTTGCTGCGGCTATGTACGATAGTTTGCAAACAGGTTCCGATTCTTTATTAGACAAACGCATTGCTGCAATACAGGAAAGAAAAGAAGCATTGATTAAAATTGCAACCGCCATCAGCAATATAGAAAGAGAAGACAGTTTACAGCGGATTGCTTTAATGCCTACCGCCGAAAGAGATGATTACATTAAAAAAATGGTACGTAAGCTACGCAAAGAAAAAGGGTATAAAGATGAAGGTGGTTCAGGTGGAGAAATAATTCCGTTTGGCAATAATACCAACCAGCAACCTGTGGACCTTTTTGCCTCAAACAACAGCAGCAGGGGTGAATGGTATTTTAATAACTCGTCACTTAAGTCAAGAGGTTTCAGTGAGTTTAAAAGCAGGTGGGGTAACAGGCCCAATTTAGATAACTGGCGACGTAAAGCATCAATAGAAACTGTTATCATCAATCCAGTTAACCCCGGTGATAATAAAACCGGGAAAGGTGATCTGAAAGATAATAAAACAGGGAGCACCGAGCCAACCGAGATCAGCTATGATGCTATGATGAAGGACCTGCCATTTACCGAAGAAAAAATAAATGCAAGTAATGATATTATTGCCTCCAATATGATTGACCTGGCAAAAGCCTATCAAAATGACCTGGAAGAATATCAACTGGCAGCAGATACTTACGAAGCGTATTTGAAACGCTTTCCAACCCGCCTGCTCGAAGGTGAAGTTTATCTTAACCTGTATTTCTGTTATACAAAACTTGGCAATCAGTCAATGGCCAATCATTACAAAGGTTTATTGAACAGCCAGTATGCTAATAGTGTTTCGGGTAAAAAACTAAATAATCCGGCAGCATTAAATCCAAAAACTAAAAATCCGGAAGCCACAAGATTGTATGAAGACATTTATAATCTTTTTATTGAAGGAGATTTTGAAAAAGCAATTGCTGAAAAGAAAAAAGCCGACAGCCTGTATGGCGAAAACTACTGGACTCCCCAACTGCTGTATATTGAAGCCTTAAATAACGTTAAAAACAGGGACGACAGTGCTGCAATAAAAGGCCTTCAGTCTATCATAAGTAAGAATCCTGATTCTCCGCTGAAAGGCAAGGCCGAAACAATGATTGATGTGTTGAAAAGAAGGGCTGAAATTGAAAAGTACCTGACCGAACTTGAAGTTACAAGAGCCGGTGATGAACCTGTTAAGGTTGTTCAGGCCCCCAAGCCTGCCGCTAAACCAATTGCACCTCCGGTTGTAAAAGATACCGTAGCAAAAGCACCGCCACCATTATCAAGCGGATCATTTGTGATGGCCGTTAATGCCCCACACCATGTATTGATGATACTGGATAAAGTAGATGGCGTGTATATAACCGAAGCCAGGAATGCTTTCAACAGGTATAACAGGGAAAATTATTACGGGCAACCCATCACCATAAAAACAGAAGGGCTGGATGCTGAACGTAATTTACTGGTAATTTCTTCCTTTACGGATGCGGCAACAGCATTACCTTATTATGATAAGATAAAAAGAAGTGCAGCATCAGAAGTATCATGGCTGCCGGCAAATAAATATTCGTTTTTAATCATTACAGAAGAAAACCTGCAACTGCTTAAAACCAATAAAAATTTAGCGGAATATAAAGCCCTGTTAAATACACAGTTCCCTAACAGGTTTTAACAGCATGAGTTTAAAATAAATTAATTCTTTAGGTAGTTTTATGCGATTATGGTATTGTAATTGCTCAATCATAATACTTTCAAAATTTCATACATGAAACGTTCAGTTAAAATTTTATGGCGTGTTTTTTTTTGGGGCTTTTTAGTGCTGGTGCTCCTTTTTGTTGGTGCCAATTTTGGACTACTTGGTAAAATGCCATCGTTAGAACAATTACAAAACCCCGAGGCTGACCTTGCCAGTGAAATATATTCAACTGATAATGTGCTGATGGGTAAATATTATTCAGAGAACAGAAGCGAAGTAAAATACAATGAGATATCGCCCAACGCAGTTAATGCATTACTGGCTACTGAAGACGAACGCTTTTACGACCACTCAGGCATTGATGCCCAGGCATTGGGCCGGGTAGTGCTTACATTTGGAACGCAGGGTGGTGGCAGTACATTAACACAGCAGGTAGCAAAAATGATGCTTGGCCAGGGAAAAGGAAATAAGTTAAAACGTGGATTTGATAAGATCAAAGAATGGATTGTTGCTGTAAAACTTGAAAGAAATTTTACTAAAGAAGAGATCATAACACTTTACTTAAACAGAGCCCCATGGGGAAATGTTTACGGAATAAGAAACGCTTCACGTACTTATTTTCAAAAAGAACCAAAAGACCTGAAGATTGAAGAAGCTGCCGTGCTGATTGGCATGCTGAAGGGATTTATTTATAACCCAATTAGTTATCCAAAAGCATCTGTTGACAGAAGAAATACGGTAATCAACCAGATGGTGGTTTGTCAGCAGCATTTTTTAACCGAGGCGGAAGCCGATAAACTAAAAGCAAAGCCTTTGGTTACCAATTACAAAAAAATTGATGAGGATGTTGGTATTGCGCCTTATTTCAGAACCGTACTTGCCAGCCAGTTAAGGGAATGGTGTAAGACTCATGAAAACCCTAAAACGGGTGAACCCTATAACCTCTACAGGGATGGACTTAAGATTTACACTTCCATTGACAGCAGGATGCAGCAATATGCCGAAGAAGCTGTTGTGCAACATATGCCCGTCATACAAAAGAAACTCGACTGGATTATGAAAAACAATGGCGACAGGATGTGGAAAGGCCATGAGAGTACTATTGAAGCTGCATTTAAATATACTGACAGGTGGAAAAGCATGAAAGAGGATAAAGTTTCGGATGAGGACATTAAAAAAACTTTTTACAAACCGGTAAAAATGAAAGTCTTTGCCTGGAACGCAAAACGTGAAAAGGATACAGTGATGACGCCATTTGATTCTATAAAATATCATAAGAATATTTTACAAACCTCTTTTGTTGCGATGGACCCGAAAACAGGCGAAGTAAAATGCTGGGTTGGAGGAATAGATTTTAAGTGGTTTAAATTTGACCACGTAACCACACGCAGACAGGTTGGCTCCACCATTAAGCCATTGATATATACTTTAGCAGTTGAAGATGCCGGATATACCCCCTCTACCGAAATTCCCGGAGGGTTGGTACAATATGGTAAGGAAATGCGGACCTTCAGCGGCGGCGGTGGTACTATGGCTAATTGTCTTGCAAAATCAAAAAATACTGCATCGGTAAGATTAACAAATATGCTGGGCGTAAAAAAAGTGATTGAGTTTGCCAAACAATGTGGTGTTCAATCTACGCTCCCTCCTTATATTTCACTTGCACTTGGAGCTGCCGAAGTGCCCATGCTGGAAATGTTGCAGGCATATTCCATGTTTCCAAATAACAGTTTTAATACAAAGCCTGTTTTACTTACAAGGATTGAAGACAAGAATCAAAATATCCTGGAACAATTTACAACAGAAACGAAACAGGTAATAAGTGCAGCATCGGCTCATACCATGGTTGAATTAATGCAGGGTGTGGTGCAATTTGGTACTGCCAGATCATTAAACAGCTATAATATCCCTGCTCCCAAAGCAGGTAAAACCGGTACCACCAACGACAACGCCGATGGTTGGTTTATTGGTTATACACCTGAATTGATTGCAGGCACCTGGGTAGGTTGCGAAGATCCATTTATCCGCATTTATTCCGGTACTTCAGGAGGTAACGAACTGGCCCTGCCTAAATGGGGTATCTTTATGAGTAAGGTATATGCTGATAAAAAACTTGGGTATGGTAAAGTAAAAGAGTTTGCTATACCTCCAAACATGCGAACTGAAGAATTATCTGCTGATACAGATTGGAGCAGCCTCTTCAACAAAGGCGACACTACTGCTATTGATGAAGGGAACGGCACTGCTGATGATTTTTTTAACACACCCGAACCTCCGGATAAAAAACCAGAAGAAAAAATTGAAATTGAAAGTAAGATTCCAAAAACTGTAGATACCGGAAAATTGAAAAAGGCCGTTATGCCTGCAAAAAAGCCGGAGGATGATAAAACTAAGAACCCGGTGAAACCAAAAGGCAACGATTATTAATTTTTATAGGGAGTCGCCCTGTTGGTGCGACTCCTGTTTTTAATTCAAAATATCATTCCCTGATTTTCTATTCCTATGATTTTTCCAATCCTCTTAATCCCCCTTCCAAACCAATCCACATTTCTTTTCAAAATCGTTATTCTAAATTGTATGAGAGCGTTACCATTGTTTGCATTGGTTAAAATATAAGGCAACCATAACAATATTGTAACTGCATCGGCACCTGTAATTCTATTTCACAAAGTATAATCAAGCGAATAAAATAATGTGATAAGGGGCCACAATAAGACAGTACCAAGGCAATCCATCTTTCTCCCTATCAGTAACTTTAATCAATATCAAGCAAAAAAAATCCCTTCGTTAATACGAAGGGATTAAATAAATAATTTTATAACTATTAATAGTTTCTCAAAGTCATTTCAACTCTTCTGTTCTTGGCACGGCCGGCAGCAGTTTTATTATCTTCTACTGGCTTATCCTGGCCATATCCGGTTGAGGCAAGGCGACTTTCATCAATACCTTTACCAACCAGATAAGCTTTTACCGATGCAGCTCTTTCTTCAGATAATATCTGGTTTCTGTCAGCCTTACCGGTATTATCTGTATGGCCATCTATAGCAACTTTGTAAGATGGATTATCATTTAAAATGGCAACCACATCATTTAATTTACTATGCGACTTAGTTAATAATTTAGCACTTCCTGTTGAGAAGAAAATATTTTGGGCAGCTCTGTTTATCCTCTTAACAATTTCCTCGCTGATTACAGGACAACCAAAATTAGAAGCAGGCCCTTTTTCATTGATACACTTATCTTCTTCGTCATTAACACCATCACCATCAGTATCCGGAATTGGGCATCCCTGGTAGCGGGCCACACCCGGTACAGTTACACACTTATCAACTTCATCATTAATACCATCCTTATCAGTATCCGGGATAGGACATCCCTGGTAACGTGATAAACCGGCAACATCAGGACATTTATCATCGGCATCAGTTATACCGTCGCCGTCTCTGTCGGGGCAACCTTGTAAACTGGCAAGACCTTTTACATCAGGGCATTTATCATCATCATCTAAAACACCGTCACCATCTCTGTCTTTTGGAGGTTCAACAACCGGTATAGGAACCTGAACCGGGGCCACCTCTTTCTTTTTAGTAAGATTGGAAGCTATACCAAAACTATGATATAAGTGATAAGACGCATTTTCAGTAACAGGAACCCTGTACTGAGAATTAATAAGAATAAATATATCATCAACCAGTTTTACCTGGAAACCACCACCCAGTGGCAAAAATGCACCATAATAGCCTTTGTATTTAGAGGCACCTACACCAGCAGTAAGAAAGGGGGTAAAAATGTAATTGTCGGGAAATAACTTTAAATTGGCAGTAGCAACTGCTTCCAATAAAAACTCCGAATTGGTAGCAGCCGGTTTGTCCTTTATGGGATAATTCAGGAATGATCCTGTAAGGGTACCAACAAAATCAAGGTTATTACTTAAACCCTGCAGATAGCTAATTGCTATCCCTGCGTTCATTTTATTGGTTTTATGCCAGTCTTTTGTTTGCAGTACAGTTGATAAACCTGCTGACCTGAGTTGTGTTGCAGTATTAAAATCATTCAATACATAATGAATTCCTAAAGAGGGTCTCTTTTTGTTTTCATTTTGTGAGAAAGCTGTTACAAACAGGCCTAAACCTATAAATACTAAAATAATTTTCTTCATAAATGTTAATTTTCAAAATCGGGACAAAAATAGCTGCTTAGTTCCATATCGTAAAATATTTTTACCAATATAGTTGCAACTGTGGTTTACTTGTGTAAATGATGATAAACTGTCATGTATCAATAATTAATTTACAGGTATCAGCTTTTTATCAAGGGGCTCAACTTTTACCCTTGTCAGCCCCCTGTTTACATATCCAAGTTTGGTGGCTGCTGCTTTAGATAAATCAACAATTCTTTTCATTTTTGGATGTATACGGTCGTTTATTTTAACAACAACCGATTTCCCGTTTCTCAGATTGGTTACTTTGATCCAGGTACCCAATGGTAATACATTACAGGCACAGGTAAGTTTCTTTTGACTGAAGATTTCGCCATTGGCTGTACGGCGGCCATGAAACTTATTGGCATAATAACTGGCTTGCCCATAAAATACACGGGTAGTTTTCTTTGCTTTTAATTTATTGGCTGTAGTACGGCTTTGTGCAGATGCAGTTAGCGGGGCTGTAAAAAACATAACCACAATAAACGCATACAAAATGCTTTTAAAAAACCCTGATATTCCCGATGTCAGATTTATGCACATAATTAAAGATAATGCAAATTACTTATCGGACATATTCACTTTTTAGCAAGATATTTTTCTATCAATAATCTATCATCGCCGTAAATATCATCATAAAATTTAAGCTTCCCGTCTTTGCCCTCGCAGGTAAAATAACGTATATAAAGCGGAATATGATTTTTAACGTTTATGCGATGGTTCTCTTTAGCTGCTAACCAGTTTCTGATTGAATCGGAAGTATATTTTAAAGTTGCTTTGTTAGTACTTAAAATACTGTCGTTGTCAGCAATATAATAAGCCAGCTTTTCCCACTCCTGCACACGTACACAGCCATGGCTTAATGCACGGGATTCATTTTTGAACAGATAACGCTGATTGGTGTCGTGCAGGTAAACAAAATAAGGATTATCAAAATTAAATTTGATAACACCCAGAGAATTGTTATCGCCACTCCCCTGCATTACTTTATAAGGTATTCCTCTTGAATATTTACTCCAGGTAACCGTATTTGGATCTACCACCTCTCCTTTGCTGTTAATCAGTTTTAAACCGATCTTGGAAATATAATTTGGATTATTCTTAAGCCTGGGAAGGTATTGCTTTACAATAATACTGTTTGGAACAGTCCATGTTGGATAAGTTATCATATCGGAAATTTCAGCAGTAAGCAATGGAGTCCTGGTTTCAGGCTTACCGGCAATTATTTTCGATTCAAAAACCAGCGTATCCGAATCTATCAGCCACAAATAATAACCGGGTATATTAACCCAGATATATTTTTCAGGCATTTTTTCGGGGAGTTGTTTGTATTTATCCAGTGTTACTGCAATACGTTGAAACTTTTCAACATCATTTGTATTTAGTGAGTTAATTACATTCTTTCCATACAAACCATCCGGTTTTAACCCATGTTGCTGTTGGTATTTTTTTATTGCCCCAAACAATTGAGCAGAATCGGGTAAACCATTGAGCGTATCAATACAGTCACTTTCGAGCAACCTTTTTTGTAAATGTTTTATAAAAAAGAGAGAATCATCAGCATCTCCTCTTTTGAATGGGAAAGTTATTCGGGTGTACTCTTTCCGGTCCATAGTCTCAACAAAAGTTTTGACCCCTTGTTTCAGTTCCCAATACTCCTTATGCTTTGGTTGAAGCGAATTAAGCAAAGCTGTAAATTCTTTTTTCTCCAGTAGTTCATTAAGTGTAGCAATAAAAAATTTATCTACCAGTACCGAATCTTTGTTTAATGATAAACTGTCGGGTTGCAGCCTTCCCTGCTTTAAGTCTTTAATAACATGCATGAACCCATCGGTAAACAACAGGTCGGCTTTTGTCCAGTACACTGCATTCATCCGGGTTATTGAATCAGCATCCAGTGTATTTTTTAAAAATTTTAATTTTTCAACATGATAATCTTCCGGAAAAAGTCCTTCATGCTCAGCAAACAAAATAAACCGGAATAAACTATCGGCCAGCGGATGCCATTTTTTTGTTGAACTCCAGATTGGCTGGTAATCAAGCTGGCTGTAAAACTCTTTCACTACACCTGGTAAACTTATTTGCGTACTGTCATCAATTTTCCCTGAATTATTTACTGCAAATTTTAAAGCAGTATTTATATTTTCAGACACACGGCTATCCATTGTTACAGGATCTGTAACAATATCTGCATCTTTTAATTTTTCGTTACTGTTACATGAAACTATAAATAAAAAAAACAGGCATGCAGGAAAGTAACTTTGTCTGATTTTACAATTTTGCATAACTCGGGTTAATATTTGTAACTTGAAAATTATATTATTCAAGCCGGATCTTTAAGGGTTACTTACTATGTACAAGATAATACATCGCTCTCAATTGACACTAATTTACGTAATTGTTTTTATGTTAACATCTGTTGCAGTTTTTGCACAGGATACACTGTTAAACAAATATGGCTTGTGGGTAATTGATAATGTTGAGCAGTTACAGAAAACCATTGATCACAATCCTGCAAAAACAATGGTTGATCTTAAAAGAACTGTACCGCTTTTAGTATTTGATTTAAGGTATGCATCTGATAACAATTTTATGCATCAAAAATTATATCCTTCAATTACCACAACCTGGTTACGTAAAGCTGCCGCAGATCCGTTAATAAAAATTCAACAGGAATTAAATGAAACAGGACTGGGACTTAAGATTTTTGATGCTTACCGCCCCTACTCAGTTACAGAAAAATTATGGGAGCCTGTAAAAGATGACCGGTATGCAGCCGATCCCAAAAAAGGCAGCGGGCACAACCGGGGTATTGCTGTTGACCTTACAATTATTAATTTAAAAACTAACAAAGAATTAAATATGGGTACTGGCTTTGATAATTTCAGTGATACAGCACATCATGGATTTATAAACTTATCAAAAGAAGTATTGGAAAACAGATTACTGTTAAAAACCCTGATGGAAAAACATGGGTTTAAAGTATTGGATACCGAATGGTGGCATTACTATTTACCAAACAGTAACGAATTTGAATTGCTTGATCTTAATTTTAAACAACTTGAATTATTAAAAATTAAAAAGCATGGTAAAAGAAACATTAATTGAACTTTTTGAGAGAGACCTACAAAAACTTATAGCCGAAATTAACCTTTACGGAGATGAAAATAATCTTTGGGTGTTGAAAGAAAACATCAGTAACAGTGCCGGCAATCTTTGCCTGCATTTAATTGGTAATCTCAGTCATTTTGTTGGAGCAGTATTAGGCAATACAGGATATGTGCGGCAAAGAGATGATGAATTCAGTTTAAAAAATATACCCCGCAGCGAATTGATCCTGAATATAGGCACAACTTCCCGTATTGTAAATGATACATTAAATAACTTATCTGAACAGGACATGGAAAAAGATTTTCCGTTGGAGATGTTTGGAAGGATTGTGAATAATACCCAGATATTAATACACCTGTACGGGCACTTAAATTATCATCTTGGGCAAATTAATTATCACCGCAGGTTGATTGGTTAAGAAATTACCCGTGGAATTCTTTGCTCCAGTATCATTAAATCAGCCAGAACAAAAGCCGTTACGGCTTCCAGTATCACAGGCACACGCAAGGCTATGCAAAGGTCGTGGCGGCCTTTTACCGAAAAACTTTCAACAGCATTAGTTTCGATATTCAAAGTTTGCTGTTCAATAGGTGTTGAGGAAGTTGGTTTAATGGCAATCCGGAAGATAAGTTCATTCCCGTTTGTTATTCCGCCTACCATACCTCCCGCATGATTTGTAAATGTTTTACCCGTTTTATTTTCAATTGCATCGTTGTGCTGGCTGCCAAACATTCTTGCTGCTGCAAAGCCGGTTCCAAATTCAATTCCACGTACAGCAGGTATTGCAAATACTGTGTGGCTGATCAAAGATTCAGCAGAATCAAAAAACGGTTCGCCCAATCCAACAGGCAATCCATTTACTTTGCATTCTATGATGCCGCCAATACTGTCTTTTGCATCAATTGCTTTTTTCAAACCTTTTTCTAAATCCTGTTCTCCTCCTATTTCCAGAATACCTGCTTTAATATCCACCCCATTTATAATTTTTTTCGCAACAACGCCTGCTGCAACCAAACAAACAGTGAGCCTGCCGCTAAAATGGCCACTACCGCGGTAATCTTCATTACCTCCAAATTTTTTGGAAGCTACAAAATCGGCATGTCCGGGTCTTGGTACTGCACGTAATTTTTCATAATCGGTACTGCGTGTATTTTTGTTTTCAACTAAAATAGTGAGCGGCGCTCCGGTAGTTTTACCATTAAACAACCCGGTTTTAATTTGCGGAATATCATCTTCTTTCCTGGGTGTAGTTCCTTTGGCACCGGGTTTTCTTCTTTCAATATCTACAGCAAAGTCATCCACAGTTAATGGCAACCCTGCAGGGCAACCATCAATGGTCAACCCAACACAATCGCCATGCGATTCGCCAAAAATATGTACCCTGAAAATGCGGCCGAATGAATTCACGATTATTTAGTTTAATGGTCAGACGTGTACGTCAGACCAGGTTAGTTGGTAAAGATACTGAAGCACTGAGTAATTTCAAATCTTCATAAAAAGCAGGATAAGATTTATTTACTGCTTCGGCATCTTCAATTCTAGTTTCTCCGGTTGCCTTTAAAGCAGCAACTGCACAAGCCATGGCAATACGGTGATCATGATGTGAATGAACCGTGGCAGCTTTTACTCCTGCTCCTCCTTCAATCATCATCAAATCGTCTTGTAATTTTATTGTTATACCCATTTTTTTGAATTCCTCCTGCAACGTTAAGGCACGGTTACTTTCTTTATGCGATAAACGGCTTACTCCCTCAATAACTGTTGTGCCCTTACAATATGCAGCCAGTGCTACAAGTGGCGGAAACAGGTCGGGGCAATCTGTGGCATTAAAATGAAAAGCTTTACCAGTTGAACCAAGAGCTGAGTTAATTATTATTTGCTTTTCTTCAATCGAAATATTTGTTCCGCAATCCATCAGTGCCTTTAAAATATCCTTATCGGCCTGGGTTGAAAACACATCTAATCCTTTTACAGTTATTCCACCGGCAATTGCTCCGGCAACTAACAAGAAGGCTGCTCCACTCCAGTCGCCTTCTACAGAATAAGTCCTGAGCGAAGTCGAAGGGGCGTTCTGTAAGTTCTGAGCGAAGTCGAAGGACGGGTGAATAAAAAATCTTTGATAATTATCATTTTCAACATGATAACCAAACTCATTCATCATCTTCAAAGTAAGATCAATGTATGGTTTGCTTTTTAAATTCTGTACCGTGATAGTTACTGGTTTTGTTGTTGCTTTTGCAAAGGCAATTAACAAACCCGTTAAAAATTGAGAACTTAAAGAGCCATCAATTACAATGTCAGTTGGCTGCAACGGCCCTTTTATTTTTATGGGAAGATGTCCATTATTCGATTGAACCGAAATACCCAGTTGCGGAAATATTTCATCGAAAAAATGCATGGGGCGTTTTAATAAGCTTCCTGTTCCGTTAATCGTTATCTCTGCCGAAGATAAAGCAGCTATCGGTGCAAACATCCTGATGCCCAGCCCGCTTTCACCACAATTTATATCTGCTGAAATATTTTTTATCCCTTCATTCTTAATTCTTAATTCGCCATTCTTAATTTCCACCTCTGCTCCCAGTTTTTTAATAATATCCAGCGCTGCAAGATCATCATTGCTTTTACCCGGATTAAGAATTCTTGTTTCTCCATCAGCAAGCAAAGCCAGTGCACAGGCCCGCTGCATGCTGCTTTTAGAAGCAGATGCTGTTATGGTTCCTGAAATTTTTGAAGGCTGGATGGTTACGATCACTATACTATTTCTTTAAAATGTTTTTCAAGATCAGTTAAGCTGATGAATTTTATTTCTGCATTACCAATACTGTTAAGCAAGATGAACTGAACGCCTACTCCTTTCCGTTTCTTATCCATTTTCAATACATCAAACACTTTTGCATGATCAGTCTCTACATCAACCGGTAAATGATATTTAGTCAACAGTTTTACAATTTTTGCAGCATCGGCAGCATGAAAATTATTTATCTGAACAGATAAATTACAGGCTGCAATCATACCAATACTAACTGCATGACCATGCGGTATACCGTGCAGATTCTCGATGGCGTGGCCGATAGTATGGCCAAAATTCAAGAGCTTCCGTTCGCCATTTTCAAATTCATCCTCAATAACAATACGGGTTTTTATCTCTACATTTTTTTCAATAAGATCAGCTATCAATGTTTTGTCGGCCTGATAATCGTGTAAAGAATATTTTTCGAGTACCGAAAACAAAAGCGCATCTTTTATACAGGCGTGTTTTATTATTTCGGCAAAACCATTTACCCATTCCTTAACAGGCAGGGTTTGCAAAAAAGAATAATCGTAAAAAATAAATTCGGGCTGACGTATGGTACCTACCATATTTTTATAAACGCCAACATCAACTCCGTTCTTCCCGCCAATAGCTGCATCTACCATCGCTAATATTGAAGTTGGTACTAAACCAAACTTTATTCCACGCATATAAACCGCAGCTACATAGCCGGTAATATCCGTTACCACTCCACCTCCCACGCCTATTAAAAAGGTATTTTTATGGGCACAGAGCTTTATTAATTCTTCAATAATAAAATCAACAGTAGCCTGGTTCTTATGTTCTTCCCCTGCCGGGAATTTAATCACCGGAAAAGAAGTGAATTTTTTTGAGTGCTGATTGTAAACATTCGTGTCAGTAATAAACACAATATTTGCGTCGGTCACCAGTTCTTCTATTAACGAAAAATCAGCATCAAAATAATATGATACTTTTTTTTCTGAAAATGCATATTCTGTTTTAACCATAATTAATTTTTCTGCGTACCGATTTTTTAAACAGTAACCGGATCAGGAATTCATTATTTTATTCTGGTGCTGGATACTTTCCAGATGCACAGCATCAAAATATTTGGTAATAAAATCTTTTGACAGTCCCAGCTTCTCCCCTTTTTGAAATGCTCGTTCTAAAATTTCATTCCAGCGGTTAGTTTGTAAAATAGTAATGTCATTATCTCTTTTGTATTCACCAATTTTATCCGACAGTTTCATGCGCTGTCCCAATAAGGTCATCAATTCATCATCTACCTGGTTTATCTGTTCACGTAAAGTGGTTAAGGCTGTTATAAATTCCTGCTCCGTTGTACTTTCATGTCTCCATATCAGTTCATTCAGCATCTCCAGCAATCTTTCAGGAGTAACCTGCTGTTTGGCATCGCTCCATGCATTGTCCGGATCAATATGGCTTTCCAGCATCAGTCCGTCAAAATCAAGGTCAATACTTTTTTGCGAAACTGATAATAATAAACTGCGGTTTCCACAAATGTGCGATGGATCGCAGATGAGCGGCATATCCGGATATCTTCTTTTCATTTCGATGGGCAAATGCCACATGGGTGCATTGCGAAATTCAGTATTACCATAAGAAGAAAATCCACGATGGATCATACCAACCTGTTTAACGCCAACTTTTTGCAGACGTTCAATTCCGCCGCTCCACAATTCAAGATCGGGATTAATAGGATTTTTTATCAATACAGGAACATCAACTCCTTTCAATGCATCTGCAACTTCCTGTACGCTGAAAGGATTAACCGTAGTACGTGCTCCTATCCACAGCATATCAACATCAAACTTCAATGCATCTTCAACATGCTTTGCCGTTGCTACTTCCACAGTAATCGGAAGCCCTGTCAATTGCTTTGCTTTTGCAAGCCAGGGCAATCCTACAATACCATTCCCTTCAAACATACCTGGCTTGGTACGTGGTTTCCAGATACCGGCCCGCAGCAGATCAACCTTGCCTGTTTCGGCAAGTCTTGTAGCTGTTTCAATCATTTGCTCTTCTGTTTCAGCGCTGCAAGGGCCGCTGATAATAAGCGGACGTTTATTCCATTTTTCCTGCATTAGTTCTTTCATTGACTTCACTTCTGTTTGCATGTAAAATTAGTTAATGTTGTTTATTTTTTGTTTCTGTCTTTTTATTAGTCACACATGGCCATCGGACCAGGTTTTATAGCTCATTTCAAATTTTATTTCACCCTTACCATGTACACCAACTTCTGTCCAGCCCTGCATACGATAAAATTTTTCGGCACGGCTGTTGGGTTCTGTACCCAGCCATATCTTTTCTTTAGTATGTACAAAATACCAATCCATCATTTTGTGGTGAAGTATTTTTCCAATTCCCTTTGCTTCAAAATCCGGATCAATAAAAAGTGCCCATACATTATTATCTATCAGGTCTACAATAGAAAAACCTACAATTTTATTTTCTGTTTCACAAACCCAACCCTTGCCCCTGTTTGTAATATACTCTACCACATCTTTATCCGGAACCAGTGCCGGATCAGACAAGCGGTTTTCTTTAACAGCATTACGCACAACCTGAATTTGTGCAATGTCTTTTATTTCAGCTTCACGATAAATCATAAAAACTATTTTAATATTCTTTTAATTTTGTTTGCATTTTCGATCAGCTCAACCAGGTAATTCATATTTTCTTTTTCAATACTGGCTTTAAATTTTCTTAATTGAGAGATATGCTCATTTAATACATCCAGTACATTTTCTTTATTCTGCATAAAGATAGGCGCCCACATGGCCGGGCTGCTTTTCGCCAACCGAACAGTGCTTTCAAAACCACCGCCCGCCATTTCAAAAATAGCATCTTCTTCCTTTTCTTTTTCCAACACTGTATTGGCAAGTGCAAATGAAGTAATGTGAGATATATGGCTGATATAAGCTGCATGTATATCATGATTCTGTGCATTCATATAAATGATATGCATGCCCAGGTCTTTGTACAGTTTTTCTACAGTCCTCAAAGCGGCTTCACTACTTTTATCTTTTTCGCAGATAACACAGGCCCTGCCTGTAAAGGCACCTGATACCGCAGCTTCGGGGCCACTGAACTCGGTACCCCACATGGGATGGGAAGCCACGAACTGTTTACGCATGGAATGATTTTTTATAGCATCACATAAAGCAAATTTTGTTGAGCCTGCATCTATCACAATCTGTTTATCAGTTATCAGGTTCAAAACCTGAACAACAACGTCAACAGTTGAATCAACCGGAATAGCAATATAAATAATATCAGCTTTCTTAACAGCAGCCTCCAGCGGTAAAGCCTCATCAATAATTTTTAGCTCCAGCGCTTTTGCAAGACTGGCTTCTGAGTGGCCAACGCCGATCAGTTTTTTTGCAATACCCAGTTCCCTCAGGCCAATGGCCATGGAACCGCCGATTAAACCAACACCAACAACTGTAACTGTCATAATCTTAATTATTATTGATCCTTTTTATTGCTTCCTGAATATTGTCTTCCTTGCAACATAAACTTACCCTTACATATTTATCACCGGCAGTACCAAAAATTCCGCCGGGGGTTATAAATACATTTGATTCATATAAAATTTTATCGCTCAGCTCATACCCATCTTTATAATCTGAAGGAATTGCTGCCCATACAAACATACCTGCCTGATCTTTCGAATAGCTGCATTTTAAGAGGTCAAGCAATTCAAAAACTTTTTCTCTCCTTGCTTTATAAATATTATTCACTTCTTTGTACCAGACTTTATCCAACTCCAAAGCTTTGGCAGCAGCTAATTGTAATGGCAGGAACATACCGCTATCCATATTGCTTTTAAAGCGCATCACTTCATCAATAAAATGTTTAGCACCACATAACATGCCTATCCTCCAGCCAGCCATATTATGCGATTTGCTTAATGAGTTTAATTCCAGCACACAATCTTTTGCCCCTTCAACATGTAATAAACTCATTGGCTCATCATTTAAAATAAAACTGTATGGGTTATCATGTACCAATAAAATATTGTTTCGTTTTGCAAATGCAACCAGTTTGGTAAACATAGCTACAGTTGGTAATTGCCCGGTTGGCATATGTGGATAGTTCACAAACATGAGTTTCACTTTTTGGAGATCCGTTTTTTCTAAAGCTTCAAAATCGGGAAACCAGTTTTGTTCTTTTGTCAATTCATAGTTTATACAAATGCCTCCTGTAATGGTAACAGCACTTTTATAAGTTGGATAACCCGGATTCGGAATTAAAACTTCATCTCCATCATTTAAAAAACTCATGCAGATATGCATGATACCTTCTTTACTTCCAATCAGAGGAAGAATTTCATTATCCGCACTTAACTCAACCCGGTACCATTTTTTATACCAATTTGAAATGGCTTGCCGTAAAACCGGACTACCCTTATAACTCTGGTAAGCATGTGTTGTTGGTTTTGCTGATTCTTCATGTAAAACCTTTATCACATCCGCATGTGGAGGCATATCGGGACTTCCAATCCCCAGACTGATAATATTTTTCCCCTGCTTATTCAACTCATCTATCTCTCTCAGCTTCTGAGAAAAATAATATTCACCAATACCTTCTAATCTTTTTGCAGTTTGCATGCTATTGAATTTTTCCGTTTTTGTAAATGCCTAAAACTGTAATCTGTTCGGTACAACCTTTCAGCTTCTCAATAAGTTTATTAAATTGAGCAACCGCATCAAACTCCATATCTGCATGAAATGAATATTTAAAATTACTGCCTGGTATCGGCATTGATTGCAGTTTAGAAAGATTAATACCTGCATCCGCAATCTTAGTCAGCACTTTTGCTAAACTGCCCTTTTCATTACCGGTAACAAAATTTACAGAAGCTTTATCGGCTTCAATAACTTCTGTTACTGAATCCTTATGTTTTAATATCAGAAAGCGGGTATAATTATTTTTAAGGGTATGAATATTAGGTGCAATAATTTCCAGCTTAAACATTTCAGCGGCAAGTTTACCTGCAATAGCTGCAGCATGTTTGTTTTTATACTGATGAATATGTTTGGCGCTGAGGGCAGTATCTTCTGTTTCAACCAGCTTCCAGTTATAATTATCTAAAAAGCCAAAACATTGCAGTATTGCCATAGGATGAGAATGCACTTCTTTAATATCTTCAAGCTTAACTCCGGGATTTACCAACAGGTGTTGTTTTATGTGGAGATAAACTTCGCCTACAATCTTCACATTGTTCTTTACAATCAAACTGTAATTGGGAAGTATACTTCCGGCAATTGAATTTTCAATAGCCATTATTCCACCATCCGATTTTTTATCGGCAGTGGTATTCTTAATTACCTCTTTAAATGTAGAGCAACAGATCACTTCAGTATCGTTCCCATAGTACTGTTGAGCAGCTACCTGGTGAAAGCAGCCTTCAAAACCCTGAATTGAAATTTTTTTATTCATATCATTAAAACAAAAATCCCCCGGCTTTTACCGGGGGACACTTTTTATGTTAGTCTGTTTTGTTTCAGTTTATAACAAAGGCTCCCGGTCTATTTGTAAAATAGTAGCTAAAATAAAACCAGGTATTTGTGCTTTTGTTTGTCATTTGTAAATCAAAAATAGGGTTTCTGATGTATATAACAAAAAAATACCCCTCTTAAAATTAAGAGGGGTAAATATGATTGCTTGTCGAAAGAAATAAAATCTTTATCTGGTCCGGTCAAAACTCAGCAATCAAACAACCGGTTTGATTAATGAGCTGGAGTTGCAGCAGCAGTAGTATCAACTGGAGTTGCAGCAGCAGTAGTATCAACTGGAGCTACTGGAGCTGGAGTTTCAACTGGAGTTGCTGTAGAATCAACTGCAGTTTCAGTTGTTGCTTCACCACTGTTACAAGCTGCAAAAGATACAGATACGATTGCTAAAGCTAAGATTACTTTTTTCATTTTTTGTTTTGTTTAATTTTATAAAATTATAATTTGATATTTATACCCGATTTGAAAAAAGGTAACCCAACTTTTTTAAAAACTTTTTTTTTCGTTGCTTTGGGTTACAAAAGCTAATTAAACGTATTAATATATAACGGGTGAGTAATACAGATCAGGACAAGCATTTACTGGAGGGGCTGGCATTAAATAACCGGAAGATTATAGAGGCTATTTATCGGGATAACTACCCTATGGTTCAGGCTCTTATACTTAATAACAGTGGAAATGGTGATGAGGCAAGGGACATTTTTCAGGAAGCCATGATTGTGGTTTATGAAAAGGCTGTATCGGGAAACTTTGAGTTACATTGTCAATTAAAGACATATATCTACTCCGTTTGTCGCCGGCTTTGGCTAAAAAGGCTGCAACAATTACAGCGTTATGGCTCTCTGATAGAAAACGTGGAAGAAACAATTACCGTAGATGAAGATCTGGAGTTACATGAAAAACACAATGACGATTTCCAGCTAATGGAAGCTGCCATGAGCAAAATAGGCGAACCTTGTAAAAGTTTACTCGACGCTTATTATATACAGAAAAAAAACATGCAGGAAATAGCAGTTGATTTTGGTTATACCAATGCCGACAATGCAAAAACACAGAAATACAAATGTCTGGTGAGATTGAAAAAGCTATTTTTTGCCCAATATAAAAACGGACAATAACATGGATGAAATATTACTTATAGAAACAGTGGAGCGCTACCTGAAAGGGGAAATGACAGGGCATGAAAAGACTTTTTTTGAAGAAATCAGAAAAAAGGATCCCGCTGTTGACCAGATGGTGGTAGAGCATACTTTTTTATACAATGAACTGGAGAAACAGGCTAATATTAAGGCTTACAAACATTCTTTATACGAGGTTGAAAATAAATTAACTGAAGAAGGCATCATCAACAAATCGCAGTTAAAAGGCAAAGCTAAAGTTATTTTCCTTTGGAAGAAATATAAACGCAATATTGCTGTAGCAGCTTCAATTGCAGGCCTGGTTTCAATAGTAACAACAGCCTTAATCGGCACCTATAATACTAAAGTTGGTAATAAAGATATTACAGTATTATATGCCAAGATGAAGGATACTGACAAAAAGGTTGCTGAGTTAAAAGATTCATTAAACCAGCGGAGTAAAAGAAATCCTAATCCCGATTACCGGGCAACTGGTTTTTTAATTGACGGCAAAGGCTTCATTGTTACCAATGCACACGTAGTGAACCGGATGAAAACAATTTATGTTGAAAATAATAAAGGCGAATATTTTAGTGCCCTGACAATTTACACTGACCCGAATACAGACCTTGCTGTTTTAAAGATAAATGACACAGCTTATAAAACAGTTTATAACCTGCCCTACTCTATTAACAAAACCAATTCGGATTTAGGAGAACAAATATTTACAATGGGCTACCCTCGTAATGAAATTGTTTATGGTGAAGGTTATGTAAGTGCTAAATCAGGTAATGAAGGTGATTCAACAGCATACCAGGTTTCTGTTTCAGTTAATCCCGGTAACAGTGGCGGACCGGTGCTTAATAAGAATGGCGAAATAATCGGCATCATCACTTCCAAGAACTCAATTGCTGATGGTGTTGTATTTGCTGCAAAATCTAAAAACATTTATAAGATTCTTGAAGCCGCAAAGAAAAGTGGTGATACTACAAATATTAAATTACCAAATAATACAGGACTAAAAGGACTTGACCGGGTTCAACAGGTTAAGAAAATGGAAGATTTTGTATTTATGGTAGTTGGAAACTAAATAACCCGGAAAACTTTTAAAAAGCTGTTGATCGTTTCAACAGCTTTTTTATTTACAGATCATTGCCAAAGCGACGCAGGATATTCTCCATCTGCAACTAATTTATCCACGCAGGCTTTCACTATCGGTGCGTCTTCCTTATACGTTACTCCAAACCATTTTGCCGAAGTAGGAATTACGCTGATATGGCCTCCCCTGTTTTCCATGAAATCCTCTGCAATAATGGGAATAAAAAATTCAGATTTCAGATTGGCGTTGTTAGCTGCAACAAAATCCAAAAACAGGTTTTCTGTTGTTTCAAACAAAGCAGGATGAAAGCACCAAAAATTCATAGATACACTTGAATCTGATGAAACGGTATGCTTCCCGGCTTCATCTTCATAAACAATGACAGCATTTTCTTTATAAATCTTAGTTCTTTCTTTAATGCTGATCAGGTTTTGCTCAGCATCAACCTGGCATACGCCACGGCTTACCGATCCATGTTCACTAAGTGTCTTCTCCAATTCGTACCCGATAATAGAGTATTGCTTTTCATTACATTTATTAACCAGAAAATCCGCTGCCTTAACAAAAGCATCCTTACCGTAAAAATCATCTGCGTTAATAACAGCAAAAGGCTCTTTAACAGCATCCTTTGCACAAAGTACCGCATGACCTGTACCCCATGGTTTTGTACGATCGTCCGGTGCTGTTAATGTACCAAGAAACGAGTCCATTTCCTGATAAACATATTCTGTTTTTATTTTTCCCTTTAATTTAGGTTCAAATGTTGCTTTAAAACCTTCGGCAAAATCTTTACGGATAATAAATACCACTTTACCAAAGCCTGCCCTGATGGCATCATAGATAGAATAATCCATAATGGTTTCTCCTGTTGGCCCAAATCCTTCTGTCTGTTTCATACTTCCGTACCGGCTTGCCATTCCTGCAGCTAAAATTAAAAGTGTTGGTTGCATTTTTGTATTTAAATTGTCGAAATGAAAAATTATTTAATGATTTTTGCAGAGCAAAAATACTATAAACCATTAAGTTTTACCCCAAATGCTTTTTGATATCTCAAAAGCCGTTATTGAAGAACTACACGATGACCTTTTTTTACAAAAACAGGTTAAGGTTGCTGTATTACGTTTAGACAAGATTCATCCCCTGGTATCGGGCAACAAAATTTTTAAACTACAGTATTTTTTACAGGAAGCATTGGAGTATGACCATAAGACCATTTTAAGTTTTGGAGGAGCATATTCAAATCATCTTGCCGCAACAGCTTATGCCTGCAAAAGCTTACAATTAAAATCCATTGGAATTGTACGGGGAGAAAAGCCTGAAAATTTATCGCATACTTTACAGCAATGTATTACTGATGGCATGCAGCTTAAATTTATTTCCAGAGAGGAATATGATAAAAAAGAAACTCTGAATTTTATCAAGAGTATAAAAAATGAGTTTGGCGATTGCATTATTATTCCTGAAGGTGGTTATCATCCGTTGGGAGCCAAAGGAGCTTCTTTAATTATGAATTTACTAAAGGAAAAAGATTTTACGCATATCTGCACGGCATCGGGTACAGCTACAACACTGGCTGGTTTACTAATGGCAGCAAATCCCGGTCAGGCTATCATCAGCATTCCTGTTTTAAAAGGAATTACCGATACTGCAGAACGCATAAAATATCTTACCGGAAAACAGGCAGTTACTGAAAACCTGAAGATATTACCAAATTATCATTTCGGAGGATATGCAAAAAAAAATGATCAGTTAATTGAATTTATGAACCAGTGCTGGCTGCAACATCAACTACCGCTTGATTATGTTTATACTGCTAAAATGTTTTATGCAGTAGTTGATTCAGTTAAAAATAATTATTTTGAAAAAGGCAGCGAAATAATATGTTTGCATACAGGCGGGCTGCAGGGAAATAAATCTTTACCTTTAGGCACATTATTGTTTTGAAACAGATTCAACCTTATGTTTAAAATTCATTTACTATTAATTACTACTTTCATTTTTCTTTCAGGTAGTATGAATGCTCAGGATACACTTCCCGGATTCTCCGTAAATAATTACAATAAAAAAGTCATTATAAGCTGGTTTAATAAATATCCACAACGGGTTAAAGGCATCAGCATTCAACGTTCGTACGACAGCAGCAAGAGTTTTTCCAGTATAGCCTCGGCACCCAATCCTGTGTATGCTGCTAACTATTTTATTGATGAACGCCCTCCCTATAATAAAATGTTCTACAGGTTATTCATCACTTTCGATTCGGGAGGATATGTATTCAGTGAATCTAAAAGGGCCGTACCGGATACAGCATTTAATTTTGCAGAACTGGTAAAAAAGATAGCAGAAGAAAATAAACCCAAAACTGCATCTTCTAAAAAAATAGATAATATTATAAACTCTTTGTCTCCTGCCGAGAAAAAGGATATGCTTAAAGCACTACAGGATTCAAAAACAGAAAATGACCCTGACACAAAAGCAGCCGCTGAAGAAATTATCCCTTATAAACCGAATATCTACTTGGGTAACGAAAACAATGTTATTATTAATATCACCGATTTTGAGCCTGACAGATACGATATTAAATTTTATGACGAAAACAACAAACTGCTTTTTCAATTAAATAAACTGAAAGAAGGATACCTCATTATTGAAAAAGTGAATTTTCTCCATGCCGGATGGTTTCAATTTGAAATTTATGATGGCGGCCTGCTGATAGAAAAGAATAGATTTTACATCCCAAAGTAATACAGCAATTATCACCTCATATAAACCGGATTATCATACAAGTTCCGATTCAAATACTTTTGCGAAATTGTTCTTCACTTTCTCTTTTACTTCTTCGTAATTAACTTTATATCCCAATTCTCTTTCAATAGAAGTTACCTGCTTATTTTCTATTCCGCAGGGAATAATATTATTGAAGTAACTCAGGTCCGTATTTACATTCATGGCAAAACCATGCATGGTTATCCAGCGGCTGCAGCGTACACCAATAGCACATATTTTCCTTTCCCTGCCTGTGATATCTGCGTCAATCCACACGCCTGTCTCCCCCTTACTCCTGCCGCCAATTATTCCATAATCTGCAATTGTTAAAATAATCACCTCTTCCAGATTTCTCAAATATTTTCCAATATCTGTATAATATTTTTCCAGATCAAGAATGGGATAACCTACGATTTGCTGAAGACCATGAAAAGTAATATCTCCTCCCCTGTTAGTATTAAAAAATGCAATATCATTTTCCGCAAGTTCATCATCACTCATTAACACATGTTCTTTCTTACCGCTTTTACCCAAGGTATATACAGGCGGATGCTCACACAAAAGAAAATAATTCTGGGTTTGGAGTTTGGGGTCAGGAACTACTGAAGTTCTGATCTCCGATTTTATTTTTACATTTTGCTGCAACAACGATTCCTGGTAATCCCAGGCTTCTTTATATTCAATAATCCTCAGGTCTTTAAATATCACTTTCTGCATATCCACTGCAATGTTTTAATTTGCAAAGATAAATGAATAGAAAATGAACAAGGAATTGGAAGAAATTGATGATGAACAACCGGAAACTGAAGAGTTATATGAGAAACTCGTTATCACTATTGATAAAGGCCAGGAACCGCTCCGCATTGATAAATTTTTAATGAGCCGCATTGAAGGTGCTACCCGGAATAAGGTACAGCAGGGTATTCAAAATGAAATGGTATTAGTAAACGAAAAGCCGGTAAAGAGCAATTATAAAGTAAAGGCTTTTGATAATATTGTAGTGTTTGACAACCGGTCTCCTGAAAGCTCCGACATCATTCCTGAAAATATTCCCCTCAATATTGAGTATGAAGATGACGCAGTGCTCATTATTAATAAACCGGCCGGCATGGTGGTGCATCCCGGCAGTGGCAATCCAAATGGCACATTGGTAAACGGTGTTGCCTATTATTTAAAACAACAAAATCCCGATCTGGATGAAAATGAATTATCAAGATTTGGGTTAGTACATCGCATAGATAAAAACACCAGCGGTTTGCTTGTTATGGCCAAAACACAAAAAGCCATGAGCGATATTGCGAAACAATTTTTCAATCACACGGTTCACCGCAGGTATATTGCATTGGTTTGGGGAGATGTAGAAAAAGATGAAGGCACTGTGATTGCTCATGTGGGCAGACACCAGCGTTTCCGTAAATTATTTACGGCTTACCCTGATGGTGATCATGGCAAAGATGCCATTACCCATTACAAAGTTTTAGAGCGCTATAATTATGTAACATTAATAGAATGCAGGCTGGAAACCGGCCGTACACACCAGATACGGGTGCATATGCAACTCATTGGCCATCCATTATTCAATGATAATTTTTATGGAGGCGACAGAATTGTAAAAGGAACTGTATTTACCAAATACAAACAGTTTGTTGACAACTGTTTTTCATTATGCCAGCGACAGGCACTGCATGCAAAGGAATTAGGCTTCATACATCCTGTTACAAATAAGCAAGTACATTTTGAAAGCGACTTGCCGGAAGATATGCATGCCGTTATCGAAAAATGGAAAAAATATATCGGGCACACGGAACACTAAATGATATAATTCCAGTTATTGCTGTCAACATCAATTCCGAGCCTGATCTGTTCCAGTTTGTCTTTTAATTTAAACAACAGTTTAGATTTATCATATTGAGGCAATCTGAAATCAACACCATTAATATTGATGCATTTTATTGGAGCCACAACTGCTGCTGTGCCTGCACCAAATGCTTCGGTAATTGTACCCGATTTAAAAGCTCTCTCCAGTTCTGCAACCGCTATCGGCCTTTCTTCAGTTTTATACCCTATCTCTTTAGCTAATGACAATAACGAATCTCTTGTAACGCCATCCAGTATTGAATCGGACAGTGGCGCAGTTACCAATGTTTCATTGATTACAAACATTACATTCATCATACCCGACTCCTCAATGTATTCATGACTTGTTCCATCAGTCCATAAAACCTGGTCATATCCTTCCTGCCTTGCGTTTTTAGTTGGCAGAAAAGAAGCTCCATAATTGCCTCCACATTTTGCAAAACCGGTTCCGCCTTTTGCGGCTCGTATATATTGTGTTTCAACTTTTACTTTAATAGGCTCCGCATATAAAGAAGGTACCGGGCCGCTAAAAATTATAAAACGGTATTCTTCCGAGATCTTTACACCAAACCTGGCTTCACTGGCAAAAACAAATGGCCGTATATAAAGTGCATGTCCCGGTTTAGATGGTATCCATGCTTTATCAAGTTCAATCAACTGCATCATTCCCTCAATAAAAATATCTCTGGGTACAACAGCCATACACATTCTTTCCAGCGATTTTACAAAACGGTCGTAATGTTTTTCTATTCTGAAAATATTGATGCGCCCATCATCCATCCTGAAAGCCTTCATGCCTTCAAAAACAGTTTGCCCGTAATGCAGCGCCAGCGCCGAAGGGCTCAGCGAAAGATTGGCATAAGGAACAATCTGTGGTTGTTTCCATTCACCAGCAGCATAATCACAAACCAGCATATGGTCAGCAATGTATTTTCCAAATTCAAGGTTTTCAAAATCCACTTCATTAATTCTGGAGTGGTTTGTTTTACGTACGGTAATTTCTGTAATTAGTTCCATAAAGAAAGATTTATTATTTATTGATTTATCAGTTTGCATTTTAACTCAGCAATTTCCGAAACTTTAATCTCCATTTTTACATCAGATCTTTGATATTCCGTATTTCCAACGGGAATATGTTTAAACCCAAGCTTCTCATACAAATGAATTGCTCCGGCTAAAACACTGTTCGAATACAGAATAACTTTGTCTGCTCCCAATTCCTTTGCCTTTTCAAAACTGGCATAACTCAAAGCCTCTGCAATTCCTTTGCGTCTGAACTTTTCATCAACAGCCATCTTTGTAAATTCAAATGTATTATCATCAACTTTACGCAACGCCACAGTTCCTGCTATTTCGCCATTATAGCTTGCCATTAATATTGCACCTCCTGGCTTTAACAATGCTTCTTCAGGTTCAGTCAATACAAATTCATCAACCGGTTCCATAAAAAAATATTTCTCTATCCATTGCCGGTTAAATTTTTCAAAGTAAGGCTGATGTTCAGACCCGTAGTCCAGAATTTTTATCACTTCCATATTCCTGTTTTAAAACTAATATTTTGTATAAAATGATAAGGTCTTAAACCCGACATACCCATCAATAATTTCAACACAACAAAATTTGCTCATTTTATTTGTATAAAACAGATGCAGATTTAGTATTTTTGACTATATCAGATTTTCAACTATCATGAAAAAGAAATTCAATTCAGATGATCATCTTTATATGCAGGTTGCAGATGGCCTGGAAAAAATGATTGCAGATGAAGTATTACGTATCGGCGATAAACTACCCTCAGTAAGGCTTTTGAGCAATGAGTATGGAATAAGTATGGGTACTGCTTTCCAGGCTTATTATCATTTGGAGGGTAGAGGATTAATTGAGTCGAGACCCAAGTCGGGATATTACGTACGGTTTAATCACAAACGTTTTCCCGATCTGCCCAACCAGATAAAACCCGATGTGATGTCGCATGAAGTGAGTATTAAAGAAATGATTGCATCTATTTACAATGACATAGCAAGAGCTAATGTTACCAATTTTGCATTGGCTGTTCCGGATATTTCTTTACTGCCTGCAGCCAAGTTGAACAAATCGGCTATTTATGCATTGCGAAATACAAAAAATAATTGCCTTGATTATGAACATACACAAGGCAATATTGAACTGCGTAAACAAATTGCAAAGCTTGCTTTTAACTGGGGCAAAAATGTAAAGCCCGATGAAGTCATCATAACATCAGGATGTCTGGAAGCCATAAACCTTTGTTTGAAAGCGGTAACTAAGCCCGGTGATACGGTGGCAGTGGAAAGCCCCACTTATTTTGGAATTAACCAGGCTATTGAAAGTCTGGGTTTAAAAGTAGTGGAGATATCAACTGACCCGGTAAGTGGCATTGACCTGGAACATTTAAAAAAAGCCATCAAAAAATTTCCAATCAAAGCCTGTGTATTTGTTCCCAATTTTAATAACCCGTTGGGCAGTTGTATGTCCGACGAAAATAAAATGCAACTTACAGAGATCATTACAGAACACAGTATCCCTTTAATTGAAGATGATATTTACGGCGAATTGTATTTTGGAAAAACAAGGCCTAAGAACTGTAAGTATTATGATACAAAAGGTATGGTGATGTACTGTTCTTCCCTATCTAAATCGCTGGCACCCGGTTACCGGGTTGGCTGGGTAATGCCGGGCAAATTTTTTGAGCAGGTAAGACAAATAAAAAGAATACAAAACATCAGCAGCCCAACCATAACGCAGGCAGCACTTGCGCATTTTTTAAAGCATGGCCGTTACGAATTTCATTTGAAGAATCTCCGCAAAGCTTTACACACACAGAGTTTACGATATGTCCAGGCCATCATCAAATATTTTCCGGCCGATACAAAAGTATCCCGGCCGCATGGCGGATTTATTCTATGGCTGGAGCTGAATAAAAAAGTGGACGCCTTTAAACTCCGAACCGAAGCCATGAAGCACCAGATATCCATTGTACCGGGTAAAATATTTTCAACAGGTAACAGTTATGCCAACTGCATCCGCATCAGTTTTGGAAAACCATGGAACGATGATACTGATTATGGCTTGATGATGCTGGGAAAAATTATTAAGAAAATGATCTGATTCATTTTAATTTACCCTGATAAAAATCGAGTACTTTGGTACGCAACAAATATTCATATCGGGCAATAGTTAAATTAATGGCAGCCCTGTCAAGATTGTTTTTTACAATTAAATATTCAACACTGTTTACTGCGCCCAGGTTAAAACGTATCTCTGCAGCCCGGAAAGATTCTGTATACGCAGCTACCTGATCATTAACAGCCTGGTATTTTTCAAAAGCTGTCGTCATATTTACATGCGCCTGTTCAATAGCCTGCCGCAATTGTATTTTTGTATTCTCTGCAATATAACCGGTTCTGCGTTCCTCAATCTTTGCAAGTTTAATGTTAGTTCTTGTTTGCAGCGAAGAAAAAATAGGAATGCTTAAGTTGATACCCATATAAGTGCTGAGGTTATTATTATATTGGTTTGTAAAACTGATTTTCTGGCTGTTATATTTTGTCTGATTTGTCATTACCGGAAGGTTATTTCCGCCAACGATAACATAATCACTGGTAGCAACATCGGTTGAACTTATTGGAGTTAAAGTTCTGGCAGCACTTGAATAGTTTGATCCCAATTGTCCAAAAAGAGAAAGTGTTGGATAAAGGCCTCCAGCCGCAACCTTTATTGCTTTTGATGCAGCTTTCGTTCTGTAGTCAGCAGCCTTCACCATTGCAAGTTCCTGCAAAGCGGTACTGTAAATATTATCAGCAGTTGATTCATACAAAGCGATAGTCAAATCAAATCCTTCTCTGTCTATCTGTATATCTTTGCTGTAGGGTACATTCATAAACTGCGCTAAATTTAATTTCGACATTTCAAGTGAACGGGCTGCATTTACCAATGCAACCTGATCAGATGCATATTGTCCTTTCATATCGTACAGGTCGGCCGGTTTTATAGCGCCTTCTTTATTCAAAACATCAAGCCGTTCTACTTGTTTTTGTGTTACGGCCATTTGTTCTTTCGAAAGTTTAAACACATCTTCATCATTCATCATTTGCAAAAAAGATAAGATCACATTCAGTGCTAAATTATCCTTCTCCTGCTGCAACTCCATTTTTGATGCCTGGTAATTAAACGATGCTTGTTGAATAGCATTATTGGTTTGAAAGCCCCTGAACACAGGAACTGAGGCTGATAGATTTGCATTAGAAGAAGACAGCTGCTGATTGTTATAACTGTTGGTAAACGGGTCAATGCTTCTTCCGCTGTTAATACCATAACTAAGCCCCGCCGAAATATTCGGCAACCTGTTGTATTTCGACTGATTAAAATTCAACTTAGATGATTCTTCCTGTAATGCTGTTTGCTTTACCGGAATATTATTTGCCATGGCAATATCCAGGCAGCTCTGCAGTGTAAGTTTTGAACCCGCATTCTGCGCCGGCACATTTGTTGCCAACATAACTGATGATACAAACAGTATCATTAAAAACTTCAATTTCATTTTCATTTTTTTTAGTGTTCTACCCTGCCATCAAGCAGGTTTATAATTCTTGATCCGTAAGCTGCATTTTTTTCTGAGTGTGTTACCTGTATAATGGCTACCCCGTCTTTATTCAGTTCACTGAATAAATTCATGATCTCCTCTCCCTGTTTCGAATTGAGGTTTCCTGTTGGTTCATCAGCAAGTAACAATCTTGGCTTAGCGATTAATGCACGGGCTATACCAACCAGTTGCTGTTGTCCACCTGATAATTGCGTTGGAAAAAGGTCTTTTTTACCAACTATGTTGAACCTGTCCAGTATATCAGCTACCATGGCTTTTCTTTCAGAGGATTTTATATCCTGGTATATCAATGGCGTTTCAATATTTTCATACACGGTGAGTTCATCAATGAGGTGATAGGCCTGAAATACAAAGCCAATATATTGTTTGTATAAAGCAGCCCGTTGTTTTTCTTTAAGCTTATGTACCGATTCATGCATGAAATTATATTCGCCCTCATTAAATTCATCCAGCATGCCAATCACATTCAGCAACGTTGATTTACCCGAACCTGAAGGCCCCATGATGGAAATAAATTCTCCTTCTTTTATGGATAGATTAATATCCTTCAATAAAAATGTACGGTTATTACCCGTGTTCACCCATTTGTAAATTCCTTTTAGTTCAATCATGACTTATTGTTTTAGAATTATTCTGTCTTTAAGCTTTTTACCGGGTTTGCAACAGCGGCTTTTATTGCCTGAATGCTAACAGTAATGATAGCTATTGTTAATGATAATACAGCTGCTGTTAAAAATATCCACCAGGCAATATTTATCCGGTAAGCAAAATTCTCCAGCCAGCTGTTCATGGCAAACCAGGCAACAGGAAATGCGATGAGCATAGAAAGCAATACCATATAAACAAACTCCCTTGATAAAAGCGAAACAATATTGGTAATACTTGCTCCAAGTATTTTCCGGATGCCGATTTCTTTATTTCGTTTTTGTGCAGTGAATGCCGCCAAGCCAAATAAACCCAGGCAGGAAATAAAAATAGCGATGATTGAAAAACCCCAGATCAGTGCGGATGCTTTATTATCGGCCCGGTAAAGTTTATCAAACTCCTCATCTAAAAAACCAGAGGCATAAGGTTCTTCAGGGAAAAAATCCTTCCATACTTTCTCTGCTGCCTCCTGAGCTTCTTTTATTTTGCCAGGTTCGGTTTTTATAAGAAACATACTGTTGTTAACATCAAAGGTTTTAATAACAACAGGGCCAATTTTTTCATGCAGGCTTTTATAATAAAAATCCTTTACAACACCAATAATAACTCCCGTATCTCCACGGCTGACGAAACGCTGCCCTACTACAGGCTTTCGGATACCGAGCTCCCTCACTGCTGTTTCATTCAATACCGCATTATGTACATCGGCAGTGTTCCAGGGTTGATACCAACGGCCGGCTATCATCTCTAAATTTACAATACCTTTAAAACTAGTATCTACATGAAAAAACGAAATAGTCGGTGTAAAATCTTTTTCACGACCATCCCAGTCTATGTTATTACCCGATGAGGAACTTTCCATGTTGAGAATAGATTCTGTCATCATCAGCGATACATCAACAATATTATGCTGATCAAGCAATGCTTTCTTAAAAGATCCTAATAAACTCTTTCGCTTTTCTTCTTCATATTTTCCCCAAATTTTATACGGCACTGCAACAGATAATATTTGCGAACGGTTGTAAGCCGAATTTTGATTACTGATAAACTGCAGTTGGCGGTAAATAACTATTGTGCCAACAATTAAAACAATAGATATGGTAAACTGCACTATTACCAGGCCTTTACGAAGTGCTCCGTCTTTTATCTGCAGTATATTTATACCTCTGAAAATTGAAAGCGGCTTAAAAGAAGAAAGCAGTATTGCAGGATAAATTCCGGTTAACAGAATTGTTACCAGTAATGTACCGCCCGCAATTATCCACAAGCCTGGCGAAGTAAATGATAAAGTAAAATCTGTATCGGTAAACCGGTTAAACACAGGAAGCAGTAACTGTACAAGACAAAAAGTTACAGCCAGTGATATAATACTGATTAATACAGATTCAGCAATAAACTGTGCAAATAGCTGTTTCTTTTCTGCTCCTATTATTTTTCTTATACTTACTTCCTTTGCTCTTAATGTAGCCCGGGCAGTGGTAAGATTTACATAATTGATACATGCAATAAGCAACAGCAATATGCCTAACAGCATAAATATATATACCACTTTAATATTACTGTGTTGGATAACAGAACTTTGCAGATCATTTTCGAAACGCAGATCCTTCAAAGCAATCAGGCCTATTTTCAGATTTTCATTATCTCTTTGCTTTGTAATAATATCCTCCAGTTTTTTAGCAACTTTATCTTTGCCGGCAAATGGCATAAGCCTTAAAAAAGTCTGGTAATTAAAATTTTCCCAGCTCTCATCATTTGTTTTATTGCGGGGATTCGCCATTCTTGCTGCCAAAGGAATGAGTACATTATATTGAAAGCTCGAGTTAACAGGATTATCTTTTACCACTCCCTGTACTTCATAATTAAGAGTATCTATCTTTATAATTCTGCCTAAAGGGTTTTCATTGCCAAAATATTTTTTTGCTTTGGTTTCTGTCAGTATCAGACTGAAAGGATGCTTATTAAAAGCAGCTGCACTTCCGGCAGTAAATTGATAATCAAAAACATTAAACCATTCTTCATCTACATAAACGCAGGCTTCCTCTGGATAAAACTCTCCCTTAATATTAAAGTATTGGGTGCCATAACCAAATGGCCTTGTGCGGCAAACATTCAACACCTCCGGTATTTGCTGTTTTGCATCATCTCCTAAAAGGTAGGGGCTATTCTCCCATATCCAGGTATCGGTTTTATTTACTGTTAGGTAATTCTTTACCCTGTAAATCTTATCTGCGTCTTTATGATAATTATCAAAACTAAATTCATTCTTTACCCATAAAAATATCAGCAAGGCTGCCGCCATGCCGATAGATAAACCGGCAACATTAATAATGCTGTTGGAACGCTGCCGCAATAGGTTACGCCATGCAGTTTTGAAATAATGTTTTATCATATGATTTCTTTACTCTGTTCTTAAACTTTTTACAGGATTAGTTAATGCCGATTTTATTGTTTGTATTATTATTAACAGCGTTGTTATTAAAGTAAGGCCTGATATGGATATAAGAAATGGCTGCGCAGTTATTGCAATTCTATACGCATAATCATCTAGCCAGCCCCGCATAATAAACCAGGCCACCGGGCAGGCAATTAATGCGCCAATAAAAATTATCACTAAAAATTCTTTTACAAACAATATTATGATACCGCCTACTGACGATCCTAATACTTTACGTATGCCAATCTCCTTTGTTCTTTTTTGAACACTTAAGGAAACCATTCCGATGATACCCAGCAAAACAATAATCAGAGAAAGTACGGTAGCTGTTTTCGCAGCCTGCTTTAATTGTATTTCCGTTTTGTATAAATTCCTTAAAGTATCATCCATAAATTTATATTCGAAAGCACTGCCCGGTAATACAGCAGCCCATTTTTTTTCTATGGCTGCAATTGCAGTGCTCACATTACCCGGCTTTAGTTTGAATGACAGGTAACGGTAGGTTGGCACAAAACCCACATTCATAAATATAATGGGCGCTATCTCCTGTTGCATGGAGCCGAAATGAAAATCAGCAGTAATTCCTTTCACCGTAAAAATGGTAGGATCACCGGGAACTCTTACCTGCTGCCCAACAGCCTCTTCCCCCGGTTTCCAGCCGAGCGCTGCCGCTGCTTTCGCATTGAGTATCACTTTGCCCGAATCACTACTGTTATTGCTGAAAAAACTACCCGCCTGTAATGGTATCTCGTACGTATCCAGGTAATGCCCATCTGTTATCAATACCTGCATGGCAATAGCAGCTGTTGAATCTGTTCCATATTTATACACTGCTGGTTGTCCGCCATTATTACCATTTGGTATTTCATAAGACAATGCAACATTGCTCACTTGGGGCATTGCTGCAAACTGACTACGGATATTCAGCATTTTTTGCACCCCTTGCTGCGACCAATCTCTTGGCACCTGCGATGAAACAACGTATTCTTTATTGTAGCCCAGATTCTGGCTGAAAAAATAAGATACCTGTTGCGAAACAATTAAAGCCGCAATAATAACAACGCCGGCCATGGCAAACTGAAATCCTGCCAATGATTTGCGGAGCCATACATTTTCTTTTATTGATGCCAGTTTACCTTTGATTGAATCAACTGATTTTAGTGAAGACAAAATAATGGCCGGATACAATCCCGCCAGAATTCCTACCAGGAAAATCATCAGCGCCGGAATAAAAATAAAATACAGCGGAAAAGATAAAAGCCCGGGAATTTGTTTACCCACCATTTCTCCAAAAAAAGGCAGGATAAACGAATATGCAGCAATGGCCAATACGGTGGAAAATAAAACAAGGATTACAGACTCTGCAAGAAACTGGATAATGATCTGCTTTCTTAAACCTCCAAGCACTTTTCTGACCCCGATCTCCTTTATTCTTGCGGAAGAACTGCTGACAGCTATGTTGACGAAATTGATTATCGCCATCAACAAAATAAATAACCCGATAAAAGAAAGTGCATAGAGCATACGTTTTACGAGCCCGTTATCTTTCTGCAGGTAATAATCATGCAAAGCAACTGGTACTACCGTTAAATTTTCCTTTATTCCATCAGGCGCATTTTGCTGTATAAGCTGACTGACCGCCTTTTCCAGGTCTTTTGCATTCACCCCATCTTTTACTTCTATATAGCTCGGGATATAAATATTTGTCCACGCTTCAAAAGCGTTTCTTCCAAAATAATCTGCCGTATTGAGCGGAATAAAAAAATGATTGTGATTTGCATCATTTAATTGTGTTACTGAATTTTCGGGGATATCATCTAAAACGCCTGTAATGGAAAAATCATGATTCGTCCCTGAAAAATTTTGGATGCTGATGTTTTCACCTATCACATCTGTTTTACCAAAATATTTAACCGCTGTCGCTTTCGTTATAACTGCCGAATAAGGATTACTAAATGCAGTACGGGCATTGCCATGCAGTAATTCAAATCCGTACATTGACAGTAAAGTACTATCGCCTAACTGAATACCTTCCCGCAAATGCTTATCTCCTTTTGAAACTACAGAAGTGATGCCATCCCAGCGGTAATAATTGGCTACCAGGTTTGGATAATCTTCTTTCAGTCTTTTAGATAAAGGTGCCAAAGTAGTTATCTCAAGTCCCTGGTTGGGGTTTTTCCATTCACTCTTAAGAAAGAATTGATTCTTTGCGTTGTTCAGTTTTTTATTTACCTGCAACTCATTCCACACATAAGCTCCTATCAGGAATGTAAAAACTATTCCCGTTGACAGGCCAACTATATTCAGCAAAGAATAAAATCCCCGTTTGGTAATATTGCGCCAGGCTGTTTTAAAATAATTTTTTAACATAAAATAATTTTATTCTGATCGCAAACTTTTTACAGGATTAGATACGGCAACTTTAATGGTATGAAAACTTACCGTGACCATAGCAATTACCAATACAACCAGGGCTGATAGTAAAAAAGTACTCAGTTTCAATCCCTCCTTATACGGAAACACATCCAGCCATTTATGCATAAAATAATACGCAACCGGGAAAGCGATCAGGCAGGAAATCAATACCAGGAAAACAAAGTTTGTTGCGATAAGCGAAACGATACTTGATGTTCCGGCCCCCATCACTTTGCGTATGCTGATCTCTTTGCTTCGCTGTTCAGTCGTGAAGGCGATCAACCCCAACAAACCCAGGCAGGTAATTATTATGGTAAGTGTTGAAAAGCTGGTAAATATTTTTCCCCGCTTCTGATCGGCAGCGTATTGCGAATTAAAATCCTGGTCGAGGAATGTGTACTGAAACGGCAGTTCCGGAAAAATTGTCTTCCAGGTTTTCTCTAGCGAAGCAACAGCAGCGGTTACATTGCCGGCACCAAGTTTCACCTGGATCTCCCGGCTGTTATACCGGTACCGGAGGAGCAGCGGCGATATGGGATTGTACAGCGATTTAACATGGAAATCTTTCACAACACCAACCACTTCAAGATACCGGCCGGTGGTATCTCCGGGAAATTTTACTCTTTTACCAATTGGTTCTTCCCAGCCAAGATCCTTTACCATACTTTCATTAACTAAAATACTGTGCAGGGTATCGGGCTGCCCTAAAAAATCCCTGCCCTTGGCCAGTTTGATCCCCAGGTTCTTCAAATAATTTTCATCAATGCCATAAGTATCTATCCCTTTTTCAACAAAGCCGGTTTTGGACTCGACAGAAAAAAGATTAAAATCTATATTATTACCACCAGGCGAGGCTTGTGCAGCACTAACAGAAACTACAGCAGGATTTTTGCGTACTTCATTCTGGAATGATGAAATTTTTCCACGAATATCGCCATTGCCATTTGCCACAACAGAAAGTACCTGCTCTTTATTAAAGCCCAGATCCTTTGTTTTCATATATTGTAATTGCCCGTAAACAACCCAGGTGCAGATGAGCATGACCATCGAAATGGAAAATTGTGTAACCACCAATATCCTTCTTAAAACCACATTGCCCGAACTCTTTGCCAACGGGCCCTTCAATACAGTAAGCGGTTGAAATTTCGCCAGGTAAAAAGCAGGGTAACTTCCTCCGAGCAATCCTACAAACAGAACGATTGCAAACAGTATCAATAAAGTTGTGAAGTTGAATAAAGAACCGAAAGAAATAAACTTGCCTGAAAGGCTGTTAAAGTAGGGCAGCAGGAAATAAATAGCCACAAGGCTTATGAAAAGAGAAATGATGGTAATAAGTACCGACTCCGACAGGAATTGTGTGACCAATTGCGATTTAGTAGATCCTGCCACTTTTCTTATCCCGATCTCTTTTGCCCTGCGTGACGAACGTGCCGTAGCCATATTCATATAATTGATGCAGGCGATGAGGAGCATGAACAAAGCTACCGCCGAAAAAATATAGATATACGACATGCTGCCCAGGTCTTCGGGCTCATTCTGCATATCAGAGCGCAGGTGAATAGCGGTGATGGGCTGTAGCCCGTAATGAATCTTAATATTGTATTCTGAAAATATGGGCGCCATATATTTATCATACATGGGCAATAACTTTTTCTCAAATGCCTTCATATTGGTATTGGGCCTAACAAGCACATAAGTAAAAAAATTAAACATGCCCCATGTATTGGCAAAATCGGCAGGCAGCGTATTTGCTGAGATAAGGCCATTAAAAATAATGTGTGAATTTTTTGGCACATCTTCAACCACGCCTGTGATCTTGTATATATCTCCCTGGTTATTTTGCAAAGACTGACCAACTGCATTATTCCCTTTGCCATAATATTTTTCTGCCAGGCTTTTTGTCAATACCATGGAGCCAGGTTCCATCAAAGCGGTTTCTGCATTTCCCTCCAGGAATTTATATGTAAATATTTTAAAGAGATTGCTGTCTACATAAAAAATCTTTTCCTCGTAAAATTCCTTATCGCCGTTCTTATACATGGCCCGGTCGGCATATATAAAACGGGCAGCCTGTTCCACTTCGGGATAATCTTTTTTTAATGTGGGGCCCAGCGGAAACTGTGTATTGGCCCATTTCATTTTATTCTCCGGTTCATTCACATAAGAAACCACCCGGAAAATACGATCAGCATTTTTGTGATAGCGATCGTAACTCAATTCATCCATAACATAAAAAACCAGCAACAGGCTGAACGTAATACCGATGGAAAGCCCAAGAATATTAAGCAGGCTATAGCCCTTATCTTTTTTGAAGTGACGTATGGCCACCAGGAAGAGGTTCTTTATCATGTTATGTATGTTTATTGTGAATGCCGAAAATTATTTTTCCTATTTTTTCACTTCTCTTATTCCTATCTAAATGATTTTACCCGGAACCAAATTTAATTCCGTCACTCCGTTCGGAGTGACTTAACCGGATTGGAAACTGCTGCTTTTACCGAATGAAATCCAACGGTACACAATGCGATCAGCATGGTTACCACAGCAGCAATTATAAATACATACATCTGCACCGGAATTCTGAACGCAAAATCCTGCAGCCATTTATTTGCTGCCCACCATGCCAACGGTGCCGCAATTAATATTGCCACGCCGATCAGTTTTAAAAAATTTGATGATATCAGCATGGTGATACTGCTCACTTTTGCCCCCAACACTCTTCTTATACCAATTTCTTTTGTGCGTTGCACAGTTGTGAAAGCAGCTAAACCAAATAAACCAAGACAAGCCAGCAGAATGGCGAGACCTGCTGCCACACTGAACAAAACAGATGTGCGTTGCTCTGCCTGATACAATTTATTATAATCTTCATCCAGGAAATGATAGTTGAACGGACGATCAGGAACACGTTGTTTCCAAACCATTTCCAGGCTGCCCAAGGTTTCTTTTATATTATTGCCACTTATACGAACCATATAAGTACGTGAATAATTTCTGCCCAGAAACATCACTAATGGTCCGATAGGATCATGCAGGCTGCTAAAATTAAAATCTTTAATTACTCCAACCACAGGGCCAGCCGAGCCTTTATCAATTGTTTTACCCAGCGCCTGTTCGGGTGTCCAGCCAATTTGTTTGGCCAATGATTCATTGATGATATATGGCTGTTGAAAGTTTGCAGAATTATTACTGGTGTCCATGATGCCAAAATCAGATTCCTGAAAATCACGTCCGGCAACCATTTGCATCTTCAAGGTTTTGGTAAAGTCAAGATCAACAGGCATGGCATTAAGCGATATGTCATGCTGTCCTTTTTCATCTGTTGCCGTAATGCCATCACCCCATTCAACATATTCGGGTGTTTCATAAGCTGCAGTAACAGCTTCCACGCCCGGGACTTTTGTAATAGCATCCTTGATATTCTGAAAATCCTTTAGCATTTTTCCGCCGATAGGCAATACAACTACATGCTCTTTATCATAACCCAGGTTCTTCTTCTGCATATAATTCATCTGCTGCAGAATAACGACCGTATAAATGATCAGGAATATAGAAACCGCAAACTGAATAACAATCAAGCTTTTGCGAAGCATATTATTTCCACCGGTAAATGTGAATCCTTTTTTCAGCACACCCATTATCTGTGTACCCGACAAAACCAATGCAGGATATAGGCCGGCAAAAAAGCTTATCACTACACAAAATACAAGTAAGGCAATGATTGGGATTGGCTGCAACAATATATCGGTTGTAAAATGCTTACCTGTGATATTGTTGAAATAAGGAATCAATAACATACTTAATAAAAAAGCAAGTGCTGCTGCAATAAAAGTAATTAACGACGACTCGCCGATGAACTGCATAAATACCTGCCGCTTTGATGCACCCATAACTTTACGCATTCCAATCTCACCGCTACGGCCTGTTGACTGCGCCGTGGCCAGATTGGTATAATTAGCACAGGCGATGATCAATATCAGCAAAGCAATAACCAAGAACATATAAATATAGGTGATGCTTCCATTGGGTTCGAAACCTGCAAGTGATGAATACAGATGCACTTTGGTAAGCGGCTCTAAATTATAGGTAAGATAGCTGCTCCCTTCAAGCCTGGCTTCTTTTCTCACTTCTGCTGTGTTCATGTAACTATTTACCTGCTGCTGAAGCTGTGCAATACTGTTCTTATCACGTACCAGGAAATATGTTACCCAGTTCGCATTCCACCAGGTTTCTTCTATAACACCGTTTGATAAATTCAGGAACTGAGTTACAAAATCAAATTTCAGTTGTGAGTTTTGTGGCGCATCTTCACATACTGCAGATACGGTCATATCCCTGCCGATAACATTCAATGTTTTATTAACAGCATTTTCGGTACCAAAATATTTCTTTGCCATTGATTGTGTAAGAACAATCTTATCCGGAGCATCCAATGCAGTTGAAGTATTACCTTCAATAAGTTTAAATGAAAATATTTTAAAGAAAGGATCGTCAGCAAATAACACACGTGATTCATCAAAAACCTTATCGCCGCTTTTTATAACGCTGCTGCTGATAAAAGTTCTTGCATATTCTTCTATAGCCGGAAAGGTCCTTTTGAATTGTGGTCCAACTTTGGTTCCGGCAGTAGCAACTGTATTTACTATATCAGCTTGCTTATACTCCATTGTTGCCCTTACGATCCGGTCAGCATTTGCATTGAACTTATCGTAGTTAAGTTCATGATTTATGAAAACGCCAATAAGGAGACATGCGGCTAGACCAACCGTCAATCCAAAAATATTAATGGCAGAGTACAACTTGTTTTTACGAAGATTGCGAAGTGTTGTTTTGAAATAATTTTTAAACATAATGCTTGTTTTACTTTTAACATAAAAACTATTCAGTTCTTAAACTCTTTACCGGATTTGACATAGCCGCTTTTATCGCCTGGAAACTGATCGTCACCAAAGCAACCAGCAAGGCCATTCCACCAGCAACAGCAAAAATCCACCAGCCAATATTGATGCGGTAAGTATAGTCCTGCAACCAGTTATTCATAAAATACCAGGCCGGTATAATGGCAATCACAAATGCCAGTAAGATCAGCAACATGAATTGTTTAGAAACCAGCGACACGATACTCATTACAGAAGCACCCAGTACTTTACGGATTCCTATCTCTTTTGTTTTTCTTTCAACTGTATAAACTGTAAGCCCAAGCAAACCCAGGCAGGAAATAAATATGGCAAAGAATGCAAACCAGTTTACCAGTTTACCGATCTGCATCTCACTGCGGAAAAGCCTTTCGTATTCACTATCCTGAAAATTATAATCAAACACATAACCCGGTGCAATTCTTTTGTACACTTTTTCCAGGCCGGCAATTGTTTGCTGTGTATTTTTCCCATCGGTACGTACATAAAATAACCAGGTCCAGTCGGGGCGGCATTGAATGATAACCGGATTGATGGGGTTATGCATAGATTCAAAATGAAAATCTTTCGTAACACCAACTATCTGTCCTTTGCCCGCCGGTGTTTCAATAAATTGCCCTACCGGGTCTTTAAATCCCATACGCTTTGCCGCTTCTTCATTCAGAATATAATTAGCTGTATCGCTACCGTAATTTTCTGAGAATGGCCGTCCCGATTTCATTTCGATACCCATTGTTTGCACAATGTTCTGATCGCCGGTAATGAAACTGAAAAATATTTCCTCTCCTTCTTTCTTACCTTCCCATTTTACATCAGTCCCCCTGTTATTCGGACTGGTGAAGGTCATGGAAGAACGGGCAACATCAACAACACCGGGAACTTTTTTAAACTCTGCTGCAGCATTCCCCGTAAAACTATTTGCAATGGTATTGGGAAACCAAACCAGGTGTTCTTTATTATACCCGAGGTTTTTATTTTTAATAAAACTTATCTGCTGATGAACAACTATGGTTCCTATGATAAGCAAAATGGAAACTACAAACTGTGTTACCACCAGTGTTTTTCTTATCCAGAATATATTACTGCCACTATTATCTTTTGTTCCTTTTAAAACGGAGACCGGTTTAAAAGAAGACAAAACAAATGCAGGGTAGCTTCCTGCCAGCAATCCGGTAGCAAGGATGATAGTCAGGAGCCCAATTATGTTGCCGGTATTTGAATAATCAATAATGATATGTTGTTTTAAAAAACCATTGAACACTGGTAATACCAATGCTACTGCAACCACTGCAAGCACGGCAGCAAATGCAGACAACAAAACAGATTCGCTGATAAATTGTGTAATAAGCGAACGCTTACCGGCACCAATTACTTTCCGCACGCCAACTTCCTTTGCTCTTTGTGTAGCCCTGGCTGTAGAAAGATTCATAAAATTGATACAGGCCAGTAACAATATAAATATGCCAATGATGATAAAAAGATTTACATAGGTGATCTTGCCACCCCCAGCATACTTCCCGTTTTTAAAATCGTAACGGAGGTACCAGTCTTTCAGATTCCAGATAAACAGGGATGTTTTATTTTTTTCGGCAGTATAATTATTGATAAATTTTTCGGCCGATTTATCAAACTGTTTGCGGTTAACACCTGCAGCCAGTTTCACATAAGTTTTCATATTATTCAACTCCCAGTTTTCGTTGCCAGCCATAGACCAGTTGATATAATCTTTCACAGGCATCAGAAAATCGAATTGGATAGTAGAATTATCCGGTATATCTTTTAACACACCCTCTACCCTGTACAACGTTGAGTTTTCAACAGTGATCATTTTTCCAACCGGGTCTTCGCTGCCAAAATATTTTTTAGCCAACGTTTCCGAAAGCAGAATTGTGTTGGGTTCTCTCAACACTTTATCGGCATTGCCTTTCAACAACGGAAAAGAAAATATCTTTAAAAAATCTGCTCCCACATATAATCCATACTCCGAAAAATATTTTTCGCCATAAGTAAGCAGACGAACATCGCCCCAGGAACAGGTGCTTGCATATTCCACAGCAGGCAGGTCTTTTTTCATGGCTGCTGCCAGCAAAGACGGAGAAGCCGGAAAAGTTGCCATTTCATTATTGGCGTAAGTCTGGTTTATCATAACCAACCCGATACGGTCATTGTCCTTATGAAAAGTATTGTAACTCTTTTCATTTTTTACCCAAAGCATAATGAGTATAAAAACCGCCATGCCCAGGAAAAGGCCAAGTATATTAATACCCGAGAATGTTTTATTCTTGATTACATTTCGCCAGGCGATCTTTAAATAATTCTTTATCATGATAATTGCTTTATTCTGACCTTAAACTCTTAACCGGATTTGCCACAGCGGCTTTCACCGCTTTATAACCCACAGTTATCCATGCGATAATAATTGAAATAAATACTGCGATAATAAAAACACCAATCCCAAGGTTAATACGGTATACAAAATCCTGTAACCAGCTGTGCATCATAAAATAAGCTAGCGGTGCAGCTATTACAAAAGCTACGGCAATAAGAATGGTAAATTCTTTAGAAAACAGGTAAACAATATTTGCCGAAGAAGCGCCCAGTACTTTTCTTATACCTACTTCTTTTGTTTTTTGCACGGCCATAAAAGAAACAAGGCCATACAAACCAAGGCAGGAAATAAATATAGCTATGCCTGCAAACCATTTGTATAGCAACGCAAGTTGTTCATCCTGCTTATAAAATTCGGCAAGGCTTTCATCCATGTAAGTTGTTGTATATGCATATTCTGGAAAGGTCTCATTCCAGGCTGCTTCAACAGCGGCCTGTGTTTTATTCAGGTTGGAAGTTTTTAACTTAATCCCTGCTACACCATAAAACTCTCTTCTTTCTGCAATAATCAATGGCTTAATATCCTCTTTTAGTGAATTTGTTTTAAAATCTTTTACAACACCAACAATTGTTTTCCATGAGCCGCTTCCCATTCTTATTTCCTTACCAATTGCAAGCGAGGCATCTGTCACACCAAGTTTTTTTATTAGTGTTTCGTTAACCACCACTTCATTGGTTGTATCACTTGCAGAGAAAGCTCTGCCATTTAGAAATTGTAATCCATAGGTTTTAAAATAGTTTTCGTCAGCAAATTTCATGTAGAGGCTGAAATTTTCATCGGGCCGGTGATCAAAAGCAAAATTTGTTGCTGAGTTATTATCAGATGATGGAACATCGCTGCTAAAACTTGCAGTTTTCACACCGGGCAATTGTTTTAATTTATAGCCAAAAGTTTTTTGCCTTGACTGTGCAGTACTGTCGGTATTTGAATTGATGATCAGAATAGCTTCTTTAGCAAACCCAAGGTCAGCATTTCTTATATATTTCATTTGCGTAACAGCTACAATCGTTCCTATAATAAGAATCTGCGAAATTGCAAATTGAGCAACAACCAACCCTCTGCGAAGTGAGATACCGCCTACACTTGCGGAAGTTATTTTATTTTTTAGCGCAAGCACAGGTTTAAATCCGGATAAAATCATTGCGGGATAAAGACCTGCAAACAACGTAACCAGAACAATCAGCGCCAGCAAAAAAAACAATGTTTGCCAATTTAAAAAACCAAGTGATTCTTCTATTGATGCAATATGTTTTATGAATGGAAGACATAAAGCAGCTAAAGCTGTTGCAAATATCACTGATGCAATAACGATGAAAGCAGTCTCGCCCATTACCTGCCCAAAAAGCTGCCTGCGGAAACTCCCAAGCACTTTGCGTATTCCTATTTCCTTGCTTCGGCCAACTGCCTGAGCGGTAGAAAGATTAATAAAATTGATACAGGCCATTACAATAATAAATAACCCGATCAATGCCAATGTCCATAAAGTTGACTTATCTGTGGTATGATCTCCGTAAGTTTCAAATCTTTTATCAAAATGCAACTCACTCAGTGGTTGCAGAAAGTTAGTACGTGCAGTTCTTTTTCTTTCGCTGTAATTCTTTTCACTAAAAGCCAATAACTGATTGTTTATCTTATTTACCGAAGTGTTTTCCGGCAATTTTGCATAGATCTGAAAGTTACTTGTTGTTGCTCCCCAGTATTTAGAATAAAAATAAACGCCGTTACTGGATTTAGCCGTTTCATAAGAGCTTACAATCCCCAACGGAAAATCAGTATTTACTTTAACATCTTCAATTATGCCTGCAACTTTTACAATTATTGCATTGTCCAGTTTTAAGAACCGGCCTGTTGCATTTTTCCAGTCACCAAAATATTTTGTTGCCATCTTTTGTGTAAGCACGGTAACATTGGGTTCTTTTAAAACATCGGGTGATCCGGTAAGCCATGTATATTTAAATATTTGAAAGAACTGTGGGTCTGCAAAAAAGAAACCTGAACTTTCAATGAATTTTTTATCGGCTGTACCATTGCTTCCATTTTTCCCAGGCACAGATACCTGGCTGCCGTAATTCGCCATCAATACGCCAGTTGTTATTTCCGGAATATCAATCCGTAACGCTTCCAGTGCAGGAAAAGGAATACCGGGTGTATAAAAAACATCATCGGGGGTTTTATCTTCCGTTACAACCCTGTAAATATTTTCATACCCGGGTTGAAACCGGTCATAACTCAGTTCATATTTTATTACAGTAAATAATAAAAGGCAGGATGCAACACCAATAGCAAGTCCCGCAATGTTGATGACTGAAAAAGCTTTGTGTCTTTTCAGGTTCCGGATTGCAATTTTAAAATAATTACGTATCATGGCTATACTTTAATTTTAAATTGGCGTTTTCATGGCGGCGATAAAACCAATCTCTTAATTTTTTTATTATATTGTTACAGCATAATATTCTCAATTACGGCTTGTCCATCCAGCATGCGTATGATGCGATGGCTGTATCTGGCATCATGCTCGGAGTGCGTTACCATGATCACCGTTGTTCCTTTTTCGTTAAGATCGGTAAGCAACTGCATTACATCATTACCGTTTGAAGAATCCAGGTTTCCGGTTGGCTCATCTGCCAGTATCAGTTTAGGGTTATTAACAACTGCCCTGGCTACTGCAACACGTTGCTGCTGACCACCCGAAAGCTGCTGTGGATAGTGGTTGCGGCGATGCATAATCTGCATCTTGTCCAAAACTTCTTCTACTCTTTTTTTTCTGTCGCCTGATTTAACACCAGTGTATATCAATGGCAGTTCAACATTTTCAAAAACAGTAAGTTCATCAATGAGGTTAAAGCTTTGAAAAACAAAACCAATATTATGCTTGCGCAGATCAGCTCTTTTTCTTTCATTGAAATGAGCTACTTCGGTTCCGTTAAAAACAAAACTTCCGGCATCAGGATCATCCAGCAAACCCAGTATGTTCAGTAATGTTGATTTGCCACAGCCCGAAGGGCCCATAATGGCAACAAACTCGCCTTCTTTTACATCTATCGAAAGTTTGTTCAGGGCAACTGTTTCCACCTCTTCGGTACGATATATTTTTTCCAGTTCAGAAATCTTTATCATGGTTATCTTTTAAATTTTAAAAATACTTTTTATAACTGTATAAACGGATTCATAAACATATCAAATGCTGCATCTGCATCCTCTATAAACTCCTCCTGTATTTTCTTCACAGATTTTTTGTTTATAGCAGAACAGGCTTTGGCATTAGCGCCGCATGCTTTTAAGTTGTTATTGTTGAGCGTTGAAAAACAAATGCCTGCCAGTATCAAAACACCTGCTAATAGGAATTGCTTTTTCATAATCCTGTTTTTTATTGATGAATTACAATTTATTTATTCTTTCTTTAAGACCAGTTCCTGCATGGTTCCATAATTCTCATAACTTGATGTCACTACTTTATCACCCGGTTTCAATCCTTGCATCACTTCGTAATAATCGGGATTCTGTCTGCCCAGTTGAATATCTATTTTGTATGCAACATTCCCGTTTTCTGCAACTTTAAAAATCCAGTTACCACCGGTTTGTTGGTAGAACCCCCCCTTTGGCAAAAGCAAAGCAGTTGTTTCATCGCTTAATGCAAGCCTGATCTGTAAGGTTTGTCCACGACGTATTCCTTGTGGAATCGAATCATTAAATTCCATATCAACCTGGAAACGCCCGCTTGTAACCTGGGTAAATACTTTTTTAATACTGAGTTTATAATTTTTCCCTGCAAAAGAACATTCTCCCATCAGTCCGTTAAAAATCCTGGAGATATAATGTTCATCAACATCCACTCTTACTTTAAATCCACTCATCACATCAATCTGTCCTAAACGTTCGCCTTTATTCTTCGACTGGCCAATTTCAGCATCAAGTGATGTAAGCTGACCATCAACCGGTGCTCTTACAATCAGGTCGCCAACTTTTTTACGCATTACCTGCAATGCATTTTGTGTACGGGCAAATGATTGATTGGCCTGATCCTGTTCCTGACGTGTAGATACTGTATCTTTTTTCAATACCTCATCAGCAAGCTTTTTCTTTTCCAACTGGTATTTATAATTATTTTCCGATTGTTTGAATTCCTGTCCGCCAATTACTTTTTCGTCGTACAGTTTTTTATTCAATTTATAAATGCGCTCAGCTTCTTTTAGCGAATTATCTACATCAGTGCGCTGGTTTAATTTGCCAATGGTATTTTGCTGTGCGGCATTACGTGATATCTGCATTTGTGTAAGCAGGTTAAAAACAGAAGTTTCCTGGTTTACCAAACTTAACTCCAGATCGGTATTGCTGAGCCGCAGAATCGGCTGATCTTTTTTCATGATGGCACCATCTTCCACAAATTTTTCTTCTACCCTTCCACCTTCTAACGCATCAAGATATATAGTTGTTACTGGAAGCACAACACCATTCACCGGAATAAATTCCTGAAAAGCACCTTGTTTGATTTCACTGATGGTAATCCTGTCGGTATTCACATTCAATTTAGAATTACCCGAAGTAAAATACCAACTGGCAAAAACCAGTGTTAACAAGGCAACAATTCCAACGATCATCATGATCCGTTTTTTACCCCATCCTTTTTTTGCAATTACTCTGTCCATACCCTGTTGTTATTATTTTATTTAGATTATCGTTTGTTAGGCTTGTTATATATATATGTATCCTGTTCCTGTATAACAAGGCATTCAAAGCTATGCCATAAACTAAAAAGCTGGTTATCAAATATTTAAGAATACCCCATTGATTAAACTGTTCGTTTTCGATACAGGAACTGTTCGGTTTTGATACAGTTTTAAATTTACATATACTTTCTGTACTGTCTTGCCCTGCGGTTTCTCTGAATATTCCATAAATCGGCTAGACTTAAAATACGGCTCCCGTTTTTTTTGTAATCAGGCACTAAAATTTCTTTTACTTCTGATGTTATTTTAATTATCTCTTCCTGATTTACGGGAGATAAAAATCTTACTGATTGTATTATCATGGCGCTGTTTTTATTTTTAAAAATGTTTTTCGCTAATCATTCATTAAACGCCATGCCAAAACCTAATGCACTGTTTTTCAATATGCTCAAAAATAGCTGAAATCTAAACTGTACGCTTTTGATACAAGCAGTATCCGTTTTTGATACATCCTTTTCCGCTTATAATTATTTATGAAGTTTCACTAACAAAATAATTTTAAATATGTTATACTTGTGCCGTGATAAGAAAATAAAAGACATGACTTTAAAAAATGCCCGGATATTGGTTATTGATGATGATACAGATGTACTTACTGCTGTAAAACTTTTACTAAAGACCGAAGTAAAGGAAGTGGTAACAGAAGTAAACCCTGAAATGATTCATTCCTTACTTTCTGTTTCAAGGTTTGATATTGTTTTGCTTGATATGAATTTCAAGAGCAGTATCAACACAGGTAATGAAGGTATTTTCTGGTTAAAGAAAATAAAAGAAATTGATCAGCATATTTCTGTTATCATGATAACTGCTTACGGAGATATTGACCTGGCCGTACGTTCATTAAAGGAAGGTGCAACAGATTTTATTGTAAAGCCATGGCACAATGAAAAATTACTGGATGCAATCAAGGGAATACTCAAAACAAGAGGAAAGGTAATATCCGATATACCAGTCAGCAGTTCATTCAACATAGGTAAAGAAATCATCAGTGAGTCGGAAGTAATGAGTGATATTTTTTTCAAGATAGAAAAGATAGCACCTACTGATGCAAATATTTTTATACTTGGCGAAAATGGTACCGGAAAGGATCTGATCGCCAAAGCCATTCATGAAAATTCACTACGTTCCGATAGGCCATTTATAAAAGTGGATGTAGGTGCTTTAACAGAAACGCTTTTTGAAAGTGAACTGTTTGGACATAAAAAAGGATCTTTTACCGGAGCCGGAGAAGACCGGGCCGGCAGATTTGAAAGCGCAAATGGAGGAACATTATTTCTGGATGAAATTGGAAATATATCCATGCAGCAACAGGCAAAGCTGCTGAGTGTTTTACAAAACAGGCAGGTGTCACGAGTGGGGAGCAATGTTCCGGTAAATATTGATATACGCCTGATATGTGCCACCAATCTGCCTATTACAGAACTGGCTGATGAAAACCGTTTCCGGAAAGACCTTATTTACAGGATAAATACAGTTGAGATACTGGTGCCTCCATTACGTAAAAGAGCGGCCGACATCATGATACTGGCCAGACATTTTGCAAAAGTATATGCTGCAAAATATCTTAAGCCCGTTCCCGGCTTTGATGCAAAAGCCATCGAAAAATTAAATCATTATAATTTCCCCGGCAATGTAAGAGAACTGCAGTACACCATGGAAAGAGCGATCATTATGGCCGAAGGAGAAATGCTATCTCCAGCTGACCTTATTTTTTCGCCTATTGAAAATGCAGTAAGTGAAGCCGCAGAAATAAAAGATATGAATTTAGGCGTGGTTGAAAAAAATACAATTTTACGGGTAATAGAAAAACATAGTGGTAATATTTCAAAAGCAGCAAAAGAGCTGGGCATAACCCGTACAGCTTTATACCGCAGATTAAGCAAGTATGACCTTTAAAAATTACGACTGGAGTTTAATATTACGTATAGTATTGCTTTTTGCAACACTGAGTACAGCGGCATTTCTGCTGGCAAACGGTTTGTATATATTTGTAGTGCTGCTATTGGTTGTAATTATTTTCCAGGCAATTGACCTTTACCAGTTCAGTAACAAAAGCCGTAAAGAGCTTGAACAATTTGTTGAATCAGTTCATTACCGTGATTTCTCCAGGCATTTTGATGAAAAGAATGCCCCCATTGCTGTACAGCCCATGCGTAAGGGTTTCAATGAGATCAACAGTACATTCAAGATCATCAGTAAAGAAAGAGAAACACAATACCAGTACCTGCAGAAAATTCTGGAACTGGTTGACACCGGTATTCTTTCGTACAACCACAAAGAAGGCGATGTGATGTGGATGAACGAGTCGCTGAAACAACTGCTGAATATCCCCTACCTGAAGAGTATTCATTCACTCGAAAAAAGAGATAAAGTTTTATTTGATGAAATTGTTGGCCTTAAGCCCGGAGAAAATAAAGTGATATCCATAACCACAGATAAAAACAGCCTGAAGGTTTTATTATCGGCCACTGCATTTCAAACAGAAGGTAAAGTATATAAGCTGCTTGCTTTTCAGAATATTAATGAAGCGCTGGATGAAACCGAATCGAAAGCCTGGCAGAAATTACTGAGTGTGATGACACATGAGATTATGAACTCGGTAGCGCCTATCTCTTCGTTGGCCGATACCTTAAAGAACCGGCTGCAGTCATCATTAAAAGAACTGAACAATAATTCAGGCTCGCTGGATGACCTGGAACTTGGTATTGATACTATTAAAAAAAGGAGTGAAGGTTTATTAAAATTTACTGAAACGTATCGTAACCTTAATAAAATAACTACACCCAATGTAAAGAAGATATTTGTAAGGGATATGTTTGAGAACCTGCACCGCCTGATGGAACCCACCCTTGAACAAAAAAACATTGAGCTGGATATTATTTTAAAGGACCCCGACCTGGAGCTGGAAATTGATACAAACCTGATTGAACAGGTACTTATCAACCTCATATTAAATGCAACGGATGCAGTAAAAGAAGCTGAACATCCACACATTCAGCTTTCGGCCTATATCACGGGCAATAATAAAACAGTTATCAAAGTATCTGATAACGGCATTGGCATATCAGCTGAGGTGTTGGAGAAAATTTTTATCCCTTTCTTCAGCACCCGCAAAACCGGCAGCGGCATTGGCCTCAGCCTTTGCAAACAGATCATGATGCTGCACAAAGGAACTATTAAAGTACAGAGTGTTGTTGGCGAGGGAACTGCTTTTTCGCTTTTCTTTTAGAGTCGCCCCAATCGGCATAAAATTCCACAAGCTGAAAATCTTTTCCGATTAATCTTTTTTTTGTCTGTGAGAGTTATTGCATTTTTTAATTGAGGACTGACATGCATCCAAAACAAAACTTCCTGCGTATATATTACTGATCACTTAAAATTTATTTACTGTCTTTTAAACGACAATAAAGCCTGTTCCGTAACAGTATTTTTGTGCATTAAAATAAATTGTATGAAATCAGGATTCTTATTCGCAGCCGTATTAATTATAGTAAGTGCCGCTGCATTTGCACAGGATGCAACAGGTATCCGTAAAAAACATTTTAACCTTACAGAAGGAATCGCCATTAAAGGATATGATCCTGTGGCTTATTTTACAAAGAACAAAGCTGTGAAAGGAAACAAAACCAATGCAGTGATTCACCAGGGTATAATTTATTATTTTTCCTCTGCCGAAAACAAAGCAGCATTTATAGCCAACCATTCTAAATACGAACCTGAGTACGGTGGCTGGTGTGCGTATGCCATGGGCGAAAACGGCGAAAAAGTAAATATTGATCCAGGGACTTTTAAAATATTAAATGGTAAGCTTTATTTGTTTTATAACAAATATTTTAACAACACTCTTACCGACTGGAATAAAGATGAAGTGAATCTTAAAAGAAAGGCCGATGCCAATTGGCCAAAACTATTCCGCTAAACCTAAAAAATAATTACGTTCGTTCGGCAATCAGTACAAAATGTATTTGTGCAAATCAGTGAATTTATAGAGCAATTAACCTGTGAGCACTACATAAGGCCAGGAAGGATTCTATCAAATGCAAAAAAAAATCCTTAAGCGTTGTTGTAAACCTTTATCACAGGTTCTCTTAACACGTCAGCAGCCGGGGTACAATAAAAATAAATGGCATCGGCTATTTCTTCGGCTTTTACCCAGTTTTCAACTTTCGCATCGGGCATGGCTTTGCGGTTTTGCGGTGTATCAATAGTGCTGGGTACTACAACACTGGTAACTACATTTTGTCCCCTGGCTTCATCATTCATTAATTCGGCCAGGCGAAAGATTAATGACTTTCCCAATCCATAAGCAACCATCCCTTTTCCTTCTTTAGCGCTGATGCCCGGCCTGGAGCCGATGATAAATATCCTGCCGCTGCCTTGTTGCATCATCTGCACAAAAGCCGGACGGGCAACATTATAAGCTGTTTCAAAATTCAGCTTGTATTGTTTATAGATATCGGATGTTTTGGTATCAGCAATCTTACCTATAGCAAAACCGCCTACAGTTAATACAACAGTATCAACAGTGCCATGTTTCTTAATCACTGATTGCACAAATTTTGCCGAGTCATCTTCATTCATCAGATCAACAATTACTTTTTCAAGTTTTGCATCATCATTGTCAAAAGGAACCGGGTCGTTGGGAATTATTGTTCCCACTACATGATATCCTTCTGCTAAAAATTTTTTAACAACAGCCTGTCCCATGTTTCCGGAAGCGCCTGTTACAATTGCAGTTTTCATGATTATTATTTTCTTCTAAGTTAAAACTATTCAGATTTATTTACTGTATTACCGGCTAAGGTTTTAGTCGCACCTTCAATACTTTCTTTCGGAAAAACCTTTCCCTTAACTGGTGTAAGTGTGTAAATTCAGCGAACGAAGTTGCCCATTGGTATGCGGTACAAGTGAGATTATCTCTTTTCTTTTACAAAAAGAAAAGGATAACAGAACAAGTTCACAACGATGATGCTATAGAAAACCAAAGTTGATGCAACAAAAATTTTACTCCTCTTTCATAAATTCTAAAATATCGCCGGGCTGGCAATCCAGTGCCTTACAAATAGCTTCCAGTGTGCTGAAACGAACCGCTTTGGCCTTACCCGTTTTTAAAATGGAAAGATTGGCCATGGTGATATCCACTTTTTCGGCAAGCTCCTGCAACTGCATTTTGCGACGGGCCATCATCACATCAAGGTTTACAATTATAGGCATGGTTATACGGTTAATTGGTTTTCTTCCTGCATTTCGATACCTCGTTTAAACACCTGTGAAATGATATACACAATACCGGCAATGAAGAGGTATTCATCTGCATTGTTGCCGGCCGGTAACTGTATGCCCGTGTCTTTGGCGAGGTAATGCATATATATATCCCGGAAAACGCTGCCCAGCAGCCATACAGCAAACAAAAGGTAAGCTATCTGTTCTAATTTTTTTTCTGTGTGTATGGAAAAAGGTGTCTGTAGTTTAAGCTGCAGCAACAGATCGTACATTATATACCAGATTAGGGCTTTTAAAGCCAGGGTCACAATGATGAGACTCATGGCGAAAACATAATACGTGGTACTCTGCTCAAGGATGCTGAACATGGCAGGGTTGGCGTCATACGTGAGCTTTGCCCAATCAAGATTTATAAAACTGGCTACGAATGTAAGCAACTGGCTTCCACACCGAATTGAATACCAGATGCCGCCAACTATGGCGAGAACCTTTAAGACTGCTAATATGCTTTTTGTTCCTTTTTTCATTGTTGTGTTTTTAAATGAGAAAGCAAATATCAGTAAATATTTATTGATAAACAATAAATATTTATTAAAAAAAGGAAAATAAATGCTAAGGGTTTAATTTATAAATTATTAGGCCGGAAAAAAATATCGCATTGAGCGGTTTATGACAGACGAATGTGGGCATAGGGGAGAAAAATAGAAACTTTTGTATCAACTTATTTCAGAAGGGGGCAATCTATTAAACAAAAAAGCCTCGCAAACTTATCGTTTACAAGGCTTGTATTTTACTTCAGCGGACCGGACGGGACTAACACCATTTGCTGAAAGCCTTACCGGATATACTTTTCAAAAAATATCTAATCTTTGGTCTCGATTTAGTCTCTATTAAAATGAACTATTGCTTTTAAACTACTCCATCTGTTGCATTGCAAAAATAGCCCATTCTAATTATATTTTAGCTTTTTTTCAACCTCCGTAAAAGGTAACCCCATGTAGCTGCAAAACTCGTCAATTGTAACAAGTTGATGATCCTGTTTGCTGAATTTGATTTTAATCTTCTTAATAATATCTCTGCCCCAGCGTTCGCTTTTTCCAGTA